>VFQO010000031.1_pt1 | contig 183990 bp, 141 predicted proteins | sample 3512331 | NCBI WGS metagenome assembly VFQO01 (sample SAMN10412371, study PRJNA504923) | tailings metagenome | isolation source: Replicate 3 from Balatoc abandoned mine | place: Philippines: Itogon, Benguet | collected 2017-08-28 | reverse complement strand
TTTTTTCCATCCTGTCCAAAAGCGTCACCATAAAGCTTCGCCAAAGCATCACCGAAGCGGGAATTTTCTCCACGATCATACTGTATAGGTTGATGGGACGGTATGGGACATCCCCGATTTTGTCACGATTAAGGTCGTAGCCTTCGTATTTGTCCCAATAATTTTCTTTGAGCTCATTGAGCACGGTATTGCCATTGGTGCTGATGTCAAAAGTGTTTCCGGAGAAATTGTTAGCCTGAAAGAGGTTTTGATCACAACTCGCCATGAGTTTCAGTGCCCAGCCGTTTTCCTTGAAGTTGTTTTCCTTAAACTGGATCCGACTGCTGCCTTCCATGTAGATTCCCACGGTATTTTTCTGGAAAATATTGCCGATCACTTTGCTGTCAGAGATGTCCTTTAGGAGGATGCCATAGGCACTGCTTCCCCAGTTTTCTTCGAATCGGTTTTCCTGCATGGTCACGTTTTTGGTATACATCACCGCTACACCGGCTCCGTTTCTTTTAAAAGTATTTCTCAGGTAGGTATTGTCATGCGAAAACATGAAGTGCAATCCATAGCGCATGTTACCCTGAATGAAGTTTTCTTGGGCTAGAGAATTGGTCACAAACTCAAGGTAAATCCCGTCACGGTGTCCGGAAACCTCATTTTTCTCAATGAGATTATCCTTGCATTTCCAGAGATGGATGCCGTTTCCGACCTCAAACTCTCGAGTGGCGGATGCTTTGATTTTGTTGTTTCGTATGGTGAGTTTTGAGGAGTTGGAAAAGTGAAGACCAAAAAAGGCATCTTCTAGGATGTTGTTTTCGACAATGCAGTTTTTGGAATCAAAAAACTTGATCGCCGCCGAATCATCCATGTTGGACTTTCCTGTACGGATAAATTTCAACCCTTTGACCAGCACATTTTCAGCGGCAATGAGGAAAATATTACCCTTGTTTTCTCCATCCATCACAGGGTAATTTTGCCCTATCAGGCTTAGTGGTTTTCGGATAGTCACCGCTGAAGCTTGGTAAGTACCGGGAGAAAAAAGTAAGGTATCCCCGGCTTGGGCCCGATCTACCACTGCTTGAATGGATTGGCCTGGCTTGAGGATAATCTTGGCAGCTTCCGCAGAAAATCCCGAGAATGCTAGTATCAGGATGAAAATGATCAGTCGGTTCATGACTTTGTGAGTTTGAAACTTACTTAAACTGAGTGGTGAGTTCGCCCCAAGCGAGGTAGACACCCCCGTTTTTTGATTTGTAATCTTCCAATAGATCAAAGTCCGGAAAAGCCACCACTTCCGACGCCATAGGAGTTTTAAACTCAGGTGACTTAAGGTAATGTGCGAAATTGGCATCGATCAGCGTACCTGGATTGAGGTAATCCATGACGAGGATGTGCTTAAAAGTCTGGCTTTTCCCCTCTTCAGAATCCATATAGCCCAGCATGCAGTTGACATCGTCGAAGATGAAAATCTTGCCTTTCTCAGTGACCAGTTCGGCCCCATACTTGGGATCCATCAGGGTCATTTTGCAGTGGTGGCAAGCGTCCTGACCAAGCACAATGGGCCGTGGATCGGAGTTGCATGCCGCTAGCATCAGCAAGGGAATCAGCGCAATCAGTAATCGTTTCATAGCAAAAGGGGTCAATTAAAGGTAGTTGTTAGGTCATTGGGTGCTTTTAGTTTATTTTCCTTTCCAATCGAGGAAAACAGCAATCATCAGCAGGCCAACCCCTCCAATCAAGATCCAACTGCCGATATCCGGACCGGAATAGGCTAGGAAGTTTAGGAGTTGCTTGTATCCGATCAGTGGAGGCTGGTAGCTCATACCGTCGACTTTGATGGCCGCTTTGGGATCGAGCTCATGGCCATACTCATAGCCCCATCGGTACATATCCACCAAGATGGCGATACCAAAAAGCGTCAATAAGCCAAAAAAGGAATAAAGTGACCATCTTTTCCCTATAAAGAAAAAGAGGAATCCAAGGCCAATCATGGCTCCCATCACATAGATGAGGTAGGTGAATTCGGGAAACATCTCCACACCGATATGCTTCATGCCGATGTAGTGGTTGACACCGTTGATCTGATCCACATTGCCACTAAGATGATCGATCCATATTTTCATATTCAGCCCCTCGGGATACTGAGGTGCCCAAAGGCTGATCTGCCAGAGTGGAGTGAAATAGCTTGGGATCAAGGTCAACACGGCAAGCAAAAGCAAAATCCGGTTGGTAAGACTGAGGGATTTCATAACAAGGGGGAGAAATCGAGGCTGTTTTTGTGGTCGAGTTGTCAGCCTGAGCGGAGTCGAAGGCAATCGTACCAAGTACAACCACATTTCGACTTCGCTCAATGTGACAACGGGTTTCGTAACCGCCTCTAGAGTTAATTTTTATTCAGAGACTCCGGTGGAGTATTTCAGCGGAACATTGGCTCCTTTAGGAGAAACTCTCAAGTAGCCCTGCATCTCTTGGTGAAGTGCCGAACAGAAGTCGGTACAGTAGAATGGGAATACCCCAGCTCTATCAGGAACCCACTTCAGGGTAGCAGTTTCACCCGGCATGATCAAAAGCTCCGCGGTATTTGCACCTTTGATTGCAAATCCGTGAGGCACATCCCAGTCCTGCTCGAGGTTGGTCACGTGGAAGTAGACTTCATCACCCACATTCACCCCTTCGATATTGTCAGGCCGGAAGTTAGATCGGATGGAAGTCATGTATACGTGGATTTGATTGCCTTTTCGCTCTACTCGGGCATCATTCACACCTTTGAGGGCATAAGGGCTCATGTTTTTCTCAATCGGATAGAATTTCACCTGACGATCCTTGATCAGCGAGGCAGGGAAGGACTCCGCATAGTGCGGTTCACCGATGGTTGGAAAGTCAAGAAGGAGTTGCATTTTATCCCCTGAGATGTCATAAAGCTGCGCAGAGTGAGCCAGTTCAGGTCCTGTAGGCAGGTATCTATCTTTGGTGATTTTGTTGTAAGCCACCAGGTATTTGCCGTGAGGCTTGCCAGTAGGTCCGCCAGGGATACTCAAGTGACCTACAGAGTAGTAAGTAGGAGCTCTGTCCAATACTTGAAGTGTCTCAATATTCCACTTCACAATCTCAGAAGACACAAACATGGAGGTGTAGGCATTTCCTTTTCCGTCAAACTCAGTGTGCAAAGGACCCAAACCTGGCTTTTCTACTTCTCCGTGAAGGACAGACTCATACTTCAGGACAGGCATGCCATTGATGTCACCTTCGAAGTCTTTTTTCTCAATGGCCTCCAAAATCTTGGTAAAGGAAAACACCGGAATGATCGCTGCTAGCTTGCCTGAACCGATAATATATTCCCCTGTCGGATCAGTATCGGTACCATGAGGAGATTTCGGACATGGGATGAAATAAACGATGTCTTTCAGAACAGTTGGATCCAGAGTAAGGACTTCCTCTTTGATGGTAGAGGTAGCCGAGTGAGTTTCTTCATTCCACTTGTTATGCGCATATCTAACTTTTTTCTTGGTGCCTTTTCCCGCTTTGACATATTCTTCAGCCTTCTTCCAGTTGACCGCCATGATGAAGTCCTTATCCTTTTGCGAAGCGTTCACTTCCAAAAGTGTATGGGCCATCTCGGTATTGTAGGTGGAAAAGAAGAACCATCCGTGAGATTTGTTTTTACCCGCACGGGCCAAGTCAAAGTTGAACGGAGGCGCTTCGATCTGGAAAGAAAGGTCCATATCACCTGTCTCCTTATCGACCCCAATGAATGAAATATACCCTTTGAAATTTTCCTTGTAGGAATCAATCGAAACATCTTGATTATCACCAACAGGAACAGAGAATCGGGTTCCAGCTACCACATACTCGGTATTTTGAGTAATGAATGGAGAAGAGTGATTACCTGCAGAATTGGGTATTTCGATGATTTCGACAGTTTTGAAACTGTTCAAATCTACTCGGGCAATTCGAGGTGTGTTGTTGGCATTGCCAAAGGCCCAACGTGCATCATGTTCTGCATTGGTGGTAGAGATCGCAATGTGATGCAAATCATCCCATGGCACAAAGCCATTGGAAGTATTGAGCATCGGCTTAGACTGCTCTGAATACCCCCAGCCATTTTCCGGATGAACCGAGAAAACAGGGAGAATCTTCAATACCCGACCGGAGGGAAGTCCCACGACGGACATTTGACCATTAAAACCACCGGAGACGATATTGTAAAACTCATCGTGCTGTCCTGGTGCTACATAGACCTTGGAAGCTGCGTCGCCTGTGATGGCACTTTCGGCTCCTTTGGGCTTACATCCGGGTGCTATTGCTGCCGCAATAAGTCCTGCAGCAAGTAGCCATTTGTGTGTGTTCATTTGGATTTTAGTTTACTGGGTTATTTAGAGGCTGCATCACGCTGACCTGCCTTTTCTTCGTCATTTTTTCTCATGTACTCCAGAATTCCCCTCGCATCATCTGAGGTGATGTTTTGATTGGGCATGCGGGTAAGACACTCCTCGAGTAGCTTCTGTGCCTGAGGATCTTGATCTAGCATCACGTCCACATTGGTGATCATATTCATGATCCACTCAGGACGGCGGCGATTGGTCACCCCTTGAAATCCGGGACCTACCAGACGCTTGTCATTCAACTGATGGCAAGCGGTACACTTCATGTCCACGATGGCCTTGCCTTTGTCTGCCAGGGAAGCGTCAATGCCCGCTCCGAGATCCACGTTTTTGAATTCACCGATTCCTTGTGGATCAGCAGCTGGCGCAGTAGCTTCTGCCGCCGAGGTACTCGATTCTGTAGAGGCAGTCTGAGACTCACCACCACTACAGGAGGTCAAGAGCATCGCTACGATGCCCATAGACCAAATCATTGCTTTTTTCATAGCTTGGGATTTGTGTTGATTTGGATTTGGGAAAGGAGGAAAAGAAGGGCTGAGTTGAGACTGAGGCAGTAGGACACTGATAAAAGCCAAAGACAGTCCAACCGGAAATGCTGTAGAGAAGGCGAAAAGGCCGAAATGATACCATGAGAGGTAGCCCCACTGAAGCCAGACCAGGGTACCTTGACCGAAGAGTAGCAATTCGGTTCCGAGAAATCCAACCAAGATCAAGATCCAGGCAGATTTGGAAAGGAGTGAGAGTGGAAGTTTAGATTCAGCCATTGAAATCCCCACCAATCCAAAGGTCATCGCGCCCAATAAGACCAAGTGGAGAAAGCCGATGACATACATTCGAATGGTGTAGGAAATCACCGCTACCTCGGGAAAGATTAATAGTATCTGCAGAAAAGCCTTGGCTAGTAGGCTTGCAAGTCCTATCCAGATCAGGTTTTTGGCAAAAGGAGGTATGGATAGGTCATTTAACCTCCGACTTACTTTTGAAAAGACTACCCAATAGGCCAATGCCTGAAGAGAAACTGCCAGGGAATTGATCCAAAAAAAGACCGGTGATGGGTCAGCCCAGGTGATGACCAAGGCATAAGTAAGCAGCACTGAAGCCAATAAGGCCTTTTGAGCTATACCAGAAAAAAGGATCTGAATACCTCTTTTTTCAGCAAAAAAAACGAGAACACCAAGTGTACCGAGTACAAACCAGCCATTCAACTGAAAGTGTAAAAACCACTGAATGGTCATGAAATACAATTCGTGCATTCTACCAAATATGACTGTCACCGGGCCTAGAGCCCACAGTCCAAGAGTTGATATCAGGTAACCCACCAATGACCAGCGTATCAAACACAAGGCAGGAGTCACCTCTTTTTGGGATATGGTTCTCCATAATTTGAAGATAAACCCATAAGAAACCAGCACGAATAGAGTGGAAAAACTAATACTTACTGCTCCGTATCCTTGGACAGGAAAAGACAACAACATCCCAATCAGCGAGATAAGAAGTCCGACAAAGAGTTTTCCATACTTGGAAACTATCTGACCTGCCTCTTCTAGGGAAAAGATCATAGATCCCATCAACATCATGAATCCCCAACCGAGCAAAGCAATATGAGAATGCGCATGAAGAATGTGTCGATACTCCAAAACCGGAATCTCTACCACGTGAAAAGCGCGCATGATCAGCCCCAAGATGGAAGCCACTAGGAAAAATCCCAATGCCCACCGGACCCAAATCCGTGCAAACAATCCATTTGATTCAAAAGCACTCATGATATTAGAAAATAAAAAGATATTTTAATTTAATGATTTAATTCAGAATAAAGCATCATCGCCTTTGGAAATAAGACATTGTTTTCCAAATGAATATGGGTATGCAGATCCTGCTCAAACTCCTGAAGCATCGAAAATGCCACACGATAGGTTTGACAGGCATCCGCTGGCGGGGTGTATCCCTTGGTCAACGCATCAATTCTTCTGAATCGCTCACCCTCGGTATCGTGCTCTTCCTCCATCATGGCTATTGGATTTTCGATATGCCCAAAATGAGGTTTGGACAGTGGAAAGTCGTTTCGGTAAGCATCTTCCATAGCCTTGATGTAGGGAAAGAGAATAAACTCCTCTTTTTTCATGTGTATCGTAAGGGCATCCGCTCCAGAAAAAAACTCCTCTCGAATCTGTGACAGCTCGGAATGGCGATCGCCGTGAACCCGCTCGATTTTTTCGAGGTAAAATTTCAAAGCAGGCAGGGTCTCTTCCACATATTTGTGGTGGACACTCACAATGTGGTCGATCAGTTGGCTAAGCGACATTTCCTGATAAGGACTTTGGTCAGCCACCTGCATTATAACTTCGAGCTTTCCGACCACCTCTTCTACATTCAAACCACGAGTACTGCATGCGTCTGACAGTTTGACTCCACCTTTGCAGCAGAAATCGATGCCGTATTCAGTGAATATTCTTGCAGTACGGAAGTTTTCTGCGACGATTTTGCCTACTTTTTGATCAGTGATGGTTGTCATAATCTGGATATTAAAGGATTATTTTATCTTTTATTTTTTCAAATTTTTTTAGACTTTAAGGAAACTTATTCCATTGGTGATGCCTTGAGCCATATCGGTCAGGGTGGTGGTCATCATCATCCCGGTGAGATGATCCCGGATAGCTTTGAATTTGTGGTGGACTGCACAGGGATGCTTTTCAGAGCACACTTGCAGACCAAGTGCACAACCTGTGAAAATCGAATCCCCATCAATCACCTGCACGATTCGGTATAAAGGCGCCTTTCTGCCTTCCTCACTGATCTCAAATCCACCGTGAGGACCTTTGACAGAGATCAGGAGGTTTTCCTTCACTAAGGTTTGGAGAATTTTGGCTGTGAAGGCTTCGGGTGAGTTGATGGCAAAAGAAATTTCTTTCAGGCCTGAGCGCTCAAGCCCATCTGGGAGAGTCGCCAGATAGATCATGGAATTGATCGCGTATTTGCAGGCCTTGGAAAACATCTTTGCTGGTATTGATGGTCAAATGTAAAGGAAAAATATTAAAGGATAAAATTATCCTGTATTATTTTTATGAGAATTTAAAAAAAAATGCCTCCTGAGTTGAACTAGCTCAGAAGGCAGATTTTACCTTTCATCAGCCCAAACGACATAGGTTTAGTGTAGTGACTTGGGCCTTTCAAACCTTTCTTTAATCCTATCCACCACTTCATACACCGTGGGTACGAGATAGACTGTCAAAATCAAGGAAGAAATCAATCCACCGATGATCACCCACGCGAGACCATTTTTCCATTCGCTCCCAGTACCACTAGCAAGAGCTATAGGCAGCATTCCGATCGCCATAGATAGGGTAGTCATTAGAATGGGACGCATCCTCCCTTTCCCGGCCTCAATCAGCGCTTCCCGGGTCTGAACTCCTTTTTCCTTCAGCTGATTGGCAAAATCCACGATCAATATCGCATTTTTGGCCACCAAGCCCATCAGCATAATCAACCCCAAAAGAGCAAATAAACTCAGGTTATTCATCGTCAGGTTGAGTGCCAGCATCGCTCCTATGACTGCCACCGGGATAGAAAACAAGACCACAAACGGATACACAAAGCTGTCATACAACGCGACCATGATCAGGTAGATCAGCAAAAACGAAATCAACAAAACCTGCCCCAAAGCACCAAAACTGTCATTTTGCCGCTTGATATCTGAACCCCATACCAGGTTGATTCCTTCGGGAAGTGGATGCTCTTTAAGATATGCTACCACCTCATCCGCTACCGTGCCAGAAGGTCTTCCCAAGGCATCGGCAGTCAAAGTCACCGCAGGCTGTCGGTCTTTTCTTTCCAAAAGCGAAGGAGAGTCTGCCTGAACCACATCCGCCACCTGCGAAAGCACAATCGGCATCCCTTTAGAATTAATCAACTGGAAGTTTTTGACATCCTCGTACGACTGCCTGTTGAAATTATCCAACTGAATTCGTACGGGATATTCGGTACCTGATTCGGTTAGGGTCGCGTCTTCATTGCCTGCAAAAGCATTGCGGAGTGTCAAGCCTAACATGGCATTGGACAAACCCAATCGCTGCAATTTGTCCGAATCGGGGATAACCTGATACTCGGGACTTCCTGATTCGACCGAGAGTTTGACATAATCCGCACCGGGGACTTTCTCCACGACCCGTGCCAGGTCTTGAGCTACTCGCATTACCTGCTCTTGATCTGGGCCACTCAGAGTCATCTCGATCGGGGCAGAACGTGGGATCAAACCCAATGCGGTCATTGAAAAGCTGATACCCGGAAAAGTCTGCTTGAGATCTTCACGAACCTCGTTCATGAATTTTTCGGTGGAAAGCCCCCCAATTTCCTTTTTGTCCAAAAGCTGAACGGTCAACTCTGACTTATAAGGCAATCCCACACCCAAACTACCAATACCTGTAGTGGGACCTGCCACATTGCTAAAAAGCGTGGAGACTTCAGGCTGTTGCAAAAGAAACTGCTCGACTTGAAGCGTGCGAAGGTTATTTTCCTTGACACTTGTGGATTTATCATACTCCAGATACAATCTAAATTTCCCCTGATCGCCTGTCGCGATGAGTTCTTTTCCGATTATTCCTTGCTTCATGATCCCCGCAGTCATAACAAAAAGTACTATCAAAATCCCTGTAAAGGCCAACTTATGATTTAGCACCCAAGTCAACTGCCGGCCATACCAAGCAATAAACCCGTCCAACTGATGCTCAAAGCCAATCAAAAATCGGTTAAAAGCATTAGTAGGACTCAAATCCTCAGCCTTGCCAATACGGGAAGCCATCCAGGGTGTTAGCGTAAACCCAACCAGCAAACTGGTCATGGTCGAGGTAATCACCACTACCGAAAACTGCTTGAGCATATCGGCTACAAAAACCTGAAGGAACAGGATCGGTAAGAAAACCACTACGTCCACGAGTGTGATGGACAGCGCTGAAAAGCCAATTTCCATCCGACCATCCATAGCTGCCGACTTCTTGTCTTTTCCCATATCCAAATGGCGCTGAATATTCTCCAAAACCACCGTCGCATCATCCACCAAAATCCCGATAATCAGAGACATAGCTAGCAAAGTCATCAGATTGAGCGTATAGCCCAAAAGCCACACCACCGCAAAAGCGGTCACCAAGGAAGTGGGAATAGCGACCAACACGATCAGGGAATTTCTGAAGCTTCGCAAAAAGAGGAGCATGACCAAAGCCACCAAGATTACTGCTAAAACCAAGTCGAAAACCACAGCATTTACTGCAGCGATGGTATTGTCGGTGCTGTCATCAGCGATGACAAAAGACACACCTGCTGACTCATATTGTGTTTCGATTTGGGAAAGTTTGTCCCGGACAGCTTTCGAAACATCCACTGCATTAGCATCTCCTTGCTTTTTGAGCAAAAGACCGATTCCTTCCTTGCCGTTGAATCGGCTGACCGAAGTGATTTCCTTGGTACCATCTTTGACCACCGCCAAATCCCGAACATAGATCGGAGCACCTGGTACCGGCATAGCCACCTGAACCTGCTCGATTTCTTCCAAATCACTGAACTTGCCACTCAGACGTACTGCATTTTGAATCTGATCCGTCTGCACATTTCCGGCAGGCACATCCAAGCCAGCCCGATTGATCGCTTCCACCACTTGAGGAAGGGAAATCTGGTAGTACCGCAACTTTTCAGGATTCACTTTGACCTGAATCTCCCGCTGCTCTCCTCCGAGTACTGTGATTTCTGCGACTCCTTTTAATTGCTGAATCTGAGGGATAAAATCATCCACCATTTTCTGATAAAACACCTTGGATTCCAAGTCGCTGGTAGAAGTGATGGACATGATCGGAAGATCATTGGGCGAAACCTTGGTCATCACCGGAGAAAGCACATCCTCCGGCAGGTCCTTGGAAATATTATCCATGTAGCGCTGCGCATCCTGCAAGGCCTGATCGAGATCGACTCCATAATTCATGTTGGCAATCACGACTGAAGCATTGGGCATGGACTTGGTGACCAGATAATCTACGCCCTCTAAGTTGGATAGTGCGTCCTCGATTTTCTCTGACACTGAAGACTGGACCTCATCGGGCGAAGCACCGGGATAGCCCGTCTTGATGACCAACACCGGCTGATTGAAATCCGGCATCAGTTCATAGGACAGATTGGTAAAGCCAATGTATCCCAGGAGGACAAATAAACTGAACATTACGATGATCAGCGAGGGCCGATTGATGGATATGGAGGTAATGTTCATCGCTCAGAAGAAAAATTGGGTTCCACATTTGCTCCTTCAAATACATTGACCAAGCCACCGACAATGACCACATCACCGGGTTTGATTCCGCTTTTCAAAAGGAGTTGATCACCCACTCGCTTCGCGATTTGGATAGCTCGGAGTTTGGCTTTTCCATCCTGAATCACATAGACCTGAGGCTCAAATTCGGAACCCACCAAAGCCGAAGAAGGAATAATCAATCCTCCTGAATTTTCACTGTTTTTCACCACAACCTCACCAAACATCCCTGCTTTCACAGCTTGATCCGGAGTGTTTTCAAAGGTCAACTCTACCGGAAAGCTGTTGCCAATGGATCCTCTACTTCCCACCAAAGTCACTTGTGCGGGGATTTCCTTAGAAAGTGAATTAATCGTGACAAGCTGCGAGCTGCCTGACTGGAAATAATTCAGGCCGCTTTCAGGAATCTGAACTGTCAACTTTACCCGACTGAGATCTGTCACCTGAATCAAAGGCTTTCCAGGCGCAGCAAAATCTCCGGCCTCGGTCATTTTAGCGGTGACGATTCCCCCAAAAGGAGCTCGGATCGATGATTTGGCGATTTGTTCTTTTAAGGTGGCCAGTTGGACTTCCAATCCTGCCAAGGCTAGCTCTGTTTTTTCGAGCTGAATCCCCTGAATGGCTTCATTTTCGACCAATATCCGATACCGCTTGAGATCCGCTTCGAGACCGCCTTTTTGCACCTCGGCTGCCTTGAGCTGCAGCTGAAGTAAAGCCACATCCTGCTGCACCAGTACCTGATTAGCCGCTACTTTCTGACCGACTTCCACAGCCACTCGGGTCACTTTTCCCTGTACTTCGGCACTGATTTTACTTTCGCGGATCGGCTCGATCACCCCGGAAAAGCCCCGCTGATTATCCAGCTGACCTTCGGACACTTTTACCGCAAAAACGGGAACGGTTTGTTCTTTGTCATAGACATAGACCCGCTCTTGGGTGGTTTTCTTGTTGGATACCAGCCGGACCGCAACAATTGCGAAGAGGGCCAATGGGATGATATAAATGAGTATCTTTTTCATTGTTCAATCAATTGAGAAGTGTGGCGGATGATTTTTTGAGTTCGAGGGTGGCTCTGAGGTACTCGACCATCGCATCGAGATGGGCTTGTTGAGCAGATCGAAGGGATTGATCGGCAAGAAGAATATCGGTAAGTGTCGCTAGTCCCTCCTGCTGCAGCAGGAGGGATTTGTTATAAATCGACTGAGCTAGAATAATCTGGTTTTGGGTAGTTTGAATTTGCTTTTTGGCGGTAGTATGCTGTCGAATCGCTGCCTCATATTGGACTTGAGTCTGATCGGCTATCAGGGATTTCTGAAGGCTGGCACTGCTGAGTTCGAGTTCCTTTTGGCGGATTTTCTTGGAAGTGACTGTCCCGTTGAAAATCGGAAAACTCACCTGTGCTCCCAGAAAACTCTGTGGATAAAAATCCAAAAAAGACTCGGGCGCCCCATTGTACCCAAAACCCGTCGTCCCATAATTTGCGACGAAACTCACACTTGGGATCCTTGACTTCTTGATGGCTTTGAGCTCTTGTCCGATAATTTTTTCGCGCACTTCCTGAATCCGAAGATCTGAGGTCAAACCTGGATTGGGGAAAGGAGATTCTTCGATTTGAACTGCTGACATCACCTCGAGGACTTGATCCAGCGGTAGACCGATGACCAACTTGAGCTGCTGAAGGATCGTTGCGTATTGACTTTCCAGCTGAAAAATCTGGGACTCCAACTGCTGATTTTGAAGGATGACTTTATCCAAATCGGTACGGCTGGCCAGTTTTTGCTCGTAGAGCAGCCGGACATTCCGCTCTAGTTTTTGACCGTTGGCTTGGTTGTCTTGGAGAAAAGCCCGCTGATTTTTCACGATCTGTGCATTGAAGTAGAGGTTTGATACTTCCAGATAAATCTGCTCTTCGGTTCTGACCTGCTGCCACTTGCTCAACTCTTGAAAAGATTCCGAAACCTGAATTCCAGCCATCAGCTGCGGATCGTAGATGGGCATGCGAAGATTGAGATTGCCCATGATGGTATGCGGCACGCCAAACTGCACGGCACGAAACACTCCCTCAGGTCCACCAAAAGCAGCTTGGGGAAGAATCTGATAGGGAAGTTGCGTGAAATATTTATAGTCAGCACTCGCCATGATTTTGGGCAGCCACTGACTCTTGGATTCCTGATTTTTCAACTCAGCAGAAGAACTCTGATTAACAGCCATTTGCAACGACTTATTGTATTGCATCGCCGTATCGATACTCTGCCGAAGGGTCCATTCCTGGGCTTTGATTTCCCCCACCAAAAAGAAGAGAAATAAAGAAAGGAAAATTTGTTTGTGAGTGTTTACTAACATTTTATTATAAATTTTTTTACCTTCTAATCACTGTTAAAATTGAATCAGTCAACTTTGAACCGGAGTCAATTAAGTCAAAACTGAAACCAGATACCCGCCACCTAAACATTTGAAGGCGAAAAGCCCCCAATACCAAGTGCACCAACTGTTCGGCAGGAACATCTGCCTTGAAAATCCCCTTGGTCTGACCTTCTGAAATCAAGGGCAGCAAAAATGCCATTTTGGTCTGCATCAAAGCCAAAATGGCCTGATTGATTTGGTCACTTTCTTCCCAAAGCCCATCCGAAAAAACGGCAACTACGAAATGAGGATGTTGGGTAAAAAAGGAAAACTGACTGGAAAAAATGGCTCTAAACCGTTCTTCCACTCCCAGGGTAGCATCAAAAGAGGAAAGACGATTATTCATATTTTCACGAAGAAACTCCAGCATGCCAAGCGTAATCGCTTCTTTGCTCGGAAAATGCCGATAGATCGCCGCCTCAGAGAAACCCATCTCCTGTGCAAGCTTTTTGGTAGTCAAGCCTCCGATACCCGATTCGGTCAGGATTCTGCCTGCTGCATCGATGATTTCTTTTTGCCGCTCGGAGATCATTTTTTGGTTAGTTAGTGTTTACTAATAAAAGTAAAAACAAAAATAACCGATGCAAAATTTTGGGGAATTAATTTTCCAGCTTATTCGCTTTTTCTGAGATCTCCCGGATCACCTGATCTAATTCCAATGCAGAGGAATCCAATAGACCTAGGTATTGGTTCAATTCGTCGAGATCCACAATCCCGTCTTTGATCAGCTGGACAATCGCCATCAGACGCGCCAGTGGCGCACGCACGATGTGAGATTGCGTCCAAGCGATGTCCTTGAGGATTTTGTTTTGGGCCTCCACTTTTTCCAAATAGCGCACGGTAGTGGTCACGTCGTTGGCCAGTACGAGCTGAGCTAACTTCCCTTCAAACTCGATGGGAATCGAAAAAATCTCAACAATCATCTGCTCCCCTGATTTCTTTTGGTGAATGAATTTTTCTTTGGAAACGGTAAAATTGCCCGGATTTTTCTCCAAAAACTCCTTCATCGTGCCCACTTGATCTTCCGGTCGAAAATCAAAAATCGATATCCCGACAAACTCATCCCGATCATAGCCATAATTGGTCAGCGCGGCCTCATTGACATCAAGCACCCGGAGGGTATCCAAATCAAAAACCCACATAGGCAAGGGGCTAAAATGAAATAGATCGCTGTATTTCTTTTCGGAGGCTTTGATTTTTTCGAAAGACTGAAAAATCTTCTCCTGGGCCTCTTTTTGCTCGGTAATATCCGTGCGGACGGCTAGGAAGCGATACACATTTCCAAACTTATCCTTCAGCGGAAATATGGTAGTAAACACCCAATAATGCGACCCGTCCTTTCTGCGGTTTTTCAGTTCCCCTTTCCACTCTTTTCCGGCTTTGATGGTATTCCACATCGTTTGATAAAACTCCTTTGGGTGATATCCAGAGCGGTTGACCCGAGTATGGGAGCCGATCAGTTCTTCTTTGGAATAGCCCGAGAGCTCGACTGTACTTTGATTGGCATCCAGAATTATCCCATCCAAGTCCGTCAAAATAATATTGGTGCTTTGATCTAATGCTTTTCGAAATTCACTGATGCGCTGATAGGAAGATTTCAGACGATTTTTAAGAATCACCTCGTGATTGACATCCCGGATCGAACCGATCATTCGGACCACCTCACCTTGGGAGTTGCGAACTGCATAGCCCATTTCCAAGACATAGAAGTAGCGTCTTCGATGATTTTTGATACGATATTGAGCTACCCACTGACTTTTGGACGGATCATTCAGGAATTTTTCCAGACTGGCACTGATGCGGGGAAGATCCTCAGGATATACCCAGCTCTCCCAATCTTTGATCGAAAAAATATGGCCCTCGTGGTCATTGTGACCTAAAATCCGGTCAAAACTCCCTCCCCAGAAAAGTGCGTCATTTTCCAAATCCCAGTCGTAAATCGCTTCATTGGTCGCCTTATTGACCAGCTCATAGCGGGCGTTGGCCAAGGACATTTCTACTTCCAGTTTCTTTTTGGCTGTGATATCGGTAGCGATTCCCACGATCCCAAAAATACTTCCATCCTCTTCCGTCATAGGGGCCAACCGGGTAAGAAACCAGCGCTGTTCATGGCCCGATCCCACAGACCATTCGTATTGGACATTTTCCCCTTTGAATGCTTTTTGGTTGGCAATCTGATGAACTGAAGCGGCGTCAGGTCCAAAGATATCGGCGGCTGTTTTTCCAAGGAAAAATTCCTCGGTAAGGCCGCTTTTCTCCAGACTTTTCCCAAAAATCCCTGTATGCCTAAACTCCGGATCAAGGGTAAAAATAAGATCATCCATACTGGAGACCAGCTTTTGGAAGCGTTCGTCAGATCTCAGCAGCTGCTTTCTGGCACGCATCTGATCGGTAAAATCCAGGAAAACAGCCTCCCATACTTTTCGTTTTTTAGTACTCCTCAGTGTCCACCAGGTCTGAAAAACCCGGAGATTGCAGTATGTGGCAAGATTGATCTCGGCAAAAAAAGTAGCCCTGTCCAAAGTGTCAGCCTGCAGTTTTTCTTTTAACATGTCAGCATCTTCATCTTTCAACTGAGACCAAAAAACGTGGGCGTCATACACCGTATCACTGTAAAGCGAAAAGTATTTGGGAACTTTATTTCCATAGAAGGACACTTTTTCCTCACCTTCATTTTGGGAGGTATATCGAATCACGAAGCCAGGCAGAAACTCAGACACGGATTCAAAAATCCTGGACTTCTCATGGATATCCGTGATATCCTGTACTGTACCATAGAGTTTGGTAATCTCGCCATCGGATTGCCGAAGCGCTTTTCCCGTAGATCTGATCCACCGGTGATTTCCCCTGGCATCCAGTATTTCAAATTCACTATCGAAAGCCTTCCCCTGAACCAGACAAGCTGAGAAACTATCGAAAATCTGTTTTTTGGAGTTACCAAAGGAATACATCTGCTTGGCTTCATCGAGTGTCAACTGATCTTTGAACCTGAGTCCATGGATGGATTTGGCCACATCATCCAATTCAAGTAGGGATTTAATCACATCAAACTCCCAAGTCCCTACATGGGTAGAGGCAAATCTGGTCGGTAAATCCTCTTTGGCATCGATCGTTTTGATCGGAGTCACTGTCCAGATCAGCTGGTTCTCGGATTCGACTTTTTCAGAATGGAGCTTCACGGTCATCACCTTGGATTCATCCACTCTGACTTGGGTGACGATGGATTTCTTTGAAAACTCCTCTTTGAAAAACCCTTCCCCAAACCACTCCACATTGAGAAAAAAGGTACTGAAATCCATCCCCAAGATATCCTTTCCGAATAATTCCCCGGCAGCTCTATTGGCATGCAGGACTCCAAATCTGGAGTCCGTGAGAAGAACTCCGATTTCGAGCTGATTAAATAGAGGGCTCCAATGGAAATTCATATTAATGATTCAGGGATGGATATCAGCTTGCAATTGACTAACAAACCCTAAGCTTATCAAAAAAAATCGGGTAGAATAATCAAATGGCGTTTTGAATTGTAAATAAACTTCTTCTATTTTCGGACTTATTACTCTTAAATAGATTAAAGTGTCCGAAAGATTCCATCTCACACTCGTGAAAAAATCTTTTATCGGCATTCAAAAAAAACAATTGATTATCACTTGAAAGCCCTCTCCCAAGTCGGAAAATACGGTCTTCGTGCCTTGCTTTACCTGGTAGCCTATCCACCGGAAAATCAGTATCTGAGCATCCGACAGATCTCGGATGATTTGGGTCTGTCCTTTCACTTCGTCACCAAAATCTTCCGTGAACTCACCGAAAGGGGCATTCTCACCTCCTACAGAGGACCTTCCGGAGGAATTGCCTTGGCAAAACCTGCCGAGGAAATCATGCTGATCGACGTGATCAAGGCTCTAGAAGGAGACGATTACTTTGACAAATGCCTGATCGGATTGCCCCACTGTGGCTCAGCTAAGCCCTGCCCTGTGCATGATTTTTGGAAAGAGGTGAAAACGAAACTCCAACATAACTTCTCCGAAACCAGCCTGGCTCTTTTGGGAGAAAAAATCCGAACCCAAGAAGTCCGCTTGGATGAATGAAATTTTTTTATCCTTAATTAAGAATAAATAGTCTTAAATATGAAATAACCCTTTACCCATCCATCCATGATGACAGAACCCAGCTTCCTAACCTACCTGATGAAGCCCAAAAACTGGTGGCTTCCCTTTCTCCTGATCTTCACCGTGAGTATCAGCGGCTTGATTTTCATTGGCTATCAGACCTACAATGAAGCCCCTCCGATCCCGGATTATGTGGATTCAAGAGGAAATGTGGTCATCTCGAAGGCAGACATTTTGGCCGGACAGGAGGTTTTTCATCGCTATGCACTGATGGAATACGGAAGCATGTTTGGTGACGGGGCTCTGCGTGGACCAGACTTTACCGCCCAAACGCTGCACGAAATGGCCGAGTCCATGAAAAAGTTTTACAAGGTGCAATCTCCAATCGAGCCAAATCCGGTTGCCCAAGCGGGTATCGAAGAACTGGTCAAGCAGGAAATCAAAGAAAACCGGTACCGGGGGGAAGACAATCAAGCTGTATTGAGTGATGCTCAAACTTTTGCAGCCAATGAAATCAATACCTTTTATCAGCGGGTTTTTCGGGATCCGGAATTTCATGAAGCCTTCAAGCCTTCCGGCTATCTGACGGACCCCAAGGAAATCGAGCAACTGAGCAAGTTTTTCTATTGGGGTGCTTGGGTGTGCAGCGTATCCCGACTAGGAGAAACGTACAGCTACACCCACAACTGGCCCTTTGACCCTGAGGCAGGCAACACCCCAACCGCTTCCACCATGCTTTGGAGTATCTTGGGATTATTTGGCTTAGTGCTTGGATTGGGAGCCGTGATGTACTACTACGGGCAGTTTGAGCAGCTGACGGAAGAATACTATGCCAAAGGTGCCTCGGAAATGGTAACAGAGGAGAAAGTGAGAACTTTCCGACCCACACCGACCCAGCGGGCCACCTTTAAGTTTTTCTATGTCGCCATTCTGTTGTTTTTGATCCAAGTATTGGCTGGAGTGCTCACTGTGCATGATTTTGTGGGGTTCACATCTTTCTTTGGATTTGATCTTCAGGCGTTGATTCCGGTGACAATCTCCCGCAGCTGGCATGTTCAGGTTTCCCTGTATTGGATTTCAGCTTGTTGGGTAGGCATTTCATTTTTTATACTTCCTCTCTTGGCCAAAGGCGAGCCCAAAGGTCAACTCCGGCTGATCAATTTGCTTTTCGCCATCTTCTTTGTTTTGGTTGCCGGATCGGTAGTCGGAATTTACATGGGCCCGATGGGAATGCTGGGCAACCTCTCCAGATGGTTGGGTCACCAAGGTTGGGAATTTGTGGAGCTGGGAAGATTGTATCAATACATGCTTTTGGCGGTTTTTGCCTTATGGGCCGTGATTGTCTATCGGGGACTAAAAGGCGTGATGGCCAAAGCCAAGCCCTGGGAACTGCCCAATTGGCTGGTCTATGCGGTTGTGTGCATTTTAATTTTGCTGGTATCCGGCTTCGTGGCCAGTCCAGAGACCAACTTTGTGGTGGCTGATTTTTGGAGATGGATGGTGGTGCATATGTGGGTGGAAGCCTTCTTTGAGGTGTTCACCACGATCATCGTCGGCTACATGATGGTGATGATGGGCTTGGTCAATCGGCAGGCGGTGACCAAAGTCGTTTATCTCGCTGCGTTGCTGTTTTTGGGTTCGGGATTGCTGGGGATTTCACACAACTTCTACTGGAATGCCAAGCCTATAGGCACTTTGGCTTTGGGTTCGGTCTTTTCCACACTTCAGGTCGTACCTTTGATTTTGCTCACCTTGGAAGCTTGGAGAATGCAGCGAATGCCCCAGCTTTTGGCCAATAAAAACAATCAAACTGGTCGCTCCTCGCTCTTTGCCATGCCCGGTGTATTTCTGTACCTCCTCGGGGTCAATTTCTGGAATTTCTTCGGGGCAGGAGTTTTTGGACTGATCATCAATCTACCCATCGCTAACTACTACGAGCACGGCACCTATCTCACCGTCAATCACGGGCACGCAGCCTTGATGGGCGTGTATGGGAATTTATCCATTGCGGCAATCTTATTTGCCCTCCGCTACCTGACCAAGTCCGATACATGGAATCCCCGCTTGGTCAAAGTTTCCTTCTGGTCGATCAATCTGGGCTTGGTGTTTATGGTCGTACTGGACCTATTTCCAGCCGGATTGCATCAGCTCTTTACGGTGATGGATCAAGGGTATTGGTTTGCCCGATCTCAGGAATTCATCCAAAGCACCCCTTTCCAAACCATGACTTGGCTGAGAATTGTTGGTGGTTCCATTTTCCTCCTTGGAGGCGTTTTACCTCTTACCTGGATGGTTCTGAAAAGCGCCAGAAACCTAAAACCTGATCAACCATTTGTACTCAACCGCTTCCATCAGGAGCGAGAAGAAGTAGAAGTTTATTAATTCAAAATACCCTTAAACTATGCATGACCCTACGCATGACTATGCCGTCAACCTTGAGTGGAATCAAGGACGAATCGGACAGCTGAGCAGCCCCGAACTCGAAAACCTCATCGAATGTGCCACTCCACCGGAATTTCCCCATGGAGTACCTGGCATTTGGTCCCCGGAGCACCTCTTCACCGCTGCAGTCAGCTCCTGCTTGATGACCACCTTTCTTTCCGTGGCTGACCATTCCAATCTGAAATTTGAAAAATTCACCTGCAAGGCCACTGGAACACTGGCCAAGCAAGATGGAAAATGGATGATGACTGAGGTACATCTCTTCCCCGAACTCACGCTCAGCCCAGGAGAAAAAGAAGAACGGGGCCTAAAAGTGCTGGAAAAAGCCGAAAAAGCCTGCCTGATCTCCCATTCGGTCAAATCAGAAATCAAAATGACACCAACTATTCTTCAACTCGAACTTCATTAATTCCAATCAGTAGCAAAGGTCAAAAAGGGCGGATCTGCTGGGTCCGTCTTTTTTATATCACAAACTAGGAATTAATTAGGGCACTTAACTATCTTAGAAAATGGCAAAACCCACACCGCTAAAGCGCCACCCCTCACTCCATCACCTTAGCCACGATCACCATCACGGGCTTCTGCTTTGCTGGAAAATCCGGCAGGGATTCAAACTGGAAGTTGAACCCGACCGAATGAAGACCTATTGCGAATGGTTTTGGGGAAATCACCTACAGGCCCATTTCGAAGAGGAAGAAAAACTCATTTTCCCCGTTTTGTCTAACGATGATCCGATGATCAAACAAGCTATGAGTGAGCATAAGCGACTTCGAAAGCTCTTTTCCACTTGGGAAAATCCTGAAAAGACCTTGGGGCAGATCGAGGAAGAATTAGAAAAACACATCCGATTTGAAGAGCGGGTACTTTTTCCGGTCATTCAGGAAAAAGCCACTTCCTCCCAATTGGAAATCATCGCTGCGCAGGGTGATCGGGAAAAATTTGTGGAGAATATGAGTGATCCTTTTTGGATCATCGTCAGCTAGCGCCGCTTCCAAAACTGGATTTTATCCCCATACTTCAACTCCCGGATATTCACATCCCAATAGGGATAGAGTCGGTTTTTGGAAAGGTTGTTGATCAAAACCGAAGAAAGAAAAAGGGTCAAAATCCCTGTCATCACTGGATTGATCACATAGAAATAACCCATCTGCCTCACCTCCTCCGATCCGATATTTGCAATCAGCGCAATAGCCCCTCCGGGAGGATGGAGCGTTTTGGTGTATTGCATGGCCAAAATGGACATGGAGACCGCCAAGGCGGGAGAAATCCAAATGTAATCCGTGCTCGAAAAAAGCTTGTAGACACTCACTCCGATAAAAGCGGAGATCAGGCTCCCAAAGATCAGGTTTCTGGGCTGAGCGGCTGGACTATTGGTCATGCCAAAAAGCAATACCGAACTCGCCCCAAACGCACCGATGAGAAATAGCGCATCAATATTCCCGACGGTATGGAAAATATTCTGCATCAAACCGATGCTACTCAGCCCTAAAAATGACCCCACAAAAGCCCAAAGGTTGTCGACGGGATTATGGGAGGTCTCGCGGTAGGCTATCAGTCTAGCTTTCCTCAGTCCTCTTTTAATTTTTGGAGTAGGCATGGCAAAAGGTTTGGAGGTAAAAGTACATCCTAACCCTGCCAATAACCAATTTAACATCAGTTTCCCACCTGAATCAAGCGGAACACAAGCTCATTTATAATCTTTCCAGCATGCCCATCAGCTTGGCCCTAACTTCCCCTGCCAAGGATTCAATGGCAGGATTTTGCACGACGGACATTGCGGCTGCAGGATCCATCATCGCGACTTCATATTCATCACCGCCTAAACTTCGGATGGTTACATTGCAGGGCAACAGTGTGCTCACGTGTGGCTCGGCAGTCAAGACCTTATCCGCAAAAACCGGATTGCAGGCTCCAAGGATCAAAAAGGGTGGATAATCTTTATCCAGCTTTTTCTTCATGGTAGCCTGAATGTCAATTTCAGTAAGAACACCAAAACCGACTTCTTTCAGGCCTGCTTCTACTTTGGTTCGGAGCGTAGCCAAATCGGCTGATTTTAGGATTTTGGATTGATAATAGTTCATGATCTTTTGAATTAGGTACAACATTATTTTTTTCGGAAAAGCCCCACAGAATAATTCTGCAATGCTCCTGAGGGCGTAATATGATCGTAATTCAGACCTTGGACGAGTTCAAATTCCTGACTGAAAAACCCCTCCAAATCAGCAACATCGTACTGCAGGACAGGAAGTCCACTACAAGTTTTGGGGCCGGATTTGGAAAAGGTCATGACCAGCAGATACCCTCCCGAAGGAATGGTACACTCTACTAGTCTCAGGTAGGTTAGCTGATCGTTGGGCTCGGTGAGAAAATGAAAAACTGCCCGATCATGCCAGAAATCAAATTTTCTTTCCGGCTCAAAATCAATGACATCCACCACCTCCCAATGGACGCTTGAGGCAGATTTACCCAGGTGTTTTTTGGCTTTTTCCAAAGCCGAGGCAGAAATATCCAATACAGTTAATTGCTCAAAATCATTTTCCAATAGCCAATCCACCAACAATCCATCCCCTCCTCCTACATCGATGATTGATGCATTTTTGGGAAGATTTACTTCGGAAATAAACTCGATGGAAACCTGCGGTAAGGGCTGAAACCAGCCCACCTTGGTCGTATCCTTGGTCTGATAGACCGTTTCCCAGTGACTTTTCCTGACTTTTTCCATGATTTATAGAAGAAATTCAAAAGTGGACAATAAAGTCTTTTTAATCAGTGACTTGGGTTACAGATCAGCTCAGCAAACCACGAATATTCAATAAATAAAAAAGTCCAATAACCATAAATTTTATCCAAGATTGGAGAAATTAAATCCTTACTTCAGCATCAATTTCTCCACACTCCTGCTTCGGTTTTTAGGACAGGCTTTCTACTTTCTCCAAGTTCTCCAAGCGTCTGCTTATCTCCCCGGAAATGCTGCAAATAATAGGTGCCCGGGTAGCCTTTTCCCCTTAGCCAAGTCTCCATAGCCTGAAGATCCGAGGTAGTCAATTGATCCGAGTGGACCGTGGTTCGTACCTCAAACCCCACCTTGGATTGGATGAGGATTTCTAAAGATTTTTCGAAAGTGGAAAACAGATCAGACTTGGTTACTTTCCAGTAATTTTCGGGCATGGCTTTGAAATCCAAGGCCACATAGTCCAGTAAATTTTCCTCAATCAGTTGTCCGATGACCTCGGGCCTACTGCCATTGGTGTCGATTTTCACCTCAAAGCCCATCTTTTTCACTTCTCTCACAAAGGGAATCGCCAGTGGATGAATCGTACACTCTCCACCGCTAAAGACCACCCCATCCAGCAATTGTCTTCGAGAAATCAGAAAGTCCTGCACGTGTTCCCAACTCAGTTTTCCCTTGCCCAAGACAATCTCTGGATTGTAGCAATATCCACAACGCATGTTGCAGCCGGCAAACCAAAGGATGCAGGCCGTGCGGTCGGGAAAATCCAGCAATGTAAAAGGGGAGATGCTGAAAATAGGTCTCCCCTTTTCCAGTCTACTCGTTAAAGTGGGTGCGTTGCTTGTGTTCACCTTTTTTGCCGATGTTGAAACTCTCCACAGGGCGGTGGTAGCCCATCACGCGGGTATAGACCAAGCATTTGGTGCGCTTTTCCTCGTGGACTTGAAGCAGAGGTTGGGTTTCGATGTGTTCAGTGTTTGTCTGCATAGTGGATTGGATTTTGGTTTAAGTCATTCAAAAGGGCTTCGTCGCATTGAGGACAATATTCGTGTTCACCGTTGAGGTAGCCGTGAATCGGGCAAATACTAAAAACCGGCGTTACGGTAATGTAAGGAAGCTTGAAGTTGGACAATACTTTTTTGACCAAGCGACGGCAGGCTTCGGGCGAGGAGATTTTCTCCCGCATATAAAGGTGCAGCACGGTGCCTCCGGTGTATTTGCATTGGAGTTCGTCCTGCAGCATCAAAGCTTCAAAGGGGTCATCGGTAAAATCTACCGGGATTTGGGAGCTATTGGTGTAGTAAATATTATCGCCCATTCCTGCCTGGATGATCTCAGGAAAGCGCTTTTTGTCCTCCTTGGCAAACCGGTAAGTGGTACCTTCTGCAGGCGTGGCCTCGAGATTGTAGAGATTACCGGTTTCTTCCTGGAATTCCTTCATCCGATTGCGGATGTATTCCAGGAGTTCAGAAGCTAAATGTTGGCCATAGTTGCCTGTGATATCCTCTTTTCCTATAGAGAAATTAAGAATCATCTCATTCAATCCATTCACTCCAATAGTGGAGAAGTGGTTTCGGAAATGCTTCAGATAGCGCTTAGTATAGGGATACAAGCCACGGTCGTACATTTCCTGAATAAAGACCCGCTTTTTCTCCAGAGTGGACTTGGCGATCTGCATCAGATAATCAAGGCGCTCATAGAGCCCCTCTTTATTGCCCGCATACAAATAACCCAATCTCGCCATATTAATGGTTACTACACCGATGCTACCGGTCATCTCCGCACTACCGAAAAGGCCATTTCCCCGCTTGAGCAGCTCCCTCAAATCGAGCTGTAAGCGACAGCACATGGAACGAACCGCGTTAGGCTTGTAGGCATTTGGATTTTCGACCTTTTGGCCGTTTTCATCATAGGTATATTGGCTTCCGATAAAGTTTTGGAAATAGGAGGAGCCGATTTTTGCAGTGTTTTCAAAAAGCAAATCTGTATTGGGACCGTACCAGTCAAAGTCCTCCGTAATATTAACTGTGGGAATTGGAAAGGTAAACGGCTGTCCATTGGCATCTCCCTCGGTCATAATGGTATAATAGGCCTTGTTGATGAGCTGCATTTCCGGCTGAAAGTGCTTGTAGGTCAAGTCCTCCAGAGAATTTACTCCTCGTTTTTTGGCCTTTTCCATCAATAAGTCCGAATCAATCCCCATGAAGAGATGCAGGTCGTTTCTGGTCGGCATCTGGTCCTTTAAGTCATCGGGCACCACCCAATCCAAGGTCACATTGGTAAAAGGAGATTGGCCCCATCGGGCAGGTACATTGAGATTATAGACAAAAGACCGGATGGCTTTTTCGATTTCCTTGTAGTTGAGTTGATCCTTGAAAACATACGGAGCCAAATACGTATCGAAAGAACTGAAGGCCTGTGCACCAGCCCACTCGCTCTGAAGAATCCCGAGAAAATTGGCCATCTGCCCCAAAGCCTCCCGAAAATGAGCCGGAGGACGACTTTCGACCCTGCCGCGAACCCCGTTGAATCCTTCATTGAGTAAAACTCTCAGACTCCAGCCTGCACAATAGCCGGTGAGACAGTCAAGGTCATGGATATGAATGTCTCCAGTTCGATGGGCGTAGCCCTCCTCTTTGCTGTACACTTTATCCAGCCAATAGTTGGCAATGATCTTGCCCGCCACATTGTTGACCAATCCGGCATTAGAGTAGGAAGTGTTGGCGTTGGCATTGATTCGCCAATCGGTTTGTTTGATGTATTCCTCAATAGTCTGGGTACTGTCTACATAGGTAGTGTCTTCACTAAGCCCAGCCACATGCTCTCGCTGAAGCTTACGGGTGTGGCGATAGAGCATAAAGGAGCGCATGACTGCAAAGTGGCCAGCACGATACAATTCCTTTTCGATCAGATCCTGGATTTCTTCCACGGCCCAGGTCGTTTTGGAATCCAGCAAACCTAAAATCCAATCAAAAACCCGACTATCGTAGGCAACCGAAACACTTTGAAAGCCCTTTTTTAAAGCATCTTCAATTTTGAAAGGAGCAAAAGGCTCATATTCCCCATCTCTTTTGATTACATACTTTTCCATACAATACCCCATTAAAAGACTTTTTGATCCTCTAATATGGAATAAAAAACGAGCCAACAAGGAAAATCGACTACTAATAATCCTCAGGTTTTGGACTGATTTAAATCATACTATTTTGTCCGAAATATCAGGTCAAGTTTCTTTTTGCCCCTAAATTTTGAAGGTAGTTTTGCTACCTCCAATCTATTGACCATTTGCTTCACCCGATTTTCATATGATGTCTACACCTCATTCCTTTCACATTCCTGTCATGGGCCTTGGCTACACCGTGGACACCCCGATCAAAGTAGCGCCTTTGGGGATTTCCAGTGTCGTTTCTATTATGGATGACCATCTTTTGGAAGAAATGAGAAAGATCTATTCCGAAAAATCAGGACTACCCTTTTTTCCCATTTCTGAAAAATCACCGGACTACCGAGCCGAACGTATCAAATCCTACTTGAACCTCCTTCATGACTTGGTAGAAAAAAAACTCATTGAAATCAAGGACTTCGAATCTCTCGAGGATGATTCTTTTCTGGGTTACCTAGACCTATTGCCCAGCAATCATCCCATCCATTTACTTATCCAGGAGGCAAAAGATGCTGACTTTATCCAAAAACAACTCTACATCGCTCAAATCCGCGAAATGATCCTTCCCGGCAGCATCGATGTCAACATCATGACCAAAGTGGATAAGCTTAACTCAGACGCAGATGGCAATGAACTTCCAAGGGAATATTCGGATGCGCTATCCGCCTTAAGAGGGTTTGCCATGAGCAAAATCGACGGCGCAGTTATCTTCTCAGCAGGAATGAACCCTGCCCTTTATGCCTATGCGGAGCAGTTTACCGACTTTTTCCCCAACTCCATGGGCGAACTCAAAAAACGGATCATCCTCAAAGTCAGCGATTACCGTTCGGCCTTGATCCAAGGTAAATTTCTGGCCAAAAAAGGACTTTGGGTTTCAGAATTCCGAATCGAATCGGGACTCAACTGCGGTGGACATGCTTTTGCAACCGATGGATTTTTGATCGGCCCGATCTTGGAAGAATTCAAAGCCAATCGTGAGGAGCTCAAAAGTGCACTTTTCGATCTATGCCAAAAGTCATTACTGGATAAGGAAAAGATAAGCTTCTTTGACATGCCTCCTTTGAAAATCACTTATCAGGGAGGTATCGGCACTCACGAAGAAGATAAATTTCTCCGTACGTTTTACCAGCTTGACGGCACAGGTTGGGGAAGTCCATTCCTTTTGGTGCCTGAAGCTACATCAGTAGATGAGGACACCTTGCAGCGAATATTGGCTGCAAAAAAGTCTGACTATTTTCTCAGCCATGCTTCTCCTTTAGGCGTCCCGTTTAATAACCTTAAAACCTCGAGCGGAGAAGATCAGCGAAAAAATCGAATAGAAAACAATCGTCCGGGAAGCCCTTGCTACAAAAAGTTTCTTTCCTTCAGTACCGAATTCACAGAAAAACCCATCTGCACGGCTTCCCGGCAGTACCAAAATCTAAAAACCAAACTTTTCCAAACAGGAGCTATTTCTCAGGCAGATTTGGAGGATACTTTAGCCAAAGACTGTCTCTGCGAAGGACTGAGCGCGCCTGCCATTTTGGCCAATGGAAGAGAACCCAAACGCAATCTGAATGCGGTCACCATCTGTCCAGGGCCCAATTTGGCCTACTTCAAAGGCATCTTCAGTCTCAAGGAAATGGTCGATCACATCTACGGGAAAATCCGACTTCAACTTGACTACGAGCGGCCTCATGTCTTTGTCAAGGAGCTCCAACTCTATATCGATTACCTCAAAAACGAATGGGAAAAACTGGGCCCAGAAGTGAATGTCAAGCAGGCAACTTACTTGGAAAAATTCAAAGCAAACCTTCAAAAAGGCACGGAATACTACCAGTCCCTGATCGATCAGTTTCAACTGGACACCGAGGAAGTGATCCAACAAATGAAAGATCAACTGCATCAGGCCTTGATGAAATTAGAGGATTTAAAACCTGCGCTTGTAGAATAAGATGATATGTATTACCAAAAAAATCGAGTTTGAAGCAGCCCATCGACTCAGCAATTACCCTGGGCCATGCAAGGAAATCCATGGTCATACCTACAAACTCGAAGTGACCGTAACAGGTCCCATTGACCCAGATACCGATATGGTTATGGATTTTAAAGAGTTGAAAAAAATCCTTCAAAAAGCCGTGCTGGATCATTTAGATCATGCCTTAATTCTGAAGGAAAGCGAAGAAAACCGGAAAATTTTCTCCGGCTATTCCGGCAAAATCACCTGGATGGAAACCGAACCCACAGCCGAACGCATGATTCAATGGGTCTTTTCCCAACTCCAAAAAGAACTTCCTACCTCTATCGGGCTTGTAGATCTTACCCTTCATGAAACATCGGGAAGTTTCGCCAGTTGGAGAAAATAATACTGGATATTTTTGTCTTTTATTTTTCAGTTTGTAAATTTGACTAAGAACAAGGGACATCGTCCCTTTTCTTCAATTTCTATAGAGGATTTTTTTATCCTTTTTAGAAATTTTGATCAAAAGAAAAATGAAACTCCTACCGATTAAAGCCCTTCATTTACTCCCACTAGTTCTTTTGAGCTTGGTTTTGGGCATTTTCGGCGGTTGGCTAAGGCTGGGCAGTGTTTTCATTCCCATTGCAGAGTCCGGTAGTTACCATGGATTGATCATGACAGGTGGCTTTTTGGGGACACTCATTTCTATTGAGCGAGCGATGGTCATGGATAAGAAAATCTGGCTGATCATCCCACTATTGACTGGATCTTCGGTTTTTGCCTTCCTTCTGGGATACGCTGATCTGGGACTAATTCTCCTAATGGTTGGTTCACTGGGCCTAGGTCTAATCATGCACCTACAAACCCTCAAGCATCCCAAATTTCACACTGCATTGCTCTATGGAGGTGCTGTATCTTGGTTTATAGGTAATTTTATCGCTTGGCAAACAGGTCTGATTGCTACCGGAAGTACCTGGTGGATAGGATTTCTACTATTTACCATCGTGGGTGAGCGACTCGAGTTGAGTCAGTTTTTACCCGTACCATCTTGGTCAAGAAACGCTTTAAAATCCCTCCTCGCTCTATTCACTTTAGGCCTAATCATTCCCTTCCACTCTTGGGGTAATGAAATCATGGGACTTTCCGCCCTACTCATTTCGGCTTGGCTGCTGTTTTTTGATATGGCAAAAGTGGCATCCAAAAAGTCGGGGCAATTCCGATACATTGGAATCGGACTCCGGGTCGGATATGTGTGGCTTGGTATTCATGGGTTGATTTTGCTAGTTATGGAAAGTCATGCCCTTTACTATGATTTGATGCTTCACACCTTCTTTTTGGGATTTACCTTTTCCATGATTTGGGCACATGCCCCGATTATTTTTCCTACCATTTTTGGAATAAGGGAGACTCCATTCCACCCTATTCTTTGGGTGACTTGGGTAGGATTTCAAGTGACTTTGGCAGCAAGAATTGGGATGAGCTTATTGGGTCAGTTTGAGCTTCGCAAAATCTTCGGAGTGACAAATAGCTACCTCATTTTACTTCAGTTCGTCTTGATGGCTGGAATTGTCTTTTTCAAAATATTCCAATCGAAAAAAGGCAAAGGCCCAAGTAACTCAAGTCACTCCGGGGAATTGAAAAACAACTCACTTTTGTCTTCCCATGCCTAAAACTTGGACCCATATTGCCCTGACTCTTCTTATCCTTCTCAACGGGATGGGCTATACGCTGATTCAAGTTCACTTTTACTTAAATCGCGAGCAAATCACCACACTCTATTGTGTCAACAAAGACAAACCAAAACTAGAATGCGACGGGAAGTGTGAGCTCTCCAAGAGGCTTTCCGAAGCCAAAGACCAAACCGAAAGTGAGGCCGAAATCACTTTAGAAGAGTTGAATCTTAGCTTTTTAGCAAAAAACAGGGAGACAAATCCGTCTTTTGTTCCTGAAGTAAATCATCAAATCAGGCATACCTCACACTATCAGCTTTCTCATTCCCTGGATTTAGGAATGAATTTTTTTCACCCTCCTCAAGGCTGATTTTCTCTTGAGAAAAGAATCGATCCTACCCTTCGATTCAGGACGCAAGTCCCCAGTAAATACCAAAATCCAACATCATGAAAAAGCTCATTTCACTGGCTGCAAGGATGATATTCGCCCTTGCCCTGGCACTTCATATCCTCACTCCTGCCTTTGCTCAGGAAAAACAATCCCTCCGAATTCTCGATCACACCACTCTCGAAGGAATCCCCGGAGTCACTTACCGCTATGGTTTCCAAAAAGGAATCTCTGACGAAAGCGGTACCATTTATTTATTGGCCGACACTGAAACTTGGCTTTACCTCAGCCATCTCAGTTATGGAAGCTGGACGCTCGACCCAATAGCGCTATTAAAAGCAATCAAAAACGGCTCAATCTCCCGAAAAGAACAACTTCATGGTCTCCAACCTGTTTCTGTGATTGCCTTGAAAATGAGCGAGGAGAAAGATAAAAAAATCCTCATTTCTGATCAGGAACGTCTCCACCATGACGCAGGAGCGATACTAAGTTTGGATCCTGTGGTATCCGGAATCCGAAAAAGCAGCAATTTCGGATTTGATCCCGTCATGCGGGGATTCAAATACGACCAACTCAACATCGTGGTCAATGGCTTCCAATCAGCCAATGCTGCCTGCCCTAACCGCATGGATCCCCCTACTTCTCAAGTTGCCCTTAATCGTATTCGCGAAGTAGAAATCCTCAAAGGCCCACATGCCTTACGCTACGGAATTGGCCTCGGAGGCACCATCAACTACATTCAAGAATCCCCCGATTTCACCTCTACTCCGGGAATTTATGGTCGGGTTTCTTCCCTGTTTGAAACCAATGGTGATGTTTGGCGAAACGATGCCCGAGTGGGTTTTCAAGGAAACAAATATGATATCGGAGTCTTAGGAAGCTACTCCACCGGAAATGATTACCTGGATGGTGATGGAAATCTTGTTCCTGCCAATTTTAAGCGGGGAACAGTGGGATTGTATGCAGATTTTCAACCCACTCAAAAAGACCTGGTTCAGGTATCGATCAATAGAAACTTTGCACGCGATGTGGATTTCCCTTCTCTGGGAATGGACCTACGCACTGACGATACCTGGATGGGAAGTGTAAAGCATTCAAGAACTCTTGCTAGCAAAAGCTTGACTCAATGGACCAACTCCATCTATTTCACCCGAGTGGATCACCTGATGGACAATTTACTGCGCGAACCCCGAATGATGGATGCCTCCACACCTGCCATCACCCAAAACTGGGGATTCCGAAGTGAAGGGGAATGGAGGTTTACTCAAGGAAAACTGTTTGCTGGGGTGGATTTCAAAGAGGAATCAGCCGATGGTACCCGAACTCGAGCCATTACCATGGGACCTATGAAAGGAAAGGAATTTTACGATAACCTTTGGCAGGATTCCCAGATCCGAAAGACCGGTCTTTTTGCCAACTACTTGATCCCACTAGGCCAAACTGTCATCAGTGCCTCAGGAAGGCTGGAAGTGAATCAAGCCATCGCCAACGATCCTGCTGAAGAGTTTTCTCAACTACACAGTGAAATAGAAAACACCCAACTGAATACAGGAATCAGCATCGGCGCTCAACGGGATTTGGGAAAGGCTTTCAGCCTTGGCATTTGGGCGGCAAGCGTCAGAAGAAGCGGAAGCCTTTTGGAGCGATACATCAACTACCTGGCTGTTGGGGTAGATCCATGGGAGCTGGTGGGTGATCCTCTGATCAAGCCTGAAACCAACCATGAATTGGACCTTGTACTTGGGTACAACCGTGAGAAAATATCCCTCGAACTCACCCTATTCGGCTCCTACATGACCGACTTTATTTCTTCGGTCAAAACCGAGTTGAAGCCTCGATTAGCCACCAGTCCGGGGGTCCGCCAATACGTGAATCTGGATGAGGCAATGAAAACCGGAGTAGAAGTAAACTTCAAACAGCAAATCAACCCTCGAATCAGTCAGACTCTCGGGCTGGCCTATACCTATGGAAAGGATTTAGAACTTGACGCTCCCCTTCCAGAGATAGCGCCGTTGGATCTCCGATACGGACTTAGAGGACTGTTTATGGATGGAAGACTGCAAACCGGCCTAAACCTTCGCCATGTGCTCGCTCAGGAACGGGTTTCGGAGGCATTCGGAGAAGGCAAAACTCCAAGTTTCACCCTACTTGACCTGGATGTCAGCTATCCGATCGGAAAAATGCTGCTAGTGAAAGGAGGAGTTCAAAACCTCTTCGGAGAAACCTACTACGAACACTTGACTCGCCCGATTGGAGCAAACAAAACCCCGATGTACGCACCGGGGAGAAATTACTTTGTAATGGTAAGTTTTAAGTTTCCCTGAGTAGCCATCAGGCCTTCCAGGTTTTGAAAACCTGGAAGGTCTTTTCAAATCCTCACTCGTGACGCTTCCCCTCCATGACTTTGAATACATGCAGAAAAGCCGGAAATATTGCATCGATTGACTCTCCCGCACCTGAAGTAGAACCCGGCAAAGCCAACGTGATGGTACTTCCAATCTGCCCGGCCAAGGACCTGGAAAGCATGGCATAGGGAGTACGTTGCTGTCCATAGTTTCGAATGGCTTCTTCGATGCCGGGGATTCGCCGATCCAAAATTTCTTCCAATGCTTCTGGAGTCACATCTCGAGGAGAGAGACCTGTGCCTCCCGTAAAAATCACCAAGTCAACCCCAGAGTCAGCGGCTTCTTTTGCCTGATGCTTGATCAGATCTCGGTCATCTGGAATGATCATTTTTTCCAAGACGTTCACCCCTTGCTTTTCAAGCTTTTCACGGATTACTTCACCAGCACGATCCTCTCCTTTTCCGGCAGAAATCGAGTCGGAACAGACCACAATTTTGGCAGAAATTGACCTTTGAGCAGTTGGAGTCCTATCTGACTTCCCTCCACTTTTTTCCACCAACTTGATCTGCTCGATACTCACTCCCTTGTCGATCGGCTTGAGCATGTCATACATAGTCAAAGCAACGACAGAGGCTGCATGCATAGCCTCGACCTCCACACCGGTCTTATAAATAGTATGAATCTCTACGAAAATAGTCACTTCCATTTCCCTCACCTCATAGCTGACTGCGGTAAACTCCACAGGAAGTGGATGACAATCCGGAATCATATCCGCCGTGCGCTTGGCAGCAAACAGTCCCGCTACTCTGGCACATTCCAACACATCGCCTTTAGGTACAGTTCGGTTTTGAATCGCTTGGATCGTCTCTGGAAGACTGACCTTTACGATGGCTTGCGCGATCGCTTTGCGAAGCGTATTACTTTTATGCGTGATATTGACCATTTAGCTTGGACTTAGACTTTTGGAAGATACCATATCGTGGATAAAATCTTTCAGATGCTCGATCTCCACGTGATCCATGAGGACGATTTTATACCACTGATTGGATTCGTCGTGGGATTGTGGAACGAGATTGTATTTATGGGCGATGTAATGAGGCACACACTCGGATCGGATTGTGACGATGTTCATCTCAGGCTCGCGAAAATACGACAACCCCAGCTGATCCAATTGCTTGCAAAGCCAATTGGTGCGCATCTTGATCACCGAAATTTTTTCATACCATTTATGCGGACCGTAAGTGGTGAGAATCACCCAAACTGCCACTGCGTTAGCACCTGAGCGGCTACCGCAAAGCGTAAGATCCATTCCCTCCACATACTTTGCCTCAGAGGTCAGGACGTTTTCGATTAGGCCTTTTCGGCAGACAAAAATACCTGTTCCATAGGGTGCCTGCAGCATCTTATGCGCATCTATGGTGATCGAGGAAATGTCAGGATTGGTAAAATTGATCTGATTTTCGAAGTCTCCAAAAGGATAGACAAAACCTCCATACGCACCATCAATATGGAGCCTGAACGGCAGTTGGTATTCTTTTAAGATATCCGTGTAAACATTGGGATCATCCACAGAACCAAACATGGTAGTACCCATATTTGAAACCGCGATGAAGTACTTTTTGCCTTTGGCAAGAGCTGCTTTGACGCCAGCCTTCACCGAATCAGGAGTAAGTTGGCGGGTAACAGGGTCAACGGCGATTTTTTCCCAGTCCAGCATCAAGAGATTGGCTGCCTTCGGGATAGAATAATGCGTGTCTTCAGAGGCCAAAATAACAATCTCTTCCAGTTTGGCACCATGCTTTTTGAGGTATTCATTTCGGTAAATCCAGATCGCTTGCACATTGGCCTCCGTTCCTCCCGGAGAAATATAGCCATCGTATTGACCATCCTCTATCTTAAATAAATCCACAGCGATCATACTTAGCACTTCTCGCTCGATGGCTTGAGTTCCTCTGAATGCAAACTCCGAGGTACCAAAGGTATGGCAACCGATATGATTAGGATTGGCGACAAAAGTGCTCAAGACAGGCGCTTCACGAAGAAAAAGGGCATCATTTGAAAAAACTTTATCATCTAATCGGGAAGCAGGATATCCCAGACTGGCATCTTTGTAAAAATCTACGTTGTCTTTCAAGGCCTGCTGGACGCGAGAAAGTCGTTCTTCAGGCGTGAGTTTTTTCCAATACGTCATTTCAATGATCATAGCAAAAAGAAGGTTGGGTTTACAAGGATAAAAATACCCCTTCTTTTCCTCCAAAACACCCTATCCCTAGAATCTTCCTGAAGATCTATCTAATTACCCACTTAACCTGATAAAAATCAGTTGTCTAACCCTAACTTTAATAAAGGATTTATTTGTCTTTTATTTTTCACATGACTACATTTGATCATCCTGAAGAGCATTACCAGGAAACCCGATATCCAACATCATCAATCCCAACACTATGAAAAAGTTGTTTTATCTCCCCGCTTTGATTCTGGTCCTGGCCGTTTGCTCTTGCGGCGGTCAGGCTTCAGAAAGTAGCACCACAACTGACACTGCCCCAGGACCGGGACAGTCTGCCGTACAGGATGACCTGTCCAATCCCAATGTGGTACAAGTAGCACTAGGCTCAGCAGACCATAGCACACTGGTAGCGGCCTTAAAAGCAGCTGACTATGTGGATGCCCTGACCAACGTCGGCCCATTCACGGTTTTTGCCCCGACAAATGCAGCTTTTGATGCATTGCCGGCAGGAACGGTTGAAGATTTGGTTAAGCCTGAAAATCAGCGAAAACTAAGAGATATTCTTGAGTACCATGTGCTTTTGGGGGTATATAAACCCGGAGACTTTGTCAATGGAAGAAATCTCGGAACTGCTGACGGAAGATCAGTGACAGTAGCGGTAGCTGAGGACGGTACAGTCACCATCAATGGCGCAAAGATCGTGGGGTCTGTCCAAGCCTCTAATGGAATCATTCACGTAGTAGACCAAGTCCTGCTACCCAAATAATATACAGGGTTTAACAAGGTTGTTATGGTTTTTCTTTGAAAAGGCCGGATGTATGTAGCGTCCGGCTTTTTTGATTTGAACCGAGGAACTTATATTTCGGACAAATTTATCCAAGATGTTTTCACAAGCGGCCAAATACGCAATCAAGTCGGTCATCTACATTTGGACCCAAAGTCTTGAAGACAGAAAAGTAGGTGCCAAAGAAATAGGAAGTAAAATCGATGCTCCTGAAGCTTTTACTGCTAAAATCCTCCAAACTTTAGTGAGGGCGAAAGTGGTTGGGTCTTTTAAAGGACCTACGGGAGGTTTTTTTGTTGATGAAACGCACGCAGGAGTGACTCTGAAGGACGTGATTAAAGCTGTGGATGGTGACCACTTATTTTCCGGATGCAGTCTTGGGTTACCTCGATGTTCTGAAAAAAATCCCTGCCCTCTCCATTTTGAAGTCGTCAAGGTAAGAAAGGAAATGGATCACATGCTTACTTTCAAAAGTATCAAGCACCTCGCGGTGGAGGTAATTAAGGGAGAAACTCGACTTTCGCAGCTGACTTCCTTAGGTATTGACAACTAAAAAGCATCTTTTAACTTCTCAGATTCTAAATTTACCTCTTATCCAAAAATTGAACTCAATCAGGCTTCATTTTCGTCAAAAATCCAATTTTTAGAAGCAAAATGTGATTTTTCATAAATAAAAAGACTAAAAAAGATAAAAATACCCACTAGTGGGTATTTTTATATGGTCTTTCTTTTGGACATTTGATCACCAAATAATTCTTCCTTTAGATTTCTCGGAACTTATCGCCCACCCTTTAACTCCGAGAATTCCAATAGGCACCCAATTACCTCTAACGTCTCTTGGAGACCGATTACCCATGAACGAGTTCAAACATAGTTATCACCAACGTGATGTGAGAGATTTCATCACTGAGACCCGGCTCAAGGTTTCCGAATATTCCTTTAACCAGGCTCAGCAAGACTCTATCGATTCTCGATTGGAGGAATTGCTGGCTATGGTGGAAAAAGCGGATGAGTTTGAAAAAAACAACTTGGCGGAATACACGCTAATCCTGCATCAATTGATCATCGAAAAGTCAAAATGTTTTCTTTTCATTGATGACTTGATCATCAATGAAAAGACAAGAAAAAAGTAAGAACTGGAATGGTTCGCTAGTTGAAATTACCCCGATCCTAATCCCAATTTAGAAATGGCTGAGGATCGGGGTTTCTCATTTTTGCAGTCAGTTTATTTTTGACTTTCGATCTTCCTTCTTCTCTCACGGATATCATCCACCCGCTCCTTACTTACTCCCCATACCTTTCCTTTGGCTGCATCATCGAGCAGTCTGTCAATATAGCCTTGGCTGATTTCGGAGCTGTCTTTGTATTTTACCCTTAGCGCCTCCAATCGTGCGTGAAGGTCTTTTTTCACAGCAGCATAGGCAGGATCATCGTATACGTTTTTTAGTTCTTTCGGATCTTTGATTCGATCGATCAATTCCCACTGATCCTCCACAAAATAGTAGTGAATCAACTTATATTCTTTGGTCACAATGGCGTAGTGTCGATTGACCATGTGCTCGGCAGGATACTCGTAATAGTGATAGTAAACCGCGTCACGAGTCCATTTTTCAGTTTTCCCAGTCAAAAGGGGGATCATACTTTCACCCTGCATGTCTGAAGGAGCTTTCGCACCTGCTGCTTCTAGAAATGTCTGCGCAAAGTCTAGATTTTGAACCAAGGCATCAGAACGCGTTCCAGGCTTTGTCTTTCCAGGCCAAGCGACCAAAAGTGGTGTTTTGAAAGACTCATCATAGATGAATCGCTTATCATACCAACCATGTTCGCCTAAATAAAATCCCTGATCTGAGGTATAGACGATAATGGTATTTTCCATCAGGTTATTCGACTCCAAGTAGTCAAGCAGTCGACCCACATTCTCATCCACTGCCTTGATGGTGCCGAGGTAGTCTTGCATGTAGCGTTGGTATTTCCAGCGCATCTTATCTGCATCGCTCATTTTGGAGTAGTTTTTTACAAAATCCTCCTCGATCGGTGCGTAATATTTTTTGAAGTTAGCCGCTTGTGAAGCATTGAATCGGCCGAATTCACTCTTATACCGAATGGTATCGTATCCTCCTACATCCGCAATTCCGAGTTGCTTTAGGATAGCAGGTTGCATCTTGTTATCACCCGACCACCCCATGTCTTTGAGGATGTTCATTTCCGCTTCTTTGGCAGGAGAAGTACGGCCAGAGTAATCGTCAAAAAGGGTCTCCGGCTCCGGAAAAGTACGATTGGTAAACTCCTCCAAATGACGTTCAGCCATCAGCCAAGGTCGATGCGGAGACTTGTGAAGGTACATCAGCATAAAAGGCTGATCAGCCTTTCGATCTTTCTGTAGCCAGTCTAAGGTCATATCGGTCACGATATCGGTGACATAGCCTTCTAATTTAATGTTACCCTCATTTTTGGTTATAAACTCAGGGTTATAGTACGAACCCTGGCCTGGCAAAATTTTGAATTGGTCGAAGCCTTTGGGATTGTTGCCAAAGTGAAGTTTACCAAACATCGCTGTCTGATATCCAGCATTCTGAAGGAGTTGCGGAAAAGTCACATTGGTCGTATCAAAAGGAAAATGGTTATCAATTTTCCCATTCAAGTGCGAATGCTTTCCTGTCAAAATTGTAGCCCGGCTCGGTGCACAGATCGAATTGGTCACCGACGCTTGGGTGAAAAGCATGCCCATTTTGGCGATTCGATCGATATTTGGAGTCTCGATGAGTTTGTTATCGTAAGCCGAAATAGCCTGATAGGCATGGTCATCGGACATGATAAAAATGATATTAGGCCGGTCAGATTTGGGGCTTGGCTGTGTCCAAGCGGTAAAAGAAAAGGCGAATAGCCCAATGACCGAGAATAGAATTCGATACACCATGGTTTGATTTTTTTAGGAATATAAGAAGTCCTTTAATTAGACTTCTTCCTGTTTTCCAAGATCTGTTTAGTCACCTCTTTATTGGCTCCACCAAACTGCTGATTTTGCTCCAAGCGATCCAGATATCGATCAAGATAGCTTTGCGAAAGCTCTTTGCTATCCCCATATTTCTCCCTCAAGCCCTCAAGTTTGCGATGCAATTCCGCTTTGATTTCGCCGTAGGCAGGATCATCGTACACGTTTTTGAGTTCTTGAGGGTCTTTGATACGGTCTATGAGTTCCCATTCGTCGGTGTCAAAATAGTAATGCGTCAGCTTGTATTCTTTGGTCACGATGGCATAATGTCTCTTCACCATGTGTACCGATGGATACTCGTAATAGTGGTAATACACCGCATCCCGAGTCCATTTTTCAGTATTGCCTGTAAGGAGTGGAACCAGACTTTCTCCCTGCATATCTGAAGGAGCCGGGATTCCCGCCGCTTCCAAAAAGGTCTGCGCAAAGTCCAGATTCTGCACCATCTCATTGGTCTTACTTCCCGCCTTCACCTTGCCAGGCCAAGCTACCAAAAGCGGGGTTTTGAAGCTTTCATCATAGACAAATCGCTTGTCAAACCATCCATGCTCTCCCAGGTAAAATCCCTGATCGGACGTATACACAATGATGGTATTTTCCATCAGATTATTTGCCTCCAAGTAATCTAGAACCCGACCCACATTCTCATCCACTGCCTGAATCGTACCCAAGTAATCCTGCATGTAGCGCTGATAGCGCCACTGCATTTTTTCTTTTTCGGTCATGTTCGGAAATGCCTTTTTAAACTCCTCGTTCATCGGACCATAGACGGCATCCCAATTAGCACGCTGAGCTGGATTTAAGCGTCCTACTTCTCGATTAAATGCGCCTTTGTCCCAACCGCTGGCATCGGGAATACCCAATTCATCCATGACTTCAGGATAAATTTTGGAATCACCCGCCCAGTTCATGTGCTTCAGAAGGTTCATCTCAGCCTCTTTGGCCGCTCGACCGCGACCCGAATAATCGTCAAACAGCGTGGCAGGCTCAGGAAAAGTCCTTTTTGAAAAATCGGCTATATGTCTTTCTGCCGGAAGCCACTCGCGGTGGGGTGCTTTATGAAGATAGAAAAGCAAGAAAGGCTGATCCTTTTTCCGCTCATTTTGCAGCCAATCCAAAGTCATGTCCGTGATGATGTCGGTCACGTAGCCTTCGACTTTGATATTCCCTTCATTTTTGGTGATAAAATCAGGATTGTAATATGCCCCTTGACCCGGTAAAATCTTGAATTGATCAAAACCCTTGGGATTGTTTCCAAAGTGCAGTTTGCCAAACATGGCTGTCTGATATCCGGCTTTTTGGAAAAGCTGAGGAAAAGTCACGTTAGTGGTATCGAATGGAAAATCATTGTCAATTTTCCCATTTAAATGGCTGTGCTTACCTGTCAAAATCGTCGCCCGGCTAGGCGCGCAGATGGAATTGGTAACAGTCGCATTCGTAAAAAGCATCCCCATCTTAGCAATCCGGTCGATATTGGGCGTCTCGATCAGGTGATTGCTGTAAGCCGAGATCGCTTGATAGGCATGATCATCGGACATGATGAAAATAATGTTGGGAGGGGAAGTAGTCTTTTCATCTGCAGACTTACAGGAAATCAGAAAGGATAAGACGATCAAAAGTCCAATGCAAAGAGAAGATTTGGTCATAATGGGCCGAATTAATCTGTCAATAAAGGCACCTCTCGAATCAACTCCAAAGAAAAGTTGACAAACGGAATTTTCGATCTTCACCAACTTACCTACCAAAGAAAAAACTGATTCCAAGATTTTTATCAGATAAAAAGAAAATCGACTCGCCATTTTATCCAATCTACCTACTGAAATGAAGGAAGTTTAGTATGTTAAATTTCGCATTCATTCAATTTGCTATTACATGAAGAATTACTTCTTGTTTTTGTTGGCCCTTTTAGCTTGGTCTTGCCAAGAAAAAGAACCTGTCCAGCCCAACATTCTTTTCCTTTTTGCTGACGATCAGCGGGCGGATGCTTTGGGAATTGCTGGAAATACCATCCTCCGCACTCCAACCATCGATCAATTGGCTAACGAGGGAGTTCGATTTACCAACGCCTATGTGATGGGAGGTCATCATGGTGCCATTTGCATGGCTAGTCGTGCGATGCTCTTCAGCGGAAGGCAACTTTTCAATGTGTACGACCGACTTCAGGGCCTTGAGACCATGACCATGGATTTTGCCAAAGCGGGATATACCACCTTTGGAACAGGCAAATGGCATAATGAAAAAGAAGCCTTCGAGGCGAGTTTTCAACAAGCGAAAACGGTGTACCTGGGCGGGATGGCCGATCATTATGCCATAGAGGTAAGAGATTATGATTCCTTGGGTAAGCTTGGTGAACCTAAGATCAAAGGCTACTCCACAGAGATTTTTACCCAAAGCGCGATCGACTTTATCCGATCACAAAAAGAGGCAAAAGCTCCCTTTTTCGCCTATGTCGCATTTACAGTTCCTCATGACCCTTACTCTCCCAACCCTGAATCCATCGGTAAGTATCCAGACGGCAGCATTCCTTTGCCTCCCAATTACCTTCCACTTCATCCGTTCCAATTTGATCAACTGACCGTGAGAGATGAAAATCTTACCGGATGGCCCAGAAAACCGGAGGTGATTCAAATGCTATTGTCGGATTACTATGGGATGATCTCGCATCTCGACTCCCAAATCTCCAAGATCATCGCAGCACTTAAAGAGACAGGGCAATTTGAAAACACCATCATTGTCTATGCAGCTGATAATGGGCTGGCAGCAGGAAGTCATGGGCTTCTGGGCAAGCAATCCCTCTACGAACACAGCATCAAAGTCCCATTGATTATTCAAGGACCGGGGATTCCTAAAGACAAAAGTTTCGATGCCTTTGCCTACATCCATGACATCTACCCCACGTTGGCAGAATTAGTAGGGCTTCCCAAGCGTGAAGATTTGGATGGAAAAAGTCTGGTTCCAGTCATCCGAGGCGACCAAAAGCAAATTCGAGAAGTCATGTTTAATGCCTACAGGAATACGGTAAGATCTGTAAGGAAAGACAATTGGAAACTTATACGCTACCCGGAACGGGATTTCACCCAATTGTATGATTTGGCTAATGATCCTCATGAGATCAAAAACCTAGCGGAGGACCTAGAATTTTCTGACAAGAAAAAAGAACTGATCGACCTGCTGGGAAAAAGCCAGCTTTCATTCGGCGACACCGTTCCATACACTGCAAAAAACCTAAAACCGCTCGCCTATAATCCCGACACCTTGGTCAGAAAACCCGATCAATGGCAGCCTGAGTACGTGCTCAGGAGGTATTTCAATCTCAAGAAGTAGAAGCCACGATTTAAAATAACGGCACTTGGCATAAAAAAACCAGTCCCGAAACTCAGGACTGGCTTTGAACTTTTTTAATCTGATATTAAAATTTCAGCGCAAATGTCATGTAGAACGTACGTCCATCAGCTGGCATGATTCCCGGTCCTGGGTATCCACCTGCTCTTCGGGTGAAGTAGCGCTCATCGGTCAGGTTGTTAACTCCTGCCTTCAGAGAGTGCTGTTTCCAGATATTCCAGCTGGCAGAAAGATCCTGTACACGGTAAGCCGGAATTACCCCCACGGTCGCAGCTGCATTGGCTACCTCGGTGTTGGAAGCGTCTGAGTAAGCTTTTCCGATATCACTCATCTGCCAAGTCATGGAGAATTTACCCAAGTTGTACGTCGCTCCATAGCGATTGATCTTTCTTGGTGCATTTTCTACTCGATTGCCATTTAGATTTCTGGTGGTGATCTGACCATTGCTGACCGAGGTCACCTCAAAGTCTCCGTAAGTAGCATCGATGAAGGCCAAGGAGGTAAATAGATGCACATAACCCACATTGGAACTTCCGAAGAAAGCGGTCACTGGATCAAATTCGATGTATCCCTCAAATCCTCTACTCACAGAATTACCCAAGTTGGTACGGAACTGGTAGATACTGCCATCAGGTCTTGCCTGCGCGATAGTTCCGATACGATCGGCATAGTTGAGATGGAAATAGCCCAAGTCAAACTTCAAGTAGGAAGCCAGGCTGCCTCGGTATCCAAAATCAATGTTATGTCCTCTGGAATCGCTGAGATTTTCATCAATCACATCCGTAGTTGCCGGAGGAGTCAAGTCAGAGATCAGCACAGGTCTGTACGCCTGAGAGAAGTTGGCATAAAACTCCGAATTCTTGGTTAAGTGGTATTCTGCACCCACTCCAAAAATCGCGAAGGAACGCGTCCTGCTGATTTGATCCAACAGCTGTGGATTACCATTGACGATGTTGAATTGGCCTTCCATGATGGATCGAATATTTTCCACACGAACTCCACCGGTAACCAAAAACTTATCCGAGAATCGGAACACATTCTCGACAAATGCCGCCAAGTTGATGTTGGAGAAATCCAGGTCTCTTCGGTAATCCCCTGCTGCTACAGAAAAATCCATATCTCTACCTGAAGTACCCACACCCAACTGCTTGCGATCGATGTGCCCATTGAAATAACGAAGTCCGGATACAAGAGTCTGCTCTTTTCCAAATAGCTGATAAGAAGAACTCAATCTGATTTCAGAACCATACGTCGTGTAATAGTCTCTATCTACCTGACGATTGCCCAAGTCATCTTCCACATTGATCGGTCTCATGAAGCCGACACTGTTTCGCTCGGCAAAGGTTCCGAAAGCTTTCCAGCTCAGTTTGGTCTTTGGAGATACCAAATACTCCGCAGAAAAAGATGGAATAAACCAAGGTGTACTAAACCAGTTTCTGGCACGTGTACTTTGACGCGAGTCTTCTGCAAACTGGGAATCAGTCAAACCTCCCGGTTGTTGACTTTCTGTGGTCATGTAAGTCATTTCCATTCCCAGTTTCAGCCTATTGCTTGCGGCATAGTTGACCTCCATGTGTGCATGGTCGGTATTGAAATAGCCGTTTTCTCTCCAGCCATTACCTACTCTTTTTTGGTAATAAGCCGCGTAGTTCCATTTACCTTCGGTACCTCCCACATAATTAAAGGAGCTGAAAAGGCCATTGCTGCCTACGGTATTGATGGTCTCCGCAGTAAATCGGGTGGACTTGTCAGGTCGTCTGATCACAAAGTTCATCAAGCCTCCAAACTGAGAACCATACTGAAGCGAAGAGGCTCCTCTGACAATTTCGATCTGCTCGACCACTTCCATCGGAGGTGTAAAATACGCCTCAGGATAACCCATTGGATCAGGCGTGATGTCGTAGCCATTCATTCGCACATTGAATTCCCAAGAGCGATTGGGGCTCAACCCTCTTGAAGCAACACCCAGCTGGATTCCAGAACCATCATTTTCCCAGATTGTGATTCCAGGCGTCTTCGCAAAAATCTGACGGCTGTTGTTCATAGCCAAGTTTGCATTAAGTTCAGAGATTTTGATCACCTCGTTCTTTTTGCCAGCGTTGATCCGAAAATCCTCTACTTCTGCCAAGTGGCTATGACCGGCTATTCCCCTGCTGGCTGACAATCGAAATTCATCCAGCATGTAGGCTTGCTCTTTCATGATGAAATTCAATTCCTTAGATTCCTCAGATTCGATAAAAAACTCCTGCACCAAAGTCTCAAAGCCGACCAGACTGATTTGCAGTTTATATGTTCCTTTTGGGAAATCCTTCAATTCATAGTTCCCCTTTAGATCAGACTGTACGCCTCTCACTGTACCTACCAGCGCCACCGATGCACCTTGAACCGGCAGTTGGTTTTCATCTACAATTTTCCCTTTCAACACATTCTTTTGAGCAAATCCAGGCACTGAAAGCATCAGGAACAAACTCATCAATAGGAAGTACATTCTCATCTTTATCTAGACTTAGTTTAAATAACGATGCAAACTTAAAGCACAATCTCAAACCATGCAATCTTTATTTAGACTTTTTCTAATTAATTTTTCAAAACCTTTTTTGCTGACCAAAGTTGCTTTTCGCAATCTCCTCATCGATTGGAACTTGTGCTTTGGGCTATTTTTCTCCATCAAAAAATGAAACAAATGCTGTTTGGTTACAGCCTCCGCTACTGACTTTTCAAATTGGTTTTTATGGTCAATTCGTGTAGTTTCCAAGAAAAATAACCCTCCCATGAATCGTCTACTCGGCTTTTTGCTCACTTTCTTGATACCTCTCCTTTGCCAAGCCCAGGAGCGAGCCATGGTTTTTCAAGGAGGAAAAGAAGGGCATGCTATCTACCGGATTCCTGCCATCATTTCCCTTCCCAATGGAGAACTTTTGGCTTTTGCGGAAGGCCGAGTCAACGGGAGTGATGACTATGGAGATGTTAATCTGGTGATGAAGCGGAGTGCAGATCAGGGAAAAACTTGGTCAAGTATCCAGACCTTAGTCGATTACGACACCCTTCAAGCAGGTAATCCAGCGCCGGTGGTGGATCTCTTTGATCCAAAACATCCGCAGGGAGTGATCTTTCTATTTTATAACACTGGAAATAATCACGAATACGATATCCGAATGAATAAAGGAGTTCGTGAAATCTGGCAGATTAAGTCCTATGACTTGGGAAAAAGCTGGTCCGCGCCCGAAAACATTACCCGGCAGGTTCACCGACCCAATCATCCTACTTTTAATCCTGCCTATTCTTTTAAAGAAGACTGGAGAAGCTACGCAAATACACCGGGTCATGCTTTCCAGTTTCAAAAAGGACCTTTTGCAGGTCGGATTTTCGTGGCAGCCAATCACTCTGCGGGACCGCCTCAGGATCAATTTGCAGAATATCAAGCTCATGGATTTTTTACCGATGACCATGGAAATAGCTTTGGCATTTCCGAGTCCATCCAATTTCCAGGGAGTAATGAATCCATCGCTGCAGAACTCACAAACGGACGAATGATCATGAGCATCCGAAACCAAAAAGGCGACATTCGCCAGCGGATTCTTGCCTACTCTTCGGATGGTGGAAAAACCTGGGACGAGCAATACTTCGATCCTCAACTTCCTGACCCTGTGAACCAAGCTTCGATTTTGGATTTAGGAGAAAAGGATGGGGAAACCATTCTGGCACACTCAAATGCTGCTGATGAAAAGCATCGAAATAATTTAACGATCAAACTTAGCTTTGACGAAGGTAAGACCTGGTCAAAATCCATTCTTATCGATCGTACAGACGACCCCAAAAAACAAGCTTGGACAGCCTATTCCGATTTGGTCAAGCTCAGTGACTCCTCGATAGGCATTCTCTACGAGCGGGATAATTATCAGGAGATTGTCTTTCAGCAGGTCGAGTGGCGGAAGTAAACTTTCTTATTTTTTGTCAGGAAAATAGCGGGAAACCAAGTAAACCAATTTCTTAAACACCTCCGTGTTTTCATACACTCCTCTAAACTCCCCCGAGTGAGCGCCATAGGCAAAAATCGGAACCAAAATCCCCGTATGATCATCGCTGTGATAGGCAAGTTCGACTTCATTTCTCTCCAGATTACCCTGAGGAAGTGACACTCCGCCCGTCTCATGGTCAGCGGTGATGAGTACTAAGGTGCCCGGATGCTGATCGGCATAGCGGATCATCTCTCCTACCGCCAAATCAAAATCAAGCAATTCGGTAACGATGGTAGACGAGCTATTGGCATGCCCGCCTGAGTCGATCTTGGCGGCTTCGATCATTAAAAAAACAGGGGAATTTCCCTTTGCCAAAAAAGAAACTGCCTCTTGGGATGCTTTGGATAGCATCGGTCCACGGCCCGATTCGATGGAGGCAGGAGCCCCATCTCCCAAGAAATAAATAAGTTTAGAAGCAGCTGACTGACCCATTGCTTCAAGGGAATTGATCTGCTCAAACCCTACCCGACTTAGATCAGATAAGAAGGGATAAAAGTGTCTTTTTCCTCCGCCTATTGCAAGGTCTAGAGCACTTTTAGGTAGAAAAGAGGCAATAATCCCTGCATCATCCCGCTCCGGGTGATGGGCAAAAAATGCTGCCGGCGTGGCACCTGTCAGCTCATCTGTGGTAATGATCCCACTTCGGAAACCCTTTTCCCGAAGGAGGGAAGGCAAATTGACGAGGGTATCTCCTGAGGGATCAATTCCCAAAGCCCTGTTGTTTGCATTTTTCCCGGTAGCATAAGCTGTGGCACCTGCAGCTGAGTCTGTTGTAAAATCATCCGCAGCTTGTGTCTTTACCAAACCCATATTTTTCAGTTGGGTTAGGGAAAGTTCATTTCCATTGGTGAAGAGACCGGACGAAATCTGAGCCAACCCATTACCATCGCCGATCATCAGGATGATTTGTTTCAAAGGGTTTTCCTGGCCGTCATGCTCGAAAGTGGGTCGATACACCTGCTGCACTTGGGGAAGTCGGTAAATGTTGTTGTTTAAGGTACTCAGATATTTTTGGGCTTCGTAGGGTTGATCGGTATTGATGTAGTCCACACCAAGGTCATGGAAAGCTTTCCAGGCAGATTTGCTGTCAGGCGATGCCCAAAAGCGAACCGGACGGACAAAGGAATGGACTAATTCAATAAAGGCTTTTAACTTTTCGAGCTCCGCCTGCACCATTCTGCCTTTGCCATTCCAAACCGAAAATCTGGAAAAACTCAAGCTGACCATCCCGATTTTTTCCCAAGGAAGATCTTGGGTAAGTTGAAGACTTTGGTAGTCAAAAAATGCCCAAGCGGGATAATTCCGATAATCTTCCGGATTGGGTCGGCTTCCGGAAATGATCAATTTGAGTCCCTTGGGATTGCGCTCGGAGTAAAGCATTTCGGAATATGGCTTCATCTGTTCGACCAACACATCCATGGTGCTGTAGGCTTCAGTCTTGAAATCCACCAAGAGGTGAAAGTCAAACTCTTTGATCATCCCAACCTTAACCGCATGTTGGATAGGTTCTAGGTAAAGACTTCTCAGCGTCCGAGTGGGAGCAATCGTCTCTTTCTCATGTGCAGCCATCAAGTCCCCGTTTTGCAGAATGACATCTACTTCGATAGAAGCACTGCCGGCACTGAAGGCATCCCAAAAAGGAACCGTCTGCAAGTAGTCATTATGGGAGTGGAGAGCAAAAGGTTTTTGAGCAAAAGCTGATTGAAAACAGGCTGCAAAAAAAGCGACCCACAAAAAGGAAAGGATTTTTTTCATAGCCGAAAATAAGGCTTAAATCCCCGATCTTGATCCCCTTGGAGGTCCTTTCTTCAGATTTAACAAAAGGATAAATTACAGAGAAAATTGGGGGAAAGGTTAACCAAAAGTTGATATTGCATATCGACTTTAAGAGATCAAAATCAAGAACTTTAGCAGCAAATACACCTTTGATCGAATGAAGCCTAAGCAAGCCTTTCTGTTATTCCTGCTGATTTTTCTCCCACTAGTAGTCTCGCAGGCACAAAAACTCAACCAAACCCAAGTGATTGGCAGCCACAACAGCTACAAAATTGATATGGCTCCTGAAATTTTAATTTATTTAAAATCCCTTGGTGCAGCAAGTGCCCAAAGTCTAGAGTACGCCCATTTACCTTTGGAAAAACAATTGGATTTGGGCCTCAGAAATCTCGAGTTGGATGTATTTCATGATCCACAAGGCGGACGATATGGGAATCCGAAAGGGTTGGAAATCATCTCAAAATCTACTGGAAGATCCTTTTCATTTGATCCGGAAAAAAAACTTGAGGCTCCTGGTCTTAAACTCTTCCACGTGCAAGACATCGATTTTCAGTCTCATTACCTACTTTTTTCAGACGCCCTGATTGCATTAAAAAACTGGAGTAATCTGCATCCCGATCACCATCCGATTTTCATTTTGATCAATGCAAAAGATGCCGCTGTACCCGGCACCACCTCGCCGCTTCCATTTTCGGCGGCAGCCTTGGACAGCATTGACCTAGAGGTGCGTACCCACTTGGGCATGGATAAATTGATCACACCTGATCTGATCCGAGGAAACTATGGCTCACTGGAGGCAGCTGTTTTGGCGGGAAATTGGCCAAATTTGAATGAAGTAAAAGGGAAGTTCCTGTTTGTCCTAGACGAAAGCGAGGAGAAAATCCGCCGCTACCTCACTCAAAAACCCGAACTTAAGAATGCAGTCCTTTTTGTAAATCTAAAGGAAGGAAATCCCGAGGCAGGCTTCCGAATCATCAATGATCCTATCAGCAATGAGGCCTATATTCAGGATCTTGTGAAAAAGGGCTACTTCATTCGCACCCGGGCTGATTCAGATACCAAAGAAGCCCGCTCCGGAGACTATACCAAATTTGAAAAAGCAAAATCTTCTGGTGCTCATGTCATTTCAACAGATTACTATGTGCCCTCCCGCTTTTTTGAATCTACGTATCAGGTATCTTTTGAAGACAAGCGATTTGAACGAGCAAATCCCATCTTGGACAAGAAAAAACAATAGCCATTGAATGCTTCCAAATTTTTTTCCATTGCATTTGGTGCTGCATTGCTGAATTCGGAGAGCTTGCCAGCCTCTGCGCAGCAAAATACGCCCATAGCCTTCCTGTCCGACATTCACTTGCAGGATGTTTATGCCGAGTTGAATTCCAAGGAATTCAATGGAGTGGTCAATCCAAAAAACGGGAAATTGGCCACGATCCGCAACATGGGAAGTCAGCTGAATTCTACCCGACTGTTCAATGAAAATTACTTCGCACTGCTTCAGGCATTAGAGGAATTGGCTCAGAAAAAGATCAAGCTTGTCGTACTTCCAGGTGACTTTACAGACGACGGACAGCCGATGAATGTCTTGGCTCTGAAAAGAATCCTCCAGGAATACGCCAAACTTCATGGAATGCGATTCTTTATTACAACCGGCAATCACGATCCGGTAAGCCCTTTTGGAAGTGCTGAAGGCAAGACCGATTTCCTCGGTAAAAACGGGGAGGATCAGCCTTTGGCAGGAAGTAAGGAAGTTTTTCCAAATCTGAATGCAGCAATTTCAGACCAAATCAATGCTTGGGGTTATTATGAAATCTGTGGAGAACTCGCAGAATTTGGATTTTCTCCTACTCAAGAAGACCTTTTTTGGACACATCCTTTTGAGGACTTCGACTACGAAGCATACGATTGGAAAGAGGCAAAGCAAAACTCAGCTATCGATAAAAGAACCTATACACTTCCCGGCACTTCACTTCAAGTCCCCGATGCTAGCTACCTCGTCGAACCCGTCGAGGGTATTTGGCTTTTGGCAATTGACGGTAATGTATACTCCCCCGGAGAAAACACCATCAATCCAGATAAGGACGATTGGTCGGGCTCCTCGGTCGGATTTAACCTAGCTTCCAAAGTGAAGGCTCACCAACTCGACTGGATCAAAACCATTGCACAGGAAGCCAAAAAAAGAAACAAAACCCTGATTTCCTTCAGTCATTACCCTTTGGTGGACTTTCACAACGGCGCCTCCGAATCCATGAAACAGCTTTTTGGCAAGGACAAATTCCAACTCAGCCGAGTGCCTGACCAAGCAGTAAGCGAGCAATATCTGAAGGCAGGCATTCGCCTCCACGTGGCGGGACACATGCACCAAAACAATACGGGAGTTTATGAAGACGCATCCGGCAATAGGCTCATCAATATCCAAGTTCCTTCTTTGGCTGCTTTCCCTTCTGCCTATAAAATTTTGGAACTGAAAACCCCAGGCAAACTACAGGTGCAAACCGAACTATTGGAAGAAGTAAATCGAATGGATGAGTTTTTTGATCTCTACCGCATGGAATACCGATGGCTTAGTATAAATGCCCCAGAAAGAAGTTGGAATCCAGAAATCTTATCAGCCGAAGACTTTCAAGAATTTAACCAAACCCATCTCAGGGAACTCATTCGCCGACGTTTTATCCGATCTGACTGGTCCGAACAACTTGGCAAACTGGTCAATGGAATCAACTTGGAAGAGGTGAAAACTTGGTCTGAATTGAATGAAAAAACCGGATTGAATTACCTGAATTCTGTCTTGACCAGAATAGCTTCAGATCCCGGAGTTAGCTTGAAACCAGGTTTCCTGATGGAAGATTTTTATTTTGTAAAAAATGGAGGAGACTTGGGGAAATCATTGATTCCAAGCAGCAGGATGATGATTTATCAAGAATTGCTCACACAAAAAAGAACTTCAGATCCAGGAGAAAAAAGCCTTCAAACTCAATTCATCCAGTTTTTAGACATCTTTTCCAGCCTGTTGAATGGATCGCCATCGGATGATTTTGTGATAGTTTTGGATGAGATGGAAATCAAGAAAGTTGGTTTTTAGGTTTCTGTTTAGACTAATGAGCCCCCCGATTTCTTGTTAATATTTTTCGATTTTCATTAGCTCCATAGCATCTCCAGATCTTTCAACTGGAGAATGCCTTAATTAATCATTCCCCTCCCGAAACCAGTTCGGGACAAGTTGTGTGAGAAGTTTTTCTAATGGGCATTTCATCTAAATAAAGAAACCGATCGACTGCCTGCCGATCGGTTTTTGTATAAGTTAAAATCAGATTAATAACCCGGATTCTGAACCAAGAATCCTTTGATGTTTGAAGCTCCGTCGATTGCACGCTGTGGAATCGGGAAAAGACGCTTATTGACATCTCTGTCAGTCTTTTCAGTCCAGATATCTTCGTATTTACCAAATCTGATTTGATAGGTTCTTCTCAAACCTTCCCAATAAAGTTCAAAACCTGATTCTCTGTATAGAATATTCAAGTCAATTGAATTCAACGGAGCTGGTCTTTGAGCCGGGCGGGCAGTTCTGGATGTCCTTAATGTATTTACATCAGCAAGAGCACCTGCTACGTCGCCCTTTCTAAGTTTGGCCTCAGCTCGCATCAGATAGATTTCGCCAAGTCTGATTAAAACTATATCCACACTACTGAAGCTACAGCAATCAGGAGAGGTACGGCTGAATTGATATTTTGAGAATCTGTGACCTGTATTGTGAAGACTTCCTTCGCTGGTAAAATTGACTTCCAGGTTGTGATTCACATAGCGAATATTCGCACCACTGCTTCTTCTGTTAATGACAGGATAAACTCTGATTTTGCCATCAGGGCATTTCAAAATATTACCACTTGCATCTTTTCTTGGGCCCCAAATCACACCACGTAGAATACCTCGATCCATTTCAAATTCTTTGGCATCCACGCAATAGTAATGATTTGCATCATTTGTAGGATTGATACCCGTTAGATCCTGCAAGTTTGCAGGAACAAGGGTGTTTCTTTGGAAAAACCGAGCATCAGCCATAGCCGCATCAACAGACCCGTAGGCATCTGCCCAAGTCTTAATAAAATCCGGAGTGGCTGCCACAGCGTCAGTTCCACGGGTATTAGGCCATTCTGGTCTAGGCACCTGATCCCCAGAAATCGACCAATACTGCCATCTGCTATGTTCAGTTTGAAGAACTCCTCTTTGATCTAGCGAGAAAATGATCTCCTTGTTGGTGTTATTGTTGTCATTGAACAGATCAAAGTATTCAGGAGACAAAGTATACCCTGCATTAATAATTCGATTTGTGTACTCGATCACCTTGTCCATCTCCTCTGATTTGAAATTTGGGGTTCCATAAGGATCACGGTAAACGGCTGCGTTGAGATAGAGTCTAGCCAAAAGGGCTTCAACAGCAGCTTTGTTCATTCTGCCAGGCTCTCCAGTATTGCTTATCAAATTAACTACAGAAAGAAGCTCGGACATTAGGTAATCAACCGCTGCTTGACCTCTCAAAATCTCTGTTTGCTGGGAGGAACTTTCTTTTTTGAACACCAACCCCCAGTTATCCAGTGCCAACATATTTAAATAAGCCTTCACTGCAACCATTTCATAAAGCGGGTTTTGAGCCTTTGAATTACCCTCTTTCACTTCCATGCTCAATTGCTCAGTAGCTGCTACAGATCTGGAAATACCTAGTGTGATCGCAGTCCATGTATCCCCCACCAAACTGTTGCCCGGAGTCATAAGATGCTGGTGAACCGAAATAAATTTTCCTCCATCAAACCAATCTGTACCGCCTCTATAAGGAAGAATTCCCTCATCAGAGGCAACCTCTTGGAGGCCAAAATTGGTAGTATGCAACCATACTTGACGTAAAATACCATAAACAGGAGCGATTGAACCGCTTACGATTTCAGCCTGACCAGTACCTGAAAGTGACTCATCGAGGACTTCTTCCTCCAATGTGGTGCAGCTTAGAAAGCTGACAAAAAAAGCGGCTGTTGCTATAATTCTAGTGAAACTTAGATTTTTCATTTTCTTGATATTTTCTGGAAGATTCATACTTATCTACACATTAATTAAAAGGTGAAGTTTAGATTAACCATAAAAGTCCTAGCTCTAGGATAGGTAAACCGATCTATACCAAATGTCTGCACCCCGCCTGAAGTTGCTCCTGTATTGACTTCCGGATCATATCCTGAATAGTCTGATATAACGAATAGATTTTGACCTGTCAAAGAGATTCGGATATTTTGAAAAGAATCGCTGAGTCCAATTTGACTAGGTCTCAAATTGTAACCTAGCGTTGCATTGTTTAATCTCAGGAAAGATCCGCTCTCTAAATATCTGGTGGATACTGTATTTGAGTTATTGACAGACTCTGTTGGGAATTGAGTAGCGAAATCAGTGGTATTGTTAGATCTGGAAAGTTGAGACTTACTAAACAGCGACATGTTGGTATGATTATATATTTCATTACCGGCTACTCCATTGAAGTTTAATCCAAAATCAAGATCCCCATAAGACATTGTTGCATTTATCCCATAGATGACATTCGGAATAGCGCTGCCAACTACAATCCTGTCGTTGTCCAAGATCCTACCATCACCATTTACATCTACGAACTTATTTAATCCATTTTCTGCTATTCCGTCAAATTGAAGCATGTAAAATGCGCCGATTGGCTGGTTGTTGACATAACCGTTAATCGTAGCACCAGTTTGTCCTGCACCCTGAGCGGCACCTGTTGTGAGTACTGCATAAGGAGAATCTCTTACCTCATTTTTGATCAGGGTCAGATTGCCTCCAATCTTGTAAGAAAAGGAGTTCTTTGGCTTGCTATTGTAATTCAAGGCAAGCTCAACTCCACTGTTATGAATTTCCATATTCTCAATATTATCCCAGAATGTAGAAGTTGGCTGAATTGGATCAGGGGGAACTACCTCTAAGAGGATATTAGAAGATACTTTGTTGAAATAATCCAGAGTTCCTGAGATGGCATAGTCAAAAAACGAGAAGTCTATACCTGCATCAAATTGGGTGGAAACCTCCCATTGCAAATCAGGATTAGCAAGGCGAGTAAAGACTATTCCATATGGATAGCTAGAAAGGGTATTTCCTTGAGTGTCGATCGGATAGGTATTGAGACTTCCTGATCCATTGGCCAATCTAACTTCTGAAAAACTGGCCTTTGTGATTTTGGAAGGTATCTCTTGGTTACCTGTTTGCCCCCAACTGGTACGAATTTTTAAATTATTGAAAAATGAGTTGGCCATAAACTCCTCCTTACTCAAATTCCAACCTAAAGCAAATGAAGGAAAGTAACCGTATTTGTTATTTTCACCAAACTTAGAAGAACCGTCAGCTCGGAAAGTAGCTGTAATCAAATACTTATCATCATAGACATAATTCAATCGACCAAAGAATGACTGAAGCTCATCCTTCACTGCAGAAGCACTTTTTGTAGTAGGGAATTGAGCAGTGCTATTTTGGCTTTGATATCTTGGCTCGATGTTGTTGTCAGCGAATCCTCTGGAGGAAGTTCCTCTAAACTCATCTAAAAATGACTGATAAGAATGTCCGACCAATGCTGTGAAGTTGTGCTTATAATTATTCCAGTTATAGGTTAAAGTATTCTCCACGAGGCTATTCCTATTGCTAGAAACCAACTCATCTAAAGTACCATCAGCTACATTGGATTCATTAACTACTTCTCTGAATGGTTTATATTGGATGAATCTATCCGTATTTGAAAAGTCAACTCCTGCATTTAGCTTATAAGTGAGACCATCGAAAATCTCAAAAGAAGGCGAAATCGTACCTAGGATTCTGTTATTGACAGCATGGTCACTGTAAAGCTCATTTCGCTTGATTGGATTCAGGGCATTTGTGATTAAAGCCGTAGGCTTGCCATTAGTGTAGGCAGGAATGGTTGGATTAAGGCTGAGCATTTCACTGGCAATACTTCCGATTGCTGGTCTTAAGTTTTCAGTGAAAGAAGCTGTTAAATTGTAATCGATGATTAGTCTTCCTTCAAATGCTTTTTGATTTAGGTTAAGTTTTCCGGAGTAACGCTTAAGGTTACTATTTTTCAAAATACCCTCTTGATCTTGATAGCCAACTGATCCGAAGTAAGAAATCTTTTCGCTGTTACCTCCACTCATGGATAAGCTATAATCCTGTGAAAGGCCTACTTGGGTCAATTCCTCTTGCCAGTTTGTATTACCTCCAAAATCTTCCAACTTACCTCCTACTGCAACTACCTGTTGCCGAAATTCTTCTGCGCTTAACACGTCAATTTGTTTTGGCATAGAAGACCAAGCGGTTGAAGCCGAAAGGTTTACTCTGGAAGCTCCGGATTTCCCTTTTTTTGTAGTAATTACAATGACACCGTTTGATGCTCTGGAACCATAAAGTGCCGTTGCACTTGCATCTTTCAAAACATCAATACTTTCGATATCATTTGGATTTAAAAAGCTGAGAGGATTAGTAGCAACGCCTGTACTTCCATTATCTAATAAAAACCCATCTAGTACATAAAGTGGTTGAGTACCAGAACGCAAACTACCAATACCACGAATAATTACATTTTGATTTGCTCCGGGCTCTCCACTAGTTGAAGTGATGTTTACACCTGCCACCTTACCTTGGAGCAGATCAACAGGATTGGTAATCATACCTCTGTTGAAATCTTCACTTTTGACAGAACCTATCGCTCCTGTGATATCGGATCGCTTTTGAGTACCATAGCCCACTACCACAAGTTCATCTAGTTGCTTGGCGTCTGGCTGTAGCTGGATGGAAATAGAAGATTGTCCATTTATTGCAACTTCCTGAGATAAATAACCCAAATAGGAAATCACCAAAACAGCATCGGAAGAAACATCAATTGAAAATTTTCCTTCAAGGTTTGTGATTGTTCCTTGTGTTGTACCTTTAACCAGAATTGCCGCACCTGGCAATGGCGCTCCTGTCTCATCTTTGACAGTTCCTGAGACAATAGACATAATCTTTGATTCCGAGTTTGCAGGTGTGCCAAAAGCCTGCACAACCACAAGGGCCGAGAAAAAAAAGACACTAATGAAAACCGCACAAAAACTCAATAATGCACGTAGTTTTCTAATTGTAAAGTTTCCCATATAAGAGAGGTTTAATGGATGTTAAGCCACAAACTTAGAATGAGAAAATCCGACGGAGAGAATTTAAGCGTGAAGATATCATGAACTTACTTCGATGATTTTTTTAAAAAATAAACCATTTGTTACTAGAAAATTTAATTTTTATTATCTGAACTATGTTACCTGATAGAAATTAAAAATTAATCTGGAGCTTGAATTTTGATACTTTCTTTCTAAACCTTAAACAGCCTTATTTAGAAAAAAACCCAACCTAAAATTTAGGTTGGGTTTCATTTTTTACTTCATGATTACTTCTCAAAAAAATCACTTCAATTTCTTTAGTCCTTTCAATCCCTCCTTGCTTGCTTCCCGGATTCGGATGGCATAACCTCCTCCGGGTGCGGAAAACTGCTTCAAGACAGATTTGGCATCGACTGCTACTTTTTGGATTTCGTAGGCTTGTGGATTGGTCTTGAAATGGGCATCGGCTTTGTCTGCATAGATCTCGGCGATGTAAGTTTTCCCTGATTCGAGGAAATCAAACGTTACCTGACCGGTTCTTCCTTCCATGCCATTGACATTTCCGACAAACCATTCTCCTGTACCTTTTGCCTTTCTGGCAATGGTCAAAAAGTAGCCGGGCTCAGCTTCTAGGTACAGACTCTTTTCCCAGTCCAAGGCCACATCCTTGATAAACTGAAACGCATCCGGGAAGCGGTCATAGTTTTCCGGAAAATCCGCAGCCATCTGGAGTGGTGAATACATCGTGACATAGAGCGCCAACTGATTGGCCAAGGTGCTGTTGACATGGCTGCCATTGTGTACATCCATCTCAAAAACACCGGGCGTGTAATCCATCGGCCCTCCGATCTGTCGGGTAAAAGGAAGGATGGTTACGTGATTGGCCTTGGATCCTCCAAACGCTTGGTATTCGGTACCTCTTGCTGATTCATTCGCGATCAGGTTTGGCCAAGTACGGCCCACTCCGGTCGGACGCACCGCCTCGTGGGCATTGACCATGAGTTGGTATTCGGCTGCTTTTTCGATGGCGTATTGGTAGTGATTGACCAACCATTGGCTGTAGTGGTATTCGCCTCTTGGAAGCATGTCACCGACGTAACCGCTTTTCACTGCGGGATAACCGTAGTCTTTCATGAGCTGATAGGCTTTGTCCATGTGTCGCTCGTAGTTGCGGGCAGAAGAAGAGGTTTCGTGGTGCATGATCATCTGTACTCCCTTTTCTTTTGCGTAAGCAGAAATACCCTTCAGGTCAAAGTCCGGGTACGGCGTCAAAAAGTCAAAGACATAGTCTTTGGAGTTGCCAAACCAGTCTTCCCATCCCACATTCCAGCCTTCGACCAATACTCCGTCAAAGCCATGTTTGGCCGCAAAGTCAATGTATTTTTTCACGTTTTCGGTAGTGGCACCGTGTGTACCATTGGGTTTAGCTTTGGTGTAATCTGTCTCGCCGAGCTTGATGGCTTTGTAATCATTGGTGTAGGACCAAGAGCTTTTTCCAGTGATCATTTCCCACCAAACACCCACGTATTTCATGGGCTTGATCCAGGAAGGATCTTTGATTTTGGAAGGCTCGTTGAGGTTGTAGGTGATGCGGGAGGCCAAAATTTCACCGGCATTTTTACTGGCAATAATGGTTCGCCAAGGAGTCTGGGCAGGTGTATAGAGATATCCTTTGTCCCCGATCGCATCCGGAGTCAGATGTGAGGTGAAGACCATTTTCTCATCGTCAAGTTCCAAGTGCATGGCAGGGTAGTCGATTAAAGCCGCCTCGTGCAAATTGATGTAAAGCCCATCGGCTGACTTCATCATCAGAGAAGTCTGCACCCCTGTATCCGAGAAAGGTGTCTGAGACGCGTTGGGAGTAATGGCTGACTTCATCAAGCCACGGATTTCGCTGAGTTTGGATTCTGTAAAATCGTACTCTTGCGTATCGTAATCCCCGGGAATCCAAAAAGCAGTATGGTCTCCAGTCATAGCAAACTGCGTCTTTTCCTCCTTCACGACGAAATACCCCATTTTTTCCTGCAAGGGAAATTCATAACGAAAACCCAGTCCTTCATCAAAAGCCCGGAAACGGATGATCATTTTTCTGCCCGTTCTCACTTGGGTCAATTCGACCATCAGCTCGTTGTAATAGTTACGGATTTGACTTTCCTCACCCCAGACAGGCTTCCATGTCTCGTCGAAAGAGGCTGTTTCTGTCTTGGTTAACTCAAAGCCATCCACCAGATCGATGTCATCATTTTTGAGATCAAAGCCCAGGGGACTCGGTAGGATGACCGGCAAGCCATCCAAATTAACAAGGTATTGCGGCTGGCCTTTTTCGGAAAGGCTAAACTCCATGGAAAGTCGCTTGGCAGGCGACTCCAAGACTTGTGCCCCGACTTTTCCCAACCCGAGGAAAAATAGGAGAATTAACAAATTGATTTTATTCATACTAAGAGGTATTGGACTTGAAAAGAAAGCTTTCCAAACCCGGATGGTGAACGATAAATAATTACTTAGATTTATTCGGTTTCAAATCTAGGACGTATGATAACCCTAAAAAACTATTTCTCAAGATTCTCGGCGCTATCTATAACACTTTGCTTGGCTGCTTCATCCTGCCAGTCGCCTTCCTCCATAGAAGAAGTGGCAACAGTTGAATTTAAAACTCCAAATTTCAGACTCGTACCTACCGACACCTTTCATTTCAACAACTTTGTGGACTGCAACATGGCCGAAGCTTGGGTGGGTGACACCTTGCGGATTTTTCCCGGGAAATATGGAGAAGATCCCGTTTGGGGCTATGCCACTGACTTGAAATTTGCTTCAGGAGCCAATGCTGATGAGGTTTTTAGCACTCCTGCAGAAAAGTATATCGCACCAAGGATGCCCAAAAATGCCCCGGTGGGCCAACCCGGCCTTCATGGTGCAGTCTGGTTTGAGACCGTATATCAAGACTCAAGAGATGCCTCTGGTCGAACCCTCTATGCGATCTACCACAATGAAAATTATCCTGAAACCCTCCCATTTAATCCGCAAACGGGAGAGGGCTATATCGATCAAAACTGGCCATTGGGCCTGACTGAGCGTATCACTCCCGCTGCAGTACCGAGAATAGGTGTGATGAAATCCATCGACGGAGGGTGGAATTGGGAGAACAAGGGGCTTTTTCTCGAAGACAAACAGCCCCGGATGATCCTCAAGCCGCATAACATCTCCAAGACCTTTGCCGGTGGAGTGGGAGATCCAAGTGCAGTGGCGGTGGATGATTACTTGTACCTGTTTTATGGAGAATACGGCTATCCTGGGGAATACAATCCCGAAACCTACTCTCCAGATACTGAAGCCTCCGGTCAATGCATCAGCGTAGCTCGAATCAAAATCAGTGACCTCGAAGATCCTCAAGGCAAGGCCAAACGATGGGATGGCAAAGGGTTCAATGCAGATTGGGACGGCATCGGCGCACCTATTTCCTCACTTCAGATCTCCAAAGAAAATGGCGGAGGACCTGCTTCCTCTCCTGAGGGAGGATTTCATTGGGGTCCATCCGTCAGCTGGAACACCTACCTCGAATGCTGGGTGATGTTGATGGGGCATGTCGAAGGACAGTCTTGGGTTGGGGACAAAATTTACATTTCATTCAATCCCCATCGTGACTTGGGCGAAGGTGCAAATTCCCAAGCTTGGACCGCACCCAAACTTCTGGTTCAAAAACCCGGTCACGTCATTTGGTATCCCTCCCTTCAGCCGCTAAACACTCCGGAAGATATTGCTGCCAAAAACACCAGCCTCAAATTGGGCAAAAAAGCCAGATTGTTTTTCAAATATTCTGACCTGGGCAAATACATGTCGGAATACATCGTCGAGTTTGAAAAATAACCCATAATCTGAATCCACTATTCATTCATATTCACCAACCCAACCTAACCGCATTTATGAAAAAACAAGCACTTTGGAATTCCCATTTGGGGCTTCTCATTGCCTTCGGGCTTCTTTTTACTTTTTCCTGTAAAACATCCACTGACCAAGCGCCGGTAGAAACAAGGTCTGCCACCATTTTAAAAGACTACGTTCACGCTCCGGACAGCACTTTTCGCTACGAAATCGTCCACTCCGTCCCCGGAGAGCAGTATGATTACCATGTGTTGAAAATGTATTCCCAGCACTGGCTGAGCCCCGATATCGTGGACAAAACCGAATGGTGGCACTGGGTTTCCTTGGTGGTCCCGAAGGAAACTCCATTCGAAACAGGCATGCTCTGGATCAGCGGAGGCAATACCAATTCCACCTTACCGGAAAGCCCAAATGACCTGATTTTGGCAGCAGCTACCCGCACCAATTCAGTAGTCGCACAAATCCACAACGTGCCTTTTCAGCCCATCACCTTTGCTAATGACACGTTTGGCGAACGCTACGAGGACGAGATCATTTCCTACGGCTGGAGAAAATTCCTGGAAGGTGGCGCCAAAGATGAAGATGCCATCTGGCTAGCAAGACTTCCCATGACCAAAGCATCCAAACTCGCCATGGATGCCGTCACAGACGTGGTCAAAAAACAGTACAACAAGGATGTGAAAAATTACGTGGTAGGCGGTGCCTCCAAAAGAGGCTGGACCACCTGGACGACTGCAGCAGTCGATGACCGAGTGGTTGCAATAGTCCCTGTGGTGATTGACCTGCTCAATTTGGTTCCCTCCTTTCAGCATCATTGGAGAAATTACGGTTTCTGGGCTCCTGCGGTAGGTGACTATGTCCGCGAGGGCGTCATGGATTGGGTGGGTACGCCCGAGTTTGACCGTATGATGGAGATCACGGAGCCTTATTCTTTCCGCAAGGACTACGACATGCCCAAGCTGATTATCAATGCGGCGGGTGACGAGTTTTTCCAACCGGACAGCTGGAAGTTTTACTGGGATAGCCTTCCTGGAGAAAAGCACGTGATGTATGTACCCAACTTTGGTCATGATGTGGGAGACTCCGATGCCCTTCCCAATCTGATTTCATTCTACAAATCCATTCTCGATCAAGCGAAAAGACCGAGCTATGGCTGGAAAGTGGAAGGCGATCAAATCAAAGTCACATTCGACCCTGCAAATAAACCTGCAGCAATCAAACTCTGGACCGCACACAATCCTACCACAAGAGATTTCAGAATTGATGTCTTTGGTCCAAATTGGATATCTGAGGACATTTCCATTCCCGATTCGGGTGAATTGACTGTAACTATGACCACCCCTGAATCTGGTTATCGAGGCTATTTCGTGGAATTAACCTACAATGGTGATCATCCATTGAAAGTAACCTCAGGCATCGATGTCCTCCCAAGAACCTATCCTTTTGAGTCCTTTGTCCCTAAAAAATCAGAGTAAAACTTCTTCAGGAGGCTATTCAAAGGCCTCCTGAATCCTTTTCTCTCCAGCTAAAAACCTATCCTCCTACTGGCGACAAGTAAGCAAGTTCCAACCATCTGGTTTTCAATTTCCTTATTCAAAACCATTTAGATCATTAAGAGAATTAAGGACTTTAGTTAGCCACATTTTCTCAAAAATGTCATCTTTCGAAAAAGCAACTCCTCTAAATTCCCTTAATTTCTCAATGGTTCAAATCGAATTCACCTTTGATTTCATTTGTCCATCATTGATTTTCAATGGTCAAATGGAAGCTCGAATGGCTTAAAGTTATCCCAGTGTTCGTCGTTTGCGATATGCTCGATTTCATTTGAAAGTTTAGAACTACCTATAAGCGATTTCACATTTCCATCGTCCTCTCATGAAAACCATCTTGAACTTATTAGTAGCACTCTTCATTCCCCTGATAGCCATGTCTCAAACCCAACCCAACTACGAGGAAAGCAAAGTTCCTGCGCTCCACTTGCCTGATCCTTTTGTAAGTGAAAGAGGAAAGCAAATCCGCTCCATAGAGGATTGGGAAAAGGTAAGAAGACCAGAAATCTTCAGACTGTTTGAGTCTGAAGTTTATGGTCTGTTGCCCAAAGACTTTGACGCAATCTCTTTTGAAGTGGTCAAGGAAAATGCAAATCCCTTCCCAGAAGCAGCCGACCTAGAGGAAGTAAATATTACCGTAAGCAGAAACGGAAAAAGCCACACCCTGCGGATCAATTTTTTCCTTCCCAAATCCCAAAAAGGTCCCTTTCCTGTCATTCTGCTAATCAATTACCTCCCGACTTATCCCGATGGGAAACTGGTGGACGAGGCCTTTTGGCCGGTGCGGGAACTGATCCAAAGGGGCTTTGCCACGGCATCTTTCCATGCGGAAACCGTGGCGCCCGACGATGCCAAGAACTATCAAAACGGGATCATTTCCACGCTCTATCCCGATCAAATCGGAAAAGCAGACGGCCTGAAAGCCTTCGGTGCATGGGGTTGGGCGGCGATGCGAGCCATGGATTATTTTGAACAGCATCCAAGGATCGATGCCAAAAAATCCATTCTTGTGGGACATTCCCGTACCGGCAAAACTGCCCTCTGGACATCAGCCAACGATCCTAGATGGGCCATCACCTATGCCAACGAATCCGGATGCGGCGGCGCGGCACTCTCCAAACGAAAATATGGAGAGACCGTGGAAGCGATCAATAACCGATTCCCTCACTGGTTTGCCGACAACTTCCGCAAGTACAATGGCAAGGAAGAAACCCTTCCGCTCGACCAACATCTCTTACCCGGATTGATTGCACCTAGAGCGGTATATTATTCCTCAGCCCGTGGCGACCAATGGGCCGATCCAAAAGGCGAATATTTGGGAATCCAGCTGGGAAGTCGAGTGGCAGCAGAGATTTATGGAAAAAAGGCAGAATTCGAAAAATCATTTGAAGAACTGAACGGGCCTGTTCACCAAGAGTCCGTTGGCTACCATATCCGGGAAGGCAAACATGACTTGACTTGGGAGGATTGGAGGATTTTTTTGGAGTTTGTGAACAGCAATCTTTGAACACCTACCATAGGCATACAGGTCACTGCCGGACAGTTTGTTTCAAAACTCCGGCTTTTTTAATACTTTAATACGAGTTATCCATTAAGCGATCCGCTCAATCCATGCACTATTTACTCATGTTATTCTTCCTCACTTCCTTTGGAAGTGGGGAATTTTCTTCTGATAGACCAGAAGTAAAAGTCCTCAAATCCGGCTTCATCTACGAATCTGCTCCTTTTCCAACTTGCCATGCCTCCACCTTGGTGGAAACGCCCGAAGGAATCCTTGCCGCTTGGTTTGGAGGAACTTACGAGCGTCACCCCGATGTAAGCATTTATACTTCGCTACTCCAAAAAGGCACTTGGTCCACTCCCAAACTGGTCGCCGACGGCATCGAAAATGAAGTCTTCCGAAATCCAACCTGGAATCCAGTCCTTCACCGCAAAGCTGATGGCAAACTTGTCCTTTTCTACAAAGAGGGCCCCAACCCAAGAGAATGGTGGGGACTCTATAAAGTCTCGGAGGACAACGGAAAAACATGGTCCAAAGAAGTTCAGATTCCACCCGGCTTCCTAGGCCCGGTGAAAAATAAAGCAGAAGTTCTTCCCGATGGCAGACTCCTCCATCCAAGCAGCTTCGAGGTCAACAATGTGTGGAATTCCCATGTGGAAATCACCGATCCTGATCTCAAAACCTGGGAAAAAGTAGCCATCGAAGGCCCTTTCGGTGCTATTCAACCTACGGTTCTTTTCCATCCTGGAGGAAAAATTCAATTACTCTTCCGTACCCAGCAAGGAGAGATTGCTACTTCTTGGTCTTCCGATAATGGTAAATCCTGGAGCACCATGACCGGGACGGGTCTAGTGCACAATAACTCAGGCATCGATGCAGTCACCTTGAAAAACGGCTACCACCTGCTCCTTTGCAATCCCCTCAGAAAAGGAAGGAACAAACTCAGCCTGATGGGTTCTTCGGACGGTATCACTTGGGAAGAACTTTTGGTACTGGAAGAAACTGCCGAAGGAGAGTACAGCTATCCTGCCATCATCCAAGCCCAAGATGGGACAGTCCACCTGTCCTACACCCATCACCGAACCAAGGTGAAGTACTTCCACCTCAGCCTTTAATCTCAGCCCAAACCAGCCTATGAAACCTAGCCAAACTTTTCACGGAATCATCCCGCCGATGATTACCCCGCTCAATACGGATTATTCCCTGGATGTCGAGCATACCATTCTTATGGTCAATCACCTGCTGAATGGTAGTGTCCACGGTATTTTCATTTTGGGCACTACAGGGGAGTCCGCGAGCTTGAGTTCGGATGTCAAAAGCGACCTCATCCGACTAGTTTGCAGACAAGTCAATGGCCGAGTACCTGTTTTGGTGGGGATCACCGACTGTTCTTTTGTGGAAAGTTTGGACTTGGCAGCTATTGCAGCAGAGTCTGGCGCGGCAGCTTTGGTAGCAGCACCGCCCTTTTACATGAACATAGGACAGGAGGAGTTGGCAGCCTATTATAGGAAATTGGCAGATGCAGTTCCTCTTCCGCTGTTTTTGTACAATATGCCCTCGCATACCAAAATCTTCATTGATACTGCCACAGTAAAGTCACTTTCCTCCCACCCCAACATCATCGGCATCAAAGACAGCAGTGGAGACCTCGACAATTTCCAATCACTTTGCCACGCTTTCAAAGATCATCCTGAGTTTAAACTATTCGTCGGACCAGAGGAAATACTTTCTCAAACCCTCGAAATGGGCGGTCATGGTGGCGTAACAGGAGGTGCAAATCTTTTTCCGGAACTTTATGTACAGGCATATGATGCCTTTCGGTCAGGGGAAAAAAGCAGGCTCAAAGAACTTCAAGAGACCATTCTTTTCCTGAGCAAAAACATCTATCAAAATCAGGCTTATAAATCCTGCTACCTCAAGGGGCTCAAAGCCGCGATGTCTTTCGAAGGATTGTGTCGGGGAATTTTGGCTCCACCACTTTTTGCCTACAGCGAAGAGGAAAAGAAAGCGCTGTATGAAAAGTACCTCCTTGTAAAAGAAAAAGTATCGGAAACCGTCGCCCACTGATTTTCTCCAAAAAACTACAATTACCCAACCGAACATGCCGATTTTCGATTTAGCCATCTTCTTGGTTTACATGCTGGCCATTGTGGGATTTGGGATTTCTTTCTCCTTCAAAAAGCGTAGTGCTTCCGATTTCACCACAGGAGGAGGGAGACTGCCAGCATGGGCGATTGGCATGTCTATCTTTGCCACCTTTGTGAGCAGCATCAGCTTTTTGGCTCTACCCGGAAATGCCTATGGAGGCAATTGGAATGGTTTTGTGTTCAGCCTTTCGATTCCACTGGCAGCTTGGGTGGCTGTTCGGTTTTTTGTCTCACTTTATCGCAAACTCCAAAGCGAATCGGCTTATTTCTACCTCGAGCAACGATTTGGTGCTTGGGCTAGGATCTATGCCTCACTATGCTACCTGCTTACCCAACTGGCGCGAATGGGAGCCATCATGTACCTCTTGGCCCTGCCGATGAATGCCTTGTTGGGCTGGAGTATTCCCATGATCATTGTCATCACGGGAATTAGCGTGGTGGTTTATTCCATGTTTGGAGGCATCGAAGCGGTAGTCTGGACCGACGCGGTTCAAGGAATCATCCTGATCGGTGGAGCGTTGGCTTGTTTGGGGGTGATCTTTTTCAGTATTCCAGGAGGACCAAGCGAGGTATTGCGTATCGCTCTGGAGTCGGATAAATTCAGCCTTGGGAGCTTCCATCTGGACTTTACCACCTCCACTTTTTGGATGGTATTGATTTACGGTCTGTTTATCAATCTCCAGAATTTCGGCATTGACCAAAGCTATGTTCAACGCTACCTGACTGCTCGTACGGAAGCGGAAGCCAAAAAATCAACCTGGTTGGGAAGCCTGCTTTATCTGCCCGTATCCTTTGTCTTTTTCTTTATTGGAACAGCTCTTTTTGCTTTTTACCAGGCCCAACCGGACTTGCTTCCTGGAGGCATCGCACCGGACAAAGTCTTCCCCTACTTCATTGTCAACCAACTGCCGGCAGGAGTGACCGGTCTTTTGATTGCCTCCATTTTCGCAGCAGGCATGAGTACGGTCTCCACCAGTATCAACAGTTCGGCGACAGTGATACTTTCCGATCATTTCAAAAAGTATATCCATCCCAATCCTTCCGAAAACCTTTCCCTTCGCGTCCTTCGGCTTTCTTCCCTCGGGATGGGTTTGGCCAGTATTCTCGTAGGCTTGGCATTCAATGGGGTGACCAGTGCCTTGGATGCCTGGTGGGCGCTCTCTTCGATCTTCAGCGGAGGAATTTTGGGACTATTCCTCTTGGGTTTGCTATCCAAAGCCCAAAAACCACAAGCGGTTCTCGGAGTCATCGTGGGCGTTTTGGTGATCGCTTGGATGAGTTTATCTGCCATCTTAGTCAAAAACGGCATGGATCCTTCCCTCGCTAATCCGCTACATACCAACATGACGATTGTGATTGGTACGGCGGTGGTGTTTTTGGTTGGGTTTGGGTTGGCTTTAATTTGGAAAAAGGATTGATCTAAAAACTCAGATTATTATCCGCTAACCACCCTACTCTCCAAAAAAGGAAGCCACTCTTCAGCCTGGCGCTCGGCATATTCTGCTAGAAAGTAGGCAAGAGAGGGTTTGAAAGGTTCGCTACGAAGAGTCATACCAGCTTGCTCGGGAGTTTTGTCTCCTTTGCTCACATTGCAGCGATTGCAGGCAGTGACGAGATTGGTCCAAGAGGTTTTGCCACCTTTGGAGCGAGGCACCACGTGGTCGATGGTCAGGTGACGTTTGCTGCCGCAATATTGGCATTCTCCCTTATCTCTCCGGAAAAGGTTGGCACGGTTGAGCAAAACGCCTTTGAAGGGAATGTTTTTGTAATGGGCTAAGCGGATGACAGCTGGGTATTGAAAGCTGCGGGAAACAGTTCGGATTTCAAGGCTTTCGTAGGTGGAAAGCACATTGGCTTTTTCCAAAAGAACCAAGACGATCGCCTTCTGGACCGGCACTACTGCTACCGGCGAATGATCCAAGTTTAACACCAACACCCTCTTTTCCATAACCCTTACCCAATGATTGACCGCGCATCCAAAACGACCTGTTCGCTCGAATTGTTTCTCAACTGATCTTCCCACTCTGTAATGTCTGACACCTTCATTCGGTGATCCATCCAGAGAATCTGCTCTGCGCCAATGTAAAGTCCGTAGTGTGTTTTCTGCCTTTCCAGATCTCTGAAAACAAACAAATCACCCGGCTCCACTTCTTCGGGAGTGACGCTTTTTCCGGGAACCTTACCCGAAATCCATGAATATCCTCCAATCAAAAAAATCAGTGGAAATGCATGCATCTCATCCAACCCAAAGATGCTGCGACCGCCAGCCTGAAAAGGAGCATGGAGGTAGCGGAGGGCAATTTCTGCAATTTCCTCTCGTGAAGCTTTGGATGCATGCGGTCGAAAAGTCCCCGTAAAACCGATATGATCTTGCCAGTTGAAGAGTTCGAGTTCGGAAAAATGGAGGCGACTGCCCGGAAGCAGGTAAAGGCTGGCGCCAAGGTATTCGATGGCCGCGATCGGGCTCGTGACGATCTGAAAGTCCTGATTGAGGAATTTTTGGTATTCATCGCCCGTGATTTCCTTGATCAGCTTGGCCCAAACCCAGCCACCAATGCCGGTATCTTCATGGTAAATCCGAAACCATTGCCTATCGGAAGTAAGGCCGTTGATTTGGTAACATTCGCCAAAAAGGAGTTGGGTGACCAGCGCAGATTCAAAAGTAGGCTGATGGTAAACAGGCAGGATGGTCTGTCGGCATATCCCGTACGCATCAATCAAAGGCCATTCGCTGGAGCTCCCTTTTTGCATCTTTTTCCTTTAGGTCCTGTCGTTTATCGTGGATTTTCTTTCCTCGAGCCAGGGCAATTTCCATTTTGGCTTTGCCACGGTCATTGATAAATATACGAACCGGAATGATTGCAAGCCCCTTTTCTTGGGACTTAGTTTGGAGCTTTTCCAACTCTTTTTTATTGAGCAGCAACTTTCTGTCTCTCACCGCCTCATGGTTATAGCTAGCCGCCATGCTGTAAGGAGAGATGTGCATCTGACGGATAAAAAGCTCGCCTTCATAAAATACGCAATACGCCTCTGTCAAGGACACTTTCGCCTCCCGGATCGACTTGATCTCGGTACCCTTGAGCATCAGTCCGGCCACATAGGTGTCGATGAATTCAAACTCGAAGCTTGCCTTCTTATTCTTGATGTTGACGACCTTTTCGAAACGGTTGGGCTTGGTAGACATATCAGAGTTTCATTTTGGCCAAGGGAGTCACGTCCATTCCGACGAATTCTCCCTTGAGGTACTTGTAATGAGCAGCGATGGCGATCATGGCTGCATTATCGGTACAGTATTCGAATTTGGGGATGTAGAGGTTCCAACCTTTTCTGCGCGCGAGCTCAGAAAGCGTATTTCTCAATCCCGAGTTGGCAGAGACGCCGCCTGCGATGGCAATTTCCTTTACTCCATACTGCTTTACGGCTTCCTTGAGCTTAATCAGGAGCATTTCGATGAGAGTGTATTGGATGCTTGCGCAAAGGTCAGGCAAATTTTCCTCTACAAAAGACGGATTCTCCTTAAGCTGATCCCGAAGGAAATAGAGCACAGCAGTCTTGATTCCCGAGAAGGAATAATTGAGACCCGGCATGCGTGTGATCGGAAAAGTGAAAGCTTTTGGATTACCTTCCTTGGCATATTTATCGATGAGCGGGCCACCCGGATAGGGCAAACCGAGCAGCTTGGCAGTCTTGTCGAAAGCCTCTCCCACAGCATCGTCCTGAGTCTCCCCGATCACTTCCATTTCCAAGTAATCCTTTACCAGCACCAGCTGCGTATGCCCTCCACTGACTGTGAGACAAATGAAAGGAAAACTTGGCTTCGGATCCTCGATAAAGTGGGCAAGCACGTGTGCCTGCATGTGGTTGATGTCGATCAGCGGGATGTTTAATGCCCGGGCAAAAGCCTTGGCAAAACTCACCCCAACGAGCAGCGAACCCATTAACCCTGGGCCTCTCGTAAATGCTACAGCAGACAGCTGCTCTTTGGAAATTCCGGAGGTCGAAATGGCTTCCTGAATGACGGGAATGAGATTTTCCTGATGTGCTCTGGAAGCTAACTCGGGGACGACACCCCCATATTTTTCGTGCACGGATTGCGTGGCCACAATATTATTGAGTACTTTGCCATTTACTATAATGGAGGCAGAAGTCTCGTCGCACGAAGACTCAATTGCTAGAATAGAAATATCGTTGGTACCCATTGGAAAAGAAGCCGAAAGTTAGGGATTTTTTGCACAAAGCTTTCCGAGTGATTCTCTGGGTGTTCTTTTCTACCCTACTTCTTTTGATCGGATTAGGCCTAGCCCTTCAGGTAAATTCGATCCAAAACTGGGCTATCGACAAAGTAGCCGGCTACCTCAATGAACGAACCAGCTTCCGAACCGAAATAGGGAAAATCCGAATCTCCTGGTGGGATGCGTTGACGTTAGAAAACCTCCAAATTTTTGATCATCGCGATAGTCTAATGATCGGAGCAGAAAAAGCTTACGCAGATTTTGCGCTTCTTTCGTTGATTCCTCCGGGTGATCCCACCATTGATGCTGTGAGGTTGGAAAAAGCCAAACTGAATCTCATTACGCATTCGGGAGATTCACTCCTAAACATCAACCGATGGGTAAAAGAACTCTCACAGGTATTTGGGTCGACCCAACCGAGCACTTCTGCAACCCGTTTTTTCATTTCATCCATTGAGTTAAGGCAATCGGAATTTTCGGTTTTGGACCTTAGGGCTGAACCTTTTGCAGAGGGATTTGACTACACCCGGCTGGAATTCAAAGAAGTCACAGCTAATGCGGATAAGTTCAGCTTTGTAGGAAGTAAGCTGGGTTTGGAAATCAAATTGCTTTCAGGAGTCGAGTCAAATTCAGGGCTAAAAATCCAAGACCTGAAAACCAATCTTACCTACGACCCCAAGTACCTGGAATTGGCTGAGCTGAATTTGAAGACCGACAAAAGCCAGATCAAGAACTATCTCCGGATGGATATTACAGGCCCTAAAGGATATTCGGATTTTCTCAATCAAGTCAGACTCACAGCTCGAATGGAAGAGACCCAACTCCATCTGTCTGATTTAAGGGTTTTTGCGCCTATGCTTCCTGAGATTGAGACTGAAATCTACCTCAGCGGGGAAGTTACAGGACCAATTTCTGAATTATCCTCAGAGGAATTTTTGATAAGAATTGGAGAAAAAACAGCTCTTTTTGGTTCTTTCCTCGTGGACGGATTGCCAGATATAGACAATACGTACCTTAACCTTTCTCTGAAAAACTCGGTCATTTTTGCCGGAGATTTGGCCCCCTATCTTAGTCCTGAGGTTCAAAAAGAAATTCGAAAATTCAACACCATCCGATTGGACGCAGATTTTGCGGGATTACTTAATCGATTTACCACTAACGGCGATTTCCGAACCAGCATAGGAAACTTTAGTGGAAGAGTAAATTATGATCTCGTAAGAGGCATCCCATCGATCGTCTCTAGATTGAAAGTTCAGAATCTGGATTTAGGGGTATTGGCGGAGAACAAAGAGCTACTTCAAAAAATATCCCTAGAAGGCAATGTCAATGTCAAAGGCTCTTCGCTGGAAACAGCCTTGATCGACCTTAATGCCAAGATTAGCCAGCTGGGGATCAATCAATACAATTTTACCAACATTACTACTGATGCTACCTATGGCTTAAATCTTTTCAGAGGCAACCTGGCCATTAATGACCCCAACCTTAAATCAAGAATTAAAGGCTACCTAAACCTCAACGAAACGGTAGACTCCGTCAGGTTGAATGTGGAATTGGATACGCTGTTTTTGGATCGGATCAATGTGATGGAGAAGCCGGCATTTCTAAGCGGCAACTTAAATATCGATACCAAGGGAATTACCATTGATGAACTGGAAGGCATTGCACGGTTTAATGACATCAAGGCTGGATATGAAGGCAGGGAACTCGAGGTGGGAGATTTCTTCTTTCAGTCCCTATTTGCAGGAGGGACACGTACCCTTTCGCTCAATTCGGATTACCTCGTGGTAGCAGCTTCCGGTCAATTCAATTTGGAGCAGATGGGCAAAGACCTGTCTGTTTTGGGCAACCAATACCTCGCCATCTTGCTCAATGAAGAACCTCCAATCGCAGATCTAAAAGAAAATTTCTCCGAAGCCTACAGCCTAGATCTAAATATCCGAATGACAGACATCAACCCGCTGATCAACCTGTTTCAGCCGGACTTGAGAATCTCCAAAAATACGGTCTTAGAAGGCGCATTTTACCAAACCAAAGAGAACACCGTTTTCAACTTTTTTACCTCCATCGACTCGATCAGCTATCAGGGAAATAAAGCCTTTGGCACCAACATCGACTTCAACACTTCCAAAATTATCAACAGCGAAGACATTCTTGCTTCTTTCTATGTGTACTCCAAGGAGCAAAAAGTTGGCGAAACACTGGGATTCAAAAATCTGGGATTGGAAGCCATCTGGGATCAGACCAATTTGGACTTGCTGATTAGCTTAGATCAGGATTCTACCCAAAGCAAAGCCCGAATCGAAGCCGAAACGAAGTTTTCTACCTCAGGTACATTTCTGAAATTCAAACCATCCCTACTTCGTGTGCTCAATCGTGAGTGGCAATTTGATCCTGAAAATCTGGTATCCCTTTCTCAAGGAGAAGTCACCATCGATAAACTGATCGTATCCAATGAGGAGCAAGCTCTCGGATTGCAAGGTAAAATCAGTCCCAACCCGGAGGAGAATCTCGATTTTGTAATCAAACAGGTGGAATTGGATCTACTTAACACGATCACTTCCTTGGATTTTGCAGGAAAAGCGGATGGCAGTTTTCGACTTAGCAATTTGATCAATCAGGCGGAATTGGACGGTTCGCTCCACATCGAAGGCCTCGAAATCAATGATTTTCCTATCGGAGAGATTGATGCATCGACCACTTTAGGTGCAGAAGATTTGATCCTGAAAGTAGAGAATTACTTTAATGGACAGAAAAAAATTGACATCGAAGGCACGCTGGGATTGGAGTATCAAAATCTGGATATGGATGCCCAAATGACACAGGCTAACCTGGTGATTTTTGAGCCTTTTCTATCAAAATACATCACGAACTTGGGAGGTACTGTCAGTGGAAACCTGCAGCTCAGAGGAACTGTAGCTGTACCTGAGCTCCTTGGTAGCGGGAGAATCGATCAAGGTAAACTCCGCATCAACTACCTGAACACCTCCTATCAAATCGATGGAAGTATCCTCTTCCGACCGACCCAAATCAGCTTCCAAGACCTCATCTTCCGTGATGTAAATGGAAACAGAGCTACGTTTACAGGAGGATTAAACCACCAAGGCTTTGAAAACATTTTCTTGGACATCAATTCCCGATTGACCAATTTCCAAGTACTCAATACCAGCTCCCGTGACAATGAATTATTTTACGGGATAGCCTTTGCCAGCGGCACCCTTGGCATCCGCGGAAGTACTAGCAATCTAGATGTGGTAGCACGAGCCACCACCCAAGCCAATACCCGAATTTCAATTCCCCTGACCAGCTCCAATGAGCAGTACCAAGAGGATTTTATCCAAATCATCAATGTGCAGGATACCGTGAGAATCAAAGCACTTGCGGAGGAAGTAAACCGGTTGGAGATTGAAAATATCCGAATGAATTTCATCATTGATGTGACTCCGGATGCTTTTGCAGAAATCATCATTGACCCTAAAACAGGAGAAAGTATCCAAGGCAGAGGCCGTGGTGTTTTGAATATGAATATTGATACGCAGGGCAACTTTTCGCTAGCAGGCAATTATGAAATCGTTGAAGGTTTGTACAATTTCTCGCTGTATAATGTGGTGAAGAAAAAATTTGAAGTGCAACCCGGAGGCAGAATCACCTGGTATGGGGATCCTTATACCGGGGTCATGAACCTGAAAGCCACTTATGAGGAAAGCCTATCACTGCAGCCACTCATCAACAATACTAATCCTGCGCAAGAAAACAGTCAGATGAGACGGCGCTTCCCGGTCAAGGTCGTGATGGACTTGCAGGGCGAATTGCTCTCCCCTACCTTCAAATTTGGGTTTGACTTTTCCGAGTTCCCTTCTTCAGGTGATGTGCAAACGACCATTTCCGCTTTCCAAAATCGGGTAGCTGCCGACGAACAGGAAATGAACCGTCAAGTATTCTCAGTCATCATGACACGGAATTTTTCTCCTGAGGGTCAATTCACCGGAGTATCCACCTTGTCTTCAAGTGTGAGTAACCTGCTTTCCTCCCAGTTGAACACCGCACTCGGGCAAGTGGATAAAAATCTGGAAGTGAACATCGACTTGGCTACGCTGGATCAAAATGCATTGGAAAACTTCCAGTTAAGTGTGGCCTATACCTTTCTTGACGGCCGATTGAGGGTCTCCCGTGACGGTGGTTTTACCGATAACCGAGGCAATGCCAGTGCGGCATCGATCATCGGAGACTGGCAGGCAGAATACATGATCACTGAAGACGGCGTCTATCGACTTCGTATTTTCAACAGAAACAATTTCAACACCTTCACCTCGCTCTCCCTAACCCAAAACGTGCTGTCTTACGGAGCTTCGGTGACCCAAAACGTTTCGTTCAACTCCTTCAGTGAACTTTTTACCAAACTCGCCAGAAGAAGGGTCAGCAGACTCTCAGTACAGGATTCGGATGATTTTTTGAGAAATGAGTATGGTGGCGAAGAAAATTGGACTCCGATTACTCCAGAAAGATTCCCTAGAAGAGAGCCTGAAAATGACAGTCTTCGGGTAGAAAAAGTACCCGCTAAGGAAGATTGGTAAAACATTTTGTCCTTTCCTGACTTTCTTCAAAAAAGAACCACCATGAAGAAGATCACCCTGTGCTGGTTTCGCAGAGACCTGAGAACAGACGACAATACCGCCCTCTTTTATGCTTTACAGCAAGAAACTGAAGTACTGCCTCTTTTCATTTTTGACAAAAACATTCTTGACCTCCTAGAGGACAAATCTGACGCGAGAGTCCAGTTTATCCACCAAAAGCTGAGTGAACTCAAGGCCTTTTTTGAGCAAAAAGGCAGCTCGATGCTCATCAAATACGGCAAGCCAGAAGAAGTTTACACAGAAATAATTTCTGAATATGAAGTCCAGGCGGTTTACACCAACCGAGACTATGAACCCTACGCGAAGAAAAGAGACGGTCAGGTTGAGGCGATATTGAAGGAAAAAAACATTCCTTTTTTAAGCTTTAAAGATCAGGTCATTTTCGAGCCGGGAGAGATTCTAAACGGCTCGGGCGAATTCTATAAAGTATTCACTCCCTTTAGCAAAAACTGGCTGGACAAATTCAACCAGACTAAAACACAACCCCTCTCCGAACCCAACTGGAAAAACTTAGCCAAGTCCTCTCCTCTTCCTGAGATTTCCTTGTCAGAAATGGGTTTTTTGCCTTCTCCAATTGAAATCCCATCAGCTATCGCGGATCAGGATATTATCAGACACTACGACGAAAACCGAAATTTTCCAGCGAAAAAAGGAACTACCCGCCTGGGTATTCATCTCAGATTTGGGACGATTTCGGTGAGAAAACTGGCCCTGATCGCTTACCAACTCAATGAGACTTATCTCAATGAGCTGATCTGGAGGGAATTTTACATGATGATTCTTGCCTATAATCCTCAGGTGATAGACAAAGCCTTCAAACCTGCCTATGATAATATTCCTTGGAGAAATAATGAACAGGAATTTAAAGCTTGGTGCGAGGGAAAAACTGGTTATCCAATAGTGGACGCCGGCATGCGAGAGCTGAACGCGACTGGATTCATGCACAATCGGGTGAGGATGGTGGTGGCCTCTTTTCTCACCAAACACCTCTTAATAGATTGGAAGTGGGGAGAGGCTTACTTTGCCAAAAAGCTTCTTGACTTTGAGCTTGCCTCCAACAATGGCGGATGGCAGTGGGCTGCAGGCACTGGAACAGATGCCCAACCCTATTTCCGTGTGTTCAACCCGGACTCTCAAACCGAAAAATTTGACAAGGACCTGAAGTACATTAAAAAGTGGATTCCTGAATTAGGAACAAATTCTTACCCAAAGCCAATTGTAGATCATAAATTTGCCCGCACAAGGGCAATAGACACCTACAAAAAAGCATTGGAACAATGAACATCGGAGATAGAGTAAGATTACTGCATGGCAAAGAAGAAGGAATCGTCAGAAAGGTGTCTTCAGGCGGTAGAATAGAGGTGGAAATCGAAGATGGATTCATCATTCCTGCCCTCAAATCCGAAGTAGTCATCATTTCCGAGGCTGAGAAAAGCTACTTTGGTGATGCACCTGCCACGGCGAAAGAATCCGAAGCCCCACTTCCAGTGTCTGCACCCAAAGACCAAGGGCTTTATCTCGCTTTTCTCCCGATCAATGATCAAAATCTGAGTCTTTACCTAATCAATGACAGCCACCAGCCTTACCTGGTGCATGCGTCGGAAGTATTTGGGAATAATCACCGAACACTATTTGCAGGGGCACTCAACGGTGGAGAGCATAAAAAAATCGACGATCGGCTGATGAAGGAAATCGATGATTGGCCGGCCTTTTTGCTTCGCTTTATCCCCATCCAAAACAGGCTGGAAAGGGCGATCCCTGCCTTTGAGCGACAGCTGAAGATGAAGCCGACGCAGTTTTTCAAACACCTGAGCAAAGCACCGATTTTGGGTAAAAATGTCTACCTCTTTGCCATGGAGCGGACGACCAAAGATCTGGACATCCGAAGTCTCAATGCAGAGCTGAGTCAGATTCAACCTGCACCCGAAGCCCCCAAACCCCAAAAACCTCCTCGGTCCATTGACCTTCACATCGAAGTACTTCATCCACAATCCGATAAACTCAGCAATTCTGAAAAAATGAGAATCCAGCTAGAGGTCTTTGAGAAAAATCTCAATCAGGCGATTCTTTCGGGAATGGACGAAATCACCTTCATCCATGGACTGGGAAATGGGGTATTGAGAAAAGAAATACACAAGCGATTGAGCCAATTAGGAAATATTAAGTACTTTCAGGACACCCAGAAGGACCAGTGGGGATACGGTGCCACATTGGTGAGAATTTCCTAAACTATGCAGGTCAAGACTTCCCCTGTTTTTCAGATATTCTTACAACAGCATCAAGACGCAAAGGCGCTTTTCTTGGATTTGGGGAAAGAAATCAAATCCAAAAAAGCCATACAGCTGTTGGGGCACATGGAGTTTTTAGAATTGTACGCTGACCTTTTGTCCAAAATTCATTTCGAAAACAAGGATTTAGATCAGTCCCTTTTTTCTCCACTCAAAAAACTCAAAAAGTCACTTAAGAAAATCCATCATCTCAAGCTAGTGGAGAAAAATCTCAAGACCAGAGAAAGTATCTCCGGACAGAAATTTGAAAGCTTCCGCACCTACCTTTCCGTCCAAAAGCGAATCATGCAAAAGGAAACATTTGACTTGGTAGTGGGAAGCTCGCTGAAAAACTGGGAAGAACTGCTGGATCGAGCCCATCAGGCCAGCAAAGGACTCAAACCACTCACCATCAGTACCGCCATCCATCAACTGGTGCAGGAAGAACTTGAGATGGCTACGAATGACGTAAAAAGTCCCATGAGCACCCAGAGCTTCAGAGACTTATTTGAAAGCTTCCGAAAGGTCATCATGTTGGAAAACATCCTCCTTCATTTGGGTTTCAACTCGATTTTCATTCCTCAAATCCACCAAGAACTTCAATCCGTAAAAAACGGCCTCAAACCTTGGTATGCCAATCACCTGACTTTTCAGACCATGACCCATTTTTTGTCAGAGAAAGAAGATGTCTCCAAAAAATACCTTGACTGGGTAAAAGAGCTAAAAGAAGAAAAAAAGAACCTTTCGAGCGAAATCGAAAAGCAGGCTGTCGAGTTAGTGAGAAAAGTAGTTTCCTAGTTTTCGACAACCTCACCAAAATACAATGCATCAAAAAAGCCCTCCGTTTCCGAAGGGCTTTGCTGTTATATTTTTGCCAGAGCTTGGGCAATGTCATTTTTGAGGTCTTCGGCATCCTCCACGCCGACACTCAGTCGAATCAGAGAGTCCACCAAGCCTACTTTTTCCCGCTCTTCTTTAGGGATAGAGGCGTGTGTCATGGTAGCCGGATGTCCGCAAAGCGATTCTACTCCACCAAGCGATTCAGCAAGGGCGAATAGCTCGAGATTTTCCATTACTTTTTTGGCATCCTCCAATTTGTTACCGACTAGGGTGAACGAAATCATACCTCCATAATCTTTCATTTGCTTCTTTGCAATCTCATGATTGGGGTGATCTTCAAAACCCGGCCAATAGACTTTGGCTACTTTTGGGTGATTTTTAAGGTAAGCGGCGATCGTTTTACCGTTTTGGCTGTGACGTTCCATTCTTAGATGAAGTGTCTTGATGCCTCTTAGCACCAAAAAGCAATCTTGAGGACCCGGAGTAGCACCACAGGCATTTTGAAGAAAAACCAATCGAGAAGCCAATTCATCATCATTCACTACCAAAGCTCCCATAACCACATCCGAATGACCTCCCAGATACTTGGTCACGGAGTGCATGACGATATCAGCTCCAAAATCCAATGGATTCTGAAGGTAAGGAGAGGCAAAAGTATTATCCACTGCCAGAAGGATTCCATGCTTTTTGGAGAAAGCCGCCATCGCATTTAGATCGATGATGTTCATCATCGGGTTGGTTGGTGTTTCGACCCAAACCATCTTGGTGCGCTCGTTGATATACTGAGAAAGCTTCTCCGGCTCATTCATCGGCACAAAGTGAAACTTGATCCCATATCGCTCAAAAACTTTGGTAAACAGTCGGTAGGTTCCTCCATACAGGTCATTGGTAGAAATGATCTCATCTCCTGGATTGAACAGCTTGACTACGGCATCAATTGCACCGAGTCCAGATGAAAAACAGATACCATGTTTTCCATTTTCCAAAGCTGCAATACTGTTTTGAAGAGCAGTACGAGTTGGATTGTGGGTTCTACTGTACTCATATCCCAGGTGATCACCCGGGGATTTTTGGACATAAGTAGAGGTTTGGAAAATCGGAGTCATAATAGCGCCTGTGGATGGGTCAGGGCTTACTCCTGCATGAATGGCTTTGGTACCAAATTTCATGTTCAAGTTGGTTATCTTATGGTGGAGATGAATTAATCCGCAGCTAGTCTTTCAATCAAGGGGTGAAAATCCAATCCTAGATGCTAAACTTGCTTTTGCTTTTCTATCAAAAGCCTCCAAAGATGACAAAAAAGGCCAGTATTTTCAAGGTTTTAGTCGAGTACTTCAGGTCTCATCCAGGCGCGGTTTTGGGCTGGATTTGGGTAAGCTTAGTTCCACTTTTTGGCTCTTTGGTTTTAGCATCGCAGTATTTTTGGGTAGAAAAAATTCGCTTGGAAAGCTTTTCAGACCATGTTCTGCTTACGGTTAGTCTTTCCCTAATTTTGGGATTTGCCTTACTACCCACCACACTGACTGCCTTAGCTTGTGGCTTTTTCTGGGGTTGGCTGGGATTCCCAGACTTATTGATTGGCTATATTCTGGCGAATATTTTGGGCTACGGAATCGGAAAAAAACTAAACACAGATTTTTTACCTCTCCTTTTTGCAAGAAATCCAACATTTAAAGAAAAAATCGAATCCAGAATGGAGCGTCCTGCAGGCCTGATTTTTTTCATTCGGATCAGCCCGGTAATCCCTTTTGCCATTTCTAATTTCCTATTTGCGAGTATGTGGATTTCGCTACGAAAAGTCTTACTATTTGGTGTGCCCGGAATGCTTCCCCGGACCTTCATCGCCTTCGCTACAGGTATGATTGCCAATTCATTTTTAGGTGCCAAACAGTCACTTAACCACCCTTTCCAATGGGGGATTTTGATTTTTCTACTCTTGATTAGTGGAGTAGGACTTTACCAAAGTTGGAAAAAAGGAAAAGCTTAGCGCAAGAGGTACATTTTGCCATATCCTTTGGAGAAGCCCTTGTCTCCTGCAGTCGGTCGGTGCTCCATGAATTGACCATTTTTCCTCACTAGCACGCGGTAGATATACACCCCGTTTGCCAGCTGATCGCCAAACTCATCCCTACCATCCCAAGCATACTCGGTGATATTATTTCCGATCCTTATTGGCCCTAACTCGGATTGGAGAATTTCCCGAACCACCCTTCCGGTCACGGTCATGATTTGAATCTTGATCTCATCAGGCACCTCTGATCCCGTCAGGGTAAAGACAAACCTCACTGAAGTACTGAATGGATTTGGATAAGGATAGAAATTGGTGATCTGAGACTCATTCACTACTTCAAAGCTTATTTCATAAGGCTGAGGAGAGTCTTCATTGGTAATTCTAAGCGTGTAAACCCCATCTTCCAGCGGTCCAGGGACAAAAGACACCCTGAAGTTGGACTCCTCAGAAGCAGGAGACCAAGTCAAATTAGGGTTGGAAAAGTTGATTTTCTTGAATTGACACCCATCACAATTTTGACGGAGGAAAAGCTCCATTCCCACGGTATCTTTTTTATACAGAAGTGTCTGATCGTTAATCAGCTGAGCATTGATCATGACTGTAGGTGAGACCAAGTCACCATCCAAAATATACACTCCATCAAAGTTGACATCCAGCAAAGAAGTCGAATTATCCTGCTCTACATCAAACACTACTCCCAGATCGATGAGATTATTTCTAAATGATTGCTCTTGAAGTATTCTAGGGTTGGCAAAAACTTCCAAGGTAGTCTCACCTGCCTTTCCTATCGTGTTGAAATCAATGGAAAAATCCACCTGAGCGCCTGCTTTTGCTGGTGCTATTTTTTTGCTAAAATTCTCTGTTTTGCGGGTAGGCAAGTGCACAAGTTTGAAATCAACCCGAATCGAATCTGTAAAATCGTAGATCGAGGCATTTCTAAATGAAAATTCCAATCGTGCATTTTGGCCTTCTCTAAGTCTGAGCCGTTCAGCCGGTTTTTTCTGTAGCAGGACACCTTCGGGTACACCTGTAAAATTCACCTGCCACTTATCCAATTGCGCCGGTGCAGTGGCATTTGGGTCCTCCATGGTGTACCTCAATCGGAGGAAAGGATACTGTGTAGGGTTGATGAAAGAAAGATCCAATTGACTTTCCGTTCTATTGGAAACCAGGATATTTTCTTCCCCATCCTCGGTCACCCCAATCACGTCAAAATTGGTATAATCTTCTTCGTTGATCCAAGTTCTGTTATTTACATTTCTAAAAAACCTCTCCCAAGACGATGCCGGACCAATTCTCGGAGTAAGGATTACCCCATTGGTCAAATAGCCATCCAATTCAGTCTCAAAGCTCAACGTTTGTTGCCGCGAAGGAACCTGAAAGTTAGGATTACCGATTATCTCGATTGCTTCCCCAGCCCTCATTCCCTTTCTTCCATAAAGAATATAGGGATCACCCGACTGTAAGGCTCTCAGCGTTGCCTCATTGGCACCAAATGCTCTCAAACTCTGGTAAGCCCGATCAGGCCAAGCATCAAAGGTGACATTGCCCACAGAGAAAATGATCACATAATCCCCATCTTTTACTCCTCTGACATAGTCCTGCAGGATTGTATTGCCTGGAGTGGTGATCCATGCATTTTGTATGCTTTGAATCAATTGAGGGACTCTTCCGCAAGCCCTTGAGTCCAGGATATCAAATCCAGGCACCGGTACAGCCAAATAAGGAAGTAATGTTTTTTGGTCAATTGCAACTAGACCCAATGATCCGTTTGGACAGAGTCGGCTATTGGCATTATTGACATTGTCGATGATCTGAGGAACCTGATTGAGGTAAAACTGAGTATTTCTGAAGGTCAGAGAATCCACCCCTGTTCCTACCGTGAATACCTCTATCCCTGCCTTTTGCTTTACAAACTTCCAACCATTATCCAATTCTAGGTTTTCCATTTGGGTTTGTTTCAGTTGGGCTTCCACCCGTTGAGTCCACCCATTTTCGGTATTGGGGATGTAGGAAAAGCTAGAAACCGTCCAAGCATCGGATTCACCTGGTAGAGGGTCTTGGTATTTGGATCTCCAAAAATAGGTGGTGGAATCTGAGCTAGGCAATAAAGTTACTGGCCACTCTACTACTCCATTTGTCGTCGCTCTCAGTTCTTTTCTAAATACTGAATTGAATTGGGAAGTAGTGTCCAATTGGATAATTAAGTTTCGATTATCTCCCACTCGGCCAGGAATCTGAGTAAGAAGTTTGAGTTCTTTTTCTTTGACAATCCCAAAATCCACCGGGTATAAATTGACTGTCCCACTCAATGGAATGAAGGCAGTAAAAGCTACTGAATTATTGGCAAAAGTCATTTCTGAGACCTTTCGATCATCATTGATCAGGATGGTGAAGACATTTTCTCCTGCCGCTTCTACCTGAAAATTAGGCACCGAAAAAACCAAGGTATCCAGCCTGGCAATAGCAGGAATCTTGATCGGATCATAGGTCAAAACAGTGCCGTCAAGAAGTTTTCGCTCTACCCGATATCGAATCGAATCAGTGCTGGTGATCCCGAAATTTCTGAGAACAAAACTGAGTTTGAGGCTGTCGGAAATCGCTGAAATAGCAGAACCATCAAAGGTCTCGAGCTTGACTTCTTCCAGTTTGACAGCGTAATCTGGCTTGTTGGCGGGAAACATTCTAGCAGCTGGATCTCCGAGCATTACCATTTGCTCCATGTGAGAGTAGTTCAATGGTGACGTGCCATACGCGGTGACAAAAAACTCTTCGGATTTCCTCTTGATCTCCCCAACAGTCTGGTGAATAGTAGTACTATCAGAAAATGCGTATTTGTAAAAGGCCTCTGAATAACGTCTAAGGATCACGTCCACACCGATAGAGGTATTCGCCATGATATTTGATGCTCCTTTTTGAGGAGTTATCACCCAATCTTCGCCCTGAGTATAAGTAGTGCCATAAGCACTTCCATAGTCACAGCCATTGAATAACATGACGGGATATTTTCCTCGATTGGCATACCCAAGAGTAGGATCAGAGGCAAAACCAATTTCAATATCAATGACAGTAGGTGAACCGTGACCAAAGAAGGTCAGCATAGACCTTCCCTCATTCAAATCACCTGTAATGTCTATTGCTTCAATCACAGAATTGGATCTCTTTCGATAGGTGGTCACATTTCCTCCTAGAAATGGTCCCTCGGCAATCGTCTTGAAGCCATTCAGGAAATTAAAATAGCGTTCCAATTCAAACTCAGTCACCCCTCCACTCAAGTGTACCAATTCCTTTTGCCAGGGTTCAGACACTCCTACCTGGTCTTTTTCGATGGCTTTTTCTAAATAATCAGCCAATTGCTGTGCTGATTTAGCTGGAATACGGCCGACTGCCATTGCTGGTATAGTTGGCTTTGCCGGATTGATATCCAATACGTAGACGTTATCAGAGAATGGATATCCTCCTACAGGAACCAAATCCTGAAAATCAAATGCCTGAGGAGCATTACGATAATAGACCGTCGCATTGCCTAGTCTGCCTTGAGAAAACACAGCCAGAGACCTTGCCGCCAATAACAAATGCGTGGGTTTATGGACTGGCCAATAGGCTTTTAAAAACTCATAAAGTGCGACCGGAGATTTTTCTCCATAGGCATACTGATCATAGATCTCCTCCATCCTCACCGTCAACGTATCATAGCCACCCCCCAAAGGAGAGGCTCGGTGCTCTGCATAGCTTTTTAGCGGATTTTGAAACTTAGAAGTAGGCTTTTCCAATGCACGGGCTCCTACCAAAAGAAAGTCTGCTTTTTGAGCGAGGTAATTCCGGAATCGGACGGGGGTGAGTTTTGGAACCGAAGTAACCGTCTTTTCTTGCTGAACCCAAATGGCACTTTCCTTTCCAGTGACTGCTGCTTGAAATGTTACTGTAGTTCCTGATTTGACTACTTGAACTTTCTGTGCCGCGAAAATATCTTGAACATCATAGGCAACGTAATTTTCTTGTGCCTGATTAATCACAACGCGCTGGTTGCCTGCCGGAAAAATCATCACCTGAGAAGTGAAATCCCCATTCGAAACCGGTTTTCTAAATTTTATCCTGGCATAGGCGATCGAAATATTGTCTGTTGATTGCGCTCCTTGAGGGTTGACTCTGACGACCAAGGTTCCGTTAGGATTAAAGTCAGTCATCTGAAGGGGAAGTGTCAGCTGAGGATATTCAAAATTGAGAAAAGAAGAAGTAGTCAATACTCTTTGATTTGTGCCGAGAGGTCCTGCACTGATTACTGCTGCATGAGGATTTTCGGACCTTCCCACCAGACCGATTTCCAAACTGGCAGATCCTGACGAAAGCAAAGCTCCCAAGTTGGAAAAAGTAAGTTCTCGAGGAGCACCTTTAGTGATGACGGTCCCCATCCATCCCTGACCTTGGTCATATTCCGACTTTCGAAAACCCAAGGTGTAGGCAATGCCCAAGGAATACTGATCAGCCAAGACCTGAAGCTGCTCTGTCTCAAAGGACGTTGCCAAAGGATTAGTAACGGCAGCTGGGACTCGCACTGTCATTCGTTTGCCGGGCACACCCGGAGTGACTGTTAAAAAGAATGCTGTGGTGTCCGTATAGGTATTGAAATAGGGATTCGGAATTTTATCGAAATTTCGATAGAGCTTTTTGTCCAATTCCGCATCATTTCGTCTACCATAGAAATCAATAAAATCTGCAGCATCTACCTTACCATCTGCTTCTCCTTCAATATGGATAGCCACTTCTTTTCCCCGGTGAAATACCCGGATATTTCTTGGGTCAAGATTTTGGACATTTAGACCTGCAGCAGCAAGTACGGTAGGTGTAATGCGATAGATTCCATCCTTGGCAGTTGGGATTTTGTAATAGGTCAGCGAATAGTCGTACCAAATGGGATCTTGCGCCAGAACTTGATTCCAAGCTCCAAAAAACAAAAGCAGGCAAACCACCCGAATCAATCTAGTCATTCTTGCCATCCTTTAAATTTTCTAACATCTTCCCCCAACTTTTCCAATCGCACCTTTACACTGAAAATATGCGAATAGGGACTTTCGGAGACATCTCCCAAATCAGAAAGGGCATAATCAATTTGCACCTTTTCAGTGATCACCACACCCAATCCTGCACTAGGTAAGAAATCCATCGAAGTATTTCCCTGAAAATCCTTGATTTGCTGAAAATTGCGAACACCGGCACGGAGATAGGCCAAATTTTTAAAGCCCAATTCCAATCCGATGCGTGGATCAACACTTACTAATTCGGAAGAAATCAGGGTGTTTCTTGCCCCATCAAACGTCGCTTCTAAATCCAGGGCAGCAACCATAGAAAAGCTAGAGCCCAGTTTTCTGTCGTAAGAAATACTTCCAATAGCCCTTGGCAAAGTCAGTTCGACGGTATTGACAGGCACTTCATTGTTGGTTTGGGCGTAAACAGACCTGACCAGTTCGGCATCATGCGCCCAAGCATTGTAGGTGGTGGTGATATCCTTCAGCATCAATCCGAAGGTCAGTTTCTTGGAACGGTAAATTCCCCCGATATCCAATCCGAAACCCCAAGCCTGTGCAAATTTGCCCACATTACGATGAATGACTTTGGCATTTGCCCCCAATTTGAGGCGGTCGGAAATGTCTCTCCCAAAACTGAGTAAAAGGGCATAATCCGCCGCATTGAAAAATTGGATATTGTCATAATTCAAAGCCCCATTAGCATCGTATAGAAATCTGGTATCTGGGATATCATCTACTCCAAATCGAATAAGCGAAACCGCAACTTGATTCTGGTTGCCAAAAGGTGTGGTAAATCCAAGATAGTCGTATTGAGCGATGCCGGCAAAGTACTCGGCATGCATCAGCGAAAACTCATACTGATGCCTGATGGAGGTGAGTGCGGCAGGATTCCAATAAGCTGCGGTAACATCTCGGACTGTAGAAACCTGAGCGCCACCCATTGCCAAGGAACGTGCACCTACACCTATGTTCAAAAACTCATTGGAATACTTCGGGGCCAGTGTCTGGGAATATGCCAGATGCCCCGAAATTCCAGATAGAACTAGGAGAAGGATACCTAAAAATCTCACGCGCATAGGATTCACAACCACAAATTAATTTAATTTCAAAAATACCCTCAGAAATATCTCTTTTTAATGCATTACCCTGCTCCAAATTGTACATGATCGGACACTTTAGTGTCCTGAAGTTGAACAAGAAAGGGATGAGCTAAACAGTAGGGATATGCCTTCAATGATTTTTTATTCATTTCGATAAAGAGGAAAAACCAGCTTCAAATCCAATAGAGGCACATTTTCATCATCGAAAATAAAAATCTCAACTCTTTTTGGCAAGGAATCAGGTAATACAAGGTAGCTTGGTAAAGATTGGTATTACTTTTTCACTTCAGGTCCCGAGGAAAGCATCACAAACTGTTTTTCCAACACTTAACTTATAAGCCACATGAATGTCGCCAACACACAGATACAGATGCGAAAGGGACTCCTGGAGTTTTGCATTCTGCACATCATCTCACGCGGCGAGGTGTACACTTCAGACCTGATCGATGAACTTACCCAAGCCCAAATGATAGTGGTCGAAGGCACCTTGTATCCACTTCTCAATCGACTCAAATCTGCCGAACTGGTCACTTACCGATGGGTAGAGTCTGAGGCTGGTCCTCCGAGAAAATACTACGCCATCACCGAAGAAGGGAAAAAATTCCTCGCCACACTCTCCGAAACCTGGAACGCCCTGGTCAATTCCACACTTCAAATCACCTCCAAGAATTGATTGGCTAAGACTACATACGCATCATGAAAAAGACCATAAGTATCAACATCAGCGGTATCCTTTTCCATATTGAGGAAGACGGATATGACACCTTAAGAAAATACTTGGATGCCATCAACAAGCACTTTTCCGGGTATAAGGACAGCAAGGAAATCATTTCAGATATCGAAAATCGGATCGCTGAAATTTTCCTTTCCAATCTAAAAAACAACAAACAAGTCATCACCGCAGAAAACGTGGATAAGCTCATTGAGAAAATGGGGACTATCGCAGACTTCAATGCTGTCGATGAAGAAGTGGAAGAGCCGACAGCAGAATCTGAAAAGGATGATTTCTACAAGTATGTCACCCCGCCAAGTCAAGATGGAGGCGGATACAAAAAACTCATGCGGATGGAGACTAAGAAAATCCTTGGTGGCGTCTGCGCAGGAATCGCTCACTACTTTTCCATTGACCCACTATGGACACGATTGATTGCCATTCTGCTACTATTCAGCGGCAACATCAATTTCAGACCCGATTTCTTGGACATTACGCCATTTGACAATTTCAGATTCAGCCTAAGCTTTGGCTTTTTTACCCTGATTGCTTACATAGTACTCTGGGTCATCCTCCCGGTTTCCTATGAAGTCGTCGAGGACAAAAACGTCAAAAAGCTCTTCAGAAATCCGGACGACAAAGTAATCGGAGGGGTATCAAGTGGTCTGTCTGCCTACTTTGGAGTAGAAGCCCTTTATGTTCGATTGGCGTTTGTGATCTTGACCTTTGCAGGTGGATCCGGATTACTGATTTATCTAATCCTTTGGATCATTACCCCTGTAGCCAGCTCCATCACGGAGCGAATCAAGATGAAAGGCGGAGAAATTACTCTGGACAGCATTGATTCGACCATCAAGGAAACCATCAATCCTGTGCCACCAGTGCCGGAGTCTTCTACCAAGAAAATCCTGATGGCACCTTTCCGGGTTTTGGGGAAAGTGATTGATGCCATAGGTTCTGCTTTGGGGCCCTTGGGCAGGTTTATCGCTCATGTGATCCGAGTAGTATTTGGATTGATCATTTTCTTCCTTGGTTTGTGCCTGACCATCGCTCCATTACTTGCCTTGGCGGTGTACTTTGGAATGACTGATGCTGATTACAGAGCATTTATGGACAATTTCCCAATTGAGCTTTTCACTGACTTAGTACCTGTATGGCTAGTGGTAGCTTCTTTGGGACTGGTATTCATCCCGGGAATTGTGATCCTGCTTTTAGGCTTGAGTGTCTTGGCTCAAAAGAACCTCGTGGGAGGAAGATTTGGTTTGGTAGCACTTGCCTTGTGGCTGCTGTGTATCGGGATCGCCGGTTTCCATATTCCAAAAATCGTAGCCCAGTTCAAGGAAGAAAACACCTTGGAGACTAAAGCTGCTCTACCGGTTACTTCTGGAATCCTGATTCTCAAGGCCAATGACATCGAAGACGAAGAACTGTTCAATAAAGCTAACCTTCAGATCATCGGAGTAGCTGATTCTGTAGTGACTTTGAAGCAAGAATTCTTTGCAAGAGGGAAATCCAAACAGGATGCTTTGGAAAATGCCAAGAAACTCACCTACAACTACTCAGTCTTGGATTCGATCGTGACATTTGATGAGGGATATGACCTCAGATCATTGGATACTTTCCGGGATCAGAAGATCAATCTTACTTTGGAAATACCTTACGACAGACCTTTTATCATGGAAAGGTCTCTTCTCGAAATCCTAAGAAACACGATCTACGACAATGGCTATCGATCCTCGGATGTACGGCCAGAAGCAGTATGGGTATTCAACCAAGCCGGTTTGATCTGCCTTACCTGTCCTGGAGAAAAAGGAGACCGAAAATCCTGGGAAGATTTTGAGGAAGAAAAAACCGAGTTGGACTCTGCCACAAAAGCCCAAGCGGACAGCCTGACCCGATCTAAATTCACAAATGCCCCATTTATGAAAAATTAAGGCATATCATCACCTAAAATTCCAAAAGAGGCACCCCGCGGTGTCTCTTTTTTTGTACCTTTTATTCTAAACCCATAACAAATGAAAGTTACTGCCAAATTTTTAGGAGGCTCCGGTGTAGTGACCGGTTCCAAATACCTGATTGACCTTGGAGATTTTGAATTCCTGGTGGACTGCGGCCTTTTCCAAGGGCCAAAAGCACTCAGAGAACTAAATTGGGACAAATTCCCAATGCCCGTATCAGATCTGGAAGCCATTGTCCTGACTCATGCCCATCTTGATCACATTGGATACCTGCCCAAACTGGTCAAGCAAGGATTCAATGGACCGATTTATTGCACCGAAGCCACAGCCGATCTCGCCAAAATTCTCCTGCTAGACTCGGGAAAACTTCAAGAGGAAGAAGCGGAATTTGCACGTAAAAAAGGATATTCAAAGCACGAGGACCCTCAGCCCTTGTACACGATTGAAGACGCCGAATCTGTCTTTCCACTGTTGGTTCCACATCCTTTCGAAACTCCATTTTCCATCCACCCATCAGTCACTGTAACCTTTTTCCATGCCGGACATATCCTCGGAGCTTCGATTGTCAAATTTGTGATTAAAGGTGAGCACCAAACTAAAAGACTGGTGTTTTCAGGTGATTTAGGGAGGTATAAAGACCCTATTTTGTACCCTCCAACCCGAATCCCAAAAGCAGATATTCTCTGGATTGAGTCCACTTATGGCGACAGAAAATCACCGGTACAAAAACCGGAAGAAGACCTCGCCAGAGCTATTCGGGACACTTTTGAGCGGGGGGGAATGGTCATTATCCCTGCTTTTGCAGTGGGTAGGACACAGCTGCTCATGTATCATCTCTATCAGTTGATGGAAAAAGGAAAGATCCCCAAAGTCCCGATTTTTGTAGACAGTCCTATGGCCATAGATGCCACACGCCTTTACTTGGACTACCACAGTGACCATCGATTGAGCGCCATGCTTGAAGAAGAACACCACCCTTTCAAGCATCCTCAGTTGAGATATTTCCAGAAACAAGAACAATCCATGTCTCTAAATGAGTATCGAGGTAATGCAATCATTGTGTCTGCAAGCGGGATGGCCACTGGAGGACGCGTGCTGCACCACTTCTTCCACCATTTACCTCATGAAAAAAATGGAGTTATCGTGGTGGGGTACCAAGCAGAAGGCACAAGGGGAAGAAGACTCCTTGAAGGCGAACCTACCTTAAGAATCTATGGTCATGACATCCCTGTAAAAGCTAAAGTCTATTCTATTGAAGGTCTTTCCGCTCATGCTGACCAAGAGGAATTAATGGATTGGGCAGAAGGATTCTGCGAAAAGCCAAAGTTAACTTTTGTAGTGCATGGCGAGAAGAAAAGCGCAGAGACATTGGCATCCAAGCTTAAAAATGAATTGGGTTGGAATACCGTAATTCCTCAATACTTAGAGTCATATGTGCTTTTCGAAGGAATTTAAAACCAACCAAAAATTAATTTTAATTATATCAGCTGAATAAAACGAAACCTTAAGCAATCTTATCTCTATGAAAAAAACACTCGCGCTTGGCTTTTTAGCGACTTTCTTGGCATTCACGATTCAAGCCCAACAAACCTCACAGGCTTCCTTTCCGGGAGAATTCAAAGTAGTGACCATCGTGGAATCAATTGTACCCATGGGGCTAGGTCGAAGCCGAATCATCGATAGTCAGACCCAAGTCGATGCCAGCCTGTTTACGACTCAACGTACAGACGGGAAAACAAGTAGCCAAAAAGAAATAGACCGGGAAGACATCAAAGTCAATGAATTGGAAGAAACCAAATTGCTGAACTTCTTCAGTGCCGCCGGGATCAATTTTCAAAATATTGCTTCCAATGATGCCGTTATCGCTTCCAAGATCAATAGCATGCTGGTACAAGGCTGGAAATTAGCTTTCGTGACTTCCGGAGTTGAAAGCAACGCTGGTTCTGAAGATGGTCAGGGAATTTTCATCACCCGCTTGTTTTTCAGCAAATAAGAGCCCAGTACTTTCTCAAAATGAAAAAGCCTCGGAAGTTTTACTCTCCGAGGCTTTTGATTGACTATTATTTCAAGGATTAATCCGCTTTTTCTTTCTTTTGAACCGAAATACTAAGCTCGGTACCTTCTCCAGAATAGTCTGCCGTGATGACATCACCTTCAGACAGGTCTCCTTTCAGAATTTCCTCAGCGATGGCATCCTCCAAGTATTTCTGGATGGCTCGATTCAGAGGACGTGCTCCGTACTGCTGATCGTAACCCTTTTCTGCCAAGAAGTCTTTCGCTTTTTCAGTCAATTCAATTTTGTATCCAAGCTCTGTGATTCTTCTGAACAACTTGCCCAAACTGATATCGATGATCTTGAAGATATGCTCTTTGTTGAGTGAGTTGAATACGACCACATCGTCCAAACGATTCAGAAATTCTGGACTGAAAGCCTTTTTCAATGCAGACTGAATGGTAGACTTCATGATGTCATCCATTCCTTCCTGCTTGGCACGATTGGCAAAGCCAATACCTGCACCGAAGTCTTTGAGGTCACGCACCCCGATATTGGACGTCATGATGATGATCGTATTTCTGAAATCCACCCTTCTTCCCAATCCATCTGTCAAAATTCCATCATCTAGCACTTGAAGAAGAATGTTAAAGACATCCGGATGAGCTTTTTCAATCTCGTCTAGCAGAACTACTGAGTAAGGCTTTCTTCTGACTTTTTCCGTCAGCTGACCGCCTTCTTCATAGCCCACATAGCCTGGAGGCGCTCCCACCAATCTGGATACTGAGAATTTCTCCATGTATTCAGACATATCGATTCGGATTAGGGAATCTTCCTTGTCAAACAGGTAAGTAGCAAGAGTCTTGGCTAGCTCTGTCTTACCTACGCCTGTTGGTCCTAAGAAGATAAATGAACCGATTGGCTTTTTAGGATCCTTCAAACCTACTCGAGTACGCTGAATAGCTTTGGTCAACTTTTTAATGGCTTCCTCTTGTCCGATTACTTTTCCTTTCAGCTCTTCACCCATATTGAGCAACTTGTTGCCCTCATTTTGAGCGATTCGCTTGGCAGGGATTCCGGTCATCATGGCGATTACCTCAGCCACATGATCTTCATCTACTGTAAATCTTTTGGATTTACTTTCATCCTCCCATCTGGTTTTGGCAGTTTCCAACTGCTCTAGAAGTTTCTTTTCTTTATCTCTTAGCTGTGCTGCTTCTTCGTATTTCTGGGATTTTACCACACGGTTTTTTTCCGCTTTGATATTTTCCACTTCAGATTCCAGCTTCAGGATTTCCTCAGGCACATGGATATTGTTGATATGCACTCTTGCGCCTGCTTCATCCAAGATATCAATAGCTTTATCCGGAAGGAATCGGTCAGAAATATATCGGTCAGACAATTTCACACAAGCTTCAATGGCTGCAGGAGTGTAGACCACATTGTGGTGATCCTCGTACTTGTCTTTGATGTTATTCAAAATCTGAATCGTCTCTTCCGGAGAGGTAGCATCTACCATCACCATTTGGAAACGGCGGGCTAGCGCACCGTCTTTTTCAATGTATTGACGGTATTCATCGAGTGTAGTGGCTCCGATGCATTGGATTTCTCCACGTGCGAGAGCCGGTTTAAACATATTAGAAGCATCCAAGGAACCTGAAGCTCCGCCGGCACCCACGATGGTATGCAACTCATCAATGAAAAGGATCACATTTGGAGATTTCTCGAGCTCGTTCATCACGGCTTTCATTCGCTCTTCAAACTGACCTCGGTATTTGGTACCTGCTACTAAAGAAGCTAGGTCTAGGGTCACCACACGCTTGTTAAACAAAACGCGGGACACTTTTTTCTGAACTATTCTCAGTGCAAGACCTTCAGCAATCGCTGTCTTTCCTACACCGGGTTCACCGATTAGGATCGGGTTGTTTTTCTTTCTTCTGGATAAAATCTGAGCGACGCGTTCGATTTCTTTCTCACGTCCAATAATGGGATCAAGCTTGTCATCTTCTGCCATTTTGGTGAGATCGCGACCGAAGTTATCCAAAACAGGAGTTCTGGATTTTTCTGCGCCCGGCTTCGATGCAGCACCACCGCCGCCAGGATTGGAAGAACCAAAAAGCTTGGATCCATCGTCATCACCGTCTTCCGCTTCAGCCCTCGCTTTTGGCATAGAACCGGCATCGGACTGCATTTCAAGCATATCCTTGATGGTGTCGTAGCTTACTTCAAACTTATTTAAAATCTGAGTTGCGATATTGTCCTCATCACGAAGGATAGATAGAAGCAAATGCTCGGTACCGATCAGTTGACTTTTAAATATTTTGGCCTCGAGGTAGGTTATCTTCAGTACTTTTTCAGACTGTCTGGTCAATGGAATATTGGCCATGTTTTTCACGTTATGGTTGGCCGTACCTTTTACCGCTCTTTCAATGGCATTGCGGAGTTCATCCAGCGGAATACCAAGCTTCTTAAGAATGGAAACAGCTACACCTTCTCCCTCTCGGATCATACCAAGCAAGAGGTGCTCTGTGCCTATGTAATCATGTCCCAAACGAAGGGCTTCTTCGCGGCTGAGAGAGATCACCTCTTTGACTCTGTTCGAAAATTTTGCTTCCATTTAATTCCTTTCTGATTATCTAATAAATCTGTACGTATGTTACCGAATTTGTTTTAAAAACACAATCCTTTTAACGATTGTTCATGGTTTTTTTAGGGATTGTTTCAGAACCTTTTCTGCCTCAGGTCCTACACAAAACAACAAATCCAATATGCTGAGGTTCGGTTCAAAGTCTAAGCCAAAAAGCTGAGGATATGGTGTAGCCTGATAGAAACTTCTATTGTAAAAAGCGCCTTTGGGCTCTATTTGGCCTCTTAAATCAACTATTTCACCGATGGTTTCTTTATTTTCCAAGACAGTGATCTTGACAGGTCGGCGGAGCAATTTGAGACAGATTGTCAGAAGTTGAAGATTCAATTCCCACAGATTTGAATGCTGCCGCTCCAATATTGGTTGGAAATAGGGGAAAAAATATTCGAAAAAGGGGGCTTTTCCATAGGCGCTTTGAATCCCACGTAGGTGAATAGCCTGCCACTTTTGCCCATAATCGATTTTCACCTCACGCATTGGGATTCTAGGCCGCCTTCCCTGAATAGGAATACTTAAAGTCTCTACCTTGTTTGCCAAAAGAATGCGGGTACGATTGAGGAATGACTGTCGCTGATAGAGATCTTGGGGGAAAAGCAAAAGCTCCTCTGCACCATCAATGGCAGTGAAAAATTCCAAGCTAGGAAGGTAATGCAGGTCGATGGCGATTCGAGTCAAAGGAAGGAAATGGTTATTGGTTATTGGTTGAGATTCAGAATTTACGCAACAATAATTAGCTGAACCAGCTTCATTGATTCAAGTCTTGCGTCTTGATTCTAGCATCTAAAGTATTTCCTCCAACTGCCCCAATCCTTCACGGACTACTACTACTTCATCTCCCGTGCAATCCAAAATAGTAGAAGGCATATTGGAGCCGTAGCCTCCATCGATCACGACATCGACCAGGTTTTGGTATTTGTCGAAAATCAATTCCGGATCTGTGCTGTATTCGATGATTTCATCCTCATCCCGGATGGAAGTGGATAGAATGGGTTGACCTAGCTCTTCCACAATCGCCCTCGGAATGCCATGATTAGGCACCCGGATGCCGACCGTTTTTTTATTGCTATGAAGAATCTTAGGGACCTGCGAACTAGCCTCTAAAATAAAAGTGAACGGACCTGGCAGACCTTTTTTCATCATTTTGAAAACCGGCTTGGAGATGATTCGAGTATATTGAGAGATGTTACTCAGGTCTGCGCACACAAACGAAAAATTGTGCTTTTTGGGATTGATGCCTTTGATTCGGCAGATTTTCTCCACGGCTTTTTGGTTGGTAATGTCGCAGCCCATCCCATAAACCGTATCCGTGGGATAGATAATTACTCCCCCATTTCTGAGCACTTCCACGATCTGTCGCACTCTTCGCGGATCGGGATTTTCCTCGTACAATCTGATAAATTCAGCCATGGCTTCCCTTTCATTTGGTCATACAAGGTTAACCCATTTTTCTGTCAATTCGTGCAAAATCGGAAGATCTGCAGGGGCTAAATCCAAAGAAAAAAGCTGATTTTGGTCATACCAGCCGTATTGAGCATGCTCAGCCAAGATGATTTCACCTCCAAGCCATTGAGCTACAAAAGGGAGTAAACGAATGGTTTTGGTCGGGTAGTCAAATTCAACAGGAGTCAGCGTTGCTGTCACCCGAATATCAATCGCCAATTCCTCCTTGATTTCCCTGATCAAACAGCTTTCGGGATCCTCGCCTTGCTCTAACTTTCCCCCCGGAAACTCCCATTTGCCCGGCAAATCCATGGAATCTGAGCGCTGGGCCAATAGCACTTTCCCCTTATGAATGATAATGGCACAGGTGACGGGGATGGTTTTCATAAACTTGATCGCCGGAATAAATATTACCTGCAAAAATAGGAAAGTGGCAGAAACACGGTGGAAATATAACTCGCTACGCTCGTTGAAAAACAATGGAAACACCTCACTCCGTTACCTAAAACATAAGTAGGAGCTTTAGGCTATTTAATAGTTGGGCTAAAACCTAGATAGATTGCATGTTCTAGAAAATGCTCGAAATCCCAATCAAGGTCGTAAATCCAAAATCGTTCATCGTAATTATCTAAGGACATTCCCATTTTCACCTAGCCCCAATTTTATTTTCTATTTTTGCCCTCTATGCAACTCGAAAAGCGCAAAAAATTCACGCTGGTTCTGCTGATCGCGATCTCTGTTCTGGCTATTTCAATGACCTTTTACTTCTATCAGGTCTTTTTCAGTCCCAACACTCTGGTGGAATCTGACCAGCCATATACATTGAAAATCCCCACCAACTCGGTCTATAAAAATGTTGTGGCCCAGCTCTACAATGAAAAAGTCATAAATGATGCCTTGAGCTTCGGATTCGTTTCCAAGATATTAGGCTATCAGGAAGCTGTCAAACCCGGATTATATAAGATCGATCCCAAAATGAACAATCTGCAGCTCGTACGCATGCTCCGATCAGGGAGACAGACGCCCGTAAGAGTGACTTTTAATAACGTTCGGACCAAAACAGATTTAGCCGAAAAAATCACTACCAACCTAGAGGTGACCAAAGAACAATTTCTGGACTTGATTCAGGATTCTGTGTATATCCGCAAGTTTGATTTTGAAGAAGAGACGGTCATGAGCATGTTCATCCCAAACACTTACGAATTCTGGTGGAACACCAGTGCGGAAGAGCTCTTTGACCGGATGCACAAGGAATATGTAACCTTTTGGACAGAGGAGCGAAAGAAAAAAGCACAAGCTATGGGTCTAAGCCAAAAAGAAGTCAGCACACTGGCTTCCATCGTACAGGCAGAAAGCCAAAAAGCTGATGAAAGACCACGCATCGCAGGTGTCTACCTCAACAGACTTCGCATCGGCATGCCCCTACAGGCTGACCCTACTTTGGTATTTGCAGCAGGAGACTTTACGATAAAGAGGTTAACTGGGGTCCACATGGCCATAGATAGCCCTTACAACACCTATAAATACGCTGGACTTCCTCCAGGTCCGATCAATCTGCCAGACATCAACTCCCTCGATGCCGTGCTGAATGCCGAGCAGCACAAGTACATGTATTTCTGTGCCAAGGAGGATTTCTCGGGTTACCATGCCTTTGCTGTCACCTATAACGAGCACATCAACAACGCGCGCAGGTACCAACGCGCACTCAACGCTGCCAAAATTTTCTGATATGTTTCAAGCCGAAACCCAAATTCGAGTTCGCTATGCTGAAACAGACCAAATGGGCTACGTCTATTATGGCAACTATGCCATGTACTTTGAGGTAGCCCGGGTGGAAGCGATGCGTTCGGCGGGATTTTCCTACCGTGAAATGGAAGAAAACGGCGTGATGATGCCTGTCTTAGAAAGCCATATTCGCTACCTGAAGCCTGGCAAATACGATGAACTGCTGACCATCAAAACTACCATCCCGGAACGCCCAGGAGTCAGGATACGATTTGAATATCAAGTCATTAATGAATCAAAAGAGGTCATCACAGAAGGCTGGACGACCTTGGCATTTTTGAAAAAAGACTCCCATACACCCACCCGCCCACCAGGAAATTTGCTAGCTTTATTAAAACCCTTTTTCAACTAAACATCAATCAGACGTGATCAAGGAGAAAATCTTTAAATGGAGGATCAGAATCCAGCTAAAAGCAAGGCATCTGAAAAGAATCCATTTTGGGAGCCCGGAAAAAAACCTGTATGATGTCAGTCGGATTTTTATTCAACAACTCAAAAAAGACGACATCAATGAACGTGCTGGATCCATGGCCTTCAGCTATACCATTGCCCTATTTCCGCTCCTGCTTTTCTTACTCAACTTGGTGCCCTACATGCAGGACTTTTTTCCGGTAGTAACAACCGAAAACATCCTGTCTTTTGTCCAAAGCATTATGCCAGAAGACCTTTATCAAAATATTGAGACTACCCTTATGGATATTGTATCCAAGCCAAGACAAAGTCTCCTTTCTTTCGGTTTTTTCTTTGCACTTTTTGCCTCGACGCAAGGGGTGGTTTCTATGATGGATTCCTTCAACTCCGTATACAAAACGAAAGAAAACCGAGGATTTCTCATCACAAGACTGATCGCTGTATCCATTGTATTGGCTTTGGTACTTACCGTTATCGCAGCGAGTGCGGTCATGATTACTGGGAGCTTGTTGATCAGCCAACTTGAAGAGCTTCACGTGTTCAACACAAGCTTCATGATCTTTTTATTTACTACACTCAAATTTTTAATCTTGCTTACAGTTTTTTACATCACCTCGGCCTTCATCTTTCGGTTTGCCCCGGCAATCCACGATAAATGGCATTTTTTCTCTACAGGGGCACAGCTTGCTGGATTTCTCATCACACTGGCTTTCTACGGATTCATATTTTATCTGGAAAATTTCGCCAGCTACAACAAGCTGTATGGTTCCATCGGAACAGTGATTGCCCTGATGCTGTGGCTCTATTTGACCTCCATCATTGTGTTGGTCTGCTTCGAGGTCAATGTGAGTTTTGACCTTGCGGAGGAAAAGCAAAAGGAGCGGGAAAGGCGCAGAAAAGTACTCACAATGGAGTCAGATGTAAATTAATACCAGAAAAATCAGGCACTTAGAAGAAAAAATCACGTGGCTCTTGTCAAAAAAGGGGAAAGCATATACTTTTGCACACCTGATCGAAAAAATCACACGCACAGAGGAGTGGCAGAGTGGTCGATCGCGGCGGTCTTGAAAACCGTTGTACCGAGAGGTACCGGGGGTTCGAATCCCTCCTCCTCTGCTTTTAGTTAATCAAAAGTTTCGAAAAGCCCCAAATTTTAGCGATTTGGGGCTTTTTTATTTTTCATCACCTTCGAAAAAACACAGAATATTCGGATATCGGGCGGAAAAATCGAGACCTATTCCATTTCCAATCGAGACCTATTTTCTGGTGAGCTTTTTGGTGAATATGGAAATTCGCTGGGTTCTCGGAATCAGCTCAAATAGCTTTGTTCAAAACAAATGACAAGGCTATGAACATACCCACGCTTACTTTTCTGCTCCAGGAAAAGAAACTGAAAAAGGACGGTAATGCTCCAATCTATCTTCGGATCACCATCAATGGAACCCGATCTGAAGTTTCTACCAAAATTGACATCGAACCTTCCAAATGGGACTCCAGGAAAGAGTTGATTAAGGGCAAAGAGCCCATGACCATTCGGCTTAATCAGCAACTCCAAAATTTCAAGATGAAGGTCTATGAAGTATTGGAACAGATCAAAATCCAACGGTACGATATCACGGCAAACAATCTTAAACTCGGATTGTCAGGAGAGTTATTTCAAAGCCATTCATTGAAACAAGTCTATGCTCTGTTTATTGAAAACCTTGATAACAGAGTTGGCTCAAACTACTCCCCCGCTTCCTTGGAGACTAACAAGACCACCCATGATAACCTGATTGAATTCTTGGATCAAGAAGGAAAAGCTCAGTTAAAACCAGAAGAATTCAATAATCAGCAATTCCTAAAGTTTGAGAATTTTCTGAAATCCCAAAAAAAGAACTCTCACAATACGGTCTACAAGAAGATCGAGCGTGTCAAAGCTGTGTTCAAGTGGGCCTATGACAATGATTTTATCGAAAAAGATCACAGCAAGAAGTTCAAAATCAAAAAGCAGAAGAAAGAAATCATATTCCTGACCCAAGAAGAACTGGACCGCTTAAAAGCTGTAAAGCCAATTGAAAGGCTTGCAATAATCCGTGACGCTTTCCTCTTCATGTGCTATACCGGTTTAGCCTTCAATGAGATTGAACGGCTTAGTGAAGAAAACCTATCCAAGAATATTTCAGGTGGGTATGGGATCATTATGACCCGACAAAAAACCAGCAGAAACATTCCTGAAATCCCATTGCTCCCCATGGCATTGGATCTCGTCTCCAAGTATGAAAATCATCCTAAGCGAATTATTGAGAAGAAACTATTCCCAATCCCTGCCAACCAGAATTTCAATGGATACCTCAAGGAGTTGGCAGCTTTGGCTAAGATCGATAAGCCCGTCTCCACCCACACGGCAAGAAAGACCTTCGCCACTACCATCGGCCTTCGAAATGGAATGAGTTTAGAAGTTGTCAGTAAGGCACTTGGCCATAGCAATATCCGAATTACTCAGGAATCCTATGCTGACGTGCAGAATGATCGGATCAGAGAAGAATTTGAAAAACTAAATCAAAAACTAAAACCTCAATCAAATGATAGCCAAAGATCCGCTGTATAAGAAAGTCCTACTACACCTAAACTGGATGGAAGATCCGATAGAATTATGGTGGACAGATAATCAGATAAATACTTGGGACTTAAAAAAATCCCGTAGACTGGAATTTATTAGGGTCGAATCAAGCCCATTTTCAATTCTTGAATTTGATCCTGACTTATTTAACAAGCTGGTAGTCACAGACGAAATTAGGCATAGAGATAGCCCCTATATATCCGGGAGCACTTTATTTCTGAAGTATCTTCAGCAGGAAAGAATGCCAATCCCTAAGAATCCCATTTTAGGCCATCTTGATTATCCTGTTACTTTCATTGGTTTTTTAGATTCATTCACCCAGAAAACCAAGTTTATGGATACCTCAAACTACATGACCTATGAATTTATTAAGGAGGACAAAATAAAGGCAGAAGATCTTTTCATGAATCCGGATTACTGGATAACCGATAATTTTCCTGTTGAGAATCTGCTATTTGTGGAATACTCCAAAATCTAAACGAGTAACTATTGGCGCTTCAGAGAGAGGCGCCTTTATTTTTGCCAAAAAAAAAATGAATTACTACGACCAGATAACTATCCAAATAGAAGAAATTATTGATGGGGTCATTCCAAAAGAAAAACTTTCTTATACAAAAGGATTATTCAGAAAAGACTGGCTCCAAAACCCAGACCTTGATTGGAAAAGATATCTCTCCGAACTTTTGGATAGAACAATTAAGGCAGAGAAGACCGTAACAAATCTTCTCAATAATTTAAACTATGTCTATTTAGAGAACCACCAGGAATTTGACATTAACGACATTTCGATGGTCAAATCTTCCGAAGTAAATCACGAAGGCAAAATTGTGTCTTTTCAATCTTTCAGTTCAGAACACAAATACTTTCTCGAATTAATGACTTGTAGAAATAGTTTGATTTCTCTGAAAGAGGATGTTGCCGAGAGCATTGAATATCACAAAAAGGAATTCAACAACCCGCCATTTAAGGAAGTTAAAACTAAACTCGACAAAATTCCTTTTTTTGGATCTGAAGCAGAATTCGTGGCTTTTTTTGTCCTTCTCACGAATGCAGGTTTACTTGGGATAAACGATAAAGATTTTAAGCCTATTACTAAATTCAACATTAATGAGATACAAGCGCATAAATTATCGAAACTCCTTTTAACAAAGCAATCAGCTGTGAAACTTTTAACAAAAACCTTTTTCCTTATTGAACCGGGAAAAGAAGGCTTAGAAACTTTTTTAACTACAAGCTCGGTCTACAGTAAATTCAATTCAGGTGGAATCCAACGGATTGGATTAGAAACCAGAATTAAACTAAAGCAAATATTAGAAGCTGCAATAAATCTCCTGGATGATGATGAATTAAAAAACTCAAAAAAAATAAATTTACCTCGAAAGTCAAAATAAGAACCAATTTTAAATAATACTACATTTTTATGAATATCAGCCACTTATATCCCAAATAAGTGGCTAATATAAAATCACCAAATACATCACCAAAGATTCCTTCCTCATTTTTTTGCTCAAACGCATCTTTGCCAAATCGAAAAGCAAAGAACAATGGAAAAAGTACTAATCGTATCGATTGAACATCTCGAAAATTTAGTGAGAGATGTTCAAGAGGTTAAAGCCCTTCTCAAAAAAGAAAGACTTCAGGAGGATCTCCCAGAGTTATTAAGAACCTCTGAAGTCAAGAGAATCCTAAAACTCAAAGACAGTTCCTTAGCCACTCTCAGGCATAATGGAACCCTTCCCTTCATCAAGATCGCCGGTACGGTGTATTACAAGAAGAACGACATCTCCCAACTTATTAACAACAACTACTCAGGCATACATGAGAAGTGATCAAACCATCCAGAGGATAAAAGAGAAATCACTGGATATCTATCAACATTATCTTGGCAGGCTTTATCCTAACGGAAAAGTCACGCCTGGTAAGAACATTTCTAACCCGTTCCTACTCGAAAAGCAGGAAACTCCATCATTCAATATCTACAAGTCCCATGATGGAACCTACATATTCAATGATTTCGCGACAGGCGACAGAGGAAACCCTATCACATTCGTCCAACAAATGGAACGGGTTGATCGAAATAAAGCACTTCAAATCATTAAAAATCAAATTTTATGAGTTTAGAATTAAAAAAACGTATTGAAGCCGGCCACTATAAGGAGTATTGTTTCATGATCGAAACCTTGACAAAATATGAGGTTGAATGCACTATGGACGCTAATGGAGCACTGGAAATTCAATACAATTATGGCAATGGACATTACAAAATTTGCAGGCCGTTAGAACTCGATAAAAAAAGAAAATGGAGAAGGGTTTCTACTAATAGTAAGTCTAAGCCTCATTATTTTGGATTTAAACAATTACCTCAAAAAGGCAAAATTGTCATAATTACAGGTGGTGAAAAAGACGTTATGGCGTTTGATCGTTTCAATCTACCTGCTATTTCTCTAAATAGTGAGTCGGCCAGTATACCTCCAGAGCTCTTAAATTCATTAAAAAGTCGATTTACTATAGTGGCAATTTGCTACGACATTGATGAACCAGGAATACGCCACTCCAAAAATTTGAGTAAAAAATTTGGTCTCCCCAGAATTGAGCTTCCGGAAGATTTAGACGGTAAGGATATCTATGACTTCATGGCAAGTGGTAGAACAAAAGAAGAGTTGCTTCAACTCATTAGCCTTGCGATAAAAACTCAGCAGGAAAACAAGACCTCATTCACAGGTAAAGAAGTACTTGAATCAAAAAAAACTAACGAGTTTATCATTGAAGGTATATTGCCAAAATCTAACCTAATTGGCCTGATCGGTGGATCTGATACAGGCAAATCTCTTCTTTTGCTCCAATTTGGGATCAGCTATATTTTGAGTAAACCGATCCTCGGCTTTGAGGTAAAGGGCGGAAAGAAAGTGTTATTCTGCTCCTTTGAAGATGACACAAACTCTATCAAGAATCGCCTTGAGAGGCTTCTGAAAGGATTCAGTGAAAAGGAAAAGGAGTTGGTGGCACAAAACATATTTTTCGAACTTGATCCGGAAGGAATTGAAGAAAAAATTGAAAACCAGATGGATCAGCATCCTGAAATCGGAATTATCATCATTGACCCACTAACGGAGGTTTTAAATGGTGCGGACATGAACAACGCTTCCTCAATAAGGGAACAAATGCAAGTTTTGAAAAAGGTTTCAACGAAGTACGATTTGACTGTGATCTTTATCAATCACGTTACCAAATCTTCTGAGGAATCGGGTAAGCTCAACAAAGCTAACTCAATTGGTAGTCAGGCAATAGAAGCGAAATCCCGTGTAATGTTCGAAATGAAAAAAAGATTAAAGGGTTCTGCTCTACCAATTATTGAACTCGGGATTGTTAAAGGCAATGATATTGATGAAAGGTTTAAGTCCTCAGGAAGCAGCTTAAGTTTGAAACTCGATACGGATTCTTTTTGGTTCGAAAAAGCAGACGTATCTGGCCCTTCAGCACCCCAGAAGATTGAAATTAGTTGGGATTTAATTTTTGGAGAAAACAAAAAAATGAAAGCCAATGAAATCATACAAAGGCTTGAAGAGGAATTTGGCCTTGACGACAAAAAGTCCCGAAAGATTATTTCGGAACAATTAGAAGACTTTAGAATCCAACATGGAGTTTATGGGAAACCATCCCTGACAGGGAAAAAAGAGGACGGGAGAGCTGCCTGAAAACAGCAAAAATTGACCGTTTTGAGGCGACTTTTGATTCATAGATTATAGATAAATAACACGATCTACATTCGAATATTACGGCCGACAGTAACTCTTTCAAAACCGGGAAGCGATCGCAGAAATTTATTTTTCCCTCCCCCTCCCTTAGGAGGGGGAAAGGGAAAAATTAGAAATCGCACCTGAGAGTAACTTTTTGAAAATAATACTTTGAAAAAAAACTGATTGGGAATACTTCATCTTGAAGGAGAATTCAATACCAGGTCAGTTCATCCTTTTTTAGGTTGCCAAAAATTGCACATAGTTTTTTTTGTTTTCCTGTAAGGCAAAAACCAAGATCATCAAGAACCGAATTAATCCAGCTATTCTTTAACTTCTGGGACAGGCCCGAAAACTGGCCCTTAATTTTACCCCCCCCGTCAAATTTTATATTTAACCCGATCGGGCAAGCATGGTAATGTATACCCCCCTATGGTTCGCCATGGGAAAAGGTAATCCCTTACCCATCTCAAAAACCTATTTTTTTGGTTTTCAAAAATTTCAACGTTCTGGACTTTTTGAAAAGAAGCACTTAAGGAATTTCAAGCTTCTGGACCATGGCGATTTTCAGATTTCCAGCAATCAACAATTCAACTTCATACACTTATGCTTAAAGACGAAACAAGTCCAGAAATGGCATTCCCTGCCCCTATGGGAAGATTTACTTACTTGGACACTTCCAGGATGATTAAAACGTACCATGAGCTGAAACAGTCCTATTTAGTGGTCAGAAAGGACGGTACAGAACATCATGTATTGGCATTTGATCACAAGACCGAACAAATGATTATCAAAGAAGAGGTCAAAGGAATATTGAAAACCTTTTACCCTATTTATGACACGTTAATGTCTGAAACGTTCCATAAAGAGCATATGGACTTCGAAAAGGTTTCCTATGGTATAGCATTGGGAATGAAAGTATACGACAAGTTCAAGGAGTCAATTGTTCATTTTCGGTTCCTGCACTCCTTTGGCTTTTTGAAACGTAATGAGCATTTCGAAAAGCTACCCTTAGGAGATCCCGATATTCCCAAGGATGAATACACCTTAGGCTGTATTTTTCAGACCTATGAGAAAAAGGGAAAGAATATGTTTACCTATGACGGATACGTTTTTCCGGAAGAGGTCATGGACATTCTTCTGTATGACTCCCAAGTGATTGGCCTTTGTCCGGAGCCAAAAATCTACAAGGGAGTACTCTCTGATGTATGGAAACTCAAAGGGAAGCTGTAAAAAGCTTCCCATTTTTTATTTGGATAGAGCCTCCTCATAAGCGTTCGCGATAGCCTTTACCCAACCAGCAACCTTTACTGCAAATTTTGGACTGCGGAATTCTTCCCATGATTCATGAGATAATTGTGGCATTCCACTTAGTTCGCGAATTTCAGATAACCAGACCCATCCAGGATTATTTCTATAATTACCTAAATCCAATCCTTCGAGTTGTTTTTTCATTTCAACCCTTATTCTCTCTTCAGGTTTTGAGCCTGAATGCATACCAATTCCTAAAATAGATTTACCCAACCAGTAAAGCCTAACCCTAAGATCTTTGCTTTCACCGAAAAAGAATGAAATTTCCGCATCCTCATTAGGGATATTCTTGCTATTAAAGTCTATGCGAAATTTTTCACTTAAATCCGTCTGCTGATTTAATGCTTCAACCAATGCCTCACCAAATTTTTGATAAAGTTGAAAATCCAAAACTTTCAAAGCATTATATCCCTTAAAAGATTCTGAACTGCTTGTAATAAGTTTTATTAGTTCGTTACTCATTTGATCATCTGGATTTTGTTTTGTAAGTCTTTTGATATTGGCGATGTACTGTTTTAATGTTTCCCGGATGATCGGCTGATCGATTGAAGCCAAACGACAAGTCTCGATCCATTTAAGAATCTCATCCCTAAATGAAATTTTCTCATACTTTTCAAACCCATTATGAAACTGACTTCTATTTCCCTCAAGTGTCAAAAAGAATACTTTTGATTCGGAGGATTTAAAGTTCTTGTACAGATAATTGTAGTACCGTTGGAGCTGTTTTGGTTGCTCTGCAGCATGAATTTTAACTTCAATAGCAAAAGCCATTTTTTTTGATTGGTTTGAGATCAACAAGTCTATTCGCCCTCCTTCTACATTTTCCCAGTCCTTTTTTCCAATATGCTTCTCAACCTCTACTGTAAAACCATCAGTCTCATCTTTGATCCCGACCGCTTGAAAGAACAGTTTTAGAAACTTGTCTTTTTGAAAATGACCTGCTTTTGGATTTAATAGGTAACCAATAAACCGGGTATGAAACCTTGCTTCATCTCGCTCTATGTCTAAGGCGTGAATAAAACTGAACCCATCTCCAGATACTCTAAGGTTCCTTTCATAATTCTGGACTACCAAACCAACTTGGTTTAGTAAACTTTCTGCTGCTAAAAAATCATTCATAAAATTAAGATTAGTTGAAGATGCTTTTATTTTATTCCATCTCCAAAGAAATAATCAAATAACATTCAACTCCGAAACTACCCATTCATCTGCTTTTTCAAAGGCACTTCGGATCGATAGATTTCCATACCGATTCCTGATCTCCTCCAAGTATAGACAGGTGGGTTCCCAGCGCTGATCAGCCAAAACGCGGATTGCCAATTGAGATCGAAGTTCTCTTCTGATCCCTTCGAAAGCAAAAGGCATCATCGCCAACCATTCGATTCGCTGAGAAGAATTTCTGTAGTGGCAGCCGATCGACTGGAAAAGAAGGGTAGCTGTCACCCCTCCCAATCCTGCCAAAAAAACCAGATCTCTAGTTAATCCACTGAGATGGTTTTGGACTTCTTGATCCAAGGGCAAGACAGGAAAGTGATCACTTTTTGGAATTCGTAGATGCTCTACCTGTTCAAAAAGATAGTCAGGAGTTTGAAAAGGAATATAGGTTTCATTTCCGTCAAGCTTATCTGGTTTCTCACCATTGATAAATGTGAAGGTGTCAAAGGATAATTCATTGGCATAATTTGAAGCTAACCGGCATGCAGCAGTTCCAAGGGCAATAAGATGTCTCGAATGGTCATGTTTGGGAGTAGATTGTGCCAAGGCCAGAGCCTGGGGAGCAAGCGCCAAGACTGGTAAGGTTTTGAGGAATTTGCGTCTTTCCATAGTGTTGTTTTAGTTAATCCATATTGAGTTGAAACTTCCAACCTCCCTTGAAGTCAAGCTGGATGAAATCAGGTGGATTGGTGATTTTCTGGGTCATCCTTGGATATTGCCTAAATACAGGAACAAAGAAATCTTCAGCAGCATGATGAAGCTGTAAGTGGCTCAGCTTTTTATAAAAAATATAGGCCAAAAAGTATTCCATGGCATTACGGGTTAGCTTGACTGGAATCCCAATGATTCTTGTTCCCTTTTCTTCAAGCACCTGGGTAACCTTTTGAAGTTCTATTGCAAGCAAGATCTGAGTCGGTTCGTTTTTGGAGAAAAAAACCAATTCATCTCGCCGGAGATGGCCCTTTTCCAAAAACGCCTGGATATCCTCAGGAACATAATTCCTGCGAATTAGAGCCATATTTCTTTCTGTGTTATTCCAGAGAAACTGAAACATCAGACGGGTTCTGACAAAATCACTTTCTCCAAAGGAATCCAGAAAACTAATTACCAAACTTCCCCGAGCATCAGATGGATTGATTTCAAAATAGGAGAAATCAAGCATTTTTCGTTCACTTAGAAATTCTTCCACACACAGTCCTTCCCTGCAAAGTCCAAGATCGTATTCAATGAAGAATTCATTTAAAAAATCGGTTAGGACCACCTTTGGAAAAACCGGATACGCTTTCTGAAATGCTTGAACTTGGGCAATTACAGAAGGGGCATACTTGTCCCAATCTTCCCATAAAATTATTGACTCATTTTGCCAATCTAAAAGTTCAAGCAGGTCAGTAAGGATTTCCCTTGCTTTTTGTCTTTTCCCATAACCAATCAGATGAATAAAATGAACCTCTTCCCTGCTTTGGGTTCCAAGCCAAAATGGCAATACTAAATCCATTACCTGATCAATGAAAAGCTCCCAAGAAGGATAGAGCTTTTTTAGAGCTTTTCTTGCAGTCGAAAACTGGAACTGGTCACTATTCATACTTCCAAATTTCGAGTCAGCCTCAGCCAAAGCCCGTCCGAATCAAAAAAAAGTTTAACTTAAAATCCTACGCCATCTATTGGCAGAGGATACGTTTTTCTTTAGCACCTAATTTAGACCATGAGCAAGCTTACTTCCCTTATCCGCCAACTCGAGCTCATCAAACTCGCCAAGAAAGGTCCATTTACCTGGGAACAAGTAGAGAGCCTATTGAAAAAAAAATCTGAGGGTAAAGATTTGGATTTGGTTATCTCCAAGCGAACCCTCAATCGGGATCTAAAGGAAATACAGGAGCTTTTTGGTTTTGTAATCGAGTTTGATTTTAAATCAGGGAGTTATCGGATCAATGTTGAGGAAAGCAGCGAAAATCATCTGGAATTGATGGAGTCTTTTGAGACCATACAGGCTTTTGGCCGGGCAAACCGGCTGAATGGAAAAGTGTTTTTCGAAAAGCGTCTGGCAAGAGGAACAGAGTACCTGAAGCCAATCTTGGAAGCCATCGAAAATCAGGAAGCAATTCAAATCGAATATGAGAAATTTTGGCTTTGGGAAACCGAAAACAGGAAGCTCCGGCCAATTGCGCTGAAGGAATACCTGCATCGCTGGTATGTCATGGCCTGGACTGAAAAGGATGAACTGCGGTTCTTTGGATTGGATCGAATCAAAAACCTGAAAGCTATTCCCGGAAAAGTCAACCTCCCTCCTGCCCCGGATTTAGAATCCTGTTTCTTGGAAACTATTGGCATCATCAACGATCCTTCCGAACCTGTGGAAACGGTGATCTTGACCTTTACCGAATTCAAAGGTCGCTACATCCAGTCCATGCCGCTGCACCCGACCCAACAAGTCATCGTAAATGATGGAAACATCCTCCAAATCAGCCTACGGGTGAAGATTAACTACGAACTGATCTCAGTAATTCTAAGTCACGGTGATGAGGTGAGGGTGGAGCATCCGGAGCGGTTAAGAGAGTTTGTAAAGACGAAGGCTAAGAATATTACCAATCAAAAATTAGATTTAGGAACATGAACAAATCAATCCATATCAATCAGGAAATCTTGTTCCAGACCATTTCAGATGTGGCAAAGGCAATCGAAAATGAGCTTGCTTCCATCAATGAAACAGGAATTTTCTTTGTCCCTGAACTCCATTTTGCATTCGAAGTTGGGAAGGCCATCTACAAATACCGAGAAGAAATCTTTGGATCAAAAGACCTGAAATGGGTCAGAGAAAAAAATCTTGGAAATGGAGGCCCCAGTGACTTAATCTTTGAAAATGATACGGATTCAGTCGTTTTTGAATTTAAGATTGCCGACACCTGGAATTCCTATAAAAAAGACGTCGAGAAACTTCAAAATATACCTGACAAGGAAGGGCACCGCTATCACAAATTCTTTGTAGCTCTTGTCGATCAATTTAGAGGAAAGAAGGATGGTAGGATCGATTACCTGCAAAGCCTTGATCAATCCCACATAAAGATGGAATCTTTTGAAGTTGGATATTCTTCTGGCTACAAAGGTAAAATCAACTGTGTGGTAGCTGTATATGCATTGAATTGACCAAGATCTTGAAGCTCATTCCTAAAGGAAGTCTCAATCCAGTATTGATAGAAACAAACATCCTTTTAACTTGATCCCCAATCAAATTCCCCCAGTTGACTTGAAACAAAAAAATCGGTTGATTCCTCAACCGGCTAACTGTGTCAAATTTTGATTCAGACTCCTTTCAATAAGGATTTCGCTTTGGCACATAAGTTTTGTTTCCATTGCTATTGTAATAGTACTGGCCTCCCTGTGGACCGGTATGAATGGTCCTACCGCTTCCATAATTATAAGCACCAGAAGAATAATCTTGAGCTCTTGTTCCTGAATTGCCATTGTAGGGATTTACATTAGGCCTTGTAGAGTAATTGTCCAAATTCGTGGAATTACTCTGTGTTTTGAAATGCCCTTGGACATAGGTACCGTTATTCTTTACATATCCATTTTGATACGTACTATTTGGATTTACTCCATAACCATATGATGGTGTTGTGGGATACGAAAGTGGCTTTGGATAGGTCAATGATGGAAATTGGGCAAAGGAAGCTGTGCTGACAAAAAAGAGCAGAGCAAAAATCATATTTCTCATAGAAATTAAGGATTTAGATAAAACTTGCTTTGATTAAAACTAACTCTTTTTAACTTCTAAAAAAATAGCCGAAAGCTATTTGTAAATCATCGCCATAAAAAAACACCCATCAAAAATACCCAATAGTGGGTATTTCATTCGAATCATTATTTCTTTTTCTTTGAAACCTAAAATGTTATTTAAAAAATGAAGCATAGCAATAAAAGAATTTCCAACCTTTTCATACTAACAATTTTATCTCTTCTGATTTTTTCATGTGGGGCAAGTAGACAATTCAAAACCGCAACAACATTAGGTACAATTCAAGCCTATGAAAAATTCATTGAAGATTACCCCAAAAGCTCTAAAGCTCCAATAGCCGCTGTTCGGCTGAAATCTTTGTATGAAAATCGAGAATGGGAGTCGGCAAAACGTATCAACTCCTCATCAGCTTATCAAAATTTCCTTTCTGCATATCCCAATAGTTTGAAAAAAAACGAAGCAAAAAGACTTTTAGAAAAGGCTGAACAGGAAGAGAAAATTTTGGCAGAATGGAACAAAGTACAAAATACAAATACTATAGACGAGTACGAACGGTTCCTTATCCAATATCCAGGTTCCAAATACAGTTCAATCGCAAGAAATGCCATCAACGGATTCATTGATAAAGCTTGGAGAGAAGCAAACAATAAAAATTCAGTTGAGGGATATCAGAATTTTCTGAAAACCCACCCAAACTCTTCCTACACGCAGCAAGCCAATAGGGAGATCAATAAAATCAAAGACACAAATGCATGGAGAATTGCCTCATCCAAAAATTCTATTTCAGCTTTTGAGGACTATCTTATCCAATTTCCTTCTGGTCTATTTAGCACAGATGCAAGAACCAAAATCAAGATAATAGAGGAAGAAAAGTACATTCTACCTGCATGGAACCGTGCACTTTCTCAAAACACCTATCAAGGCTACATGAGTTTTTACAGGCTATACCCCAATTCGAGTTACGCATCACAGGCTAAATATAAAGCCGAAAGCTTTGAAAATACTGATTGGTATAAAGCCCGAAATCAAAATACTATAGCCGCATATAATAACTTTATCTCAAAATACCCAAGTAGTGACAGGGCTGAGGAAGCGAAGAAAAACATCATTGACCTCGAGGTTGAAAACATCTTCAGAGGTGAACATGGATACCTACCACCAATGAATAAAATCTCTTCGTATGGTTATGGACAAAGTAAACCCACGACAAATACTATTGAGATTTACAACGACACGGCCTATGAATTAACTGTATGGTACAGTGGAAGTACCAGCAAAAAAATAATCCTTAACCCTCGTAGAAATACCACCTTCACCCTGCCAAATGGCCCCTACAAAGTAGCCGCATCGGTAAAAGCTTCTAATGTTACAAAGTATGCCGGAAATGAAAATCTGACAGGAGGTTCCTACGAATCGAAATTTTATATTGAATCGAGATATGGCTTTTAGAAAAATTACCCCACTTATTGTACGTGGGGTTTCAAAGCCCTATTAATAATCTACAGGAATACTAATCTTTATTTTATTCAAGAAATAATCCCCCCAGGATCTTTTTTCGCTTTCCTGATTTGTTCATGCTTCCATTTTTCTATCGCTGCAGCGGCAATTTCTGCCTGAGCCATTGCAATGGTTTTCAGGAGCTCTCTATTAGCGAGTAATTCCGCTTCCAGTTTTTGAGCACTTTTTTCAGAATTAATTTTTACTTCAGTATTAATCTCTTCGTTTAGATTAGAAGTGAATAACATTTGCTTGACCTTTACCTGATGCTTTTTGAAATCCATTATATCATCATATGGACCTCTTTCTGTCATCATTTTGAAAAGTATCGGAGCTATTTCTATAAAGACAAAAAGTAAAGTGATAAGCCATTTAGCGGCCCAAAGAGAAGCATCACTGGATGTTAATGAACCCAAAGCTTCGAGCCTCGCAAGCAGACCGTTTCTACTATCATACTCATTCTGAGTAGATGCAATTTTATTTCTTGCATTTTCCCGGAGTTGATTGATAGTTTTTTCCTTTCCTCTTTTCGTTTCCAGATCTTGTTGATTCAAAGCATTATAACGGCCCTCAACTTCTTTGAACTCTCCATTAAGCCTATTATAATTGTCTTTAGCCTCTCTAAAAACGGGACCTTCTCCTGGCTTTCCTGTACCGCAGGTACCATTTAGCTCACACATGTATTTATCATATGCCAAATCCCGTCTGTTCTTCAGTTCATTGATTTCAGCATTTCTAAACTGGATTTTATTATCAATCTCCTTTATTTCAGATAGATATGTAATTGATAGGGAGTCGGCTTGAGCTGAAAAATTTATCTCAAGCTCCTGTGTAGTGATGTCATTAAGACGTTTAATCTCCGCATTGATTTCAGTTTCGAAAAGTTTTAATTCCAAAGGTGTAGAGATCACTAAGCCAAGAATTATGGCCATAATCAATCTTGGTGTCGCTTCAATTATTTCTTGCCTTGAAATAGTTTTTTGGCCATCTCCTACCCCGAAACTTGAGACTATATATCGATCTAAATTAAAGATCAAAGCTCCCCAAAAAAGCCCAAAAAACACGGAAAGAAATGTATCATCGAAGGCTGTATAAAACGCATACCCCCCGGCAAAAGAAGCCATTAAGGCAGTAAATACTATCGTTCCACCAATTCCATAAAACTTATTCTTCTCCATTGGAACCTGCTCAAGGACTTCCATATCTGCCCCGGAGGACCAGATAAATAAGTTGTAAAACTGCTTCCAAATGAACTTAAAAGGCTTTTCCATCAGGTCTGTTTTTAAAATAACTAAATACTTTATCAATTAATCTTCTTAAAGACAAGCCCTCATGCTCATCTTGAAAAGAATAGGTTTTAAACTGGTCAACATCCAATTTTTTGAAATCAATTGGGTCCGAGAAAAAATTCAGATCTCTCGGTGCAGGCATATTCCAAGTTGAAAAATTGATTTTACCGATTTGATTCACCGGATCCGGGATTTTTAGAGGAGCCATTTTTATTTGAGTGTTCAACTCAATCTTGGGGAACTCAACCATCAATTCCTTTATAATTGGAATTGGGAAAGGCTTTGCTTTGAGCACTTTTTGCTCAGAAAAAAACAGTCCTTTCGCAAGAATGGTAAACTCGGTTTCCCCTTTAATGGAAACGTGGGCCATCCCCTCTATTGTAGTCTCCCCAACTGTTGGAAAGATCTCCGCTGATAGGGCATTACTGGTTTTCCATTTTAAATCAATGTTTTCTAAGCCATGATCCAGATTAATTTCATAAGAAAATTCATCAATCGTTGGCCTGATCACATCGACAAAAATCTCGGATTTCGAAACCTCTCCAAAGCCGCCCTTACACTCCAGTGTATAGGTTGTCGGTCCAATCGGCTCGACTTCAATTTCCCCAGTTTTCAGGTACGGATAGGACTTTCCATTAACACGAACCTCATAAGCCTCCTCAATTTCCCATTTCAATTGAATCGGAAATTCGCTCGTACGTATCGGACTATCAGATTGGAAAAACTTAATTACTGGAATTCTCCTGTTAGCCTTGATAGAGACTTTTTGTGAGACTGATTGGTAAAAATTATGAAAAGTAACTTCAATCTCAGTATCGTCTGGGATTTTGAGTTTAAAGCCCGTGTGTCCAATCTTGCTAATTTGACTATTAGTAGAAACAAAATCATAATCCTCAGCCTTCCACTCTATCAAAATCTCCTCGTTGGCAAAATCAACAGCTCCTTTAGAAGGTACTATGGTGTAAATTTTGGGTCCTACATCAAACTCCTTTATATAGTTTTCAAGATATGACAACCATTCTTGTGGAGTTGCAACATCTTCCAGATTAAAGTACCCGCCATTGAAACTCTTTTGGAGTAATTCACTTATTCCTATCATGCCTATTTCGTTATAGGAAGAAAGAATTTGATTAATAACCTGTAGTTCCTCTTCTGCAGAACTATTAAAAAAGGCAAAGCCATTTCTAAACTTAGGCCATGAAACTTGTTTGATATAGGCTTCTTTTTCTTTATCATCTAAAGTCCTCAAAAAGTTATATGGAGTTTGCCGACGTGTAAAAAACTGGAAAATTGCGGCATTCATCGCCCATAATTCATTATGCAGATAATCTTCATAACCAGGTTTTTTGGAGCCGGTGAGAAGTTTTATTACATTTTTAATAAAGTTAGTTTTTCTTAACCACCCATTATATGATCCCGGCGTTGAGGGCCTATCCTGCAGCTTAAAATGGTAGCCACTATCAAAATCAATTAAAGCAATTCGTTTCTCGATTGGGTTGATAAAAATTGAGGCAGACTTTAAGTCTGAGTGAACAAACTCTAAATCGTGCAAAACTTTTATGCTTTTGACTAATTGGAAGCAATAGGGAACAGCATCCTCAATTTCAAGCAAATTGTGATTTTGCTCATCGTCCCCGTAATCAAAAAAGCCCAATTCAGACAGGTCATACATTACCAATCCGACCATAATCTCTTCTTCAACCGGCTCTACTGCTTTGAAGGCTATAAAAGGCAACCCCAACAAAGTTGGAAATTTTTGAAAAACACCAAGCCCAGACTCAATCTCTTCTCTTTTTAGCTTTATATGAAGTTTTTCTATTGTATTAAAGGCGTGTTGAGAATGCTCATTTTGGCGATATATTTTCACCAACAATCCAGTCTTTTCAATGCGATTAAGGGAAATAACGTGATGAATATTAGCAAATCCTCCCTTTTTGAACGCATTATCATCAAAGCTTAATTCTGATAAAACTCCTAAATCAGATTCATCAGTATTTTGAGTTAAAATAGAAACCCTTTCAAAGTCCTGAATCGATCTGATCATACTGTTTAAGTTTCTTTTTATAGTAATCAAAAACCTTATCCGTTATTACTAAACCAATGCTGATATCATCTTCGAGAATACTTCTTTCTTTAAATTCCTTGAATTTTTTTTCAAGCATTAGTCTAAGCTGGTCGATTCTATGATCAACCTCAACATCCTTGCAAAATTCTTGATGAAGAGAAAGGAATATCTCTTGAAGAATTTCGGATTCCAATCTTAACATCCCAAAATCCTGAACCTCTCCAATATACTGGTTCTCTAAGGAGCCCAACCCATCTGAGAAGAAAATCAAAATATCTCCTTCTTCAGAATTCAAAAGAATATCTAAGATTGAAATTCTATGATTGTCGTTAAAAGATTCATGAGATATAAATCTCATTAACTTCTTTGTTTTATCAACATGAGGTAAAATTAGATTACTAAAGTTACAGACAGTTTCTCCCGTCTTTTCGAAAAAGAAATCACCCCTTAAGTGGACAGCACCACCATTCCCTAAATAACCAATACGTACTTTCTCTTTTTCTAACTCCCTACAATAAATTAAGGTAGTTCCTCCTCTAATTTTAGAATTCTTGACCTTTTCAGAAACTTCATAAATAAATTCTTGATCAAAAAAAGGTTGCTCAGAGTGAAAACCATCAATAAAACAATTAGTAACTAATTCAGCTATTTTTCCCGACTCTTTCATTTGCCCTATACCATCACAAATAACGAGTCCATTGCATGAGTTTTCAGAAAAATCCTGATGTTTTCCAATTCCCAAAGTTGCCGTTACGAAATGATTCATTTCATTAAATCAAATGGGAAGTGGCAGATATACTATTTATCATATGACTTCTGATTTCTTCAGGATCGACAGTATTTGTATAAAAAGCATCAGAAGAAAAAATAGATAGCTTTTCTGAAATTCTTTTCCTTTTCAACCTTACCTCTTCTATAGGAGTAGTTTTACTAAAATCAAATTCTCCTGTCTTCTCATTCCAAGGATGCCAAACACTTCCCTCTTCAATTAATTGTTCAAAATATGTGGTGGAAATCAAGACATTTTCCATTTGCTTAATCTCCTCTATTTTCGTCAATGATTCATTGTAGTCATCAAGCATCCCATCTGTCATAAAAAGTATTGTTGCACTTTTGGGTAAATCATTGTGTCTTGACTTCATATACTCTTGAACTACCCTTTCAGCCTCTTCTAAAGCAGGAAAGGCATTGGTATCTCCGGAATTTTCAACAATCTCAACAGGATTGAATGACTGATTCTTTGAAATATCATTTAACTCTTTTATTCCAAAAACATTTTTGAAATCTTCAGAAAATGCAATAAACGCGACGTCAAAAGATGTTCGATTCCTACTTTCTCTAAGTCTTTCCAAAACTAATTGAACATTTTTATGTATTTCTTGGGCTTTAGAAATCTTATTAATTGAAGGACTTTTCATGGAACGGGATCCATCCAACACAAAAAGAACTAACTGATTGTAAGTCCGTGGGATAGCCAAATTCTTTAAACTATTTGAGTCAAGAAGTTTTAACTTTTCTTGAAAACTTGAAAACTTTTTCAATCCTCTTCCCTTTTCCGGACTATGTACCGGTAAGTTTGAATTTCCTTTATCCTCCATTTTTTCCGTATTTGGTTATCAATTCTGCATATGTGTTTTCAAGCTCTGATTTTTTCTCTGAGAAGAATTCATCCAAGTCACACGTGCTAATGACTTTAAATTCTTCGGAGGCTCTCATTTGATAAATTTCAAACAAGATTTCTTCGAGCTTTGCCTTTAAAGTCTGTAACCTTGCATTCAAGACCTCCAGCTCGGAAACTGACTCCAAATCATCAAATGACTCTCCATTTTTTAGTTTCTGAGAAATTGATCTTACTCGTTCGAGATCTTTATTGTGGTATGCATCAGTCAATTCTGCAAAAATCCTGGAAGCCTCTTTAATGTCTTCTATTTTCCTCTCACTTGAATCTGGATGACAATATTTAACAGCTTCCCTGTAAAGTTTTTTCAGCTCCTCTTTTTCATCTATATCCAAGTCAGGAATATCCTTTTCAGATTCCTCTTTGAATTCCGAAATCGCTTCCTCATACTGCCTTTCAGCTTCTTCAAACTCCGAGGATTTGACACCATGTTTTTTAAGCTTTTCGCTAATCTTTTTCTTTAGCGCCAGAATCTTGCTCACCCAAGGAAATAACTCTATGGTGTATCGATGATTGAAGTCTCCAATCTGATTTTCAATCTCAACCTTTTCAGCCTCCAGAATCAAAATCTCTTTAGAGATCAGCCTAATCTGAGTTCTTAAGTAATCACGCTCGTAAGCGCCAACACTAATTAACTGGGAGAACTCCCTTAGAAAAACATCTATATCTTTCAGAGCCTGATCATATTTCTTCTTGATGATCGAATCATAAATATGACTAACCTGAGAAACTTCCTTGATCTTGTTGGCAAACGGAAAAGCATAATTGACCTCCCCAATGTGAATAAATGTCCTAATGGTATTCAAATGCTTAATGCATTCCGAAAGACTTATTTGTTCCTCAAATTCCTTTTGAAATCCGGCCAGTTCCTTAATCTTCTTAAATTCCCGATAAAAACTTTGAGCATGTAAAGGATCTCCACTTATCACGGTAAGATTCTCCTGATTCGATCGATTAGCTTTTTTTGAGTAATTAAAAGATCCGTTAAGAATATAATTGTGATCTATGATGCAGAATTTGTTGTGCATCAAGCTTTCATCATTTCCACATGTTCCAAAAAATCCACCACTTCGATTGATTTCCTCAAAGTCATTAGGGGATTCCCAATTGAACTTGTGATTGGTAATCACAACCTCAACTTTGACTCCTTGGTAAAGCTTTTCCAAAATGGCATTAAAAATTGTAGGATCTGTAAACCAAGCTACTGCAATGTAAATTGACTCATTTGCCAATTCGACATGCTCTAAAATGACGTTTCTAAGGCTGGTCTCAGAGCTAAAAAAAGTTTGAATGTACATTATTTTGGGCTTAAACTATTATTGCTTCAATTGGGAAGATAAAGAAATCAACGAATCTGTCAAATCTCAATAACTAAAATTTTTATAAAATTTTCCCATATAGTTTTCAGAAGTATTTTTTGACTTTAAATCAATATTCGGAATTATTAGCTGATCGAGTCACCCCAAAACCCCAAACATCCTACTGCTCAACATCCCTTCTGCTACTTCCGGTGAATCCGTGGAATTGATCACATATATTAATCTATTTAGTCTTTTTTTAAAAAGAACCTGACTACCATTTGCTTAAGCCAAAAGAAATCATGTGAAAAGATCATCCGATCCAAAATGATAAAACTCAATTTTGACCAGAAATTAAAATCTTCTTCATTTTTCAAATAATTGAAGCGGCTGTTGTAGGCAACTTCACCCCCACCTTCCACACTTTCTCATATTCTTTAATCGGAACAATCCGGAGTTCGCTGATTGAATCAACTCCAGTCTCTAACTCAGGATATATGATCACGCAATCCAGCATTTTCTCTGATATAACATTGGCTCTTTCCCTGATAGTGCGGAGCCTGGCATAACCACTTACTTGCCGGATATCCTGATGATTTACATAGACTGAGTAGCTGGGTTTGTATTTAGCATCGATCACTATGGAATCATCTCCTTTGGACAACAAGAAATCCAGCTCATTCCCATAGGTAGTGGGATGATACTTTATGACTGCCCCAAACCTCTTCTTCAATTTACCCAACACATACAATTCAAACAGCTTGCTCATGTCGATCCAGAATGGCGGTGTCAGGATCGTTTCCTGATCTTGGATGGAATTTAGGTTATAGCTGAAACGCTGAAGGATTAGCTTGGCCAGTTCGATGGCCTTCTCATAGTTCTTGTAGAAGGGATTAAACTTGAGGTGCTTAATGTCGTTCAGGCTCACCTCCTCGGAAACTTCAAGGAATGCCGGCTGAATGTAATTGAAGGATTCCTGAAAAAAGGAAGCATGGGCAAGACCTTGGTAAGTAGACAGGTAGCGTTTGATATAGACCAAGGTCTTTTTCAGAATCCGGTTTTCAATCCCATTGACACCAAACTGCTCGTATTGACAGACGGTATTCAGGCTCTTATTTTTGACCAGATTTTGCTTGACCGTCTGCCCGACCAAAACTTTGCCTTTGACCTTGGCATAGAGGTTTTCATCAACCCGGTAATAGCTTTTCTTCAATCCCTTTCTGACAATATCCTTGACCAGGTTCAGGAATTGGATCATAATCAAAGGGGAAATCAAATCCTGCTTTCGATTCAGGGGAATCCATTCGCTGTCAAACTTGATCTCGAAAAGCTCATGGGTATGTTCTCGAACTTCGGGTTCCTGAAGGGCGTCGAACAGCATTTTGAGCACATCCACTTCGACAAGGTCTTTGCTCTCAACGATCACCTTTTCTTCCTCACCAGTAGTTTGATTGTAATTCTTATTAAGCTTGGATTCTACGTAGAACCACTCTTTTTCCCGATGAGGGAACCAATCGGCACCGACATAGTAAGAGCATTCCAAAAAATGATTTCCGGATTCTTGAAAAAACCGGGCACACTTTGCCTCCTTCCGATTGAGAAATAGGATATCTGAAATCCACTTCCCTTCGATCGGAGCTTCAATCGGTGAGGTGCTATGTTCCCGGAAAAGCTTGCTCATTACCTACTCAAAGCTTTTCAATTTCGGCTACAGCTTTCTCATTGAGAATGCCATCCTTGACATATTCCTTTAGCAAAGGCTTAATTTCAAAATCAAGCTTAAGCTTCAAAGTGGTCTCATTTTCGGCGAGGAAATAGCTGTGCCCCAACTGAACTTCCTCAGATTTGAAATCTGAGTTCAAATATTCTTTTTGAAAAAGAGCGCTTACCTTTTGGAACAATTCGAGTGCCTTCGCTTGAGTTTGAGGATCTTTAACTACCTCTCTGATCGGCTGATCACTTGGATGAACGTCAACAAATGCAAATCTTCTACGGATCGCATAATCAATATGACCCACGCTTCGGTCGGCAGTGTTCATGGTACCGATAATGTAGAGGTTGGGTGGGATGACCATAGAGTTTGAGCCGTCTACCTTATAAATAGAATCAACTGATTCGCCTCGATATTCTAATCCATAGATCAGTTCTCCCAATACAGAAGGCAGATTTGCTCTATTGATCTCATCAATGATCAGGACATAATTTTTCTCTAAAACTGTACTGCTCTCAGGCACAGAAACTGTTTTCCCTTTAACAAAGTCCTTAAAAAGGTTCAAAACCCTCAAAAAATAGCTGGAATGGTGCTTAGCCAGACCAGAAATACTTGGACTTGCTTTTATTTCCTGTCGAGTATTTACTCCCGACATATAGAGTCTTTTGATATCTGAAAAAAGCAGTCTTTGGCCTGTGATCAATTTCCAATTATCACCTGTATATCTAACAGCATCTTCATCCACTTGAAACAGATAAGTAGTGGTACCCTCCAAAAATAGCTTCCCGCCTTTCGACTCAATCTCGTCTTCCAAGTAATCGCGAAACAGATCGATAAATTGGTCCACTTTCTGCTCCTCAGATAGTTGCTCGGGTGTCTTTTTTGAGTCTTGGTAGTTTTTCCAAGCATTTGCCGCCAATTCGCCAAATACTTTATTAATAGATCGATAAGAAACGACCCCATTCGTAGTATCTGCCACAATCCCTCTGACAAAGTCATCGTAGGAATAGGCAGGATGGAATTGGATAATTCTAAATGATCCTTCTTCTAAGTCTGCTAATGAAGGATTTAGAAATTCGGCAATTGATTTAGTATATGCATCTCCACCTTCTCTCAAAAAATTTTGACTCTCTAAAACATCAATAATACTCTGCTTAGTTATGCTCTTCTCGGCACCAGTAGGAATTCTGATTTTGAAATTTTCTTTGAATACATCAAGAACTTCAATCACCTTACCTTCCTGACTCATTGGCACTTTCAAGCCAGGAACAATACTTTTGAGGACATGATTTCTTATCTGCTTCATCTTGTCGTCTGATGAAGTTAAAGAGTTAGCAATCTCTTTAGCCAATCTGGTTTTCCCAGTCCCCGGAGGGCCTTGAAGGATAATCTGCTTTTTGTATTTCAACAATTCAATTGCTTGATTTTTCATTTTTCCAGATTGAATAAGGTTGTACCATTTTAAAATTGATTTGGTGGATGCTGCGTCACCATTGCTGTTGCAACGAGTCAAGGTTCCTCGTGGTGCGACATAAAAATCATATTCAGATTTATACCAATCCAAAACTCTGACCTTCCTCCTTCTATTAAACCAATCTAACTCGCCAACTTCATCAGAGTACTCATAAGGCCCAATAACTTCAACAAGTGCCACCAATTGACCCCCACTTTTGATTGCGACTATATCGCCTTCTTTCATTACTTTTTCGAAACTGGCCTGTTGGTCAATATCCTCCTCCCAATGACCCATTCCTATCATTGCTTTTTCCCTCAAAATCTTTACTTCAATGCCAGAGTGAAGGACACCTTGGTGCATCTGCATGTGCCAAAAGTTCATAAGCGAATTATCAATCTATATCCGCAAGAAAACACCAAAATCTTTGATAAAAATACCCAGTACTGGGTATTTTTTAAACCATTGATTACTATACTTTTATGAAAAAACCACTTCCGATCTTATGAAATATTTAGTCTTTATCTTCACCTACTTTTCATCTCATCTAATCAGCTTTTCACAGACGCCGACACATACAGCCCCAACCCTTCAAGTGGGTTTGGATGGCTTGGCTTTTGGAAAAGGAACTCTGGACTCAGAATTAATCCTCGAAATCATTGCAGAGAAGCAAAATGAGATAAAACTTAAAGTAGCTCAGAATATACTACTTGAGCCTCTCAACAATTGTGGAGCAACAATCTACTCATTTGGAGACAATATTCTGAAAGCGGTCATCGAAGAAAAAGATCCCGTAGTGAGAAAGAGAAAAATTCTCGAAAGCACAGTAAACACCCTATTCACAGTTGCTTTTACAAGCTATTATCTAAACAGAGTAAAAACAGATCCAGCATTAGTTAGTCAACTCACCCATCTAAATCGATTGGCTCAATTGGCGGGAAGCGACACCACTAAACTAAAAATTAATGCCATTTCTGAAACAATTACGAGACCACCAGGACATGATAAATCCAATCGTGCTTACTCCGAAACCAATCAACTGGTTTTTTATACGACAATTTTAGACATCGCCTCTGAGGTGATTAGAACCAACAAAGATCTCACCACTCTTGGCATTTTAAACATCTCTTATTCAAAAACATTCGACTATCAAAGCAATTACCTGAATTTTCCGAAGGAATTAGAATCAACTAATGCAATAGACTATACAACCACTGCAAAAGGTATCTATAATGCTATGAAAGCTGAACTCGACATTTTGACTCAGTTGATCGGTGTCACCAGATTTCTGATGAACGAAAGAAATTTTAGAATCGAAGCAAAGAGTTTGGAGGGCATCATACTAAACCAAGCTCCATTGATTCCAACAGTTCAAAATTTGCAGGACAAAATCAAATCATTCATGGCTTTTGGTTTAACAAATACCCAAGCGGCCCAGATTGGATCAATGTACACTTACTTGGACAAACTAAAGGGGGTCACACTAAACAATAGCGAAAAATCAGATATCATCTACACTCTTACAAATGACTTCATTCCAACATTAGAAAATTCTGGAATTTCTAATGTCCAAGTTTTGGAATCAATTACCATGATGAGGAATCTATCGAAAAACTATGCCTCTCAAATCATAACCAATCCCAAGCTTATAACGACAGTCAATGCGCTGTTGAAAGAGGAAAATCTCACATTTTTCACGAACCTCTTTTCAAGATTGTATGATCTGGATAAAGGAAACACCTATACCGAATATTTCAATTTGATTTCTGAGATCACAAATTTCCTTGAGCAAAGCCCAGACCTAAAAAACTCCAAAGTGAAGGAGTCTCTTTCCTACTTCAACACCTTTGTTAAAGATTATGTGGTAGTTAACGAATCAGAGGAAGGGAAAGAATACATTGATTTCAATGTGGAGAGTTTCCTTGGCCATCTTGCCGACATGGAAAAGAACAAACCCCAGAGAATTTCTTTTCTATTTGATGTAGGAGTCTCAACTGGATATTTCGTAAAAAAACCCTTTCAACTGGAGGATGGAAAACCGATAGAAAGCCTTTCATTTGTTGCAGAAAAAATCGGGTTGAAGTGGAAGTTCATTAACAATGGTTTTTGGCAAAGAAAATCGCCGGGTGAAACCTATAGTTACTACGGTAAAAAAATAAAAACAGCTCCTCCCAAACAATCTGTAATTGACAATGTATTCATATCCCTATATGGCTCAGGCCTTCTCTATAATATCTTTGACGTTTCTACGGAAAACAGTTTTGATTCTCCTTTCATTGGTTCAGCTGTAGGGCTTGGATTTTTTAATAATCTGGATTTTAGCATATCAGCAGCTGTACCAGTAATATCTAATCAGCCCTTCAAAAAATCCTTTGAATACCCCATGCTAAGCATAAATTTTGACATCCGGTTCAACGAATACATCCAACGCTTGGGCGAAAAAAGAAAAGCTGCGCAAACTCAAAAAGCATTATCAAAAGCAGGGCTCTAAATTCAATCCATCAAGTAAGGTGCAATATCCTCGATACAAACTATCCCCATCAGCTTCTCAGAGGGCTTTCCATTCTGGGTAATAATCAGGCAGTCTAACTGGCTTTTCTTTTCCTTAGACTTCTTCAGGTAGATTTCTGCTGCTTCATAAACCGTGGTATTCCTGGAGATAAGCACGTAATTTTCCTTGGTTTCGATATGAGGCATCAAGTCTGAAATCTTGGCTGTAGTCAGATCGATCAACTGATTCTCATATTCTGCAAAGAGCCAACGGGAAATCGTATTGGTAGAAATCACTTCAAGCACTTTTCCTTCCGTGTCCAAGATCGGAACCTGGGAAAAGTTCTTAGTCTTCATTTCCTGTAAAAGATCGATCAAAGGAGTCTCTGGTGTAACTGTAAAAACATCAAACTGAAATGTGGGTATTACTCGTTTCGGATCTTTGAACTCCTCTGAGATCCGTTCAAGAAGGTTCACCGCATCATCAATAGGTTCGGCGATAGGGAAACCTCCTTTAGTCTTGTGGGCTATGGCATTCCTAAGGTTTCTAAACAAAACCAAATCTTCATAGTATCTTCTCACTATTGAGTTCCTGCTGGAAAGTTCCCTTAACTTTTCTCTAAAGGGAATATAATCTGGATGGTTCAAGGCCTTTCCAAAAAGTTGATCTAATTCATTATAGCAATCAAGAAACTTTAGCGCATTAACCATATGAAATTTTTCTTCCAATTAAGACCCTTATCAATTAAGAATTAGGTAAACTCAAAAAAATCAAAATTGATTTTTATTTGGGGTTCCCTAATTAGATTCCTTAAATCAGAAACAACACTCAATCTATCTCCTTCAAACCTAAAAGGGATCTCATATTTAATTGTATTTAATTCCGTTCCGGTTGATATAATCAAATGCGCAGATCCTCTTACTTTTATTTTATCCCTATATGAGACTTTTAAAACTTCATAAGTAAGCTTTTCAATAGCTTCCATTTTTTTAAAATCTGATCCGATAATAAATCGAATTTCTCTTTCATAATTCTCCCGAATTACTGAATACAAATATTCCTCTATAAATTCAACCTCAAGTTCAGGCAAGCTTTTTTCCTTAACCGACACCAAAACAATTCTTGATTTTGGAAACACATTTTTATATGACTGGATCTGATCCCGTAGTTTAGCCTTATACTCAGGAGATTCATTCCCTACTGCCTTTACCTCAAAAATAACTTCCTCATATGTGTCGGGATGTCGTGCATAAGCATCTAAAAATATGAATGTACCATTTCTTTTTATTCGCTTATTTTCAGTAAACTGAAAACCTTTTTCTTCATATTCCTTTCTAAGTTTGGCTAACTCTAAATATTCAAGTCTTTCTGCAATAGAATCCAACTTCCTTTTCATACAAACCTTACATTTTTAGATTCATAATCAGATACCGCTACATATAAAAACCGATCCTCTATCCCCCGAGTATCAAAAATGAAATCAAAAAGATTTTCAAAATCCTGAGAGTCCAAATTGGTGACATCCAAAGAAAGTCTATCGGAAGTTTTACCAAAATCAATTTTTAATGTCTCAAGATATTTAATAGCAAAATCATCTTGATACGTAATTTTATTCAGTGCATCCCATAGAGGCTTACTAATATTATCTGCATCCATCTTGTCCTCAATCTTATGAATGTAGAAGACCTTTGCTTCTAATGGTTCTTTTAATAATGGAGTACAAGGAAGTGATCCAGGAGAATATTTAACGTTATACGCATGTTTTAAATCATCCCTCAATTCATCCAATTTCGCACTTGGCCTATTGTTTTGAGACAAAGGTCTCACATTGATGGCTGTGAATGAAAAATGCTTTGCCATAGTATTTCAGGTTCATTATTTATAAAATCCTACTCATTCAACACCGCCTTCTGCAACAGCATCTGACTGTTTCCATAAAACGGCACATCGGTCTTTCCAAGAATAGAAGCCGGAATAGTACCGATTTCGGAAAGGTTATCCATAGGCACCAATACAGTCTTTGCTCCATTTTCGGAAAGTAAGGATACCTTATCAGCAAAATTTAAGGCTCTTTCAACTGCCCCACCAATGGAGATATTACCAAGGACTCCAAGGCCTCCTTTCAGGTTTTTCTTATACAAAGCCGAGAGAATGGCAACATATACAGCCGAACCGATTCCTCCTCCGATATTCGCTCCCATCAGATTGCTTACCTGAACATTCAAGTCAAAGTTGGACAAGGAATGCTGATCATTCAGGATGCTCTTCTCATTTGCTTTGAGGTAGCTGTAGGTATTTTTGATATTCTCTTTGACCACTTGGGAGTTGGTTCCGGTCACATTTAGCTTTCCGTTTCCTTTGATCGCTACCACTTCGATTTTGACCAAGGCATTGTTTTCTCCATCACTTGTAGCTGTATAGCAAACTCCCGGAGATAAAGGATTTGACTCGATCAGCGAGGAACCTTTTTCCTCTGGCAGTCCTACAAAAAACTCTTCCTGAGTCTCTTTGTCAATGTAGGAGAAATTGGTATCCCAAAACTCCATACCGCCAATTCGCTTCAGCTGCTCTTTGACCCTTCTTCTCATTTCCATACCGGTAATCAGGTATTCGCGGATATCCTCTTTGGTGTAATTCCCGTCCGGATGCAAGAGCTTCACAAAGCCGGAAACGATTCTTCGAACTGACTTACTGTCTCGCTGCTTTAGGTGGGCACCAAGAGTAAAATACTTATCCAGCGCATCGTAATAGGTCACTTTCCGCTGAGACTTCAGGATCTCTGAAAAGAAGTCGGTGCTGAACCCAAAGTGCTTGGTAAAATTGGATGGACTGAATTTGGTGATCTCCCAGCCCGGCAGGAAAAGATTGATCCGGTCTAAAAACGCAGTATCATGGTTTACCTCCTCAGACAGTGGGCTGAATAAATGAGAAGTCTGAAGAACGGTCTCCACCGGCTGATTGATATTTCCATTCAGGATGATGGAAGAGGAACCTGAGATTTCTCCACCCTTTGCTCTGGAAAAGGATCCAGACTCCATGTAATCCTTCATCAAGGGAATAGCATCCTTTTCCTTGAAAAGCTTATCGGTACTTTCATCAAAACAGATAGCATCCCAAAGTCCAACGGCTCCCACTCTACCCGTGGTGTTATTCACAAACAACTGAGCTACTGAACCCTGACCACCAGAAATCAAAATAGCATAAGGGGTGATTTCCTTGTAGATATAGGACTTTCCCGATGACCTTGGGCCAAGCTCTACCATATTAAAGTTGGCTTCCACCAAGGGAATCAATCTGCATAAGAGAAGATTTAACTTACGGTCGTCCAGCCCCTCGCTGTACGGTTCGTAGCCTGCACTTCTCAAGAGAAGCTTTTTCCATTCATCCTTGGAAAACTCTTTCCGCTTGCCTGCAATCTTACTGTTGTCAAATGAGGAGAGCTGAATAGGCTTGATATCTCTCACCAGAAAAGGATAAACCGTATTCCCAATCGTGATCATGGGATCATATTCCATTTCAATGATCGCCCAGATTCCACCCAGAAGAAGCTTCTCATGACTCTTGACCAGATCATCGCCGATGGAAGCTTTTCGAATATTACTGTTACTGATATTGGCCCAATACCGATCCCGCTGAGGATCCAATTCCACTGAGATTTTATCGATGATCTTATATCGGCCTTTTTCCCTGAGTTTAGATTGGATAAGGGTACTTTCCTCGGGATTGACATAATGGTTTCTGAGGATGGTTTTTACATTCTCCATCCCTTCCCGGAGCTTTTCTTCATCCTCTGTGCTGCAGGAATTGGCAAGCAAGTATTCCAGAACAAAGGCCGGAACATTGGCTCCGCCCTTGATCACTCCTACCAAATCCTTTTTTACCACAAAGCCTCTGAAATGCTCTAAGGACTTTTGATCTAAACTATCTAAGGCTAACATACTGGTTCTGATTAAAACAAATCACTTAAATCTCTGGCATTGGACTTCTTGACTTTACAAGTATCCAGCTGCTCTTGGGTAGCCGAATCCACCAAAATCAATTGGAGTTCTGAATTACCCTCAAAGGAAAATTCGACTTTCGCCTCCTGATCCGGTTCTATGGTAAGGATATTACTTTTTGACTGAAAAACCCCATCGGAATAAATATGAATCTGGACTTTTCGAGACGTAGAGAATAGATCCGAGGAATTGGCCTTCCCTTTGACCTTGACCGAAAACAGCTCACCTACCACATCGAGAAGATCGACTTTATTGGAAAACCGCACTTCCAATCCATTGTAGGAAGGAGCGTCTTTGTAAAACTTGAAGTTGGGGATGATCACTTCCTGAGGAGTAAATCCCCCATGGGCAAAACCATAGACTCCTTTGGATTTGAATGGTCGCTGGGACTTGGATACATAGACGTATTCAAACCCACCATACTTCTTCTCAAAACCCACCAATTCTTTGGAAGTCTGCTTTTGCTCGGTTCGGATAAACCGTTCTGAGACATCCTTCTTACCAATGACATCCGGGGTGATCTTATCGGATTCCTCCAAAAGTCCGGTCAAAACAAACCCATGGTCAGTCACTAAGTGGACTTCTCTGTACCCATTATTCAGCAGGAATTTAATCTTGTCTGAAAGGACATTTTCAAACTCAGAAAACAGCTTAATCGCTCCTTGCTGAAGCTTCTCCCCTGTGCTGTCTATATCCTTGTAGGTAAGCACCAAGTAATCCTCCTTAACACTTGGGTTCACCGCTTCCAAATTCATGTAAGTAATTGCTTTACCTGTGAGTTCCGAAAGGAGCTTTTCCCGGTCTTTGTGAATAGGAATCACTTTATTGTCTCCCACATAGAGCGCACTCATGTTATGCTCTGTCTCCGAAGGGATATCTGCGAGCATGACATGCTGGTCGATTTTGACATCTTTTCGAAGTCGCTCCACAATGTTTTTGGCAATCTCAAAGCGAACCCCATCACCCACAATCACGGCAATGCCCGGACTGGAATTGGTCAAAAGCTTCACCAGCAATCCCTGCTGATTGGTTTTATAACTCTGAGCATTTTCAAACCAGTGCTGAAGGAGCATATTGTTCAGCCCTTCATAGTATTCCTGGACTGGGCGAATAATGGCTTCCTCGTTCAAAAACTGGGAATACAAATTCCGGATGGCTCCATCTATCTGATAAAATTCCTTAGTATAAAAGTCCACGGTCTTTTCAAAGGAGGAGCATTCCGAAAGCCGCTGACTGTCAAACTCCAACAAAACAAAAAGATCCTTCCACCAAGTAGGTACAAACTTGGAGTTCTTTGGGTTCTGAATTCTCGGACGGATCTTGGCAAGCCGCTCTCTAATCCAAACTTTATCTCCCAAGTTCTCACAAATTTTCATCAGAGCTTGCCTGTCAACCGAAGGGAAACAATGGTCAGTGTGAACATTCCAAATCGTGACATCGGAAGGAATCTTGTACTGATCCAGATATTTTTCCAGAGAACTGTTGTACTGATTACTGTCGATCCATTGGTGATAGATCGTCAGCAATTCCTTGTCAATGTCATTGTACAGCAATCGATCAAAGAGGTTTTTTGCCACTTCCTGAGCCAAGGTCCTCGGAGCCTTATTCATGTACGGCTGACCAATCAACTCGAAAAGCCGCTGCTCATACACCAAGCGGACATCAGGTTCCATCTCCCCCAAATAGCGGTCAGGATCGTGCATAAACGGAACCAACTGATCCTTGAGCGAAATGGCATCTTCGAGGTTTTGAAGGATCTTTTTCCACCAAACCAAATCCTTGCCCCGGCTCATTTTGGCAGTAGTAATCAGCTTGGCCCCCTCGATCGGAACCTGCAAGCCTGTCACCTGAAAGAGCTTTTTTCTCAGCCATTCTTCAGGATGGGAAAGGTCGAGACAGCCGTGGGTAAAGCAGTAATCAAACAGAAAACTCAACTCTTCCTGGGTGCGATGCACGTAGAATACCACTCGCTCATTGGCATGATCCCGCTCTGCACTCACCCGAAGCTGAAGTTCCTCCTGCACTTTTTCCCACTGTTCGTTCAGCTCCTTTTGGGTTCGGAGGACTTTCCATCCTTCTGCTTCAAAGGACGATACCAAAAATTCAAAATTCTCCTCCGGGTCGATGACTACCACCCTAAGGTTTTTATTAAGCTGTGGAGTTACCTCCTGAAAAATCCACTGGTCAATCATGACATCAATTCTTAAGTATTAAAGGGTTCCGGCCAAGAAGGCTTTCCCCTGCTCTGTGATTACATATTTATTATCCGGATCAGTAGGCTTTGCCGGATTGGTAAGACCTATAAAACCCAGATCACGCAGTGGTTTTATGTAGTTATCCCTGAAGGTTTTCTCATTCTTATAGTCAAAGGCCTGTAGCAAATCACTCATCTTAACAGGAGCCGTACTCAAGCTCAAAATGCCGATGAGGTACCACACTTTTTTACGAAGTAGCTGGGTACCTTTTTCACTCCAGCTGGGTACCTTTTTGATTTGATCTTCTTCAAAAACCTGATTTTCAGGCCAATTCAAAGAACTGAGCTGGGTACCTTTTTTAGACCAGCTGGGTACCAAATACAAAAGAACCTCGTCCCAACTCTTCCCCAAAAGTGATGCTGGCAAAGAAACTTCTTTTAATCCAATGGATAGATGAGCCTCAAAATCTTGCTTGAGTTCAAGCCACCCAGACCACTTTGAAGCATAGCTTCCTAACTGACTATACTGTAGAGGGATTTCGGTAACGAAGGTGTCGTTTTCATGAAAGACAGGCTTTGCTCCGGGGATATACAATGGCAGGTACTTGTTGGTATTTCTGATCCCGGAACCAATCTCATCTGTCCAACCAAAGGCGGTAAAGAACTTTCTGATATTGGGATTCTTAGGGAATGGATTGAACCCACTGGGATCAATTACCCCGTGAAAAAGCGGCTTGTTTGGATTGGTCACTCTGACTTCGGAAGAAGTAATGATCAGTTCGGTAGAAAGTCCGCTGGTGTATTCCCTATGGACGATCACATTACCGATCACTTCGCGAAAGATCTTGTCCCTCAAATCCACCCGCTGATCTCCCTCAGTGTAGAATTGCTCCGGCAGATGCTTGTTTACAAATTCCTTCAGCTTCAGGTAAGTATCAATCAGGTTGGTTCTTAGTGGTGGATTGATCCGATCATCGTAGCGATCAGGATTATCGACCCGCTTCATTCCTTCTACTTTGTACGCCGGAAGCAGGCTTTGAATGGTGGTGTCTTTTCCGAAAATCAAGGCTGCTGCCAAAGTCAGCCCTTCCTGTCCGGTCCGGAAATCCTTCCTCCAAAGTGTAGAATCCCGGAGCATCTGTTCATCACTGACCAAAAGCCAAGGATGATCACTCCGATTACTTCGGATCAAATTCCTGGCTTTTGTGAATAGTTCAGGATCCAAGTCTTCCATTTTTAAAAATGGATAAATGGTGGATTCAGAGAAAAAATTGCGTTTTCTCAAATAGAGATCTCCTATCCTTTGCTGATTATCGGTGATGTCAATGTCACTTTCAAACTCTCTGGAATAGACTCTCCCCCGGTGGTCATGAATCTGACTGCTTGCCGGAACCTGAATCGCTAAGACCATTCCATCCGGATGGGAAACGGTGATCGGCTCCAAGTACATGGGAGGATTGATGCAATCTCTTGAATTGAGAGCGGTGATCAGATCCTTTTTAATTTTGGTCTCGGATGCAGGAACTATCCCGGTGACCTTGGCATGATCATCAACTCCAAGCAGAATCGTCCCCCCATCGGTATTGGAAAAGCTCACAACAGTCTCATACAAGGACCCCGGAACCGAATCCGTGGCCTCCTTAAACTCTATCCTGAGTCCTTCCCCTTGCTTGAGGATCTGTTGTAAACTGCTTAACTCCATGTGCTAAATTTTCAACCTAATTCGAATTGCTCTAAACCATCGGTGGGAAGGTCATAGTCCCTTTCTTCATCATCTTCATTATAATTGATCAAGTTAGCTTCCAGCCTTTCTATTCTCTTATCGCACTCATCTTTGTCAAAGCCGATCCAATTATATTTAAGTCCTTTTCTTAACCCTTCAATAATTCCCCTACCATATCCTTTTTGGTTAGCAAATTGATCGGCTTGAAATTCAGCGCCAATCCCTTGTTCATCAGGATTTAACGCATGCCAAATCTCATGTAAAATGATAGCGGAAACCTCCTGACCATTCAGCTTGTCCATCATATTTCTCTCAAAATGGATTAGAGTTAAAAGCCCATTTGCCTGAACATTTTTAAGCTTGAATCGAGAAGATGGTCCTGGAGTTGCAACAAAAACTGAATTCAAATCAACAAGTGTTTGAATCTCATTATCGGTCAAACGAAAGTCTGCCAAAGCAATTCCTTTCAGGGCAAGGATTTCGAAAAGATCCCCTTTGTTGAATAATTGTTCTAATTGTTCTAATTGTTCTTCCATATCCTTTCAATTACCAATCCGCATTCAAATACTTTTCTAACTGTGACTTGGCTCCTCCGGTGGTCTTGAGGACCTCGGCTCGGAGAAGGCCTTTTTTCTGAAGGGGTGCGATGTTTTTCCCTACGCCGTCATCGAGCTTGGGGTCGTAGCCTTCGGAGATCAACTCATCGATCTTGGTCTTGAATACCTCAATCTCCTGAAGCTGGAATCGGATCTTTTCCTTTTCGTTCTGTGCTTGGGCGGTATCCAATCCCTGAAGCTGGATCTGACGGTACTCGAGATTCTGAACCCGCTGACTTATATACTGCGACTTCAGCTTGAAGAGACTGTCGCGGTTCCACTTGTAGATCAGGGTATAGACCTCTATTCCCAGATGAGGCCCACTGCTGAGATGCCAGATAAAAGGAGTCTTAGGCAAGTACATAAACAGGTTCAGGTGATCGCTCAGATCCTTGAAAAAGTGATGCTCCAGATACTCATTCACCGGACGGCCTAAGAGCCCGTCCAACTGTAGGTACTGCGCAGAAGTAAATCCAATCTCCAAACAGTGCTGCTCCAGTCGCTGACTAAGCGCATCCTCTCCCGGTAGTCCTACCAAAGGAATAATTCCATCTTCATCCTCCTGCAAAAGGGTTCGGATGGTATCCGCCAAGAACTCCAAGGCTATCTCGGCAGCCCTCGCCTCCGGCAGCACATTCGCTTCTCGGAACCAATACCACACATTGATTGGATTGACTTGGTGACGGATGCAGAACTCTTCCAAGCCATTATTGCTCTGATAGAGTGAAGGGAATTCTTCCTTAATTTCTCGAACCTTTTGCTCATCAAATTCCACCAAAGGAAGACCTTCAACATATTTTTTTACTTCTGGAAGTACATTACCAATGTCATTCAAGTAAATCTCCTTCGCCTTAAAGAATAAAGGTAGGGATCCAATGGTTTTACCCATTTTGCCCTCAATTTGATGACGATCAATCTCACTGAGATCATAAACCTCAAAAATCAGTTGGTTAATAATTGCCTCATGAAGTAAGACATTAGTAAAATGAGCGTTCTCAAAATTCAAAAAATAGAGTATTCGATCTCTGAGAGTCGTATTAGACAACCTTGTTAAGGGCGAATATTCAAAGTTTGATTCAAAAATTCGGAAGGAAAAAATCTCTTTCTTTATTTCTACATTTCTTTCAACCAATCTATTAATTAGATCTTCAACACTCTTGGAGGGAATAACAAATGGAATTCTTTTTATGTCTCCAACTTGTGTATTAACTGTTGGGTTGAGCGCATCAACGATGTAGAAAAACAAATCGGAATTTAATGCTGCAAGTAAATAATTTAGGCTTTCCCAGTTCCCGTTTAAAGTAATGGAAGGCCCGCCTGAGTCACAGATAAATCCTGGAGGTAGATATCTGAAGGATACGCCTTTTGACCCTTTACCTGAAAAATTAATCCCCTCTTTGAAGAAACTGCTCTTATTTCTGAGTGCAGAACCACTTTCCTTTTTTATTTTTTCTCCATTATTTTCCCATAAAATTTTAGTCCACAAATTACCATACCACTTAGAGAAAGGACCTCCTTTTGAATAATCAACCCAATTTCCTCCTCCCAATATTTCCCAATGAAATCGGAGATACTTTTCATTGTTTCCAGTGTTTATTCCTGAATTAACATCTGCATAACTATTTAGCCCTTTTTCCTTAAACTTCTCCCTAAACCCATCGCTGATCCAATAGATAAAAGGCCAGCCTTCTATGATCTTGAGCTTTTCTTGAGGAATTGAAATATTGTGCTTGTTGGGGCGGTTGGCTATAAAATCTTCCAATGCCTCTAAGCAAAACTCTTTTTTAAACTTTTCTTTAGGAGTTCTGGTGTATTGATCCAATGAAATAAACCAAGCATTCTTAAGTTCAGAATTGCCCTTTTCCAACACATAGAATGCTGGATCAGCCATTACTGCTCCAAAAAGATTGCTCAATCCATAATCAACAAAAACACTGATTTGAGTTTTACCTAAAATGAATTTTCTGACATCTTCAAAGCTCTTGATGTACATAAAAGTCAATGGATGAATCAAGGCAATTTTCCCTTTATCATCAGTAAGCTCAAAACACCGCTTAATAAAGACCGCGTATAGATTTGAATTGAATTTGTATGGCTGCCTAAAATTAAAATCGATGAATTTTTTAAGTTCCAGCCCAAAATCCCCGCTATCTGTATAGGGTGGATTTGCCACGGCTACATCATACTTCTGGGTGAGAATCTTTAGAAACGTGATCGCGTCCTTTGCTTGAGAATTGAGAAAACTGTAGCCTTGGCGGGCGGAGTTTTCAGCCATAGCTCGCTGCAAGTTGGCCAAGAACTGAACCTTGAATTTCTCAAAGTCCTCGACATTTTCCTGCCCAAACATAGAGATTTGGGTCTTGTCCACGACGGATTTGGATCCAAACCATCGCAAGCTCAACTTCTCTTCCAAGCGTACAAGGGAACCAAATTTGTAGGCGTTCTGTAGGTCAGACCATACGTCCTCGATGATCTTGCGATGGCGTTCGGGAAGTTTGATATCTCCTTCTCCTTCAAAAAGATGTGCCACCTCATCGAAGTCAGGAAGAAAGAAATCAGAACTGACTACATTGAAATGATTGATATGGATGGTTTTTCGCTTCCGCTTGGCTTTGATCAGCAAGCCCAATTGGGCCAGTTGGATCGCTCGATCATCCAGATCTACGCCGTGTAGATTATGCTCAATGATCCACTTGGGGATGTCCTTGACTTCGTAATCCGCACCGTAGTTATCGATCTGATCGAGGTACAGGTCATAAAATAAATCGAAGCTGTACAGTAGGAAATTTCCCGAACCATTGGAGGGATCGATCAATTTGATCTCATGCAGGGGTTTGATGTCTCTCGTGCTCCGTGTTGGCGCATTGGCTATGGCATACTTGGTTCGGATCTCACTCTCAGGATACATTTCCAGATAGAGCTTACCCAAGCTGTTGTCCACCAAAAATTTCACCACCCATTTGGGTGTATAGACTTGGCTTTGGATGGAGACTTTATTGTATTCCGTCTTTCCACCGTCTTCCTTGTGCTTTTTCTTTTTGTGGGTATTGTAGCTCTCATACAGCCATCCCAGCACATCGTCACTTTTCCAGACCTCCGGTTCTACCTGAGGATCTTCTTCTACCTGATTGAATAGCTGTACGATCTCTTGCAGCTCTAAGGCTGTCGGCAAGAGGTGATATGGATGACCGAGGGAAAAAAGAGGAATGTCGTTACCCAGGTCGGAGAATTGATCCTCCAAAAAAGAAAGTAATCCATCGGCATCCTGATTTCTGCCTTCCGGATGATTCTCCAACCAAGCAAAGTGCGCGAAGGAACGATCTCCGTATTGGTTCCGCTTGGTCACCACCTCCGGGATCAAGACATGGGCTTCCATCACTTTCAGCGCAGCCAGTCTGTTGAAGAGTGTAAAGGTGAATTCATCCACCAGCTTTTCAAAAGCCAGTGCTACAGTACCCGTTTCCTTGATAAATACTTCCCTGATCTCATCGATCCGTCTCCGATCCACCTTAAACTCCTCCAGAATAGAAGCAATGGGCTGAACTCCCGAAGGACTGATTCCCATCCTTCCCAGCTTATTGGTGATGGCACGCTCTACGGACTCCCGAATCAGGGTGGTATGATCTGCAAGTTTCATGGGGTACTATTGTTAAAAAGATGGAAAGATGTCAAACGAAGGATTGTAACTGAAACTTATTCCAGTTCGATTTCATCTTCATCGGAGGCATTGGACACTTTGTAGAGTTCTGATTTCAGCCAGCTTTTGTACTCTTTGATCTTCATGGATTTGGAAGGCAGCTTAGAGGAAATTTTCTTCTTTTGAACCGGAACTGTCACCACGCTTTCCGAAGCAATCGTGGGTTCAGGTGCTTGAGTCTTCAGTCCGGCCTCGATCACTTCCAAGTCGGTTTTCTTTTGCGAAGCCAACTCGATAAATGACAAAATCTCCGAATAGGTGAATTTGCTTTTGATTTCCTTTACATCGAACCCAAGTTCGATTTCTGGCAGAATTCTATTGGATGCATAGGACTCAATCTTAGACAATGCATATTCTGATTCTGAATTGAGCCCTATTGGTAAGGTCTGGATCTTGTCTTTGAGCTTTTCTGTCAATTCAGAGATCACTTTATAGCGCTCCGAACTTTGACGGGCAGCCTCCTGAAAGAGTGCATGATATTGATCTTTTACCTTTTGGGCAGTCTGTTGGAGTTGAGCAAAGTTCTTGGTCAGATTGGACGTGTATAGTTTTGAAAATGATGCTACCAATTCCTGAACCGCTTCCACCGAGACGGAAGCCTTTTCCAATTCATCCTTGACGGACTCGACATAAGACTTCCATTGATTGGCCTTGACCAAATTATCATTGGCAAACTTCTCGATCCGCTTGATTGAAGAAACCGCCGTTTCAAACTGATCTCTTGAGTTGAGAAACTGTTCTCCTTTGTCTATGTAGTTGGCATCACTGACTGCCCCGGTAAAATCCTCCAGGAACTCTCTTTTTTCTGTGAGTTCCGGAAAGAGCAAATTGCTGTTGGGAACTCTTGAAGTGATTCCTTTTACTTTTTCGCAGAAGGTTCTGGACAGATCCCGAACAGCATTGACCAATTCAAAATCATTGGTATTGTAATCGATCTTTTTCTGGATGTGATCCTCGATATCCAAATCCAGGAGTGTCTTCACCATATCCTGCTTTTGAGCTGCGGATAGCGATTTGGTGATGGCTTTGAAAGAGGCTTTTCTAAATTCCTTTGCTGTGGAAAAAATGGCTAAAACACCATCATCCTTCCAGGAATACTTCTCTGAACCATTGTGTTTGGCAATGAGCTTTCCTCCTCTCATCAATGCAGCCACCGTGCTCATGACCGTCCCAAAGGCAAAGCCTGTAGGTGGTAGCTCAAGATCTTTTTCGAGCATCTGCCCATCCACAAAAGTGTTTCGACATTTGAAAAGAATCTCAGAAGAGACCTTCAAGTGCTCCCCGACGAAATTCCCCGAAGGATCAAAGAACTGGAAATCAGGCCCTGAAAATAATCGCTTGAGGTTCGCACCATGAGCTTCTTTCAGGATTGACACCGCAAGGGTATCGCTCAGCTGCGCACTGAGCTTTTTGTGAAAAATATTCTGGATCACCTTGCGCTGTTGACCAGAAATGACTGAGCCGAAGTTATCCTTGCTCAGCTGGAAAGTATTGAATAGGTAAATGGCGGTGGAACTTGAAATAGCTTCATCCACCAAATACGCCAAGCGTTGTAATTTCTCTTCCTTGGAGGAAGTGAAAGACTGAAGGATCTTGCCTTCCTCCGAATTGGGATTGCTATACTTCTGCTCGAGGTAGGAGGTTTTTTCGATCTCTTCGATCAGCTTGTCAATAGCCTTGAAATGCTTGTTATCCGGAACCAGCCAAATGATATCCTTGTCGTTCTGATGCTGTATTTTCAGCTGCTCGATGTCCCCTTCCCGGTTGTCTGAAATATTGTAGAGACTCTTTACCCGAACTTTAAGATTCCGGCTTGATGGAGTCGTCAGTTCATCATCATTGTCGGTAGTGATATAGAAATCAAACTGCTGTCCTTCCTCAGATACCCTTGCCAGAAGTTTGATAGCCTGAGATGCCTTCAGAGCAAGCGTAAATTTGTTCTTCTTATTGTAGCCCTGGACGGTGAATGCGTTCATCTCATCCAGCAAGCGCTGCTCGATATCAGAGGTAATCCGATAGGTCTTATTGGTGTCCAGAAGGATTTTGGCCTCAGTCAGAATTTCAAGAGCCTTGGTGACCTCCTCCTGCTTTTTGTAATACTCCTCAGAATCCGAAGTGAAGGACTTAAGTATATTTTGAAGGGTGGTAGGAACTACCTCAGCTTCATGCAGGAAGTTGATCGTTTCCAAAAGTCTCCTTCCACTGATCGGAGAATCCACGGATCTAAGGATACTTTCCGCATTGCTGAATCGATTGACCAAGCGAACTGATGGCTGCTGCTGAGCTACCTTCGAGATCTGCCAACCTGTCGCAATCTGGAAAAGGGTACTCTTTTGCATTTCCAGCTTTAGGATCTCATAGGTCGTGTAAATCATCCCTCGGGCAGCCACTTTGGTAGAAGCATATCCTTTGGTTCCGAACAGGAAATTTTGGAGTAGCTCAAACTGGTGTTTGTAGAACGGATAGTAGGTAATGTAGGAGCCTTCAGAATCAGTCTTTGAATTACCCACTCCCTGCAATAGGGAATGATCAGAGATTTTTCCGGAATGATCCTTAAAGTCCTTTTGGAGGAGCTTTACCCCTTCTTCCGACTTTTTCAGTAATCGGTTCTGAATAATGATATCTACCTCGGTAGCCTCCAAGTGAATCTTGGTCTTGAACCGGTCGGTTACTTTGGTGAGCTGAGCTTTGGAAACATTGCTATTGTTGATGACATCATCCAGCTTTTCCTGCGCAATGGCAATCGTCCATACATTTCCTCCCAAAGCTGTCAATGCTTCACTAAGTCCTTCAAGATCAAGAAGGGTGAACTTTCGCTGATTTAGTGCCTCACTGGTTTCATCAAATAAGAAAACAATCCTCTCGTCTTTTCTGAGTGCGATGTAGTGTCCAAGTTCTTGCTTAAGCTTATTTGCACTGAACTGATCAATCTCCCTTCTGACTGTTGTCAGCATGTTATGATAATCACTTTCAGTACCTCCCAAGCTCAGGAAGATGTTTTTTACAGCCTTGGCATACTCAATAAGTTTTGTTTTAAAGGTGTCCCAATCGGATCCTAACTTCTCAAAGACAAAATCTCTGACATCCATTTTGGACTCATTGACCATTAAATTATAGAGCAAGTACCCATGCTCATTTTGAGGAAGGTCAATAGACTTAAGGAAATTGCTGAAAAAAGTAAAAGAAATTCCCTTCGAAGTATCCTGCTTGGCGATATCAAAACTCACCAATCGGGAGTTGATCTGATCAAGGCGATTGATTGAATTTCTCACCAAGGCCTCATCCTGAAGTCCCGTAAATCTCTGTAAAATCCGATCCCGTGCAGGAGTGCCAAAAATGGTTGGGTTCTGGATCAAATAACCCAAAAGCTTTGCAAAATAGGACTTTCCAGAACCATAGAATCCTGAAATCCAGACACCAGTTTCAAGGATCCCGGAAAGATAAATCCCGACAAAATCCTCATACTCCTTGGCAAGGCCTTCAGTGACTATGTAGGATTCAATCTCGGTGAGAATTTCGTTCTCAGAAATATCTTCCAAGTCGATCACGTTTTTGATGTCCTCAGTAAGATCAATGGTAAGTATATCCTTTATCAACATGTCAAAACGCTTTAACTATCATGCATCTATATCTGGATGCAGGTCTTTTGGAAAGAAACATTAGATTTTCGCCTTCCATACTGGCCGGGTAAAGCACGATCAATGGAAGTGAGGAATGCATCACCGTCGGATGCTCCATAATATGAATATTGTCAATACCGGTTCCGAAAAGGGCACCAACCCTAATCAGAACCGAAATTTTATTTTTGGAAGTTGCAGACTGAATTTTAGCCATGATGTCTTTGAAAAGATCCTCATGGTCTTCTCCATTTGGTGCTTTGAAAACCTGGTGTACTGAACCTCTCAAAAGATCAAAAAGCATGGGAAGCTCCTCTTTTTTGGACTCTACAAAATCCAGAAGAACTTGATCTAAATTGATGATTTCAAAATTTTCAGTCTCCAGATGGGACTTGAATGAGTCAATGAATTCTTTTTCCTGACTTGGAGGACAAACTACCAAAATCGAATTCCCCCCGTTGGCATTTAGTCTAATTTCAGATCTCCTGTCAGAATCAATCAGGTTTTTGACAGTAATTACAAAATGATCAGGAGAATATTGGCTCATCAAAAATGTCTTTTAGTTTAAAATTTGGCTCGACCGTAAGCCGATCTCCCAAATAAGTCACATTAAAAAAACGAACGAATTTCTTTTGAAGCAATCTTTCTATCAAATATTGAGGCTCCATAAATGAATATTTCAACCATTTACTTAAGAGCAAATTATTTTTCGTTTCAATCTGGGTAATCCAAAAGACAAAAATGACAAACATCTTGTCAGAGAGGTAAGGATGCATAATCGTCTTGGACATCCTTCCTTCCATCAGTCCAAATTTTTTTATTAGCGTCAAATATTTCCCTGAGACCTTTTCTAGGGTATAATCAGACCATTCTTTGATTTCTTCGATTCCAGATTCTTTCAAACACAACAAGGGCTCTTTCCCTGACAAGCCCACACGTCCACTATAAAAGGCTGGAAAAAAAACATGCTCATTCAAATAATCCAGCAGGAAATTATTTGAGGAACTATGCCAAAACAGAAGCAGCAAATTATCAGAAGATAGACCTCCTCTATTCAATGACTCAACGATCAGCTTTTTGACAGTAGGGCTTTTAAACTGAAGGAAGTTATCAGAAATCGCCCTTCTAAATCGATCAACTGCTTTAGAAGTTTTTATCGAAGTATAATTGTAATGAGGCTCTCTAACCTCATTTTCAACAGGATCCATTTCATTCATAAAATGAATGATTAGGTTCCAATCTGGCATTCCGCCTAATATGTTGATACTTGAGTTAGAACTCATTCTGATATAGGTGATTACTTTACGAAGTTAGGGAAAACGAAAGTAAGGCATCTTAGTTCAAGGTGATCCTTCATTTAAAACTTAAAAAAAAATCCAACTCAAATTCAAGCCTTCCCGTATAAATGGAACCTATTGGGGCCAATAGGTATTCCAAACCATAAAAATCACACATTTGATTTAATGAAAAATATTGGATTATTTTGCATCAATCCAAATAGCTATGGCAATCAGTATTAAAAGTATTCCAAATCTGAAGCAAAGTGAAGCTAAAGCTTTCGTTGAAAAGGCAAATGCTAATGTATCAAAAAGAGCTTCAGTCAACTTTTCAAAGCAAGTTGCAGCTACGAATGCTATTTTAAATAAAGCGAAGCTCAAATAATTTTCATGATTTGAGCTTTTTATTGAACTCCTGTACCTTCAAAAATCTTGATGAATCGCTACTAAAAAGTTGTAAGTCTTTTGATTGCGAAAACGAAGATTTAAATGAATTTTTTCAAAAAGACGCTCCAAAATACTCAAAAGAGCTTTTAGGTAAATCCTATTGTTTTGTTCTGGACGAAAATCCTAAAATCATTGTTTGCGCATTTACAATATCAAATGATAGTATTAAGGCACATCTTCTCCCAAATGGGAGGAAAAAGAAGGTTGCCAAGCCAATCCCCAGAGAAAAACAGCTAAAAAACTATCCAGCAGTGCTTATAGGTAGACTGGGGGTGAATAAAGATTTTGGGGGAAAGGGAATAGGAAGAGAGCTTATGGATTTTATTAAGGGATGGTTTATTGATTCAAACAATAAGACCGGGTGCCGCTTTTTGGTAGTAGATTCTTACAATACGCCTAAGCCCTTAGCTTATTACAAGAGAAATGGTTTTGAACCACTTTTTACCACAGACGAGCAAGAGAAAAACTATTTCGACCTTGATGAATCAATAGTCTTGAAAACAAGATTGATGTATTTCGACCTAATTTTACTGTCGTCATAATCAGAACAAGTTATTCAGAGCTTGAGAAATTAATGGATTGTTCAAAACTGACTCCATTAACTTAGCATGATATGTAAGCTTATCTTCTCTTAGGAATTCCAACTTAACTATTTGAGATAGTTTAGCTCTCTTTCGACGAATAAAATCTACACTTATTGGTGAATAGAAATTTTTCTTTATTTTCAACTATAATTATTGTAAAAATCTAAATGAAGTTTTTTAGACTAGCCATTTTTTAGGCTATTCTAACACCATATTGCCTATTTTTCAAATGGAAGGATCTAATACTCTATGAATTGTCATATAAAAATTAGGATTGTTTTTTCAGCGCTCTTTTTAATCCTTGCAATGGGATACTCAATAGGCTCTGGGAAAGGTATAGCGTCGATATGGAAGTCAATAATTGCTTATCAAAATGAAGCCCCAACCGCAGATTTCACTTTCTCGCCGAATAATGTCTGTGCCACCGAATCGATCAAGTTCACAAATACTTCCACTGGAACGGATCTAACCTATAGCTGGAATTTTGGTGATGGAACCCCAATCTCCACCTTGAAAGACCCAACTCATACGTTTAACGCGATAGGAGGAGGCACAAAAACGTTTACTGTGACTCTGACTGTGACAGAGAATGGTGTTGCTTCGGCGCCTGTATCAAAGCAGGTTACCATAAAGGAAATCCCTTCATTAAACGTAACCAGCGACAAGAGCAATACGGATTTCGATAACCTGAAATATTTCATTGTTTGTGAAAATACACCCTCTGAATTCACTTTTTATAATGCCGCAGGACCAACAGAAAAAAACATTTTATATCAAATCGATTGGGGTGATGGAAGTCCTGCATTTAGTGGCGCCACTTGGACTGAGCTAAAGCACACCTATGCTGTTGGAATCTACACCATCACCTACACAGTTACCTCAGAGAACGCATGTAAAGTGTCCAAAAAATACGGGGTCTTTATTGGATCTAACCCAGCCGTTGGATTAGGAAATCCTGGAAATACGAATGTCTGTGTCGGTGAAACTTTAACCTTCCCAATAACAGGGACAGCCAATAATCCCCCAGGAACAAAGTATACTGTCACATTTTCAGATGGCTCAGCACCACAAGTGTTTAATCATCCTGCCCCCGCCTCAGTCTCCCACACGTTTACTAAAACTTCCTGTGGTTCAACAGCTGATGGATTTGAAAACTCATTTTCAGTAAAAATCGTAGCTGAAAACCCTTGCTCAAGATCGCAGGCATCAGTTGTACCTATCTATGTTTCCGAACCACCAACCCCAAAAATTAAAGCTCCAGCGGATCCGGTTTGTATAGATACAAATGTCACTTTTGAAAATACTACTCAGTTTGGAACTGAAGTAAGTAATAATGGAGCCTGTAGTCAAGAAGGTAAGTTTGTTTGGGAAATCACTCCTGCGACCGGTTGGACTTTGCAAGGCGTATCCTCCCTTGGAACTCGACCAAATCCAACTGCTCCAAACACCTGGATTTCCGGCACTAAAAATCTTGTCCCAAGATTTACAACTCCAGGCACTTATACGATCAAATTGATCACAGGAAACCGATGTGGAATCAAAGAGGAGGTTAAAACCATTTGCGTCATTCCAAAACCTATAGCCTCATTCACTTTAGAAAAAACTGAAGTCTGTGGCCCGGCCACTGTCAAGGCAACGAATACTTCCAATATTTTGGGAGCCTGTGGAACAACTAATCCCAACACATTTACCTGGAGCGTGACTTATACAAAGGGAACTTGCGGCACTACATCAGATTGGGAATTCACAGGAGGTTCAAACAAAAACTCAGAGAGCCCAAGCTTCCTATTCAAAAATCCTGGCATTTATACCGTCCGGCTTACTATTGACGCAAGCTGTGGCCCATCAATTAAGGAAGAAAAAATAACAGTTACAGCACCTCCGACAGTTAGCATTAATAACATTCCGAACAGCTGCGGGCCTGCCACTATAACCCCAAAAGCTGCTATTGGTGTTTGTGATTCAGGCACTCCAACTTACAAATGGACCTTTGATGGAGGGATTCCAGCAACTTCTTCAAGCTTAGATCCGGGTCCAGTTACATTCTCTACCCCTGGGCCAAAAAAAATCACCTTGGAAGTCACCTCCTCCTGCGGGTCAACCAAGACAGAGAAAGTATTTACTGTAAATGAGCTTCCTGTGGCCAATGCAGGACCCGATGCCGAAATCTGTAATGGTGAAGATTTCAAATTAAGCGGGACAGCTACGGGAGGTACAGGATCTTTTACTTACCAATGGACGAGTGTACCAGCTTCCTCTATTCCCGGAGCAAATACACCGTCACCAACGGTTAAACCCAATCAGACCACAGTTTATAAACTGACTGTAAGAGATCAAGCTACAAACTGTATTTCTACAGATGAGGTACAGATAAAGGTAATTCCTGCTCCAGTCATCCAGTTTGATATTCCTAATCAGGAAATTTGCTCTGGAGAGACTACCAAAGCGGTAAACCTCACAACAATTCCTTCAGGCGAAAACATAAATTGGACCTCCGCAGCAAATGGAGCATCAGGAGTTATTCCAACCGGAACAGTTCAAATCCCTGCTCAAACGCTAATCAATACCACAGGAAAACCCATCGATGTGGTTTACACTGCCTTAATCGCTAATGCTACGCAAGGCAACTGTTCCGTTGTGCCTGCCAAATACACCATTCGGGTCAATCCAGCACCCGTCTATATAAATGAAAATCTTTCTATATGCAGCGATCAATCATTTGATTTCAAACCTGCAAATAATGTAACTGGATCAACTTTTACATGGACTGTTCTTTCACCAACTGGAATCAGTGGAGCAAGTAATTCTACTCTGCCAGCAACATCCATCAAACAGCAGCTTAAAAACACTACCAATGCTCCATTAAATGTGGTTTACACCATAACTCCTTTTCTTGGGGCGTGCTCCGGAAGTTCCTTTGAACTCAAAGTAACCGTTCAACCTGCTCCCTCCATAATTTTCTCTGAAACCGACCAAACTCTCTGTACAGGTACTTCATCAAAAGCTGTTTTATTTTCTTCTGACGTGGCAGGAGCTACGTTCTCTTGGACTGTAAACCCAAAGGGTATTACTGGAGGAGTGGTTTTATCAGGCACAGGAAATCAACTACCTGCTCAAAACTTAATAAATCCAACTAATCAGCCGATCACTCTGGAATATCAAATAAGTGTCAGCACCAGTACAGGTGGAACTTGCTCAGGAGTGCCTAAAACTTATCGAATCACAGTTAATCCCTCGATCAGCTTAACGGATGAGGTCTCAAAATTCAATGGATTTGGAATAAGCTGTTCAGGAGCGAATGATGGTTTTATCAAACTAAACCCAACAGGAGGGAATGGAATTTTTACCTATTCCTGGACTGGCCCTGCCGGTTTCACTTCCAATTCAAAGGATCTGTCAAATCTTAAGCCTGGTTCTTATCAGGTAAGTATTTCCGACCAGTTCGGTTGTTCAATTTCTCAAACTTACCAAATAACCGAACCACAACAACTGGTTGCCAATGTGGTCTCCGTAAAGAATATCCTTTGTGCAGGTGATGAATCGGGGGCGATTGAGATTTCGGTTTCAGGCGGTACGAGTTCATTGCCATACAAATTTGAATGGAAGAGAAATGGAATTTCAATTCCAGCCAACTCACAAAATTTATCAGGGATTTCAGCAGGTACATACCAAGTCAAAATCAGTGACGCTAATGGTTGTTTTCAAACTCTTTCTGGAATTCAGATTACCGAACCGGCAGCAGCCCTATTTATCAATTATCAAAAAACAGACATCAGTTGCTATGGTGCTAATGATGGAGCACTTGACCTGAATGTCAGTGGTGGACAACCTCCCTATATCATTACTTGGACTTTTGGTTCAAGCCAAAGCTCTTTTGATAATCTTGGTCCGGGAGATTATACCCTCACGGTGGCTGACCAAAGCGGCTGTACACGAACTCAAACTATCACAATTAAGGATGCGCCTCTTTTCGAAACCACTCCAGAGCTAAAGCAGATTTCCTGTTTCGGGAAAAAAGATGGTTCTATTAAGCTCAATTTAAATGGTGGGGTAGGAAAAACCACCATCCGATGGGATCATGGTGCAGAGCTTGAAAACCTGTTCAATCTGAGTTCAGGGTTTTATGGGGTTACAGTTCGAGATGAAACAGACTGCGTAATCCGAAGTGAATTCAATATCGTCGAACCTGCTCAACTCCAACTTGATCCAAAAGTGACGGATGCATTGGAATGCTTTAATACTCAAAGTGGTGAAATCAACTTGGGTATTATCGGTGGAACTCCACCCTATACCATCCAATGGAGCAATGGAAGTACAAGTGAAACACTCACTGGCATAACTTCTGGTCAATATGCAGTAACGGTCAAGGATGCTTCAGGGTGTTCTATCAATCAATCTTTTGAAATTAAAAGACCTCCTGCATTAAGCATTGTAGGTTTCAGATCAACCAATGTACAATGTAACCCGAGATCTGTAGAGGAGAAGTTTCAAGTCACTGTTACAGGAGGTGTCGCACCATACACCATACAATGGTCTGGAGGAAAGGTGTCACCTGACGGAAAAATCATGACAACCGACTCACCCGGACTATATGAGGTAATAGTTACAGATGGAAAAGGTTGTGTCAAAAAAGAATCTTTCGAAGTGGAAAGCCTTGAAGTCATTCCAAGGTCTGAAATCGAATCCACAGCTTTTGAACAATACAATTCCTACTTAGTCAATTTCGAGATCCAGTTTTTAAATAAGTCCTTTGGACAGATTACTTCCTATTTCTGGGACTTTGGAGACGGTTCAGAGAGTTTTGAAGAAAATCCAAAGCATACTTACAGTGCTGAAGGTGAATATGAAGTAACGCTAAAGGTTACAGATGTTTTTGGATGTGCTTCAGAAGTAAAAAAGAAGATATCTGTCTTTGATTACTATTTGGTTGTTCCCAATGCATTCACACCAAATGGGGATGGAATCAATGATTACTTTTTCCCCAAATATCTTAACATAGAATCTCTTGAGTTTTGGATTTTGAATAAGTGGGGAGAAACCATTTTCTATACAGACGATCTTAATTCTCAGGGTTGGAACGGGAAAATCAATCAAGCTGTGGGATTGCCTGGAAACTATGTTTACAAATTGAAATTCAAAACTCTGGATGGTAGAACCCAAACCCAGACTGACCTCTTTTTACTACTCAAATGAAAAAACTTGTAGGAACAATAGCGGTCATCTTTTTTGTCCTCACACAAGTTGGGGCTCAGGATTTTCATTATTCGCAGTTTTATGCAGCACCACTTTATTTGAATCCTGCGCTAACGGGAAGCACAGAACTTTCCAGAGTGGGATTGAATTATCGAAAACAATGGCCTGGATTAGATCATGACTTCAATGCGTATTCTGCATACTTTGATCATTACAGTTTTGACCTCAAGAGCGGTGTTGGTCTGGCGGTAAACAGTTTTCAGGAAACTAACATGAAGGTAAATACGACTGATGTATCGGCCTTCTATTCATATAACCTTCAGATTGCAGAATCCTGGAATTTCAGAATGGGGACTCAAGTCTCATTGGTGAGAAGAAGTGCGGATTTGGATAATTTGATTTTTGGAGATCAGGTAAACCTGTTCAATCGAAGCATAAATTCAGGAACTATTGATGATGTGCCAGATTTTGATCCCTATTCGTATTTGGACATCGGATTTGGGGCTTTATTAAACAATGAGAACTTTTGGCTTGGGTCTTCTTTTCATCATGTGAATCAGCCGGGAATCAGTTTTTATCCTGATGATGCCTTAGGCTACCTACCTGTCAAATGGAGCGTACATGGAGGCTGGAATTTCCCATTAGGAGCCAATCAGTACTTTGGATCTAAGTTTGACAACATGGCATCTGTCATGGCAAACTACAAGAAGCAAGGCCCATTTCAACAATTTGACCTTGGAACCCAGCTACTGTATAAATCTCTAATAACCGGTCTCAGTTACAGAGGAATCCCCGGAATGCGAGGTTTACCCAATAAGGATTCAATCATCTTTCTCGTCGGATTAAAATTGGAAACAGGAATGGTCATGGGTTACAGCTATGACTTTATGGTGTCAAACATCGGTACTCAGACCAATGGGGCGCATGAAATATCAATTCGTTACCAATTCTTTATGGGAGACCCTAAGTACAGAAACCAAAGAAGCAGATTATTGAAGTGCTTTGATTTTATGATGTGAGAAAGAAACACAAACTCCATTTGTTGCGAATCTTAGTTTGTTTTCTCCGAACTGATCTGATGTTCTCCGAACCTTAGTTGATTTTTATTACGAACTAAAATGAGATTTTTCACGAACTCGAATTACTATCAATTGATAGATGAACCTCAATTCCTCCCACATTAAGCCAATTTGAAGAGAAAAATTCAATTAGGAACTTGCCGGGTTATATGCATTGGCCCCATCTAATTTAGGGTAGTGTATGGGATGTTGTTTTTTCAGGCACATTTTAAGACTGCTTTAAAACTAAATTATATTTATATCCGCATAATCTGCGGAGATTATAAACCCCATTCTCCGCAATTGAGTCTCGATGCAAATTGAGAGATTCTTGGACTCTGGTAGATTTACCCTTTAACCCAAACCGATAAAGTAATGAAACCAGTCCGAAACCAAGAATTAGAAGACCATGTAAAAGCAGTAGAGACTGATCCAAAAATCAACCTCAAAGTTCCTGCTGAACTGAAAAACCCACACCCAAGGATTAAGAGTTTACACTTTAATTCCTCAAAAAGTTGGGGCAGTTATCATGGACAAAAAGCCTATCCTGGGGATAAAAATTTTGATGTTATCGTCGGGAAATCAAACTTAATGAGAGCCAAGCTTATTCTTGACACTTTTTTTAAAGCTATAGAAGGAAGAGGTCACTCCATTGTAATCGATGAAGAGCACTCCTATTTGGAGGCTTTTGGAGAAAAACTAAGAATAAGATTTTGGGAAAAGAGCAAATACATCGGAAACCAAAATGAAAACATCTATCGAGATATGGAACTCAGCGGTATCCTTTCCATCCAATATTTTAGAATTGGCAATTATGTGGAGCGAGAATGGAGTGATGCAACATACGTTAAACTTGAGGAAAAGCTCGGAAGAGTCATAGGCAGTCTGGAGTACTATGCCAAAAAGGAAAAAGCAGAGCGACTGGAACGAGAGGAACGATGGAGAGTTCAAAAAATCAAGGAAGAATTAATTAAAGAAAAAAACGCTCGAAAAGAGAAGGAATTCAAAAATTTCAAAACACTCTTGGATCAGAGTCTCAGATGGGAAAAAGCTCAAACCATTCGCGCCTTCCTAAACCAAATTCAGAATAATCCAGATGAATGGAAAGAAACTGAAAACCTAAACGAATGGATCAGCTGGGCTAACGACAAAGCAGATTGGTTGGATCCAACTATTAAGAAATCAGACCCACTGCTAAACCCTTTTGGAAAATTTCATGAATTACTGCTTGATGAATCCATTAAACTTGATTCATACAACATAGATAAACTTTGAAGTTTTCTATTTAGATAAAATCCCAGTTTCTCCCTTTAACAAAAGCAATAGTCACTCAGGGGATGGTGGTTAGTTCATTCTGAATTTTTAACATTTATGTGTAAACATTTTTGTTTATTATTGTTCAATGAATCCAATCATACAGCATATCAAAGGTATCCATCCAGGACTTTACCTTGAGAGAGAACTCAAAAAACGCGGCATAGCTAAAGGTCCATTTGCTTTGTCTATTGGTGAATACCCTCAGACCCTCAGTGCAATTACACACGGGAAAAGAGGAATGAATCCTTCTTTAGCTATTAAGATTGAGGAGGCCTTGGGTATGGAGGAAGGTACGCTAATGGTTTTACAGGCACTTCATGAAGTTAAGCTTGAGAAAGCAAAAATGCATTCCAGACAAACCCCGGATTTGAGCAAACTTAGGCCTGCGCTTTTCTGGGACACCGATATCACCAAGATTGATTGGATAAAAAACCAAAGATTTGTCATTGAAAGGATTGAGGAAAGAGGTAACGAAATAGAGAAGGCAGAAATTAAAAGATTTTATAACCAGAGGCTTTTGACAAAATTCGATCACCTATGACCTCCGGCCTATATTGGAATACCGTAAACAAGATCTTGAAGGAGAGTTTATTTCTACTGTTATCAAGTCCTCAATTTGGTGAATTCCGGCTTGTGGGTGGAACATCATTGAGTTTGCAAATTGGTCATCGACTCTCCGTTGATATTGATTTATTCTCAGATCTTCCATACGGGACCATTGACTTCGATCAAATTGATCAATTTCTAAACCGGAATTTCCCTTATGTTTCTCCTCCTACCAACGTCCCAATTGGATTCGGAAAATCCTATTTGATAGGAAAGGATCCGGTCAACAGCATCAAGCTTGATGTATACCATACGGAGCCCTTTCTTGAAAACTCAATTGAAATAGAAGGAATAAGACTGGCAAGTATCGGGGAGATTGCTGCAATGAAAATGGACGTCATTCAAAGAGGAGGCAGAAAAAAGGACTTCTGGGATATTCATGAATTATTAGGTAAGTATTCCTTAGAGCAACTGATGGAACTTCATCAAAAGAAATATCCCTATATCCATGATAAAGAGCTATTGTTACAGAATTTCAATGAATTCTCACGAGCAGATGATGAACCTGATCCTATTTGCTTGAGAGGAAAATACTGGGAGTTAATTAAGTTAGATCTAATAGAAACCAAAGAAGATTTCCTTAAAAGCAATAATTAAAACAACCTTCAATTTTCATTTCTTCACCTTTAGAACCGAGGGTTCGAATCCCCTCTTTTACCGTTCATCACAATTTTTACTAAAAAAAGTGGGTCAAAAAAAATCGAGACCTGTAGCAAATTAAAGTTTCCAAAACCCTGTTTATCAATCTAATAAGTCCGATTATTCGAATCCCTCCTCCTCTGCAAGACAAAACCCTAACTATCTGAAATATTGAGAGTTAGGGTTTATTTTTTGAATTTAGTAGCGAATTTAGTAGCGAATCTATCTGATTTTTGAATTGATACTTCTAAGTACCGTTCCGATGTATCTTCCAAAGAATTGACCAGCTATTTTTTTGAAAAGTCTTCAAGGAATTAAAAACACCCCACCTACAACTGATCAAATCCTGGGATAGGTCAAATCGGAAATTCGATTTAATCTTTTCAAATTCCGATCCTCGAACAATTCGTACGGTACGAAGTGTGCGAGGCGTACGTGGTGTACGAGAAAAGCCATTTTTTATCGAGTCTTTTGCTTTTAGCAAATCAAAAATTGCCTAGCAAAATGATTTTTAGCCACTTCTCTACATATTCATTTACCAGCTTATCTAATAATTTTCCATATTCTAATAATCACTCTTCCAAATTTGAATGATAGAAAGTTTCTTATTTCGCATAGTATTTCAGTAAAATCCCCTTCCACAGCAGAAGGGGATATGCTCTCAGCTTTTCATCTTCCTTTTCAGCAATTGCGCATTAATGGCCACTATGACCGTACTCAGGCTCATGAATACTGCGCCTATAGCAGGACTGATCACCAGGCCTGAAATGAAGCCTGTGGCCAGTGGCAATGCGATGGCGTTATAGCCTGTCGCCCAAGCGAGGTTCTGGATCATCTTGTTGTAGGTGGCTCTGCCAAATAGTACCAGATTGGCAATGTCCTTTGGGTTGCTGTTGACCAATATGATGTCGGCTGTCTCGGCAGCCACATCAGTACCGGAACCTACTGCAATACCCACATTAGCCTGTGCCAGTGCAGGGGCGTCATTCACACCATCACCCGTCATGGCTACAAAGTGGCCTTCTTTTTGGAGTTTCTTGATAATTTCCACTTTTTGATGGGGCAGTACCTCACTGTAGTAGCCATCTAGCCCGAGTTTTTCACTGACTGCCTTGGCGGTTTTCTCATTGTCCCCGGTAGCCATATAGAGCTTCATGCCTTTTTCCCGAAGCGTTTCGATTGCTTTAGGGCTTTCCTCCCTGATTTGGTCGGACAAGGCTATGAAGCCTATCAATAGATTCTCTTGCAGCACATACACGATGGTTTCTGCCTCATCAGATCCTGCCTGATCGGGGATATTTATGTCGTTTTCTTTCAGGTAGCCAGGGCTGACTACTTTCAAATTTTTTCCTTCGATCTTGCCTTGAATGCCCTTGGCCGTAAGTGATTCAAAATTTTCTACCTTTTTCAATGCCAGGCCTGCCTCTTTCGCTGCTTTCACAATGCCTTGTGCAATTGGGTGCTCCGATTGCTGCTCCAGTGAAGCGGCAAAGGACAATAGCTCTTTTTTCTCCATGTCATCCGAAAGGCTCCCATATCGTGAAACACCAAATTTGCCTTCGGTCAACGTACCTGTTTTGTCAAACACCATTGCGGTAATCTTCCGGGCATTTTCAAAAGCAGTACGGTTACGGATCAGCAAGCCTTTTCCTGCTGAAACAGCAGTGGAAATGGCTACAACCAGCGGTATGGCCAAACCCAACGCATGTGGACAGGATATAACCATGACGGTCACCATTCGTTCCAATGCAAAATCTAAAGGCTTACCCAAGCTGATCCAGGTAAACAACGTAATAGTACCCGCACCAATGGCGATGAAAGTGAGCCATCTGGCGGCAACATTGGCCAGGTTTTGAGTTTTCGATTTAGCTTTCTGAGCTTCTTCAACCAGCGTGATCACTTTGTTGAGGTAGCTTTCTTTCCCGGTTTTAGATACTTTTACTTTGATGGACTGGCTGCCATTAACCGATCCGCCAATGACCTGGTCGCCTTTGGATTTTTTCACCGGCTTGCTCTCACCGGTGAGCATGCTTTCGTCCAGGTGGCTTTCTCCATCCACCACTGTGCCGTCCGCAGGTATTTTCTCATTGGCTTTTATCAGGATGATGTCTTCTTTTTTCAGTTCATCCACTTTGATGTCCTTGATTTGGTCTCCCTGTACCAGATGCGCCTCGGAAGGCATCATTTGCACCAGCAATTCAAGTGCCCTTGATGCTCCCATTACAGATTTCATTTCGATCCAATGCCCCAGCAACATGATGACAATCAGTGTGACCAACTCCCAGAAAAAGTCCATCCCTTCCAAACCAAACACCACGGCCGAGCTGTACACGTAAGCCACGGTAATGGCCACTGCAATCAGGGTCATCATGCCGGGGTTTTTGTCTTTCAGCTCGTCCCAAAGTCCTTTGAGAAAAGGCCAGCCCCCATAAAAGAAGACTATGGTGGAAAGCCCAAAAAGAACGTACTGATCACCGAAAAAGGTAAGCTCAAACCCCAGTAATTGCTGGATCATGTGAGATAATGCAAGGATTGGAACTGTGAGCACCAATGAAACCCAAAAACGCTTTTTGAAATCTTCGATCATCATGGCATGGTGGTCATGGTGTCCATTCTGATGGTCTGATTTGTTGTTGGTTTGATGCTCTGATGATTGGGACTTTCTATTCTCGCTACCATGCTCATGATGGTGATGCTTTTGATGATCGTGGTTATGCCTTTCCATGTGTAAGAATTTTAGTGGTTAATCTGTTTTAAAGGGAAGGGAAATACTGAGCTTTTCCCAAGACATGCGAATAGCACCTGAGCCTTCTCCTTTATCTTCAATGGTATAAGTTAGCCGTTCAGTCAGCGGCATTTCCTTTTCTGCTGTTACCTCAATCCTGATGACATCATCTGCCTGATAGTAATCATCGGCCAGGTGCTGTTCCCAGTTCTTATTTAGGATCAATGTCCATTCCTCCTGTCGGGGAATGGTAAAGAATGCATATTTCCCTTTTGGAATCGTGGTTTCTTCGATCTGGATTGCTTTGGAAAATTCTATGCTGGTGGCGCTGTGTGCCCCAGTTACCCAAACCTCACCAAAAGGCACAAAGCTTCCTCATAAAACCCTGCCCCGAACGGCTGGTGAATGGTAGTTGATCGAAACACGAACATTCCATACATTTCCATGCGCCTCCTGTGGGATACTCTTTTTCGAGTTGTCCGATTGCTCAGTAGGTGCCTTTTCAGGTTTATGGTGTTCGTACCCCTCATGAGAGCTAGTCTTTGCAAGAAACAATTAACATTCAGAGCATAAGGATGTAAATCAGGTTGTTTATCATTTTTCGTTTTTACGTTTTAAAGTAGTTTTTACGAAAGTTTTAGAGGATACTGCATAAAGCAAAAAACCAGAAAGAACCGTGCACATGCCAAACACCGAAAATGCTCGAAGCAACCAATTGTTGAAATTGTCCCGTCCGGCATAATCCATGGTGTGAAACATCCAAAGAGTGTCAAACCATCTCCAACTCCGGTGGCGAACCCGTTCAAAATTGCCGCTCTTTACATCGATGTAGGCAGTCAGTTTTTCGGGATGATTGAAGTGAATAGCCCAGGCGGGAAGTGGGCGACCTCGATACTCGTGGTGAGAACCTGTCTCAGTCAAGTATTCGGTTGATTCGATTTCATAATCCCCTTTGATGTAGGTTTTGGCGATTTTCCTGGCTTCTTCCTCTGTGATTTCTCCTTTCTCCGCACCGGTTTGGGCGTTAAACAGCTTTTCTCTATTTACCCAATAATAGGGCTGATGATTGACGAATCGAAGTTCCAAACTGGCTACTTCCAACGTTGAATCCAGGCTAAACGGATCAATCAGGTTTTTGGCAGTCATATGCATCGTGTGCTCCTGATGAAAATGATCCCCGTGAATCTCATCAATATCCGTCCAGGAGAAATAGAGGCCTGAAATCGTCCAAAAAAGGAATTGGATACCGATAAATACTCCCAGAAACCGGTGGATTCTCCGGATGTAGTATTGGTTGTTTTTTCTCATAAGGCTGGGTGGGTCGGGGTAACTTAGAGGTTTTTTATTTCAAATGTGATTTTTGTTTTATCCCAGGCCACTGAGATTTCAGCGGTTCCTTTTGAAGTTTCATTCACCGTGTAGGTAAGGGACTCCACTGTGTCCAGCAACTTCTCAGGGGCAACTGAGATGCGCACCAAATCTTTGCCGGCATCATAATCGTCAGCCAAGTGCATGTCCCAAACCTGATTAAGAATCACTGTCCATTCATTTTCTCCTGGAATGGTAAAGAGACCATACTTTCCGGCGGGAATTTCCTTCTCTCCGATTTTCACAGCCTTGTCAAATTGGATCGATGTAGCCTTATGAGCACCGGTCACCCAAACTTCCCCAAAAGCTACAAGGCCTCCGAAAATCTGTCTTCCTCTCACACTGGGCGAAGAATAATCGATATGAATGTGGTTCCCACCCACCATGGCCATGGCCGAAGTTCGAGGGCTTTTGGATGGTGTGGTTGGAGCTTCTGCAGCTTGGTGCTGGCTGTGGTCCTCTGGAGCGGAAGCTTGATTTTCGGTTTTTCCCGCACATGCAGCAGTAAACAGCAGAATTAGAACTGGATAAATTAAATTTTTCATGATTAAATGATGTTTTTGGATTTGGTGAAATTTCAATTGAAGGGGTATCTCGGTTTCATAATACAAATGATAGTGCTTGCTTTAACCGAGGTTAAAACCAGTTTTACAATACTGGCAGGTATTCTTGAAAGCCATATAATCCTTGATGCTCAATTCATTGCCGAAGAATTGGCAGAGGAAGAATTTTGATCGAACTCGGTTTTTTGCCAAACCAGTGGCTCGTTTATTAGTTCACAGCCAAAGTTTCCTGGACTCGACCGCAGGTCAGCATAGAACTTCCAAACAGCGGATTTTTGATTTCCTCATTGGTGCTGAGCCACATGCCTCCGGTATTTCCTTTGTACATCGGGCAATATTGATGGTAAAGGGTTCGGTCAGTTCCGGCGATTTTCAGCATGTCTTTCATTACCACGCTCAGTGCCTGGAAGCTTTCGCGTTGAGCAGCGATATCGGCTTTGCCCAGTTTCTCTGCAATACCTGTTGCCTCGACTTGAAGTCTTTCCAATTCTTCGGGGTCATTAGCTTGAGAACCTGCTATTTCATAGTTTTTCAAAGCTGAAACCAAATCTGCACTTTTTAAAGAAGCGGTGGCAGCATCATCTGCTACCAAAGCATCTTTCACAGCCAAGTAAGCATCGATGATGGATGTAGTTGTTTTGGTGCTTATTACTGCAACCGAATTTGCTGACGTTGCATCGCCTGAGGCATGGGTTACTTCCTGAGATTCTGAAGTGCTTGGTTTTTCACCGCAGGAGAAGAGTAAGAGAGAGATCAGGGAAGCGAATAAAAGTGCCTTTTTCATTTTTATAAATCGGTTATTAATTGTTTTTAATTAGTTTGATAAGGGTCAAAATCAATGCTTATGGCCCACAGGAGCTGAAGGAGTTTCGGAAAGGTTCATCACCGGCTGGCCTTTTAGATAGGTTTGCTTGACTTCCCCGCAGTTGAGCATGGCGGCTCCGAAATAGGGATTGGTGATATCTTTTTGTTCACTCAGCCAATACGCACCCTGATCTCCGAATGCCATTGGGCAATAATCTTTGTACACCACCTCTTTGTTGATTCCAAAGGTCTCGGTCATTTCAAGAATATGAAAGGAAAGCATGGAGAAGTGTTTCCGAGCTTCTTCGATTTCTTTTGCTGAGCCCATTTTGGACCGTGTATCTTTGATCCCTTTCAGAATTTCCATCCATTTGTCATGTGCCTGGTCTTTCACCAAACTCATATTTACTTTAGAAAGGCTTTGATCTATCAAAGCAAGTGACTTCTGAGCATCAGGAAAATTATCCTTTACAAGTCCATTTTTCACCTGAAAGTACGCATCAGCCACGGCTGTAATCTGATTTCTGAATTCCTCCGAAACCTCAATCGACTTAGTTTCCGGCCGCTTCATCATACTGAATTGCCCAGAAAGCTGTGAAGCAGCATCGATGGCAAAAACTCCGTTGGTCACGATCTCTTCACCTGCCTGAAGACCTGACTCTATCAGGTAATTTTCACCCATCCGGTTGCCCAAAGTCACCTCTCGCATTTCAAATCCAGGGGTTTCAGAATTTGGAACTTTGACATAAACTACAGACCGCTTTCCAGACCACAAGAGGGCTGTCCGCGGTATAGTAACTCCTGCAGAACTTGGCTTTTTGGCAGTTTGGATCTTGGCCTTCACAAACATTTCCGGTTTGAGTTTTCCTCCCGCATTGGTGATCTCTGCACGGATGGAGGCTGCCCGGGTATTGGCATTCAGGAGCGGATCGATAAAAGAAATTCGGGCTTTAAAGCCTTCCTCCGGCATTCCGGCAACTGTAAAGCTGAATTCATTTCCGGTGGAAAGCAAGGGTAAGTCAGACTCATAGGCATCCAACAGCACCCAAAGCTTGTTCAGGTTAACGACATTGAACAAGACCGAACCAGTGTTTACATAATCTCCCACGGCGATATTTCGCTGGGTCACCACTCCGGATTGATCGGAAAGAATGTCAAACTGTTCCCGAACAGAACCGCTTTGCTCAATTTCCGCAATTTGAGTTTCGGTCAGTTTCCAGAGCTTGAGTTTTTCCTTGGCAGCAGCATAGAGTTGGGGAAAATTGCCTTTGCTCTTAGCCGCTTCCAGTAATTCCCGCTGAGCTGTGAGCAATTCCGGGGAATAAATTGTGGCAAGCCGCTGACCAGCTTTGACTTGTTCACCGGTGAAGGTCACGAAGAGTTTTTCGATTCGACCGGGAAACTTCGCTGTGATGGCTGCATTTTCACGTTCGTCGGCTTGGATTTTCCCGGTGAGGAAAAGTTCTCCTGATCCATTGGTTCCACCGATTTTGGTCGTGTGGATTTGTGCCAAAGCAACTGCTTCGGGAGTCATTTCAAAGACCATGGGATTGTCACTTCCCGAACTGGCTTGCGAAGCAGGAATCAGATCCATCCCGCAAATCGGACAGTCTCCGGGTTCGCCGAGCTTAATCTGTGGATGCATGGAGCATGTCCAAAGAGAAGCTGCTCCGGGTTCAGTTTCGTGCTCATGGCCTTCATGGGACTCAGAGGCGGAAGGTTTAAGAATCCATCCTATCAATCCTCCGATCACCAAGGTGACGAGGATTAGGGTAAGTTTATTTTCAAGTAGATTTTTCATGGTAAATCACTGTAGAAAGGAAAGTGAAGTGGCAGCAAGAGCTTCCAATTGGGCAAGGCTTTGCTGCTGTTGATTGAGTGCATTGATTCGCTTTTGCTGGTATTCCAAAAGCTGCTGATTTGCCCGAAGCACCTCCTCGAGTCCGGTGGCACTGCTGGTAAAGGAAGTTTCCAATAGCTGGATTTGCTGGTTGATCAGCTGAAGTTGATCTTCATAGAGTCTAAGATTCCGCTCACTTTCTTCCCAGTTTCTAAAGGCATTGGCCCATTCCATAGCCAACAGGTTCTCGGTTTTTTGGCGATCAAGCTGTGCGGACTCTTTCAGAAATTCGGTTTCCTTGATTTTGGAGTTGATTTTCTTGCGATAAATCGGAAGCGTCATGGTGACCATGGGCATGACCATATTTTCACCGCCCATCGGCATATCATTTTCCAGTCGGGGAGTAAATGTCATGTAATTGACTCCCGCACCCAGCATAGGTCTGCCTTCCAGTCGTGCCATTTTGCCCTGTTGTTCGTAAGCACCTATTTCGGCCTGATACATTGCGAGCATAGGGTTGTTTTGTCGTATGCTATCCAGGATTTCCTGTTTTTCCAAGCTTAACAAAGGTTTTTCCAACTGTGTCGGAAGGATGATTTCTGCCCGAATTTCCCGATTGAGCAGCTGGTTAAATTTGATATGCAGGGGTTCCAAATTGGCCTGAAGTTGCTCAATGGTGTTTTCCAACTCCCGGATTTGAAGTCGGATTTGCAGTACCGCATTCATCCCTGAAGCTGAACTTCCCATCGGAGCCGAGCTCATGGCCGGATTCATCGTACTGGTATTGGTCTTGGAACTTGATTCATTTCCACTCATTCCGCCCATCCCGCCAGTACTTCCTGCAGTAGTCGAGGAAATACCAGGAGGTGGCATGGGTGGCGCAGGAGCCGATGCAGGAGAGGACGTACCGGCCTGAAACCGGATCAAGGCCAATTCCTCGTATTTTTTGAGGTATTCGAGATTTTCCTGAGAGATTTTGATTTCTTCTTTCAAGCTTATCAAGTCATACCAAGTGGATTTGACTTGGAAGAAAAGCTGATTTTTTTCCTCCAGGAAAAGCTGGTACTGGGCCTTGGACATTTGATTGGCTTCCTCCTTTTGGGTCCCAATCATCCCAAACCAAGGGAACATCTGCATCAGTCTAAAATCAGCCGTCTGATTGCCCATATATCGCTCCATGGGTTCGAAGAAAAATCCGACCTGAAGCTCAGGATCCTGCAAACCAGGCTGATTTATCCGCTCTGCAACAGCCTCATACCGAGCATAGGATGCCTTCAGCCCCGGATTGTTTTCCGCAGCTTGGATAAGGTAGTCGTCGAGCGTTTGAGCCTGGAGGGAAATGCTAATCAGAAAAAATAGAAATCCCCCTAACCCCGTTATGAATGGGGAATTGGCTCCGCGGAACTTTGAATGATTAATTTCCATAATTGGCTGAGTTTGAATCCTCGGTGAAAACCTGAGAATTGTTTTTCAATTTGCGCTCAGCCCACCAGCAGTATAGGGTAGGCACAATAAATACAGCTGTGACTTCCAGAATCATCCCACCCAAGGATGGGATTGCCATTGGGACCATGATATCTGAACCGCGTCCAGTCGAGGTAAATACCGGAACCAGAGCCAACAAGGTGGTGGCCGTGGTCATCATACAGGGCAGTACCCGTCTTTTTCCAGCTTCCAGTACTGCAGCCCGAATTTCCTGAACTGTGGAGGGTTTGTTTTCCTGAAAACTCTGATCTAAATAGGAAGCTACCACCACCCCGTCATCGGTAGCCAAGCCAAACAAGGCAATAAAGCCAACCCAAACAGCCACGCTGAGGTTATAAACCTTCATTTGGAAAAGGTCACGGAAATTGGTCCCAAAGAGACTGAAGTCCATAAACCAGTCCTGGCCGTAAAACCAGATCATAAGGAATCCACCGGAAAATGCCATGGCGATTCCTGTAAAGACAAACAGGGTTGTTGAAACCGCCCTAAACTGAAAATACAGAATCAGGAATATCAAAATCAGACACAGCGGAACTACGATAGCCAATCGTTGCTCTGCCCGGACTTGGTTTTCATAAGAACCTGAAAACTCAAATCGCACGCCGTTGGGAACCGTCAATTCGCCGGAATCGATCTTTTCCTGTAGGTAGCGCTGGGCATCTTCGATCACAGTCACTTCAGCAAAACCCGGCATTTTGTCCAATAGCACATAACCTACCAAGAAGCTATTTTCTCCCCGTATCATGTCCGGCCCGGGACGATAGGTGATGTTGGCCACCTGACCCAAGGGAATGTAATTGCCCATTGGGGTGGGGATTTGGAGATTTTCGATGGCATCCGGATCGTCCCGATATTCCCGTGCATAGCGCACCCGGATCGGAAAACGCTCCCGTCCTTCGACCGTGGTGCTGAGTTTCATCCCACCGATGGCCGTCTCGATAAAGTCCTGCACATCGACCACATTCATGCCATAGCGTGAGATTTGATCCCTGTCGATGTCGAGTTCGAGGTATGGTTTTCCCACGATCCGGTCGGCAAAGACCGCCTCTTTTTTCACAGAGGGAACCTCCTTGAGGTATTTTTCCAGCTGTAAGCCAAAGGATTCAATCGTCTGAAGATCCGGACCATAAACCTTAATTCCCATCGGGGCCCGCATACCGGTTTGCAGCATGACGAGACGGGTTTCGATAGGCTGAAGTTTGGGAGAAGAAGTCACTCCGGGAAGATTTATCACACTGACGATCTCATTCCAAATGTCATCCGGAGTGCGGATATGATCTCTCCATTGACGGAAATATTCCCCGTCCTCATCTTCGATCAGATCAGCGACTTTGATCTGATTGGGAATCATTGTAGCAGGGTCATAGAAGCTGCCGTCTTTCAGTTCGTACTTTCCATCTGAAACTTTGAAGCGAAGTCGGTTTCCGTTGATATCCGTGGCGTATTCCGATTTGTAATTGATCGTGTTTTCAAACATGGAGATTGGAGCGGGGTCGATTGCGGTTTCGGCCCGGCCAGCCTTTCCCACTACCATATCCACCTCAGGTACTGCTGTGACCAACATATCGAGTTTTTGCAGGACTTCCTTGTTTTCCTGGATTCCCGAATGCGGCATGGTGGTTGGCATCAATAGGAAAGAGCCCTCGTTGAGGGAGGGCATGAATTCCTTGCCCAAGCCTGGAAAAGTATGTGTCATTCCCGACCAAACTCCAGTGGTTCGAATGTTTACACCGATAAGGTCAAATGCTTTGGGTACGATGCCAAATACCCGACCAAAGCCCAACCAAACACTGATTCCCATAAAAATGACGAATAAAGGAAAAAGGAGAAATGTACTTTTATTGGCCAGACACCAGTTGAGGATTCGTGGATAGATTTTGATAAACCCCGCAAATCCTCCAAGTACTATAGCCAGTAGGAAAGCGATAAAGATAAAGTTGGTCAATGTGCTCACCGATACGCCCAGCGGCATCCATTGCTCAGTGAGCAGCCAAGCCACAAAAACCAGTGTGACGGCAATTATCAGCAAGCTTTTTCGCTTCTCAACTTGATCCGGGAAATGGTAGGCCAGTGTATGCACAAGCCCATAGCTAAACAGCAACCAACCCGCCCAACCCCAAAGGGTAAAGGACACGATCGGACCCAAAACCACCAGTCCATAATTCAAAAAGCGGCCAATTTTCCCTTTAGCTTCCTTAATGCTGAACACCCAATGTGAAAATGCCGGCATTATCAGCAAGGTGAAAATCACCGCAGAAATCAGTGCGAAAGTCTTGGTGTAGGCCAGGGGCCCAAAGAGCTTTCCTTCTGCAGCCTGCAGGGTAAACACGGGTAAAAAGCTGATAATCGTGGTGCTAACTGCAGTCAAGATGGCTCCGGAAACTTCGGCTGAGGCCAAATAAACGGTCTTGAGTTTGGTTTGACCCTTTGGAGCAATTTCCAGGTGGCGAAGGACGTTTTCGTTCAAAATAATTCCCAAATCCACCATCGTTCCGATCGCAATCGCAATCCCGGAAAGGGCTACAATATTCGCATCCACGCCAAACTGCTTCATAAAGATGAAGCACATCAGTACCGCCATCGGAAGCAAAGCAGAGATCAACAAGGAAGCGCGGAGATTGTACACCATCACAATGATTACTAGGATGGTAATTAAAATCTGCTGGTTGATCGCTTCGTACAGCGTGCCAAGTGTCTCGTAAATCAGTCCTGTACGGTCATAGAAAGGAACCAAGGTAACTTTGGAAACCGTGCCATCGGCCAATGTTTTGGTGGGAAGTCCCTGAGAAAGTTTTTCGATTTCGGCTTTGACTCCCTCGATCACTTTCAAGGGATTGTCTCCATATCGGGCGATGACCACTCCGCCAACCGCTTCGGCACCGCTTTTATCCAAAATCCCGGACATGTTTCGTGGCTGAGGACCTATATTGACCTTGGCCACATCCTGAATGCGGATGGGAACATTATTGGTGACTTTGACTACGGCTTTGTCCAAGTCGGAAAGCTCTTCCACATAACCCAAGCCTCGGATAAAGTAATCCACGCGGTTGACTTCGATGGTATTTGCCGACACATCCAGATTGGATTTTCGGACGGCTTCCATCACATCCATGAGAGAGACTCCATGCGCTTTGAGGGCTGCAGGATCCACATCCACTTGGTATTCTTTTACATAGCCACCTACAGAAGCTACTTCGGCAACGCCTTCCACTGCTGTCAGGGCGTAGCGCACATAGTAATCCTGTATCGTTCGGAGTTCGTGTAGATCCCAGCCACCGGTAGGATTGCCGTTTTCATCCCGACCTTCTAGGGTGTACCAATAGACTTGTCCCAAAGCTGTGGCATCCGGTCCCAGTTTGGGTTGGACGCCTTCAGGCAAAAGTCCAGAAGGAAGGGAATTGAGTTTTTCCAAAACTCGGGATCTGCTCCAGTAAAACTCGATGTCCTCTTCGAAAATGATGTAGATACTGGAAAAGCCGAAAGCAGAACTTGAACGAACGCTTTTTACTCCAGGAAGTCCAAGCAAGGAAGTAGTAAGCGGATAGGTGATTTGGTCCTCGACATCCTGAGGAGATCTACCCATCCATTCGGTAAAGACGATTTGTTGATTTTCCCCTATGTCGGGAATGGCGTCAACAGGCACGGGATCACGCGGGAGAAAACCCACGTTCCAGTTGAAGGGCGCGGTAACAATTCCCCAACCGATAATCAGCAGGAGGAAAAGCACCGTAACCAATTTGTTTTCAAGAAAATACTTGAGGATTCGGTTAATCATGATTCCAAGGTTTTAAACAGAAAATTGATCCAAGAGCCTTTTGGCTTAGGATTTACTGCAGGCAAAAAAGATTTTGCCCAGACCTTGGATTTAGATCAGGTAGGTCTCGTAGAGAATGTGAAGATCCTCAACAGGTGGGGGAGAAAGGTAATGCGGTAGTTTTGGATTTTCCTTAGGGGAAGCATCCACACCAAAAATGAAAACCTGAGCCAGTGCTAAAGCAAAGTTGAGATCAAGCTTGATTTCGGATTTCTTTAGCTGAACATCCTCATCGACTTGGAGGTGCTCGGTGATGTTTTCGCAGCAGGAATTGGGATCTTTTTGATTGTCCGGCTCATTTTCGCTGTGGCCCATAGGCATGGCCATTCCACAGTCAAGGTGTTTTTCACCGAATCCAAGCTCAGACTTCATCGCATGCCCCATGCAAAAATGCGTAGTCTTCGCTATCCCGACGGTGGAGAAGAGTACGAAGAAGGCAAGCGATATGGAAACGAAAGTTTTCACTGGGTCAAAGTACGGAATTTTGTTTGATAAGTTCAAATTTGGAATCAAGACAAAAGATTTGATTTCCATCATCTTGCGTCTTAGGTCTTGCAATTGCACATTCGCAATAAGCCCTGCTATCAACACTGCTTTATTGATGCTTAGGGTTCAAGAGTCTCTGTTTCAACTGTAAGCCTCAGCTCCTGACCTAGGATATCCATCCCCGATCTTCATGCAATAAAAAGGAGGAATCGCTTCGTAGTTTTTGAGATAAAAGGGTTAATGATTAGAGGATTCTATTGAAAGTCAAAAGATCATCCTTCAACCATCTCGATGGTATATCCGGCAGTTTTTACTTTTTCAATGACCACAGCTTCGGATAGGTTCTCGCCTTCTAAAGTTAAGATCTTGTTTGGATTGGCTGTGTCCACCGGCCTGGTGGAGACTGTTTCGGCAGCGTTCAAGTGTGAAGTCACAGCAGCAATACAGCCACCGCATTTGATGTTGGTTTTGAACTTTAGCGTTTTCATAGTTTATCTGTTTTGGCGACCAATGTCTGGTGTCCCATGTTTTCGATTGGAATAATTTTTCAATTTTTTAAATAATTCAAATTCTCAATTCCCTTTGAAACCTTCTCACTTTACAACTTTCTTCTTTTCAGAAAAGTCGTCACCGCCTCAGTCAGAGGATGCTCGGAATTGGATTCGAGGGGCCGAAGGATAGAATCCGCAAAAAGTCCCTTATAATTATCAGATCCAAAATCTGATCTTGGTCATATTTTATATAAAAACATATTTACTCATTTACACCACAAACCCAAACCACTTTGATTCAAAAACGTAAAGTAAAAAGTTGAGTATCAAAGCATCTGATTATGTGGCCGACAATAAAATTTTTAGGAACCCTTTTCATCAGCTTCATCGCAATGATTGGAGCATTAGGAGCAGAAAATCCATTTCCTCTTTTTGCTGTTGCTTGGGGGATTTGGATAATTTATATCGTTAGCTTACGATCAAAAAGAAAAAAGGAATTAGACAAAGAGCGGCTAATCCGGGAAATTTTGGATAAGCTTTAGAATTCAAATAGAAACTTCAAAGACGCAAAGGTTCCCAACAGGAAGAAGCAAAACGAACCGAAGCTAACAAGCGTAAAGCCCATTCTCGAAAGAAAGGGCTTTTTCATGTGTGCGTCTTGGACCAGAGAAAGTAAAAATCCCATTCCAAGAAATAGGGCAACGATCAGAAGGGAATTCAACATATTGACTCAAACGGTTCGAACTAAATATTAGTTAAGAAAAAAAGTACAACAATCCCAAAAAAAAGGGGATTACTCCTCCCCCTTCTGGTCAATTCCAAGGATATAATTGGCTGCTTGATGTGCCTTTTGAGCGGTATAGATCAGCATTTTTGGATCTTCCTTTAGTGGCTTAAACCAGCCTTTCAGATAAGCTAAGGAGTTTTTGAAATTGGCATCCTTTATTCCGGCAAGGGCATTCAGAAAACTGGCTCCCATTTCGGCAATCAATTCCTCTTTTGAATATTCCACAGAACCAAAGCCAACCAAAGCCGGTCTTTCTGCAAATCTTCCTAGTCTGCTGTAATGGCCTGTGCTATGGATCATTTCATGAAAAAGAACAGAATAATATTGCTCGTCTCCATTGAAGGATTCCTTTTCCGGCATATTGATAAAATCTCTGGAAGGGCTGTAAAATGCCTCGTCTCCTTCATGAATAATATTCGGACAAGTGGTGTAGCCTGCAATGATGGATTCACAAGTTTCGATTGGGGAAAAAACCCTTTCCTCGGCACCTTCAATGGGAAAATTGATACCTTCTATTTGATCGATATTGAAAACCGTCCAGATAAAAGGAGTAAACTTCCTCCCAAAAAGATCCTCGCTTTCCCCTTCTTCATTGGTAGCCTTTCCTTTTACAAACTTGGAAATCTTCCAGAATACGACTTTAGAACCTTTTTCATCCTTCTTGACATTTCCGCCAAGGTGTTTTGCCTGATTGTAGGTCAGAAAATAAGGACTTTTGAATTTCTTGGAGATGGTAACCCAAGCCAGCCAAAGTGCATTGAATCCCAAATAAGGACGGTTGGAAGCATAATTCTTCGGAGAGTTTTTAGGACTCCAAACTTGTTCCCAAGTAAGGTTTTCATTTTGGATACCTTTGATGATTTCGTTGGTGACGGTTTCCGCTAATTGGTTAAAATTTTCCCAAGCATTCATGGTTGTAGAGTTTTAAAGTGTGACAAAAAAGGATCGATAAAGCGATTATTGATTTGTTTATCAGCCACATAAAGCCCAGTTATATCCAAGGATATTAGGAAGATCGACCCGACACTTAATCCAAGATTTTTCCCGAGTACAAGGGGTAAATTTTTGGAAGTGAAGGGCGATATGTGGGCGTGAAGTGACATTTTTTTATCCACTGGTATTGAGGTTCTGACCGACATGCAACCCATAGAGTGTGGTTCTGCATAGGGCAAAAGCCTGGGATAAAAAACTGGGAGGCAGTCCGTAGGAGACCCTGTTTTTTAGATCAGGGCGGAGCGCACTTTTGACTGTTGCAGGTTCGCACTCAACCTTTGCATCGTCGTGTCATTCACCGAAGACCGGGGGATTGAGAAGAAAAAAATGGAACGGAGCGCTGACCGACCGAAACGGATAAAAATCTCGATGTACTTGGAAGAAAAATCGGAAAAAGGCTTGCCCCCCAAAGAAGGCTCGGGCTACGGCTTCACGAAACGGCCTTCCCAAGTCCCAGGCTTGCCGGGACTTAGAAGAAGGGTAAGTGTAATGAAGCGGTAGCCGTGGGGAGTGAAAGCCCTTTCCTTGAGTGAAGAGCAAGGAGCTGTCATTTGAAAATGGCGCGAATGAATCGAAACGAAAGGAGTGGGCGAAACGGGGGAAATGACTTAGGGATGGAATTGAAAATCCATTTGAAAACGAGTCTTTAACTTCAACCGGTTGAAAAAGTAACCCAACCTTAGGAATGCCAACCTTCAGCTAAAGAAAAAGAGGATTGCAAGTACACCTGATTGAACTTTGGGTTAAGAGCGCTGTATTCTTACAGCGTTCAAAATTGCCAGCAATGCCACTCCAACGTCGGCAAAGACTGCTTCCCACATGGTGGCTATACCTCCGGCTCCAAGTGCCAGTACAATAACCTTCACTCCAAAAGCCAAGCTGATATTTTGCCATACGATCCGTTTTGTCTGCTTGCCTAACTGAATAGCAGTAGCAATTTTTGAGGGCTGGTCAGTCTGAATCACAACATCAGCTGTCTCAATGGCTGCATCACTACCCAAACCACCCATTGCAATTCCCACATCGGCCAGAGCAAGGACAGGAGCATCATTGATACCGTCCCCCACAAAAGCAATGACCCGGCTGGCATCTTTTTTCAGTTCTTCTACCTTTTCCACCTTTTGCTCAGGCAGCAGATCACCAAAGGCTTTATCTATTCCGAGTGATTTTGCCACCTGTTGGGTCACTGCATTCTTATCTCCTGACAGCATGATCAGTTCCCGAACTCCTAATTTGTGTAGTTCATTGATGGACTGAACAGCATCTTCTTTCAGTTCATCCGCGATCACTAGATATCCCGCATATTTTTGGTCTACTGCTACATGGATAACGGTATTGACCTCCCTGGCTGCATCAGTATGGGTAACAATCCCTTCCTTATCCAGCAGTTTTTGATTGCCTACCAGCACATGCTTGCCATTTACAATTCCTTTCAGTCCGTGCCCGGCAATTTCCTCCTGTTGTTCGGGTTCTGAAATTTCTCTTCCTTGCTTTTTAGCATACTCTGTAATGGCTTTTGCGATGGGATGGGTGGATTTGCTTTCCATTGCTGCTGTCAGACTAAGCCAATCAAGTGTAATTCCCTCCATGGTCACGGCTTTCTGAACTTCAAACACTCCCTTTGTAAGTGTGCCTGTTTTGTCCATCACCACGGTAGTAACGCTGGTCATGAGGTCAAGAAAGTTGGAACCTTTAAACAGTATGCCTTTTCGGGAGGCTGCACCAATCCCTCCGAAATAACCAAGTGGGATAGAAACAACCAACGCACAGGGGCATGAGATCACCAAAAAGATCAAGGCCCGATAAAGCCATGCTTCAAACATATAGTCTTCCAAAAAGAAATAAGGCAAGAAGGCCAGGCCGATGGCCAGAAAGGTGACAATGGGTGTATAGACCCGTGCAAACTTACGGATGAACTGTTCAGTTTTTGCCTTGCGTGAGGTGGCATTCTGGACTAGCTCAAGGATGCGGGCAATTGAACTTTCATTGAACCGTCTGATAACTTTCAATTCAATCAGCCTATCGAGGTTCACCATCCCAGCAAGCACATTTTCTCCTTTGTTGTAGGTCGCAGGTTTGCTTTCGCCAGTTAGGGCCGAGGTATTAAAGCTGCCTTTTTCACTGATCATTTCCCCATCGAGGGGTACTTTTTCTCCGGGTTTAACCTGGATGGTTTCCCCAATTTGTACTTCCTCGGGGTGTACGGACACCGTTTGCCCACCTCTATAAACCGAAGCCGAATCGGGGCGGATGTCCAACAGGGCTTTGATGTTTCGCTTGGCCCGGTTCACGGCCGCATCCTGAAACAACTCACCGATGGCATAGAAAAGCATCACCGCAACCGCCTCTGGATATTCCCCTATGGCAAAAGCCCCCAATGTGGCTATGCCCATGAGGAAAAATTCAGTGAACACATCACTTTTTAAGATGGACTTCCAGCCTTTGACCAACACCGGCCATCCCACGGGCAAATAGGCCAGCACATACCAGCCAATGCGAATCCATCCCTGGAAAATTGCAGGCTGTCCCAACTGGTCAGCGGCAATTCCAGCAAGTAGCATGACAAAGCTCACCATACCACTTCCCCAAGTTTGCAGAAAAGTTGGAGAGGTTTTTTCCTCTTCCTTTTTTGGTTTGCCTGGATGCTGGTCAGTGCTGCAGCAGGCTTTATCGTCTAAGTGATTTGTATTTGTCATCGTCTAATCTGTTCTAATCTGTGAAAAAGGAAATGATGCCAGTGAGAATAAGTATGCCACCGGAAATCAGTCCTGCATTATGTTCCAATTTGTGCCAGTTGAATCGGTGCAGCCCTTTTTGGGCCAGGTAAACCCAAAAAGTAATCCCTAACACGGAAACGATAGTGTAAAGCAATCCCACAGCCAGGATCATCGGAAAGCCGTGAGTCCCTGCCATAAGGAAATAGGCTTCAATCTCCAGACAGGGCGAAAGAAACATGGTGAATACCAGCAAGGTCACAACCTGCGCTGCACCTGCTTTTTCCAGTTTTTGTTTTTCAACAATATGAAAGTGGTGGTGACGATGGTGTTGAATGACAAAATATATGCCTATGGAAATAAGTAATGTAGGAATGACCCAACGGGTGTAACTGTGTAGCTTTTCAGAAAGTGACAAGCTGAACAAACCCAAAAACACTCCTAACAAAAAGGTACTCAGCGAGTGAGCCAAAGCTGCCATCGCCGCAATGCGAACCGTCTTGATTCCCTCCCATCCAAACTTTTCTTTCAGGGCCAACACCGGCAGCCAATGGCTGGGAATCAGTCCGTGAAGGAGGCTGAGCATAATGGTGCCGGTGAGTAGAGCGGTCATTTTTTAAAGGTTATTTTATTTTTTATACTGATGTATTATTGCCTTCAGATCTGTCGGTATTTCCATGGGCAAGAGTGGCGGAACATTGGCTCCCCCAGTATTCCCTATAGGTACTTTCCCTACAAAGGATTTTACTCCACCTACAAAGAGCCTGAGAATCTGCCCCCGTATTTCCTTCCAGTCTTTGATTTTAAAACCAAACTGAAGCATGAGCCAATGCACCTCAGAGTGCTGGTATGGATAGGGCTGACCAAGGATGTGAGTCCGCTCCAGATGCTGCCAAGCTTCCTGTAAAAAACTCTTCCCCAGTTTATCATGATATGCATCCAGTTCTTTTTGATAATGTGGCTTTAAGCCATTCGGCGTGGTGATGTTAAATTTCATATCCGTATAATCATCCTAAGTTGTGAAGTTTTCCATGTTGCATGGTTTCATTTCATTGGATGTTTGACTTAAAATTACTAGTAAACCCAATGCATAGTACTTGCAATATTCATCCTGCACATTTCCCGCAAATCCCCTTAACTACTAAGTTGGCTTCTTCTCCTTTGAACATGCTTGGCAGTTCAATTTCCGGGATTTTATACTTGGGCAAACAGAAGGTTTCGCTACACACCCGACAATGAAAATGCACATGCAGGTCCCTTTCGATATTACACTCGCATCCCTCTTCGCATAGGGCGTATTTAGGCGCTCCAGTACCGTCATCGATACTGTGCACCAGTCTATTTTCCTGAAAGGTCTTCAGGGTTCGGAATAGTGTCACCCGGTCTGACTTTTCAAAGGCCTTTTCCAAATCGGAAAGGCTGATGGCCGCCTTCTGACCTGCCAGTGCTTCCAACACCAACAGCCTCATGGCTGTTGGTCGGATGTCTTTCTCCTTGAGTTTATTTTCGAGTTCTTTGATCATAAGTGTCCGTCATTTTAATGCCCATGTCCTCCTCCTTCTTCTTCCGTATTTTTGGCTTTAGCCAACAAGGTGAAGGCACCTTTAGTGACCAGTTGAATGGTACTCAAGTCCTTCGTTGTATCAGCCAACGAAATCTGCGTATAGCCGTCTTCGGTATATCCTTTGACGACTTTTAGCATTTAAAAGAATTCTTCTGACTCCAACCATTCATCGGGGGAATTTGCCAAGGTAAATCGAATACTTTGTCCTTCATGTACTCGTGGGATGTCTGCAAAAGTAAAAGCCGCCGGGCCTTTGATGCTGTCAGTTCGTCCAGATCAGAAAATCAAAATTCATTGGGCTGTCGAAGATTCCGACGGAGTTAAATTCTCGGGACAGTGGTTCAAATGCCGATTGGAAATCAAAATTTGGAATTGAATTTTACGCAAAATTAAGGTTTAAAGACAGAATTGGCACTGTCTGAGACGGGCCAAGTCCGCACAGGAAATCCACTTATTGGAAGTCACGGATCAGGGAAGCCCGTCGTTGAGCAGCTATGAGCGACTGATATTATTGGTGAACCAACAGAAAGCGATTGGATTCAATTGGAAAAAAAAATGTATCCAAACACCTACCCAGAATATTTTTCCGTTTCTGGCTACACGCGCACTTTTTCCTGTTTTCCATTCAGCTCAAAGGGTTGGATAAGCACTTCAACCGGCAGCTTTAATAAAGCCGAGAGATTTCTGATCATTTCGATCGTTAACGCCCGCTTCCTATTTAAAACGAGGCTCACTGTGGTCTTACTTCCAATTGCTGGGATAAGATCTTTGTCCTTAAGACCTTTTCTGTCCATTGTTTCTTTTATGGCCTCGATGGGATCGGGCAAAGTAATAGGGTAATGCTCCTTTTCGTATTTTTCAATTAAAGTCACCAGCAATTCTGACTCCATCCCTTCGGCACTGTCGGGATCTGCTTCGAAGATTTTAGAAAGCCTAGCAAGGGATTCCTCATACTCCTTTTCTGTCGTAATTGTCTTTTCCCACTTCATCTGTTTATAATTTTACTTGATGGTCAGATGGAATCTCGCAGTGTCGGCATTCATACCAGTATTTGATGTTTTCGCCATGCTCGATTTCATGATTTCAATTGATTTACGATTTTAAAATTGTTCAACCGTACTTGCATCCACTTTGTCATATTCGGAGTGTGTCCCGATGAATTTAATAAACACCCACTGCCGCAAATAGCTGATTTGAACGATTAACCGATATTTATTCCGTGCAATGTTAAACACCACCCGGTTGTTTTTAACAGGATCTGCGTCGGGAAAATCCTGAACCACATCCGAGGGCTTTTGCCATACAGCGTGTTTTGTAACAGCAATCCAGGTCTCTATGCTTGATTTTGAATCTGGATGCTTCTGGTAAAACTCCGTCAGATTTTTGATGGCAATAATGTTTTTCAAAGCAAGCTTTTTAATAAACGGTCGAAGATGGTGAAAAGTTTTCACTATGAAAACTTTATAAGCCAAATTTTCCATTCTCTAACCTGTAATCTTGATAAATTTCACCAAGAAGACAATTTTTGCAGGAAACACTGAAAGGGAATCGATTGCCCCACATGCGATGAATAAATTTGCTTAAGCAGGCTCGGTACCCAATAACCCGAAACGGGAAAAAGACAGGGGATACCAATTACATCCATGTGAAAAGCAGACACCTAATCATTCAAAAAAATAGCCTAATCGGAAGATTTTTGCCGAAGTGGGAAAACTCAGAAAGATATTCCTAAAGGTCAAATTCCCGAAATCAGATTTTTTAACCTCTCCGTAAATTAGGATTGATACTTATAAGGGGGACAAGAAGGAGGACAGATTTAGGGACAATTCGAATCAAATGAAATTGATTCGAATTTACAAACAGCGCCAGAAAGCCTATAAAACAGAAAAAGTTGACCGTAAAACGATCAACTAATTGTTTAGTAGCAGGAACAGAACTATTTTAAATTACTGTTTACTAATAGTTTACGACTTAAAGAGGACAAATCGGGGGACAGGTTCATTTTGTACCAAAAAAATTAAATTCATTTGAATTGATTTTTGTCTAAATCTCGGATTTTTTGCAAAATCTGGGTTTTTGATCTGTATGAGGGGGTTCAGTTTTGAATGATATTTTTTTCTTTTTGATGTTAAGAACAAAAAACGTCCAAGGCTTCATCTAGGCTAATCAGAAATCGAATCTTCATTTTTTATTCGAAATTTAAATTCATTTGAATTGATTTTAATTTCAGCCCTCGAATAATTCGTACTGTACGAGGTGTGCGAAGTGTACGAACCGTACGAATTAAGCCTTTTTTCTTTTTGCTGTTTGAGAATCTTTCTTTGTGGCAAAAACACCACTGATTGTTTTTGCGCTTCACCAATCACTTTGTGCACAATCTGTGTTCACAAAGTAAATTCCAAAGTTTCCATTGAGGTATAATTCATGAAAAGGCTATGAAGCAGGATTTTTATGAAAAGTGGCTGCTCTACCTTTTCAAGAAAGGTTCCTCTAAATTAAATTTAATATCCAAAATCTTTATTTCTTCTACTATCTTGGAATAGATCAGTTTATAATTCGTTACTGAGCATCAACAGTGGATGGCCTTCCATGACACGATTGGGTTACTTATCTATGTCTTTTAGTGTCTTAGTTGAAAAGTCAAACTCAATTTTCAAATGATTTGATCCGATAGCCCAATCCAACCGGAAAAATTAATCATTTCCAGTTGGCTAATTTAGATCGATGCCACGGAGAAAGAACAAAAAAAGGATTTCTATATTAGAGGGAATATGTAAACTGTTCAATTTTTAGAAGACAATTCTACTAAACTCAATTTAATGTCAACCTCATAATTTTCCACCCATCAATTCCAATGGCGTTAAATCATTATTTTTTATCCTTGGGATATTAAGTTCATTTCCATTCTTTTTTAACTTTACTTTAGCCTTTAATCATGAGAAAATCAGCTGCCATTTTTCTCCTTACGTGCTTTGGACTGTATCACCTGGGATTTTTTGCCGTGCAGTTCCTTATGCCTATGGCAATACATCAACATTGGGAAAATCAGATTTGGGAAAATGACGAAGACTTTCTGGAGGGTAAACTGATCCGAATTCCTTTTGCCATGCCGTATGGACAGAATCAGGAAAACTTTCAAACGGTGAATTTCCAGATGGAAATTGAGGGGAAAGTGAACCGCGTAATAAAACAACGGTATTTTGAAGATCACCTAGAGGTAGTCGTGGTGAAGGATGAGCTCCAAACGAAACTTAATGAACAGGTGAAACTCTGGATAGTTTCTCTCGCATCAGATCAGGGAGATTTTGAGGGACCGCCTTTACAAAAAGTACTTTTAAAATCCTTAGTAAAAGACTTTGTCCCACGCGTACACGATTTCTCCTTTGCACCAAAACTTACCGAAATATTAATCCGGCATTTTTCTCCTTTTTTAGTCAGCATTCCGAAGGGAATCAAGGATATCCTACTGCTTCCTCCCCAGGGAATCCAGTTGTCCTGAATCTTTTTTCAGGGAAATAATCCCTGAATTTTCCCATCAATTATGACTTCTACTTATGAATTACAAGTATTATTTCTACTTGCTGATGGCCTATTGCTGCCTTTCAGGCAGAGTATATGCACAGCAAGACACTATTAAAACCTTATCTCTCGAAGAGATTAAAATCCAGAATTTCCGACTTCAAAACCCGGTCACCAGTCTCCCCTCAACGAATGGATTGATGATAATCGGAGGAAGGAAATCCGAAGTTATTTCCCTGAGTGGATTAGCTACGAATCTTGCAGAAAAGACAGGTCGAAGCCTGTTTGCAAAAATTCCCTCTGCCTTCATTTATGACATGGATGGTACCGGAAACCAAATCAACGTCTCTGTGAGGGGATTGGATGGGCATCGCAGTTGGGAATTCAATGTCAGGCAAAATGGGGTCATGATCAATACAGATATCTATGGATATCCTGCCAGCCATTATTCCATGCCCATGGAAGCAGTGGAACGGATCGAGCTGATTCGTGGAACTGCAGCGCTACAGTATGGTCAGCAGTTTGGTGGGATGCTGAATTATGTGCTCAAAAAGCCCGATCCAATTAAAAAGTTCAGTCTTGAAAACATCAGTTCAGCAGGGTCTTTTGGACTGTTGTCCAACTACACTTCGGTGGGAGGCACTATTGGCAAGTTCAGCTACTTTGGGTACTATCAAAAGAGGAATTCCAACGGATATCGGGATGGCGGAAAATCCGAATCTGATGCCCAGCATGCGGAAATTTCCTATCAGATTAACGACCGCCTGAAAGCTAAAGCAGAACTGAGTCGGAGTATCTTTCTTTACCGAATTCCGGGTCCACTCACTGACGCCCAGTTTAAGGAGGATCCAACACAAGCCAACCGGTCACGCAATTATTACAGTCCTGAAATCTGGGTACCGGCATTGACACTGGAAGGCAGATTGGCTGCTAATACAAGTTTCAGTTTGGTGGGAAGCGGGATATTTGGTCAGAGAAGTTCAGTCACTTTTGATGCACTTGCAAACGTGCCCGACACCATCAATAGTGCAACTTCTGAGTACGCTCCTAGAAATGTGGATATTGATAATTACCATACCCGGACTTTTGAGGCTAGAATTTTACATGGATATACATTAGGTTCTGTTAAAAATGATCTCTCCATTTCAGTTCGATATTTCAATAATTCCTTTGATCGCAGGCAAAGGGGAAAAGGGACGACTGGCACAGACTACGACCTGTCTGTTGTAGGAGATTTTCCCAGAGATATCAACTTGAAAAGTCAAAGCATTGCAGCATCACTGGAAAACCAATTTCACTTAAATGACCGATTTTCAATTTCACCTGGATTGCGGATAGAGAATGGAAGTTCAGCAATGAGCGGAACTATCAGTTATGTGGAAGCAGGGCAGGTGCCTCAGGAGATAGAATATGATTTCGTGACTTTGGGGATAAACGCCAATTATCAGTTTTCGCCTTCCAATCGTTTGTATGGAGGAATTTCCCAAGCCAACAGACCAGTTCTGTTTCAGGATATAATTCCCGGAAATCCCCTTACTATAATCAACCCAAACCTTACACATAGCTTTGGATACAATTCTGAAATTGGCTGGGAAACCAGCCCTAAGGAGTCAATGCATTTAAACGCCACCTTATTTTACACATTTATAGGCAACCGCATTGGTAATATTTTAGTGGAGCAAGATGGAACAACTTTGGTTCAAAAAAGTAATATTGGAGACAGTGGAACGGCCGGGGTTGAACTCCTTTGGGACTGGGAATTTCTGAAGAACGATCGCTTTTCCCTTTCCTTTTATACTTCATCGAGTTGGATGCGGGCAAGATTTCTAAATGGTTATGTTGCCGGAATTGAGGGAAATGAAGAAATCAAGGGAAACCGGGTAGAAGCAGTTCCAGAGTGGATAAGCCGAAATGGGCTGACCGCTTCTCATGGAGCATTTCAATTGGTTTTGCAGCATCAGTTCGTCAGCACATCCTTTGCAGATGCCCTCAATACTGAAACTCCACCTCTCTCTGGTGCAGTTGGTTTAGTTCCTTCCTATCACATTTGGGATCTTCAGGGGATTTATACTTTTGAAAACCTGACTTTGCGGGCAAGTTTTCAGAATATTTTCGACAACTCCTATTTCACAAAAAGACCTCAAATGTATCCGGGACCAGGCATATGGTCGTCTGATGGAAGAAGTCTGGTCATTTCCCTTGGTCTTAGAATCTGATCAATTCCACCTTCTTATATTATAACTTAGGGATTAAACTCAGCGACAATTCTTCAAAACGACTCGACAAAAGCAGGGTAATGAAGAATCGCCATTCTCCTCAGAGAATGACGCGATTTAACTATTGCGTCATTTTTAGTGACACAATTCCTTTTATTGCGTCATTTTTATGCTATTATTGTCGCGATACAAAAGGGATTGAAAATGGAGAATCGAGATGAGCTACAACTGATTCAAGAAATAATTGCATCATCATCTGATGGCCTAGGAATAGAACAACTCCTTTGATTGCTCCCATTTCAAATTGAAAAGAGAGCGCTTCAAAGACGACTTAAAATACTCAGAGAAAAGAATCTGATTCTAATTAAGAGAGAAGCTCGATCTACAAAGTATTATACAAATGTCCCTGAACAAACTCAGAATTCTGGAAAGATAAAATCAGAAGAGGAGCGACAATCGACCATTTCCCTTTCACAAGAAGGCAAAGACGTTTGGGCCATGGTCTCACGTCCTACAGCACAACGAAAACCTGTCGGATACAAACGAAGTTTCTTGGAAAATTACCGTCCCAACATCGACAGCTTTCTCAGCAAAGAAGAAAAACAAAAACTGGCTGAATGGGGAAATACTAGGAATGGAGAACAGCCAGCAGGTACCTATGCCAGAGAAATATTAAATCGCCTTTTGATCGACCTTTCTTGGAATTCAAGCAGACTGGAAGGGAACACCTATTCTTTGCTGGATACGGAGCTGCTTATCCATAACGGAAAAACTCCAGCGAACAAATTCCCCAGGGAAACTCAGATGATTCTCAACCACAAGGAGTCTATCGAGTTTTTGGTAGAATCGTCAAATGAGGTGGGCTTCAATCGCTATACTTTTCTCAATCTCCATGCTCTGCTTTCAAACAACCTGTTGCATAATCCGGCTGCATCCGGTAGACTTAGAATATTTGGCGTGGGAATCACCAATTCGGCATTTACTCCGTTGGGAATTCCACAACTCATCGAAGAATCTTTTGACCTACTACTGTCAAAGGCAAGCCAAATCCAAAATCCATTTGAGCAGGTTTTTTTTGTTTTGGTTCAGCTTCCCTACTTGCAACCTTTTGATGATGTCAATAAGCCAGTATCCAGATTGGCTGCCAATATTCCGTTAAACCGACACAACCTTGCTCCTCTTTCATTTATAGATGTACCCGAGGAAAGTTATACCAAAGGAATGCTGGGCATTTATGAATTAAACCGCATCGAGTTATTCAAAGATGTTTTCCTGTGGGCCTATGAGCGATCCGCTAGGCGCTATGCGGCCATCCGACAATCTTTGGGCGAGCCTGATCCATTCCGAATGAAATACCGGGAAGAAATACGTGGTATCGTCAGCCTAATCGTTAGCAATGCAATGGAAAAAGAAGCTGCATCCGAAGCAATAAAATCTGAAGTCAAAAAATTACTTGAAATTGATAGATCCAGATTTACCGAAGTGGTTGAAACAGAACTCCTCGGACTTCATGAGGGAAATTTTGTTCGGTATCGGATCAGACCTTCCGAATTTTCTACCTGGAAAAAGCGGTGGGATTCCTAGTTAAGATGAGATCAAAAAAACGCAAACCATATTAATACTCCTCCAAACTGCTTAATTCTTGGTTTCACAAAGCTCTAAAACCTTAAAAAAAGAAAAAGGCGACAAATTAGGGGACAGGTTCATTTTGCTTTTAAAATTTTATGTGTATCCGCATCAATGCACGTAAGGGTGAATTGACGCAATAATCAATCGTTCGAATAATTTTTCACCGAAGTACCTTCGATTCAATTTGTAAACATACTCATTCAAGTAATTCTGCAAGTACTTGTAAGTGACCATGTGATAAATGCCCAACAGATTTCGCTTTAGATTACTGATGGCTTTGTGAACCCATCTCAAGGTATCATTAGTCTCCTCCTTTCCGGCAGCCACTGTAAAATGAGTGTTTACTACCTTTTCTAAGTTGACGCAAGCTGTGTTTCTGTCTGTGAAAAGCACCACTTCTCCATCGGTGTTTCTTTTGATGAATTGATTGACATTTTCACTGTCTACTTTATCCAGCACTTCCATTTTAAAGTATCCGCAAACCTTGCTCCCTTGGCCTGATTCGGGGTTTTCCAAAGGAGTTGATTCTACCGCTACAGCAACTTGTGCTTGACGTTGACTCCCTTTTCCACGTTTCAGCTGGTTTTTGATCTGCTTTTTGGTTGCCACTTCTACATATCCCTCATCGTATTCTACCATGTCTTTGAGCAGGTATAAACTATCTCTTCGTCCCATCACAGCTCTGATTTTGTGCATCAATGTGAAGGCTGTTTCATATCTGCTCAAACCCAATTGGCGCTGAAATTCAAGGCAAGAAAAGCCCTTTTTTGTCGCTGAGATAAACATAAAAGCCAGCATCCAGACCTGCAAAGGCAATTTGCTGTTTTCCATCACAGTCCCTCTTTTGAGTGAACTTCTTCTTCGGCAATGTCTGCATTCGAAAAACTTCGCCCCGCTGAACCAGTAATGATGAGTCACTTTTTCGCACTTTTTACAGAATATACCGGACTTCTCCCGGTAAGATTTAATGAAGAGTTCACAGGATTCCTCATCTGGAAATTGGTTTAGAAAGTGGATTAGTTTCATGTTCTCTGGCGTTTAAACCAAAGAAAAGCGTACTTTTCTAACTGACAAAACCATTGACACCATCTGTCATTTGGCGACGTGCAAACTCACGGATACACATATAAAATTTTAAATTTATTTGAATCGTATCATTTTGAACCTCTTCAAATGCGGCCCTAATCGCCGTATAACCCCATTTTGCTTTTTTGGTTTTTGAATGATCTTTTTTCTTTTTGTTGTGAAAAGCAGCAAAAGAACCTATTCTCAGAGGGTCAGATTTTAGAAAATGAACCTCTAAAGTTCCAGCTTATTTGAACCTTTTCGCTTTTCTGAGAATTGAATCCATTTGAATGGTTTTGAATCTCATTTCCACTTCGTAAAATTAGTACGGTACGAGGGGTACGAGCCGTACGAGGCGTACGAATTTAGAGGTGCCTAATACGAATTAATATCTAAATCTAATCCTAAACTTTTCGGAATTCTCTTTACGCTGTGCTATAATTTTCACCTTGAAATAGTACAGCCGATAGCTTTGGTCTGTGTCACTGTCGGTGATTTGCCTGATAGGAGCGACTCCACGGCCGCTTCCACATATTTCTTCTGAACAGCAGCAGGATTCTTGGCATTATCATCGATAGCGCCAATGTAAGCGACTTTGTTGCCACCACTGGTTTTATTTAAAACATACACATGGGGGGTGTTCGTAGCACCATATTGCGGAAATATCTTTTGTCCTACATCCAGCAGATATGGGAAAGTGTATCCTTTCTCTTTGGCTTGCTTTTGCATGTTCTCGAAACTGTCGGATTCATACTTTTCAGGATCTGTAGGATTGATGGCAATCACCGGAAACCCTTTCGCTTTATACTTTTTATCAAGGGCGATGATACGCTCTTCATAAGCTTGGGAAAACGGACAGTGATTGCAGGTGAAAACCACAATAAATCCTTTGGCATCTGTATAATTGGTAAGGGAGACCATCTTCCCGTCTACATTCTTCAGATTAAAATCCGTGGCCAGATCACCGATTTGGTAGCCATTTTCAACCAAAATCGCCGGATTTGCTTCTTCTTTTTTCTGAGTAGAATTGAAATCCTCCCTGGCAATTTCTAAAGGTTGAAGCGATAAAAGTGCAAGCAGATTTATGGAAATAAAATTTAGGGTGTTCATATTAGTTCGAAGTTGATAGTAGATGGTCTATAGATTTTTTTAATTCTTCATAAGTGACTGCACCATTATGGAAAATCCTTTTATTTCCAGAATATACCAGCGTTGCCGGTACGGCTCCAGTCCATGTTGAATCCACCTGTGGAATCCACGCGTTTGGATCTGCCTCATCCAAGACGAGTATCTTTGACCGCAGGTTCATTTTTTTAGCGAAGGGTATTAGTTGTGGAGAGATCTTGTCAGGAAAATCAAGGCTGGCCAAAACCACCGTTAACTTCTTATCCTTATACTCTTGTGCAATCCTTTCGATGTCTGGTAATTCTTTGATGCAAGGTTTGCACCAAGTAGCCCAAAAGTTCACTACATAGATACTGTCATTATCCCTTTGAAGAAATGGCTTGAAGTTTTCAAAATCGTATATCCCAACTTCCATTCCATCATGTTGGATGACTTGGGTAGGTGTTCCCTCAGAATATGGCAGACTAGTTAAGGCCTCTGATTCAGTACCTTTCCCCTTACAAGCGCTTGTCATGAGAAGGCTTAAGATTATAAACTTTAAATTCTTCATTTCTCCATTTTGAGTCAACAAGGCGCAAACATACGCATTATCAGTTTCTTTCGGTCTTCAACAAAAGCTGTGAGGTAAGTACCAGTATTGGCAGTTCTATCAATGGCCCGATGACAAGGGACAAGGCTATCAGCGGTTCATGCGAAAATGCCGATACAGCAATAGCCAAAGATATCGGAGAGTTCCTGGCCATGGTGGTCAGAATGAGGCTAACCTTGTCCGGGTAATTAAACCTCAGCAATCTGCTCACAGCCTGTCCTAAGAAAAAAGTCAAGGTAAAAAACAGGAGAACAGGGAGGAATAATTTGTAAATAATGTCTGGATTATCGATCAGATTTTTTCCTTCCGAAGCAAACATAGCCACCACTGCGAGCGCCAGAAAAAGCACCTGCGATTTTTCAAAAAAGCCTGTTACGCTTTCCCCGGCCTTGCTTCTGTTGTTTACAAATTTCTTGGTGAGGAAAGCCAGAACAAAAGGAACCACCAAAACCAAAAGTATGCTCTCAACAATCGAACTTAGCTCCACATTTCCTGATTTGCCAAAGAAAACCAGCAGATAAACCGGCAGCAGCAGCACCTGCAGTAACAAGTTAACAGGAAGAACAGAAGTTGACAGCGGTACATTTCCCTTCGCCACCCCCGTAAAAACTAGATACCAATCTGTGCAGGGGGTTACCATCAACATCACAAAGCCCATCCAAATGGGAAGTTCATCGGCTAGAAAGAGACTGCCCAGAAGATAAGCAAAAACGGGTGTCCAGATGAAATTGATCAGGATGTTGGTCAGTGAAAATTTCACATTGAGGAAAGAGCTTTTTACCTCGCTTGCATTGATGCTTAAAAAGAGCCCAAAGAGCATGACCATTAACAGCGGTACAATAAACTTAGCGCTGTATTGTGCAAGAATATCTATTGATCCCAAACCCAATCCTCCTACTACAGCCAATAAAATAACTATAGTCTGATACTTGTTGATCTTATCCATTATAGGTTTAGCTGTTTATTCGGGATTCTTTTTTAATACTGGCATTTTTGTTTTTCCAGTTGAAAAACAAGATGATTCCAAGAACAAGCAATTGTGCTGTAAGGGACTGTATATTTGGGTAAATTCCCAGCAGGTCAATCCTTGGCATAAAATACACTGGGGATATTGGCAGATAACCTACTTCCTGAAAGGCCGTTATTCCCTTGCCTGCCAAAATAACCGCCAGCGTGGCAACCATATAAGAAGCAAATTTGAAAAATTGACCTATTGGAAGCTTGTGGGTAAGCTTCACAAACACCAGTGTAATGACCACAATAATGGCGACTGAAGATATAAAGGCAAGATTAATGGCAGATCCAGCCACCTCAGGATTACTCAGCTTCAGCGAAGAAAGAAACAAAACTACTTCAAAAGCTTCCCTAAAAACAACCACAAAGGAAAATGCAAATAATCCTAACCAATTTCCCGATTCTGAAATTTTGGTTAATTTCTCTTTTACAAACCCTTTCCATTTGGTCATCTCTGAATGGGAATGAAGCCAGATACCTGCAAACAGCAGCACTACAACGGCCAAGATTGCACCGAATCCTTCCATCAGCTCCCTCGAAGCCCCGCTCAGGTTTATTAATGTGTCAATAAAGAACCAGCTTGCAATTCCAATAAGAAGTGCTGAAACCCATCCTGTATGAACTGCAAATACTGCTTTTTGTATTTTCATAGGCTTGAGAACACCCAGTACAATAAGGATGATCAACAGTGCCTCCATCGCCTCCCGAATAAGTATTGATAATGCGGAACCATAAATGAAGGAAAAAGAATAATCCCTTTCAGCTAAAACTGATTGTGCTGATTTTATTTCATCCTGAAGAGAAATAAAAAGTGCCTCCGCACCGGATCTGTCGTTATTCTGGATTGCCTTTCTATAGGCAATCATATCCCGCTCGATGTCCCTGACCAAAGAAGGCGAAGAGGCGTTCAATATATTTTCTACTAGCTCAACACCCTCTAGATAGGAAGCCAGAGCGTGTTTTTCGGCAGCTTTATTGTCTCCTTTTCCGAATAGCTCATAGGAGATAGCCAGACTTTTCAAAGCAGCATCAAGTGGATCAGGTCTGTCTGGCTCATGATTCCTCACCTGCCCAATTTTAATATCGTAAGCGGATTCGTCCAAAAAATGTTGAAGTTCCTCATCATTCCATTTACTGATACTGTCGAGGAGAAGATTTTGGGGTAAATCAATTTTTGACAGTTCATCACTATGCCTGAGTGATTGCAAGTAAAAAGACAAGTCCCACAATTCCTGTTCAGTTAGATGGTTGTAGGATGCCATTCCAGTTCCATCTATTCCGAGTTTTATCACATTATATGCACCAAGAGGAGACATCTTGGCTTCGTGGAAATTTGAGGGGGCCGGATCAAGTGATTTCCCTGCCTCTCCATCCCCAAAACCGTTCTTTCCGTGACAGGACAAACAACTGTTTTGATACAACACGGCCCCGTTTTCAATTGATGGATATCGGTCGGGCGTAATCTTCAAAATCCCAAGTCCTAGGATCTTGTTCTTGGCAGATAAAGCAAGTTCTGAAACTGTTCCCGGATCAGATTTTTCTTCGATTGATTTGGACAGTTGGAGCAATGTACTGTCAAGCCCGTGAAAGGGCTCCGATTCGATTGAAGCCGATAATTCACTATGCAGAAGAATGCACTTTTCTGCAAATTCACTCATTTCAGCAAACTCAAATTCATTGATTACCTGACCGTTTTCAACCGCAACCGAATAATCTTTGGAGATGTAATCTAGCAATGTCACTAGAGTTCTTAAATCATCCTCTTTTCCAAAAGACTGTGAAAAAGAATTGGCAGAAAACAGAAATAAAATCAGAAAACAAATGTGTTTCTTATTCATAATTAGTTTAAATAAACGCAAATATAGAGATTAAAGCCAATCTGGAAGCTTCTTGACAGAGTTTATGTGGTTATCAGTCCCATTGAGTGGGAAATTAATCCAGTGCTCATCTCTATCACAAATAGACTGAAATTGATGCCCAAAACCCATCAAAGCATTTTGCGCTGGTGAGAATCGTCACCAGCCAAAGGTATCTCCGAATCCTGCGTATTTTCCAGCTTGTCATTAAGTTGGAGCTCTCCAATGGCCCGGTGAATCTTTTCAACATCACCGGTATGATACACCCCCAATTTACGGTTGGAGATATCAAAGGAAAGTTGCTTTACCTCTTCAAAACCTTCAAGTTTCATGCGGATCATTTGCTCCTCTGAGGGGCAATCCATTTTGTTGATATGGAAGGTTGATTTTTTCATACTCTTACTTTTTGTAAGCCAACAACCTTAATGCATTGAATACCACTATCAAAGTGGAACCCTCATGTATCAATACAGCTATACCTATATTAGCCCATCCTAAAATGGTCGCTGGGATCAAGAATGCTACAATTCCCAAACTCACCCAGAGGTTTTGCCTGATAATGCCTTTTGCTTTTCGGCTCAGGCCGATAGCAAAAGGCAAGGTTTCCAGTTTGTCTGCCATTAATGCAATATCTGCTGTTTCCAGGGCTACATCACTACCTGCTGCTCCCATGGCAATGCCTACGGTACTGTTAGCCATAGCCGGGGCATCATTCACGCCATCGCCCACCATCGCTACTTTGGATTCATTTTTTTTGAGCTTTTTAATCGCTTCCACCTTTTCTTCCGGCAGCAAGCTGCCCCACGCATCCGTTAGCCCAATTTCTTTGGCCACTGCATCAGCTACCTTCTGGTTATCACCTGTGAGCATGATCATGCGCTTGATGCCAATTTTTTTCAGTTCGGCTAGGGTTGCCTTTGCTGATTCACGAGGTGTGTCCATCAGGGCTATCATACCGATGTATTCTGCGTTCCTGCGGATAAGCATGGTCGTGTTGCCACCTCCTTCTAGTTCCCTTACTTGTTCTTCTATTTCTTTGGAGGGTTTATTTTCATCCAGGTCCTCAAACAAGTCAAGGTTTCCTATGTAGATTTTATCACTTCCCAATGAAGCTTTTATCCCTTTCCCCAAAACAGCTTCCAAGCCAGTTGCCTCTGGAATTTCGACATCTTTCAACCGTTCTTTTCCATCCCTTACCACCGCTTTTGCCAGCGGGTGGTCACTAAGGTTTTCTACCGCTACTGCTATTTTCAAAAGTTCATCTTCACGTACGTTTCCAAGCGGCACTACTTTGGTGAGTTTAGGTTTTCCCTCGGTTAGGGTTCCGGTTTTGTCGAAGGCCAGCGCTGTCAAAACACCCAAATCTTCTAAGGGGCGGCCGCCTTTAATAAGCACACCACCTTTTGCAGCGCGGGCAACCCCACTCAAAACAGCGCTAGGTGTGGAGATAGCCAACGCACATGGACTGGCTGCCACCAGCACCGCCATAGCACGATAGAAACTTTCGCTGAAGGTTTCGTCAATAACCAAAAATGCACCGAGCAACAGTAGCACCAGTGCCAGTACAGAAGGCACGAAGTATTTTTCAAACTTATCGGTAAGAAGTTGGGTAGGCGATTTTTGAGTTTGGGCTTCATTGACCAGCTTTACCAAACGGGAAAGGGTAGAGTCACTGGCTTCTTTAATTACCTTTATTTCCAAGGTACTGTTGCCATTAATGGTTCCTGAAAATACCCGATTCTCATGTTTAATGTCATTTTGCTTTGACCAATCTTTTTCAGGATCATCAACAGGCAATTTATCTACCGGCACACTTTCTCCTGTGATAGGGGCCTGGTTCACACTGCTGGTACCGCTCACTACCACACCATCCGCTGAGATTTTACTATTAGGCTTTACTATGATAATGTCACCAATAATTAGTTCTTCAATCCCTACTTCTTCCGTCTTTCCGTTTTTCTTGCGAAGGGCAGTCTTTGGAGCTAATTCAGCCAATGCAGCAATGGATTTTCGTGCCTTGTTCATGGCATAATGTTCCATGGCATGACCCAGACTAAAAAGGAAGAGCAACAAAGCACCTTCTGCCCATTCACCTAAAATAGCCGCACCGATAGCTGCGACCAGCATGAGAAAATCGATTTCAAATCCACCTTTAAAAACAGTTTGAACAGCTTCTTTAGCCGTAAAAAAGCCGCCAAAGAAATATGCTGCGATGTAAAGTGAAAGGCTTACCCAGGAGGGAACGGCATCTACGTAAGAAAGCCCAAAGCCAATTCCGAGCAATGCCCCGCAGATGATAGAAAAAATCAGCTCCGTATTTTTCCCAAAAATGCCGCCATGCGAATGTTCATGATCGTCACCTTCCTCATGGTCATGTTCTTTATCAGCTCCTTCCTTTTGCTCTTCGCCTTTTTCGGCTTCATGCGTCTTTTTTATGTACCGCTTGACTTCTACTTCTGCAGATAAAATATCTAAACCTTCTTTGCGCAATGCAGTAAGGATTTTTTCATCGTTTATTTTTGCCGTTTCAAATTCTAATCCGATCATACCCGAAGCAGATACAGCGGACTGTAAAACGCCATCTAATCTATTGAGTGCTTCTTCAATTTTTCTGGCATGACGGGTATCACGAATCCCTTCCACCTCAATTAATCGATGGCCGTATTTATCAATAATGGAAGCCCCTGTACGCTTAGCTAATTTTTGAATCTGATCAATCGAAATAAGCTCAGGGGCATAGTGAAAGCAGAGCTGAGGCACGCCATTGTCGGTTTCATCTGCTACATGCACTTTTTCAAGGCCTTCTTTACCTTCAAGCTGTTGAATGAGTTTTTGCACACATTGGTCTTTCTCGTCCGATACTTCGGGCAGAAGAAGAGGTATTTTTATTTGTAGTTTTTTCATTTTTTGGCTATTTGTTGGTTTTTAAATTACTCCTGTTAGGATAAGTTATCACACCAACTGGAGTCCTAAAAGGCTATTTAACATATTAATGCCCGTGTCCTCCTCCTTCTTCTTCGGTATTTTTGGCTTTAGCCAACAAG
>VFQO010000030.1_pt1 | contig 184090 bp, 163 predicted proteins | sample 3512331 | NCBI WGS metagenome assembly VFQO01 (sample SAMN10412371, study PRJNA504923) | tailings metagenome | isolation source: Replicate 3 from Balatoc abandoned mine | place: Philippines: Itogon, Benguet | collected 2017-08-28 | reverse complement strand
TTATCGCTTGGGGTGGGATTCATGCGGCTTTGTTTATTCCAGTCTTTCTATTGGGCAAAAACCGAGTTTATCTTAATGAAGAACGACAACTTATACCAAGTTTGGTAGAAGTGGGTCATATTATCCTGACCTTTAGCCTTGTGACAATGGCTTGGGTCTTTTTTAGGGCGGAAAGTATCACATCTGCGATAGGATACTTGAATGGGTTGCTTACCAATCCTTGGAGTCAAGGATTCAGAATTTCACTTTATTATCTACCATTGGGAGCAATGGCAATGATGCTGGGAATGGAATGGATATTTAGAGGGAAGCAAATCCTTGCCTTTCAATTTCCTGCACTTCGCTACGCCGGGTACGCCGGAGTAGTCATGACGATTTTGTTCTTTGGAGCCTTCTTCAACCCTCAGGATTTTATTTACTTCCAGTTTTAGTGAACCTGTTTTTACTAAAATCCTCCTTGTGGCTGGGTTTAGGAATTGCTTTTATTCTCGGTTATGGAACATTTTGCGATTACTTCTTTCAGCAGAGACAGTATTTAGACCTTTCGGAAAAGAAGCAGTGGATACTCGCCCAACAAGGAGGGAGTTACGATTATGCAGTTTTAGGATCGAGTAGGGCCTTTGGTGCATTCGATATGAATCTGCTAGATAGCCTGACAGGACTCAATGGGATCAATCTAGGTGCAAACGGCAGCGGATTTAAGGATAATTACTTGGTGCTAAGCTTGTTCTTAAAGAACAATCAAATCAGCAAGCTCTTTCTGCAGGTCGATATGGCTTCACTCAATTCCACGACTTCGTTTAGCAACGAGTTTCATGCATTTACCTTTATGCCCTATTGGGAAGAGGAGGAGGTAAGAGAAGTGCTAAAAGAGGAAATTTCCCTATTGGAAAATCAGATCAGTGCGCTTGCACCTCAGTGGAGGTATTTCTATTTCAACAAGTACTTTTCCCCCAAAGAAGTGCTGAGGAGGATTCAAGTTTCCAAAACTCAAAGAGACTTGTACTCCCAATCCAAAGGAGGAATCGCAAGGGAGGAGATAACCCAAAAGGTGAGAGAGATCAAAACCTATCAGCTTCCGAAAACCGCCGATCCCACCGACTTGGAGTATCTAATGAAGATCAAAACCAAAGCAGAGGCAGCAGGGATTGAAGTGATTTTCTTTTCAGCACCGAGATACCAAGATTCCCAGGAGGAGTTAAAAACAATCCTTTCTTCTTTTGCTAATCGGAAGATCTTTCCGGATGATTTCGATGTGTCAGATGTTAGTTTCTTTCAAGATCAGGGGCATTTAACGGGTATTGGGAGAAAAAAAAATACTAAAGATTTTTCCAAGAATTTTGAACAATTGAACGCAATTGATTTTTAACTGACTGGTTTTTGCTAGATCTTAAATTTAGTTTTTTTTAAAATAGATTAAAAGTTTAAATAGTATGGTTAATAAGATTATAATTTGGTGATTTTAGTTAAAAATATTTTTGAAAAAGCGAATCTAATCTTCGCGTTGATTTTTTTAGTAATATTAATATATTCTTTTTTTTATTATTATCAATATGGTGATGATTTTATATTTCTGAATCTTCTCAAAGAAAAAAATGTATTTGAAGCAATTATTTACAAGTATAAAAATTGGGATGGGCGTCATCTTTCGATTGGAGGATTACTACAGATGGTTGGATTCGAGTATTTAGGACCTTTTTTTACTTTGATAGTTGGTTTGATAGCGGTATTTCTTTTTTTCTTTATTTCATTAAAGTCGTTTAAAATTGAAATTAATACTTCCTCTTTGTTTCCTAGTTTTGTTTTATTTTTAATTGGGCTTTTGCCATTTTATAAAGATGTTTTGTTTTGGCAGACGGGTATTATTTATGTTTATTTTTTACTTCAGGCTATATTTATTATCTTTTTTTATTTACGAGACGATTTGCTGAAAAATAAATTGCTCCTTTATTTTTTTGTTTTTGTGTTGGGATTTAATTCACAAAACTTCAATGTTGCTCTTTTAGTCTTTATTTGGAGTTATGATTTTCTTTCGGGTAAATCAATTTTTCCCGACAAAAAGAGAATCGTTTTTTCAGGTTTGATTATTTTATCCACTCTATTAGTTAGCGTCGCGCCAGGAAATTTCATTAGAATCGAGAAAGGTACAGAATCTGAACTTGCTTGGAGTAATTTAATAGAAATTGGAGGAGTTTACCTCAAAGCATTTAACTATTGTAAATATTTCTTGATCTGCGGAATACTTGGAGGAACGCTTTTCTTTACTATTTCTAAATCTTTCCCTAAAAAAGAGTTTATTTCCTTAGTTCTTGCCGGACTTACTTCACTCACTCCGTTTATACTTTATCCGGATCTGGCACGAATTAGAGTTTTTTTTTCCATGGGAGCTTTTTTGTTTTTGTCAGGGCTAATCCTTGGAAGCTATTTTTCTAAGTACAGAATAGCGCTTTTTTCAAAAGTATTAGTTGGTGTCACTATTTTATTTGGAATAAAAATTATGTTTAATCAATCCCTTTTGTTGAGAACACATTCTTTTCAAATTAATGAAAGGCATAATTACTTACTCGAGAATTCAAACGAGAAAGATTTAAGCTATAAAAAAATAGATCGAAATCTTGATCTATTTATAATCAGATCACCTGATTATACGAAAGAATGGAAGGAAGAATTCTTGAAATTTTATAATTTAAATAGTTTTAACCAATTATAGATTTATTGCAATTTTAGATGATGGTGTTTTTTGAATTTCTATGGATAAATTTTAATATAGCTTTTTAGGAGATAATTCCGATTATTTTCTTCTTAATCGTGTGATTTTTACTGATAACTATTATAGTTTTAATCAGGGACTTTTCTACCATCTGAGCAATTTCGATCAAAGTGATAGACAAATGTTTTCAATATTAATTTTGAATTATAAAAAAGGGTAGCTTAAAATAAATATCGATTCTTAATGATTTGGAAAAAAAAAATAAGTAAGTTTTTGAAATTTTTTGGATACGAAATCAAGAAAGGACCCTTGTTTATATCTGGTCTCAAGGTGGAAAATGAATTTTTCAAAAAACACCTTTGGTTGCAAAACTTCAACTTCAAAACTATAATTGATATCGGTGCAAATAAGGGACAATTTGCTTCAAGATTTAGGCTTTTGTTTCCATCAGCTCAGATTTACAGCTTTGAACCCATTCCAAGTGATTTCAATATTCTATGTAATCGGTTTAAGAATGATAGAAATTTTAAAGGATTTAATATAGGCTTAGGAGAAGTAGCCGGAGCTTTTGACTTTTTTCAAAATGATTTTTCCGACTCTTCCAGTCTATTAAAGATGAAATCCTTTCATAAGGAAAATTTTCCTAAAACTCAGAATGAGTCACTTATAAAAATTCAAGTTGAGACATTGGATCATCTGTCTTCAAAAGAACTTGAACTTAACTCTCAAATTTTAGTAAAAATTGATGTTCAGGGTTACGAGAAAATGGTGATTTTAGGAGGAATTGAAACTATAAAGAAGGCTTCTGTTCTCATAGTGGAGGTCTCTTTTAAAGAGCTATATGAAAATCAAGTTTATTTTGATTCCATTTATTCTTTGTTAAAGGACTTGGGATTTTCCTACATGGGAAATTATGATCAATTGATTTCTCCAATAGATGGATCAATATTACAGGCTGATGGAATTTTTATAAGAAATACTGGTGTTTGATCAAATGGACCTTTCAATAATTATCCCCAATTTTAATTCAGGCGAATTATTGAAAAATACTTTGAATAGCATTTTTGAAAATACTCTGTATTTTAAGTTTGAAGTTATAATAATAGACAACTTATCTACGGATAATCCTGAAGAGATTGTAAAATCATTCCCAACTGAAATAATCACTTTTATTTCTGAAAAGGATAATGGGATTTATGATGCTATGAATAAGGGTATTCAAAAAGCTAGTGGAAAGTGGATGTATTTTTTGGGTTCTGGGGATAAAATTATAACTGAAAGTTTTAATAAGTGTAATTTTGTTGAGGTAGATGCTAAGTTTATATACGGAAATGTAATTCTATCTGATTTAGGAAAAATTTATGATGGTTGTTTTTCTTTATTAAAATTATTGAATAAGAATATTTCTCATCAGGCTATTTTATTCAAAAAAGATCTATTTATAATTCACGGATTATATGATATTAAGTACCCTATCTGGTCTGACTATTATTTTAACTTATGCGTTTACTTTAGTATGTTAGATTCTGTTGTATATGTTGATTTTCCATTAGCTATGTTTCATGGACATGGTGTTTCAAGTATAAAAAAAGATATTAAGTTCAGTGAGGATAAGAAAAAAATATTATTTTTTCTATTGTTGAAAAATTTTTCGTTTTCAAATTTTTCAACAGTAGTCAGATATTTTTTTAGAAATTTGATCATAAAAATATCTTCAATATGAATGATTTTGTTCTTTTAATTACAAGTTCTATTGATCCTGATAATTTTAATTTCGTTGGCAGGAAGGGGTCTGAAGTTAGGGAAAAAGATTATATAAAAGCAATTAATTTTTATAAAGAATTAAGATTGCCAGTTGTGTTTATTGATAACTCTAATTTTCATAGTAAGGCAATTCAAAATATTCTCGATCAATTTATTGATTCTGAGTATTTGTTTTTCAAAAGTATTGATAGTCATAAAGGTAAAGGACATGGTGAATTAGAAATTCTTAATTTTGCTTTTGATCATTCAAATTTAATTAAAGATGATTCTGTAGTAGTGAAAGTTTCAGGTAGGTATATTATTGAAAATTTAGGGAATATCTTAAATGCAATTTCTCATCTAGAAACTGTACATTTTTGTAATTTTTCGAGAAATTTTTCTTGGGTAGATACTAGGCTGATGATTTATAATAAATTTTTTTTTAATAATTATTTTAATCCTACTTGTATTAGATTTTTGGATGAATTGAATGGTATTTATCTAGAAAAGGTATATGCTCGTTCTATTCATTTTTGGATGTATGAAGGTTATAGAATTAAATTATTACCATTTCCACCTTTTTATAATTCATACAATGGTTCGACAAATGAAAGAATTTTTTTTTCACCCTTTAGAAAGTTAAAATATTTGATATTTCATCATTTAAAAATCTGGATTTTTAAGCAACTTATTTAATGGAATCTGTAATTACTGTAAATAACCTATCCAAAAGATACCGCTTGGGTTTAAAAGAAAAACATTCGAAAACTTTGGTGGGACAGATTTCCCAATCTATTCGATCCCCTTGGGAAAACCTCAAAAGGCTTCGGCAGCTTAGCCGATTTGGGGAGGATGATGAATCTGTTTTTTGGGCTTTAAAAGATTTATGTTTTGATGTTCAGGAAGGGGAGGTATTAGGAATCATTGGCAAAAATGGGGCAGGAAAATCTACTCTTCTAAAAATCCTTTCTCAAATCACAGTACCTACCTCGGGAAAGATAGAAATCAATGGCCGTGTAGCTTCTCTCTTAGAAGTGGGAACCGGTTTCCATCCTGAACTCAGTGGAAGAGAAAATATCTATATGAACGGGACAATTCTAGGTATGACCCGTAGAGAAATTAATTTCAAACTGGATGAGATTATTGATTTCTCAGGTGTTGAAAAGTTTATTGACACCCCTGTCAAGTTTTATTCTTCTGGTATGAAAGTCCGCCTAGGCTTTTCAGTTGCAGCCCACCTCGATCCAGAGATTTTAATTATTGATGAAGTCTTAGCAGTAGGAGACTTCGAGTTTCAAGAAAAGTGTTTGGGTAAAATGGAAAATGTTTCTAAAGAGGGCAGGACGGTTCTTTTTGTTAGTCACAACCTTGAAGCTATAAAATCTCTATGTACTAGATGTATTGTTCTTAAAAACGGTGAGATTACATTTAATGGATCTGTAAAACTTGCAATCCAAAACTACTTGGGATCTACTCAAAATATTAATGTAAGCAGCTTAGACTTGAGGTCTCATCCAGACAAACTCATTCAAAATTTAGGGCTTTTTGAATTTCATCTTTTTGTAGATGGAATTTCTGGCAATAAGATTTCTACTGGTCAAGAACTTAAGGTTTTAGTTAAATATCAAGTAAATGAAGATCATTTAGGATATCCCATTGATGTTGGTTTTGGACTTTTTGATTATGATGGTAAGGGATTACTGGCTTTCAATAATTCTAATTTTAAAAAGAAAATTGTTTTAAATAAATTATCAGGGACAATAGAAATGATACTGCCTAAATTCCCATTTTATCGTTCAGATCAACTTTATTTAAACTTATATTTCGGGTATTTAGGTGATCTTTATGAAGTTCTAACTCAAGTATGCTCTATAACTTGTATTCAAAATGATTTTCTTGGCACAGGATTTCCTTTGGATGAGAAATTAAATACTGTATTTATTCCAGAAATTAACTTTCGTGTAAATTGAAATTTAAGAGAAAATTTGTTTTAACTATCTTGAACTCTCTTCCAAAAAGTCTAAAGTGGAAATTATTTTTAACTCATAAAATAGGTAATCGGATTAAAATTAATTTTAGGGAAACAAGAAGGAATCTTTTTCACAACCATGTTAAAGTTGTAGTTATAGGAGCAAATGATGGAATTAGCTTTGATGATCTATTTCAGTTCTTGAATCCGAGAAATTCCTCAGGTTTATTAATAGAACCTGCGGGAAAATATTTTTCGCTTTTAAAGAAAAATTTGACAAAATTCAAAGGATTTAAATTTCTCAATGTTGCAATAACAAGTTCTAAGGAAGAAGTTAAACTTTATCAACTTAATGAAAATGGATTAGGTAAGCTTCCCTTATGGGGTAAGGGTTTGGGATCTTTTTCAAAATATAATCTATTAAAGTTCGAAGAAATTTCAGATGATGACATTGAGGAGGAGATAGTGAAAGGCTTTTCTTTTATGGAAATTATTCAAACTTACTCGTTGTTTGAAATTGATTATCTTCAAATTGACACAGAAGGGTATGATGGAAAAATTATCCAAATGATAGATTTTTACTTATTTAATACTAAGATGATAAAGTACGAATGGGTTAATTTGGATCCTTTTGAATTGGATGAGTGTAATAGGAAATTAAAAAAATTTAATTTCTTTTTAACTAAAGAAGGAGAGGATATAATTGGTTATTCAAAGGAAGTTAATCCAATTTTTATTTGATTCCTAAAATCATACATTATTGTTGGTTTGGTACAAAGCCTTTATCTAGTTTGGAATTGGCTTGTATTGAATCCTGGAAAAAGTATTGTCCAGAGTATAAGTTTGTTTGTTGGAATGAATCCAGCTTTGATGTTACTTTTTGCAAATTCTCTTCTGAAGCATTTTTAGCAGGTAATTATGCTTTTGTTTCTGATGTCGCTAGGGTTTGGGCTTTGTACAAGCACGGTGGCATTTATTTGGACACGGACATGCTGTTGTTAAGTTCTTTGGATGAATTTTTAGATTCAGATTTTTTTATTGGCGAGCACCTTCCTGGTAAGTTGGGGGTTGGTGCTTTCGGTTGTAGTAGAGGTCATGGGTTTCTCAAGAGAGTTTTGGATGTCTATGTTGATTCCTCGTTCAGTTTTGGTGCTGCGGTATTGATCCCTGATGTTTTTGATCAGATCTATAAGGATGATTTTTTGAAGCATGGATTAACCATTTATCCGCCTACTGTTTTCTATCCTTTGCCTTTTGAAAACAAGGGAGATGATTTTCATCCGTTTCTAACTTTGGATTCAAAAGCGGTCCATCTATGGAATCATAGTTGGAAAGATGAGTTTGGTTTGCTTAAAGAAAACCTATTTGGTTCAAGTCTTAGTGTGGCAATTAAGCATTTCGCATTGTATCCGGAGGCCTACCGAAATTTACAGTATGTTAAAAAGTACTTCAGTACTTTTTTTAGAAGTTTAAAACGATACCTGAAATCCTCTCTGCATGCGAAAGCTTAGTGAAGTACTCCGTGTGTACGGTGTATGGGGAGTAATCCAATTGTTTGTATACAAACTTGGTGTTTTTAGAATGCGGGAGTTTAAATCTGCCTTAGAAATCCTCGAATGGGCAGGTAAGAATGGGGTTTTGTTGATAAAAGATCGTGGATTTGTCAAATTAGACGGCCTACCATTGTTCCCAGATAGGAGTTTCTTATTTAGACCGTTTTCAAGTGATGCACTGGTTATCAGGCAGCATTTTTTCGAGTTCGAATTAAAACCTGTCATTTCTTACTTTGAAGAAAAAGGAATCGAACCACGCTTGATGATCGACGCCGGGGCAAATATTGGAGCTTCTGCGTGTATTTTGCATTGGCATTTTCCCCGATTGCGGAGTCTTCTGATAGAGGCATCACCCTCAAGTGCTCATTTGGCAAGATTGAATTCTTCCTCAAGTGATTCGATTGTTTGGGAAAAGGCTCTTTGGTGGAGAAATGAAATTTTGAAATTTGATACTTCTTCAAGTGAATGGGGGATGAAAGTGATTGGTCCTGAATCAAGGAAGGGAATTCGTGTGGAAGCCACAAAACTTTCTGACATTCTTTCATCAGCTGATTATGCAAATCCAGATTATATCAAAATTGATATTGAAGGGGCAGAGGAAGAGATCTTTGAGAAGGATCAAAAGTTGGAAACTCTTATTCACTCGGTTTCTTGCATTAGTGTTGAACCTCATTCTGAGGAAGGAACTCAGCTAGTCGAAGGAAAATTGAGCAGTTGGGGTTTTAGGGTTGAGTATCATGGAGAGTTGATCATAGGTTTTCGTTAGATGGCTTATTTCTCCATAATCCTACCGGTTTTTAATGGCGAAGAGTTCATATCAGATTCTGTTGCCTCGGTTATTGCCCAAACTTTTGAGGATTGGGAATTGATAATCGTCGATGATGGCAGTACAGATACTACTGCTTTACTAGCTGAGAGATATGCTAAAGATGACAGTCGAATTAAAATTTTTACTCAACCAAATCAAGGCCTTTCTGAAGCCAGAAATAGAGGGCTTTCGATTTGTAAGGGATCGATTATTGGGTTTTTGGATGTGGATGATATCTACTTGCCCGAGTGTTTGAAAACAATATTCGATCAGTTTGGAAATACGGAGGCTGATCTTATCATATCCAGCTATTTCTATTTCAAGGGAAGTTCTAAGTTGCATAGCCATTATTTTTCCAGTTCGGTTATTCCCTCCACTAGCTTCCTAAGAGGTAACTTAGCACCTCCTGTTGCTCATTTTATCAGCTCTGTTACCGTCAGAGAATTGGGAGGATTTGATATCACTCTTAAAAGTTGTGAAGACTGGGACTTTTGGATAAGGGTAGCAAGACTAGGCGCTAAAATCCATTCAATACCTGATTTATTGGTAGGATACCGATACGTACCCTACAGCATGAGTAGAAATCCTGGTGTCATGTATGAAGCTTTAACAGAGGTAAGTAGAAGGGCAGGATTACCTGATTTACGACTCCCAGCGAATGCACCATTTAATTTAGCTTATCCCTTAGATTATCCGGAAATTCAAAAGAATCATTTAATTCGAATTTTAGGGGTGTTACTACATCAGGGTAAACCTGAGAAGGCACTAGACTTGTATCTTCTGGAAAAAGATAAGTGGCACTGGGAATTAAAAGATTCAGATTGGAAAAAATTATCATCTTATTTGTCATGGGCTTATTTTTTTGAGGCAGACGAGATTCGAAAGCTTATTTCTGAAACCAAACCTATTTTGATTGAATTCTTCTTATTACTAGGGTATAAAAAAAATGAAGCTAAAAAATTGATAGATAAAATTCTTTCCCCCCAAATCCAAAAAATGAATCATCATCGATATGGAGTAATATTTGGGGCTATTTTTAATAGGGTGTTGAAAAGATCTTTGATAATTCTGTTTTGAGGACTTCCAAATCCACTTCAATATCGGTGTATTGAATATTGGTTGAGTTCCCAGGATTTATTGTATAGTAGTAGTGATGGTTCAAAGCTCTAGCCAAGTTGAAAAAACAATTATTTATATTTTTGGAGTCAGATTTCAATTCGAATATGATTGCACCTTTTTGCATGAATGTCATATTAGTAAGTCCTGCACCGTGATTACTAATTAAAAATTGTGTTTGTGCCATTAGTAATCGCTGTTGCTCAAAGGTCAAGTCTTCCATGGTGTAGCATTCTATATTAAACTCATTGAGAAGACTTTGTAGGGATTCTTCATTTGTAATCCTCCTTCGCTTGGCCTTTGATCTTGAAATGTAAATTCTTTTTTTAGGACTTTCTTTAAACCCAGCAATATCCTTTGTCAATTCACTTCTTACTTCTCTAATTAATACTTCATTGTATTCGCAGCTTTTTAAATGACTTGTGAATCCCATCTGCTTTACTTCGTACTTAATATAGGGTTGGTAGTAAATTACATTAATATCTATCTCGCTGATTGTTTCTTGAACAAATTTGAGTTCTTTATACCTTATAGGGAGTAAAATTGGTTTTTCAGGCAAGAATTTTTTAGCTGTAAGTATTCGTGGCATTACATCTGTAATCCAATGGAAATAGCCAGCGCTCCAATTATCAATAATCCATGTAGCTTGATCAATTTTAATAGACTTGAAAAATATCATTTTAACATAGGCCTTTAATTTTTTTTTCCAATCCAAAGGTTTAGTGGTACAATATTGTTCCAAGATTCGTAGCTTTAAAAATACATACAATTGAAGAATTGTAACATTTTTCAATTCTGTTATATAGATTTCTCGAATAGTATTATGAATGTCCCCATCAAAATGCCTTTTATCTTCCATTCTATAATTTTCAGGAAGATCTCTCTGTATTTTGTAGGATTTAAAAATTAGTTGTTTTTTCATAAAGGTTTGTAAAAAAGGGTTCCAACTTGTTCTCCTTGCATGGTTTTTCCAAATAGAATATAGTCTTTGTCCCTCATGAATTCTGAAGTAAGAGAGTTTAAATCCTCATTCAATTGAAGATGGGATTCCACACAGATAATACTAGGGCGGTATTTATCCCAATCATTGCCTTTTAGTACTTGTAGATCTAATCCTTCGACGTCAATAGTTAGAAAGTCAATTTGTTTACTTGGGATTTCTGCATCAAAAATAGTTTTAAGAGGTTTTACTTCTATAATGTTGATTTCCTTTACTTCTTTATTGAGATTGTTTTTTTCAATGTATTCCTTCGAAAACGAGTTTCGTACTGATAGCTCATCAATCAATCTATAGTATTCCATGGTTCCGGCTACATCTGATATTCCAATATTTAAGAAAATATCATTTGGGCGATACTTAAGATATAGTAGTTTAAAGTCAGGATTAGGGTCTACACAAACTCCCGTCCATCCACGCAGGTAAAAAAAGAAAGAATTAGATCCTTTAATTGGGTGATGTGATCCTACGTCTACATAAGTTCCATTTGTTTTTTGCTTCAAAAGCTGAAAAACCTGTAAATCTTCCCCAGATTTAGCAAATGAAGTTCGAAATTTTCGGTAACAATAATTTTTTAGTAATTGCATTGGATTACTTCGTATTGGTGTTTTGTAAAGCTATTAATTTTAACTCATCTACTTTAAAGCATTACTTCTGTATTGATCTCTGTTGTTGTTTGTACTTATAATGGTTCTTCTCGGATATCCGCTTGTCTCTCATCTTTAATAGATCAAGTTTCTCCTCCTACATTTGAGATTCTAGTAGTGGACAATGCATCTGATGATGGTACTGAAGATCAAGTGGTTAATCGGCTTAGTTCTTCTTTCTTTTCTGGTCAATGGAAGGTTATTCGGGAACAAAAGGTGGGATTGGTTCATGCAAGATTGGCAGGATTAAAGGAAGCCAAGTTTGGTTGGGTAATGTTTTGTGACGATGATAATGTCTTGGCTCCCGATTTTCTTCAAAAAGCTCAGGAAACCATAGGCTCGGATTCAAGACTTGGTGTCTTAGGAAGTCTCGGAATTCCTGAGTTTATGGGACCCAAACCAGACTGGTTTGACCGCTATGCTTCAAGTTTTGCTGTAGGGCCTCAATTAGTATCTCAATTCGGTGCTCCAATCTTGGCGCATGTGTATGGTGCCTGTTCAATATATCGGAGAGATCCGCTCATGAATTTGTTTACTAATGGCTTTCGATCAGTGCTATCAGACCGCAGCGGGGTAAGTTTGTCTTCAGGAGGTGATGTAGAATGGTGCTGGCTGATGCAATTGATGGGATATCAAGTGGCCTATTCTTCGAAGCTTATGTTTACTCATCAGCTTCCTGCTTCCCGATTGACCTGGGAATATTACCTTAGGTTAAAGCGAGGCATTTCCAGTAATGCAGGCATACTTAGCACCTATACTTATTTTTACCGATACCATTCTCCTTCTGTTTTAAGATTTGTGATCCACTATTTCATTAAAACAATCCGAACTATTTTAATTTATTTAAAATATAAAATCAAATGGAAAGGAAATCCTTCGACTCCGCAAGATCAATTATCTTATTGCATTCTTCAGGCTCAAATGAATGCTTTTCTGAATCAATTTGGTGTTGCCATTTTACATTTTAAGAAGCTTAAAAAGTATTTTGGAAAATAAATTTTCAGTCATTATTCCAAGTTATAATCGGGCGGCCACTTTAGGCAGAGCCATTCGATCAGTTTTAAGCCAGACTGTTGTTGCTTGGGAGATTATTTTGGTAGATGATGGTTCTACTGATGCTACTAGAGAATTGCTGAGGTCTTTTCCTCAAGTGTTTTATCACTACGAGGAAAATTCAGGTGTTTCCTCGGCACGAAATACAGGAGCTAAATTGGCTACAGGAGAGTGGTTAATTTTTTTGGACTCGGACGATGAATTGGATCGTCACGCATTGTCAGTCTTTCAGGAAGCAATTGGGCGCCAACCCGATGCACCATTCTTCGTAGCTGGTAACAAGAGAGTTAATTTTGGTGATCAGACTATCCATATTCCTGAAGACGGAATTTACTCAGCGGTATTGAGTGGGTCATTTTGCATACGAAAGTCGATCTTTTTAGAAATTGGTGGATACGATCCGCGCTTTACGTTTGCTGAAAATACCGAGTTGTTTTACAGGGTTGAAAAGGAAGGATATCAGAGGGTCACAATTCCCAAAGTCAGTTTAGTTTATCACGTTTCGCAAAATGGTGGAAGCAAAAATTCTAAAAACCTCATTAACTCACTTTCCCTGTTTTTGACCAAACATGGAAACTCCATGAGCTGCTACCACCGATTCCTCTATCATCAGATTCTTGGGGTACAACTTTTACGGGTCGGGAACTTTAAGCAAGCTGAACAGCAGTTTAAAATGGCTATTCGGATAAGACCATTTCACTTAAAAACATTGATTCGGTTGTTGCTAAGTTATCTACCTGCAATATCTTTAAAAGTCTATAAACAGATATGATCCGATTGGGAGGTTTTGTGATCACTTACCACAGGACTGAAATCTTGGTTAATACAATCAATAAGTTATTAGCTCAAACTTATCCCCCCGAAGTCCTTTGGATCATAGATAATTCCGAGGATTTTGCAACAGAACATGCCATAGTAGGTCTTATAGATGCTCGTATTAGATACCACCGAATGGGGTACAATGCTGGTCCTGCCGGTGCAGCCAAAATTGGCTTGGAGCTTTGTGCTGCTGCTGGAATGGACTGGATTTATTGGGGCGATGACAACGATCCTCCTCATCATTTGGATACCTTTGAAAAGCTGCTCCTTGTCCAAAAGGATCATCCATATTGCGGAATCTTGGGTGCTGTTGGGCATTTTTTTGATCATAAAAAAGGGGAAATCAAACGGGTTCAAAGCAGGTTGCTTGAAAAGAAACACAGTCTAGAAGTTGATTGTATTGCTGGGAATATGAATTTATTGGTGAGTAGTGCAGTAATTAAGGCTGGAGTTCGTCCGGATTCTTCGTTTTTTTTTGGTTTTGAGGAGCTTGATTTTTGTCTTAAAGCGAAGCGAGTAGGATTTACATTGATAGTTCATTGTGGGTTGTTTCTGGACTTGCGGCGTAAACACAACCGGATAGATTTTGAACGTCCCTTATATAGGAAAAAAGTCAATCCGGTGAGGGAGTACTATAGCCTGAGAAATCTGCTTTACATAGCAGATAGTCTGAACCTGAATACTATGCGGAAACAGTTGATTAAAAAATGGTTGGCCAAGTCGCTTTATGGTTTTCGCTATGGGCCAAGGTATGGACTTACCAACGCTAGGATGATTTTATTGGCATTTTTACATTATTACAAAGGGGTCAAAGGAAGAACTCTTGATCTTTAAAAGGATGGTTGAACCGCTGTTTTTTTCTGTAATCATTCCTTTTTTCAACCGGAAAAAGTACTTGGGAAAGGCGATTGAAAGTGTTTTAAATCAAAGCTATGCCGATTGGGAATTGATCTTGGTCGATGATGGTTCGACCGATGATTCTTTGCGTATTGCCAATTCTTTTGCCGATTCTAGGGTCAAGGTAATTTCCAATTCTTCTAACAGCGGAAATGCTGTAGCAAGAAATACAGGTTGGAAATCTGCCAACTATCCATGGGTGGCCTATTTGGACAGTGACGATTGGTATGAGCCGAATTACTTGGATCGAATGGCTCAAGCTATTCGAAGTAACCCCAATTCAGGGTTTTTCTGGACGGGTGTACGATTTGTACGGGAAGGGGCCAATATGCAAAAAGAAGAGTTTTGGAAACCTTTGAAAGCTTTGCCTAGTGACACCTTTTTTGACCAATTGAGGATAGGTACCAATGCCGGCGTATGTTTTTCAAAATCGGTTTTGGAAGAGTTGGCTGGGTTTGAGAGTAGGCTGAGAGCTTCCGTGGATCGTGAGTTTTTATTAAGGATTTCCCCAAAACATGAGGGGAGAGGAGTAGATTTTATTGGTGTGAATTGTTTGATTGGGATGCATGAATCAGTTAGGAAATCATACGCCCACCAAGCTGAGGCTTACGATTTTCTAATTGAGCGATATAAAATCCAGATTGAAAAAAATTCCAAAAGGAAAACTTGGTGGTATCATAAAGCGATGTGGCTGAGTCTCTATTGTGGAAATAGGAAAAGAGCTAAGAACTATTTGGGATTAGCAGGTTACCCCGCTAAATCTCTATTTCTGTTTCTGATATTTATTTTTCTTCCAAATGCATTGGCAAGGAAAATTCATAAAAGTATGGCATGTTGAACGACATTAAAAAAGAAAAACGCTGATGGTCAAAGCACATGTTCGTTCATTTTTAAAAAAGAATCTACATCCAAATGATTTTCAAATTGGACAGTTCGACTCGTTTAAGGGTAGTTCATCTGAATTGGAATTGCTCATTTCTAATTCCCCTGGAGGATGGTCAATAGACAAGCAGGTTGCCAAATTATTGGTGAGTTTACTTTTGGAGAGGAAGCTGACGCGAGTCATTGAATTTGGGGCAGGCTATTCCACTTTGATCTTTAAATACTTTTTTGTAGAGTCTGGACGTCCTTACAAATTGATTTCTGTGGAACAAAATGCCGATTGGTTTAAGGTTCCTGAGCCATTAACTAACCTGTTTTCAAAGTTTTCTATTCCCTTGGTTATAGCTCCGGTCACGTTTAAATTCGGGTATTTGGGTATTTATGCTCGGTATGAGTTGAAAGATGAAAAAGAAGTGCCAGATGGAATCGAGTTGCAGGTGGTGGATGGCCCACAGTATTATTTTGGAAGAGAGGGAGCCCTTGATTTTACTTGGAAAAAGCTGATTCCTGGTGCTTTGATTCTGATGGATGATGCTGAGCGATATGGAGAACAGTGTGTGATTTATAAATGGCTACAAGTTTACCAAGGTCTCGAGTTAGTGTATTTTAATGAAAAGTTTGGAGACAAGGGATTGGCTATTTTGAGAGTTGGATCGACTTTGAAAAAGAGATTTTCCCTACCTGCTTTTGCACTTGGACTACACCAAGGAACCAAGCGATTATTGAATGTGAATGTTCTCAAGAAACACGTAAAACGACTTGATTCACAAGGCTAATCTTTAGAGTGTAAGCCTCCTTTTTTTATCATTCAAAAAAAAATTTTTCAAAGATCTTAAATTCAAACTTCTTCCCGCCTTTGTGTCTTCATGGCAAACATCCCCTTTGCAGCAAAAACTTAACCCCTCGTAATTGAAAATCCTGTTTACCCAAGATGCCTTGGTGAATGCCGGGGCGGAGCGAAGCCATTTGGAGATCCTTTCGAGGTTTTCGCAGGACACGGAGGTGGCTTTGGTGTATTTTTACCCCAAGCAGGAGTTGAAAAGGGAATATGAAGAAGCCGGTGTCCGGCTTATTTTTTTGGATATTCCTGAAGCCTACCATTTTCCCTTGGCGGTTTCCCGTTTGGTTGGCTTGATCCGTACCGAGAAACCTGACCTGTTGATCTCCTGTCTTTGGCGTGCAGATATCATCACCCGAATGGCTTCCTGGATCACGGGAGTTCCTCTTTTTGGCACCTTGGTGAATGACTCCTACAGTCCCATGGCCTGGAAGGACAAGAAAGGGCTGAAATACAAAGTCGTGTATTGGCTCGACCGCCTGACTGCTGGTATCCCTGTTCACTGGATCGCCAATGCACAGGCTTTGGCAGATTCCCATGTGCAGACATTGGGATTGAAAAGGGAGAGGATATCAGTCGTGTACCGTGGTCGGCGCGTCATTGCGAGGGAGGTACGACCGAAGCAATCTTCACTCGGAAAGACTGCTTCGACTGCTGAAAACTCTCATGTAAACTCAGAATTATCGGATAGCAGCCTCTCAGTGACGGGAGACGTCATTGCGAGTGACGTCATTGCGAGCGACGCAGGAGCGAAGCAATCTCCTGCTGATAAGACTGCTTCGGCTGCTGAAAGCTCTGATGTAAAATCAGAATTATCGGATAGCAGCCTCGCAGTGACGGGGGCAACGGACGACGTCATTGCGAGCGACGCAGGAGCGAAGCAATCTCCTGCCGATAAGACTGCTTCGACTGCTGAAAACTCTCATGTAAACTCAGAATTATCGATTAGCAGCCTCGCAGTGACGGGGGCAACGGACGACGTCATTGCGAGCGCAGCGAAGCAATCTTCACTCGGAAAGATTGCTTCGCATGCCGATTGGGCTGATTTACCAATGAAAGATCCTAAGGGCATGCTCGCAATGACGAAACACTTCATCTCCTACGGCCGCCTGCTGGAGCGCAAGGGTTTTCAGGAGGCCATCGCGGCTTTTTCCCAAGTCATCCAAACCTACCCCGACTGCACCCTCACCATCTTTGGAGAAGGCCCATTCCGAAAAAACCTTGAAACTCAAATTCAACACCTTGGCCTTTCCCAGTCCGTCTTCCTCCCGGGAAAACTCACCAATCCAATGGATGCCTTGATTCATGGTTACTTTCCAAATTCGGCTTCGACTTCTTTCACTAAAGCATCCGATCACTGTTTACTGACCACTGCTAACTGTTTTCTGTTTCCAAGCTGGTACGAAGGGTTCTCCGGTGCGCTAGTCGAAGCCATGATGGCCGGGATTCCGATCATTGCCTCAGACATTCCCATGAACCTCGAGGCAGTCACCGATAGCAAAACTGCCTTGATCTTTAAAGTTGGGGATAGTCAAGACCTTTTTGAGAAAATGACCTTTGCCCTCGAGCATCCCGAGCAGATGGCTGCGATGGGACAAGAGGCGAGGAGGGAAGCAGAAGCCCGCTTTGATATCGAAAAGATCGCGAGGGAGTATGAGCGGGTGGTGAGGAGTTTGTCCCCACCCCGGCTATAAATGGCCATGACTGGCGCAAGTCTATTGACCTCCGCCAACGTGAGTGTCTCCACTCACGTTTTCTTTGCTGCTCCACATTGCCCCGCTGGGTCGGACCATGACTAGCGCAAGTCTATTGACCTGCCTGCAGCAGGCAGGCTTGTACCTTTCTGTATGCAGTCTTCAGACTGCCTTAAATTTGATACGTTTCCATTGAGCTGGTATCGTGTATGGTATTCCAACTCATGATTTTGGATCACCGCTTGGGATCAAACACAACCTTTAAATCCCAGGGTTATGGTTCGACGAGCTCACCAATCACCCTGGGCTATCTTCAGGCTGCTGCTAGAGGCATCGAGTTTCGCGGCAAAAAACTTAACCCCTTTTAATTGAAAATCCTGTTTACCCAAGATGCCCTAGTCAATGCCGGGGGAATAATACTTTTTGGAATTACCATTAGAAGATGATTGAAATAAACTCACCTACTTGGAACCATGGAATTGGGGCACAGCTGGTGCAGGTGCGAGATGTGTTGAGACAATACCATCAGGGCCAAGACCTTATCAGCCTTGAAAAACTGCATTTTTGTCCTCCCTAACTTTCTCTAGTCATTTCCAAAATGATTTGGGATAAAGGATTGACTTATTTTCCTGAAGTAATTCAGTCAAGCTACCTGTCCACGATACAATTTCCAAACGGAATAGAGGGTACAGAACTAGCCGATTTTGACCTGTACTTGGCGGGTTTCGCAACTAAAACTTACTTGCCTATTATCCGATTTGGAACAGGTAAAGAACCCTCAATTGCTACCAAAAGAAATAATCTGATCAGTCAAGTGGGACAGATGATTCGCAGAATTTCCCAAGTAGATTCAAAATTTTATTCAGGTTTGAGTTACCTTCTATCAGAATTGACGGACAATATAGTGGACCATTCTGATTTTGGCCATGGTTGGTTATCTTTTCAGTACTACCCAAAGGAAGGATTTATCGACTTATGCATTGGTGATTCTGGCAGAGGGGTTTTGGAATCTTACCTGAGGTATACTGGCCCAAAAGATTATTCCTATATCCAGACGGATCAACTTGCCATAGCGGAAATGGTGAAAGGGGAATCGACCAAAAAAATTGAAGAAAGAGGTTTTGGATTTCACACGTCAAGAGAGCTTCTCTTGGATGGTATGAATGGACATTTCACATTTTTATCAGGGGAAGCCTTGCTTTTAGACTACAAAGTGATTCCGTTTGGCACCCAATTTCCAGGTACAATAGCTCATCTGAGGATTCCTGTATCTGTCTTAAAACCAGGATTTTCCGTTTACGATTATGTGGAATAATCAAAAAAACTTAATTTCACGACATCATGGAAAAAATTAGATTGATCAAGCTTTCCGAGTTGTTTGTAGAGCAGATTTCTGGTAGATCTGCTGTAAATGCTATTTTTTCGGAATTGGAGGGAGTTCACCACTTGATCTTGGATTTTGCCGGTATTCAGTTTATTTCCCGTTCTGCAGCCCATGAATTGATTACCCAGATGGAAGAAGTCCAAAAAAATCTGGTAAGTGTTCAGCTTTCCTCTCCTGCTAAGGAGGTCTCCGAAATGCTTGAAAAGGTGAAATTATCTATTAAGAATCCAAGAAAGCTTGCCACCTACGTGGAATTTCCCACTTTTTCATCAGAAAAGGAAAGGGATGAGTTTCTGCTTTCCTATTGACAATAATTCCATCCGATCGACTGACGCAAGTCTATTGACTCCGCTAGGTTGGATTTGCAATCCGACCCTTGTATGTTTTGGGATTTGCAATCCCAATAAACTTTTCGTTTCCTTGTGCTGATACCGTGTTCTGCCAAGCCAAAAGAGCTCAACCAACTAGGGGCATCAACCTCCTCTGGTCACATTTGTCAACAGAACTTTCTGAAAGCAAGTAAACTCGAAGCTGACAACCCGACAACTGGATAACACTGACAACCCGATAACCGGACAACCCTGACACTCTGACAACCCAACAACCTCTACAACCACTTGCCCCGCATCGCCCTTCTTCTTGATTCCCTGACTGTACCTGCTTGGGTGTATGAGTCGATCGCGCTTGTCACAGCAGATCGGGAAGCGAGAATTGTATTGACGGTCATCAACAACCGGCCTCGAGCTAGTGGTAAAAAGTCCCCATTCTTCTACAGGCTTTACCGTGCGCTTGATAGAAGGCTTTTTCTCCAGACCTCCGATGCTTTTGCTTCAAAAAAACTAACCGAGATCCCTTCTTGGGAGGTGCCTACACTCTCGTTGACGCCTCGTCAAAGGAGGTTTACCGACGAATTTTCAGATGAGGATTTGGAGCAAATCCGCTCGTACCAGCCGGACCTGATTGTCAGATTCGGCTTTCGTATTTTAAAAGGGAAAATCCTGACCTTGGCACCTATGGGGGTTTGGTCTTACCACCACGGAGACCCTTCGGTGTATCGGGGTGGGCCTCCGGCTTTTTGGGAAGTCATGCGGCGGATACCTGTAACAGGTGTGGCTTTGCTGCAACTTACGGAGCAGCTCGATCAAGGTCCCGTTCTCTACCAATCCTGGACTCAGACGGATCCGCTGTCTGTACAGCGCAATGCCAACCGCTTGTTTTGGCTTTCTTCCACTTTTTTGCAGCGAGCACTTCGGCAGTTCACTTCTGATCCGCAGTTGCTCTACCCTCCATCCACTCCATCCTCAGCTGCACCACTTTGGACTCCACCGAGCAATCGGGCGATGGTAAGTTTGTTATTTGGCTTAATCAGCAGGACGATTTCCAGGAAGATCAGGGAGTGGCGTAAACCAGCCCATTGGGAAATTGGTCTGCTTTCATTTTCCGAAGCAAGCCTACCATCTGCGATCAAGGAAGTTCAGGTGAAAAAAATCCATCCCTTGAGCAAGCAGGTCTATTGGGCGGATCCATTTCCAGTTAGTTATCAGGGAAAGGAATATGTTTTGGTAGAGGAGTTTGATCGGGTAAAAAATAAAGGAAGCATTGCCTTCGTACTACCGGATGGCTCGAGTCAACGAGTCTTGGAGGAAGCTTGGCACCTTTCCTATCCCTACGTTTGGGAGGAAAATGAGCAGATTTACCTCCTGCCTGAGTCGGCGGATTCGGGGAAGCTATACCGATATCGGGCAGAAGATTTTCCAAAAAAGTGGGTGAGGCAATCGATTTTTTTCGAGGGAGAAGCCTACGACCCCACGCTCCTGAAGAAGGACGGTTTGTATTGGCTTTTTGTCAACCAAAGGGCCCATCCGGCTTGCTCTCCCTTTGATGAGCTTTTTCTTTATTATACCGATGATATCCAAAATCCTACTTGGCAGGCGCATCCGATGAATCCGATCGTCTCTGATGTGAGGTGCTCCCGACCTGCGGGACGAATTTTCGAAAAAGACGGAAAATGGTTTCGTCCGGCACAGGATTCGGGTCTGCGGTATGGGCACCGCATTCAGATTCAGGAGATTCTTGTACTTACCAAAGAAGCGTACCAGGAAGTCAGGGTTCAGACTCTAGAGCCTGATTCCGATTCCGAAGCCTTGGGCATCCACACCCTTAATTTTGGAGAAAAAGGTGCTTGGTTGGACTTTTACTACAGAAGATGAGAATAGCCTTGATCATTCATCGGCCACAGGCACGGGGGCAAGAGCTATTTGCTTCCCATTTGGGGAATTACCTTCTCGACATGGGCCATCAGGTCGTCTTGATTAGCCTGTATCGGGGTGGTTTTAAGCTTCCTTTCACAGGGATTCATGAGGAGCTGCAAGCTGATTCCCTTGGGGTAAAAAGTTTGAGACAACTTAGCCAACTTCTAAGAGGGTTTAATCCGGATATCGTTCAGTCCAATGGCGGAGATACGCTGAAGTTTTCGGTGCTAGCTCGGTTGATTTTTCCATTTCCGGGAAAACTCATTTTCAATAACGGGGGAGTGGTGGGGTATTACCTTAGGTCGAGGTTGCAACGCCTATTTTATAGGTTTTTATTGGCAAAAGTAGAGGGAGCGATTTCGGTGAGTTTGTTTTCAGCAAAGGATTTGGGCAAATGGCTGCCAACCAAAGTACCGCAGGGAATGATTCCAATCGGGATTCCGAGGGATCAACCCATTGCCTTGTCACCGTCGCTTGCACATGCTGTGTTTGTCCATATCGGAGGATTTACTCCTGAAAAAAATCATACATTTCTTCTAGAGCTCTTCCAAAGCTATTTGCAATTGAATCCCCAAGCCCAACTTTGGTTGATCGGAGACGGGCCTACCAAAACTCACCTTCAGAACTCATCCGGGAAGGAATTATCCGGAGCTATCCGGTTTTTTGGTGCGCTGGACGATCCTTGGTCGGTGGTTCCTGCAAACGCCATTTTGCTTCTTCCCAGTAAAATAGAGGGGATGCCAGCAGTCATTGCAGAGGCTTTTTTGGCTGAAATCCCCGTTATCGCCTCCACAGTAGGAGGGATTCCCGAAATGGCGAATGCAATACCTTCGTGTTCTTTGGTTGCTCTGGAGGACAAAGATGCTTGGCTGAAGGTCATGGACTTTTGGGCTACGCTTTCTGCTGAAGAAAAAAGTAAGTTGACCACACCCTCCAAAGCAAAAGCCGATCTGAGATTTGACTTGGAAAAGGCCGGTGAAGCCTTTTTGAAATTTTATCAGGAACTATGAGAATCATACAACTCATCACACGTATACAGCGAAGAGGAGCAGAGATTTTTGCCTCCCAGCTGGCGCAAAAGCTTCTCGAGGGAGGGCATGAGGTGATGGTAATTTCAATCTATGGAGGGGAAGCAAAACTTCCATTTGATGGGAAATTGGAAACCTTAAATGCCAATCCCACTTTGCAAGGAGTTGATTTCAAAGCTTGGAAAAAATTAGATGCGCTTATTCGGGAATTCCAAGTAGACATTATTCAGGCTAATGCCTCTGAAACACTGAAGTTTGCCGCCATTTCAAAGAAATTTTTTGGTTGGAAGCCAGCCCTTGTGTATCGAAATGCCAATATCATCAGTGGTTTTTTAGGCAACAAAGCCAAGCTGCTTTTTAATCGCTGGCTTATGGCTGAGGTGGATGCGGTGGTTTCGGTGTCAGATGCTACCCTGAAGGACTTCAACCAGATGTTTACAGTGAAGCATCAGAGGGCAATTCCTATTGGTGTAGATCCTGAGGATTGTACCGAAGCACTTCAACAAGTGGATTCCTGTCCCATTTCTGGGGAATACTTGATTTTTATAGGGGGATTGGTTCCTGAAAAGGACCCTTTGGGAATGTTGGAGATTTTCAAAGAGCTACTGATTCCAAGCTTGAAAATGGTTTTTTTAGGTTCCGGATCCTTAGAGGCTTCACTTACAGATAAAATACAACAGCTAGGACTGACAGATCAGGTCCTTTTAATACCCAATCAGGCCAATATTTTTCCGTATTTGTCGAATGCCTCGGCACTGGTAATATCTTCTAAAGTGGAAGGGCTACCGGGAGTAATTTTGGAGGCGATGTATTGCAAGGTTCCGGTAATAGCCTATGGAGTCGGGGGGATACCCGAAGTGGTGAAAAATGGGAAAACCGGGTGGTGCATAACCCCATCCGATTCAAAAGCTTTTATCCATTCAATCCATGAGGTATTAACCAAAGAAGCCTTTGCCAAACAAAAAAATTTAAATCAAGCGCATCATCTTGTCCTTTCCCACTACACCCTTCCCCAAGTCACCCGACAATTCGAAGATTTTTACAAAGACCTATTAGCTCGGTATTGATCTTGAAATTCAGTATTCCACTTTTTCAAACTCATGTTTTATTTTCCAAATAGCGTAAACTCTCCTTCCTCAATTAATCATTAACCAGTAAGGCACGGACTTTCGTGAACTCGCTCTTGATCATGAACTACAAACTCTGAACTTCTAACATTCCATAAGCTCCCCTTGAACCTCGAACATCTCTCTACCTTTTATATATTTGAAATGTACTAATTACGATCTCTCTTGCTCGGCGCTGTATTCCTAGTTTTGTTTTTATTCTTTGCCTCTCAGCCCATTCTGAACAACCTTCAGCAGGAGCATAAGTGGCTAAAGGCCGGACTTTTGAATCAAATGTACTGGTACCATATCTTTTTTGGATTGGTCTATTGGACTTATGCCCAGTTTAACCGCTCTGATTCTATCATGTATTTTTTCAGTTATAAACACTATATCAATTGGTTTGACGCTTTCGTTCCAGGAACCCTATTTATCGAATGGATCAATTATCCTTTTGCCAAGTGGCTGGGCTTCAATTACGACATGATGATGTTCCTGTCCACCTGGGTGGGATTTTGGGGCTTTGTGTACTTCTACTGCTTTATGAAAGAGAATCTGCGCTTCAACCCTAAGTTTGAGGGTTGGGACGCGATTACCATTTTTATGTTTTTGCCCAATATGCACTTCTGGACTGCATCCTTGGGAAAGGGGGCATATATCTTTACCGGCTTGGCACTGTTGACCTACGGGCTCTCTTGGCCCCAAAAGCGGATTTTTCACATTGCTTTGGGAAGTTTTATCTGTTACATGATCCGGCCGCACATCCTGTTTGCGGTCTTGATTGGGATGGGAGTGGGCTTTGTGTTGGGACGTGAGAAAGTGCCGCTCTACCAGAAATATGCGGTGGTGGTGTTTGCAATAGGGATGAGCGTTTTTGTCTATGAAGACCTGTTGGTGTTTCTAGGTTACGATCCGAATAACGTAGTTCAAAGTTTTGAAGAAGAGACTGCTTTGAATGCCCAACGGCTTCAATCTGCAGGATCGGCGGTAGATATGACCTCTTACAGCCTTCCGATGAAGCTCTTTACCTTTTGGTTTCGACCTTTGTTTGTGGACTCTCCTAATGCCATTGGGTTGGTGGTGTCCATGGAGAATGCCTTATACATCTACATGTTTTCCAGGATTCTGAAGAAAAGCTTTATTGATTACATCCGGATTGCGCCGGCGATGGTGAAGATGGCTGGGGTGGTGTTTATTTCGATCTCCATCTCCATGACCTTCGTGATGTCCAATCTGGGAATCATCATCCGACAGAAGTCCCAGATCATGTATTTTATGCTTTTTGTGATTGTAGCCTTTATGGATTGGGAAAAGACCAATCGGATCAAAAAACGAGCAGAAATCTACAATCGAATCGTGGAAGAGGAGCGAAGAAACAGAGAGTTGGCCGAGGCGCCACAGGTTTGATTTTTTGCCTTCAGTCATTCTTTGAAAATTGTTGATTGAGTTTGAAAATTGACAATTGAAAAATTCCCAATTTCCTTCCTTTTCCATTGCGCTGGTATCGGGCTGTTTTTTCCAAATGATGATTTCGGACCAGCGCTGGGAATCATACGCTATTTTATTTTCCCAGGGTTAAAACCCTGGGCTATTGAGATATTTGACACTGCCTTTGTCGGCAGGCCTTTCAGGGTCTTAACTTTCCATTAACCACCCAGCATGCCTTTGATAGGTGCGGTGGGTGCCACAGCCGCGAGGTGCGCGTGGCCTAGTGCGATTGGAGCTTAGCTTTGGCTTGATTTTTTGGATACTTTTTCATCAAGGAAAAAGTATCAGAGTAAAAATATATAGAGAAGGTATTAGTGGTGAAAATGGGTTAGAAATTTACGATTCAAAATTATGGATCCTCTTTATTTTCCTGTTCCATTGCGCTGGTATTGAGCTGATTTTTCCAAACGATGATCTCGGACCAGCGCTAGGGGTGTGTCGATTTCTATTAACCAGGGGTTAAAACCCCTGGCTAAACATCTCCCGTGCCTATGGCACTAAAGCTCTATGTGAGGCTATGTGTCTATGTTCTTTTCTATGTGAAAAAAAACACGGTCTTTTCTGTTACACTGCGCTGGTATCGGGCTGATTTTTCCAAATGATGATCCTACACAAGCGCTAAAAATCCCACGCTATTTTATTTCCCCAGGGTTAAAACCCTGGGCCAAGGGTTTTTTCCAGGGCATCAATCCCAGATGTCGCCATTCTTCTGACTGCTTTAAAAGCCTTTTGGGGTCATAGCAATTTAGCTGTTGGCTCTTCCTCGAAAATTGTTCATTGAGTTTGAATATGCTTTTCAACTTGACAGTTTCGGAAAACCCGACAACCATCCCTATGGGAGGCAGGCTGGACAACTCGACAACAAGACAACGCGTAGCAGACAACTCGACAACCTTGACAACCATCTCTACATGAGGCAGGCCCGACAACCTTTATAACCAAACCTCCTAACCCCTGTTCCCCCTCTTAATCACCTCCAAATAAATCTTCTCGAGTTCGCTCACCATTCGTTTCATGCTGAACTTTTCAATGACTCTTTCCCGGGCAGCAAGGGCCATTTCCTGTTGAACGGCTGGGTTTTGAAGCAGTTCCAAACAGTGTTTTTCCAGTTCTTCCCACTCTTCGATTTCGGTAAGGTATCCCTGTTTGCCATGTTGAATCACCTCGCCGATTCCTCCGGCACGGGTAGCAACTACCGGCACTTCACAGGACATCGCCTCTAGCATGGCGATAGGCAATCCTTCAAATTCGGACGTGCTCAGGTAAATATCCATCAGGCTGAGGTAGGGCACCACATTTTTCTGAACTCCCACCCAATGGAAATGGGCGGATTTGCCCGATTTAGTTATTTGGCTAAGAATTCGTTCACGCCACTCTCCATCTCCCACTAGTAAAAAATGAGCTTCAGGACATTTTTCCAAAATCCGAAGGGCAATCTCAACCCATAGCCACAATCTTTTTTGAGATCGAAACACCGCCACTTTTCCGATGACTGCGGCTCCTTCCGGAATTCCAAGTTGATTACGTAGGAAAGACGTTTCGGTATTCCTTGCAGCAAAACTCACGTCCTGAGCCTCGCGCACTACATCCTGATCCTTGATACCTGATCCTTGATACGCTAGTCTAAGGTCTAATTTCTTGTGTCTTGTGTCTTGTGTCTTATGTCTTGTGTCTCCTGTCTCCTGTCTTCCGTCTTCCGTCTTCCTTCTCCTAAACACCTCCGTATTTACCCCATTCTGAACCACGCGTACCTTTAGTCTTCCTCCTCTTCTGTAAGGATCCCAAATGGAGTTGAGCCGCATGGACAATGCCACCTCATTGGACACGGCAATTGCCACATCCTGATGTTTGAAGGTGATTCGATTGCCTAGGTAAGAGATCTTATTGTACCGCTCCCAAGTATTGTGTTCGGTATATACAATGGGGATGGAGAGTTCCTTTCCCACAAATCGGGAAAGAATACCCGCCCATGGCAGATGAGCATGGATGAGATCAAATCCCTTCTGCAAGACAAAGTGCTTTACTTTTTTGATTTGAAAAAAAAGCTCCAAGTTTCCGGCAGGAAACAGGTGGGTTTGGATGCCTGCAGTCTCCAGTTCATCGATGATGTTTTGATCCTGATGATAAAAGTAAAGGCAATGAAATTCGAATCTACTTTGGTCATGCACCAGCGCAGTCTCAGGGATCAATTTTTCTGCGCCTCCGCGTCCTAGGCTTTTGATCAGGTGAAGAACTTTGATTCGTTTGGTATCAGGCATAAAATCTCCTGCAAATTGGGAAAATAAAGCCGAAGTCCTTTCGGAATTACTTGAATTGCCAACAAAATCAGATTTTATAGAATTGAATTGTTCTTGATAATTAGCTAATTGGCTTATATACTCGCAATGGAATTTTTTTGAGCCACCCGATTGCCGAGTTCCTCCATGCTAAGGCTTTCCATGCCATGCTGTGTTCTTAGCCTACCAAAGGTCGATACCAGCTTTTTCAATTCATCCATGCAGGCTTTCGGGTTATTCCCAAAGTTGTGAGGGTGCCACCAGAGGTGGTAAATCTCCTGTAGCTCGGCAGCTCGCTCCATTTCATGGATAATGCGGGAAAGTCTTACCCGGTTGAAGATGGAGTAGGCATTGGAATACGGTCTTAAAATCCTCGAGGCCGGCAAAATGACGGGTTCATTTGGGTCAAACGTCAGCTCTTCAAACGGATAGGAGGTGCGACTGCCTAAAGGAAAAAAGCAATCGGCCGACCGAAACCATTTTTTGCTTGTGTCTTCATGTTGGGTCTCCTGCCAAAACCAGTTTTTGGGGTTACCCCTTACGTAGGCAAAGCCTTCCTCTTGACAAATCCCCAAGTAGAGTTCGTTGATATGGTTTCTGGGAAAAACCAAAGATTTGAGCCTGACGCCAAACTTTTCCTCCGCAATCCGCTGGGAAGCGCGAAGGTCCTCACGAAACTGCTCCGGACTTTGGCCACGCATCAAGGTGTAGTAATGGGAATAGGAGTGCGAACCAAGCTCCTGATAAGGTGTGTCGAGGATTTGCCGGATCAGTTCGGGTGCAAAATGCACCTCCGGTCGGATCCCATTCGCTTTGGCCCAATGGTAGGCAGAGTATTTTTTTTCCCGGTAGGAGGGAAGGAAGCTGGGCGAATACGCCTTCCATTCTTCTTCATTTTCGGCAAAAAGCATCCCCACCGTAGCCCAAGTCACATGAATCTCATGCTGAGCAAAGAGATCCAGCATTTGAGGAATTACTTTTCGGGTATTGGAAAAGTAATCGGGACGGTATCGAGTACCCACCTTGTCAAAAATCCCCCAGAGGAGTTCGAAGTCAAGACTGATGGTGAGTGTTCCGGCCATTGGTAATTTATCGGACTTGAATTTAGAAATGAATTAGCTGTTATCCTTACTGAATTGCCAATTTCAACCTCTTTAGTGCATTTAATTACAAAAGGTCGGGTAATCAAACCCATCGAAAGTCTAAAAAATCAGGTGCAAGGCATTTATAAATCAGATGTCTAGAAATTCAAAAGTAACTCGACAACTCGACAACCTGACAACTGGACAACCATAAATTCGCATACCCCTCGAATACCTGATAACCTCGATGCTTCGACTACGCTCAGCACAGGCAATCCGACAACCGGACAACTCGACAATAGGATAACCATCCCTACGGGAGGCAGGCCTGACAACCACCTTAAAACACCTCCAAATCCCCCAAACTCCAAGACCAGGGAAGATTTAAGGGCTGTAGTTGTGGGCTAAGTTGCTTTAAAGTGACTGGTGGACCGACGGGAAGAGTAGGTAAATAACTCCAGATTTTAGGAAGTTCTTTTAGGTTTTGCAGTCCTGAAACAGTCACAAATCGGGGTTTTTCGGTTCGTTCTAAATCCTTCATTTGACTTGAGAGAGACTTAAGATCCGGGGTTCCCAACGTGAATAGATCACAGATGCGGAGCTCTTTTCCCCATTTGGAATCCTTCAGTCGATAAACTAAGAGGTAGCTGTGAAAATCGCTGATCATTTGATACTCCACAATCGGGCAATCTCGAAATCTCCAATGTAGATATCCCTTGACAAGGTGAGTCTTCAGCTCTGGATGATCTTTTTCTTGTTGCTCCAATTGCTCTACCAAAGGATCAACGCTGTCCCAAGATGTGGAAGAAGCAGAAGAAGACGAATTGCCATTAAACAATAAAGGTTTGATTTTGATGGGTAGGCGATCCCACTTTTCCCAGCCGAGTTTGAGGTAGCCTGGGGTGCTTTTGGAATTTGGGGTGTTAAAAATCAGGTCACAGCCTTCCAATTTTGATTTTTCCAGAAGCTTGCGTGTGAGTTGGCTGAAAATTCCTTTTCCCTGAAAATCGGGATGTACCGCAGTATCGACTGCCCGTTGGGCGAGAAGGATCTTCGATTCATGGGTGTATTCCCACTTCAAAAAAGCCCTGACTCCAACGATTTTACCTTCTGACTCAGCTACCAAAACAGGAGACGCACCGAATGGATTTTGGTGGTGTTTCCAAATCCAGAGCGCTTTTGTCTTTGGTATTCTATCCTCACCCAAGGATACTTTCAGAAGAGAAATGATCTCTTCCAGATCGGAATCAGTACCTTTTCGGATTATCATGTGCCTAAGATAGGTATTGGATACAATTCATTACCCCAGAAAATGCCCGGAATTTCACAATTCATTCCTCTTGCCAAAAACGGCATTCGCTCAACCTGAAATTTCTATATATTTGACCGACACTGTGGAAATCCTGTTTAATGAAAAGAATTCTTTTTCATCTTTCGGTTCTGTTTTTGGCTGCTTCCTGCATCAGCAATAAACGGATCACTTACCTCCAAAATCTATCCGACAGTACGGCTATCGATTTGGAAGAGTTTATTCCATTTGCCAAGGTTGACTACAAATATATTTTACAGCCATTTGACATTGTTCAGATTGATTTTGCAAGTTCCGACCCAGAGTTGGTGGAGGGTTTTTCATTTCAGCGGCCTACCCAGCAAGGGATGATGGCTGGAGGTGGCGGTGGTCAGGGAAGTGATCCCTTGTATATGAACGGCTACTCGATCGATCAGGAGGGAATGGTTGATATTCCCAGATTAGGAAAAATAAAAATTGGTGGCTTGACCGAAGATCAGGCGAAAGAGCTTGTTCAGGAAAAGATCAACGCCTATTTCAAAGATGACGTCTATGTCAGACTTCGAATGCCGGGGATCAGGTATACCACCATGGGCGAATTTAATCGGGTGGGAGTTCAAATTATCTATAAAAACAGAGCCACCCTTTTTGATGCATTGGCCAATTCCGGAGAGACTTCTTTACTAGGTAAGAAAAATAAAATGTTTCTAATCCGACAGTATGGAGAAGGTACCAAGATCCATCAGATCAACCTTAACGATCGGTCGCTATTGGCAAGTCCTTTTTTCTTCATTCAGCCCAATGATATCTTGTATATTGAACCAATGAAGATCAGACAAATAGGAACTGCCGAAAACTTAACTTCCTCTTTGGCACTTTTTGGAGGAATATTTGCCTCTGTTTTACTTATTGTTAATCTGGTCACCCGAGAATTTTAATTCATGGAAAAGCTCGATCTCAGTCAGTTAGATAATGAGGAAAAAGCATTAGAGATTCGGTATGTAATAGCCAAATACATCCGATACTGGCCATGGTATATCCTGTTCATTTTTGTTTTTGTCTTTGCGACCTACATTTTTCACCGATACACGGTGGATGAATTTGAAGTGACAGGCTCCTTGGTTATCAAGAATAGCAGCACTCCGGAAGCCAGAATTTTGGATCGATCCAATATTTTTAACAGTGGCATTAACCTTGAAAACGACATCTTGAGGCTTAGGTCTAAAAATTTGGCCAGAGAAGCCCTCGCAAAGCTTCACTTTGATGTGGAATATTTTGCCAAGACCAATATCAAAGACATTGAGCTTTATGACAGGTCTCCCATCCGAGTTGAAGTAGACTGGAATCACCTGCAAGTCACTGAAGTACCGGTGGAACTTGAAATACTTTCTGAAACCAACTTCAAGCTGAATCCTGCCGAAGGTAGTTTTATGGACTTTAATCAGGCTCAAGCGGCAGGGGATGAGTCTATTTTAAACAAAACATACACCTTTGGTCAAGAGATTGAAACAGCAAGGTCAAAATTCACTGTATTACTAACCAATCCAGGAAGAATTGGGGAAACTATCATTTTTCAATTGATCAATCCAACCGTCCTAGAGGATCGATTGGCAGGTTCGGTTAAGGTGGAAATGGTCAATGAGTACTCTTCAGTCTTAAAAATAGGCACCACTACCAAAGTTCCTGAAAAGGGTAGGGATTACATCAATTCCCTGATGCAATCCTACATTGATTACGATCTGAATGAGAAAAATAAGATTCAGGAAAACTCAATTGCCTTCATCGAGGAACAGCTCGGCTTTTTGGAGGATTCGATGAAATCCAAGCAGCGGGAACTGCTCAACTTCAAAGTGGATAATAAATTACTCGATGTATCTGCCGAGTTTTCGAGTATTCTTGCCAAAATGGGTACTCTGGATGAGCGAAATGCAGAATTGGATTACCAGCTCAAGTACTTCGAGGAAATCAAAGATTACATGGAGAAGAAGAGCAAAGACTTCTCTGATGTCATTGCTCCTTCGGTAATTGGTGTTCCAGATCCCTTATTGAATGGTTTGATACAGAACTTGGTCACGCTTTCTCAAGATCGTAGAAAGTTGCTGGCTACCGTAAATGAGAACCACCCTGAGGTAATCAAAATTGACGTGCAGATGGAGAAGGTCCAAGATGCACTTTTCGAAAATGTCGTCAACCTGATCGAAAATACCAGAAATCAGAAATCGTCCATCCTGAGAGAAATTGGGGATTATGATTCTCAATTTGCTACGCTTCCAGAGTCAGAGTCAAGGTATACGGATATTTACCGGGAGTTTCAGCTTCGAGAAAACCTGTTCACTTACTTGCTCGAAAAACGAGTTGAGGCTGGAATTGCCCGTGCGGCCAACGTCTCGGACAATGCCATTTTGGATTTGGCAAAACGAGGCACTTTGGTGTTTCCTAAGAAAACTCAGAATTACGGTTTGGCCATCGCCTTAGGCTTTTTGCTGCCTTTCGGTTTTATTGTATTGAGGGACATGTTTGATGATACGATCAAAGATCAGCGTGACTTGAAAAAGCACTTCATGATTCCTCAGCTTGGAGTAATCGGTCATAGCACCAAGGATACAAATATGGTGGTCTTGGAGCACCCCAAGACTGCTGTTGCTGAATCATTCAGGTCTTTGCGCTCGGCAATTACCTATTTAGCCTCCGGCAAAAACACCAAAAAGATTCTAGTGACTTCCTCAGTTTCTGGTGAGGGGAAAACCTTTACCTCACTTAATCTGGCTTCTGCCATGGCATTGGGCTCCAAAAAAACGGTCGTAGTCGGAGCAGATTTGAGAAGACCCAAATTGGCTTCTTATTTTAACCATTCGGATAAAGTGGGGCTTTCTACCTACTTGATCGGGAAAGCTTCTGCAGAAGATATCATACTTCCTACCCAGCATGAGAATCTGTTTTTTGTGCCATCAGGGGTGATTCCTCCCAATCCTGCTGAGTTATTGCAGACACCAAGGTTGTTGGAGTTTTTAGCTTTCTTAGAAGAACGATTTGACATTATTGTATTTGATACTCCACCGATGGGATTGGTTTCGGAAACCATAGATTTGATGCGGCTTTTTGACATCAACCTCTATGTGGTAAGACAGAATTATACCATCAAAGATCACCTGGTTATGATTAATGACTTGTTTAACAACAAACAGGTGAAAAGTGTCTATGGTGTATTCAATGGTATCATTAACTCAGGATATCACTACGAAGGCTACAACTACGGGTATGGTAATACCTATCTCTACTCTCAGAATAATAAGTACATGTATAATTATTACGGAGAGGACCTCGAGACCAAGAAGAAAAAGATCAAGCAAACGCAAAAGTTTGATTTGAAAAAAGTTCTTAAAAAGGCCTTTAGACTTAATAAGTAACAGTAATTACATCGAACTTTCGGAATAGCCCTGCTAGCAAAACTTGAATTTCAAACCTAGAAAGCCTTGAAAACTGCCGCACTCATTCCCGCCAGATATGCCTCTACGCGACTTCCTGCAAAGCTTGTCCAGGATCTGGGTGGCATATCAGTTATCCAACGCACTTTTGTGAGCACTTTAGCCACGGGAGTGTTTGATGAAGTGTGGGTAGTCACAGACCATGAGCATATCCGCGATCAAATTTTGGAATTGGGAGGCAGAGTGTATTTCAGTCAGAAGGCACATGAAAGTGGTTCTGACCGGATCGCTGAGGCCCTTGAAGTGGTAGATGCAGATCTGATCGTGAATGTTCAAGGGGACGAGCCCTTCCAAGATGCAAAGTCACTTCGTGATTTGGTGACAGCTTTTGATCGCCCAAAAGTAAAGATGGCCAGCTTGATGTGTCAAATTTCTGAAGACGAATCCTATAATCCCAATGCAGTCAAAGTGGTCGTCGATGAAAAAAAGAATGCAATTTATTTTTCAAGATCCCCGATACCTTTTAATAGAGAAAAAAGAGAAGAAGTGGCTTATTGGAAACACATCGGAGTCTATGCCTATACCAGAGAATTGCTTCAGGAGTTCACTTCTTGGCCAAAAGGGCAACTTGAACAAATTGAGATGCTCGAACAGCTGCGATTAATTGAGAAAGGAGTCAAAATAAAAATGGTGGAAACAACCCATCAAGCCATTGCCATTGACACCAAGGAGGACCTTGATAGAGCAAGGAACTTCCTCAAAAGTATTTTGTGATTTGGAATACGCGAATCGCTTGATTCGTTAAAATTCACTTTTTGTTTTTCTACACCTCGCTAATTCTCAATCCTTTCCTTCTTTTACCAGATGAAAAATTCACTTGCATTCCTAGTCTTTTTCATGTTTGTCCTTTCCATAGGATTTGCTCAAAAGTCAGTTTACCGAACCGAAACTTTGGAAATCATTCAATTGACTGAATCCTCCTTTGTACATATTTCTTACCTCACGACAAATGATTTTGGCAGGGTGGCGTGTAATGGTTTGGTAGTAATAGATGGAAAAGAAGCCATGGTATTGGATACTCCAGTCGATGATCCCTCAGCTGAAGAGTTGCTGCTTTGGATCAAAACTGAAAAAGATGCAAATACCATTGGAGTAGTGGCTACTCATTTTCACAATGACTGCTTGGGAGGTTTGAGCGCTTTTCATAAACAGGGAATACCTTCCTTTGCTTCTCAAGTGACTGTTGATTTGGCCAAAGAAAATGACTATGAATTCCCCAAAAGCACTTTTTCTGGAGAGAAAGAGATTGAAGTTGGCGAAAAAATGATCCAATTGGCATTTTTAGGAGAGGGCCATACTCGGGATAATGTGGTAGGGCTGGTAAAAGAGGAGAAAGTACTTTTTGGAGGGTGCCTGATCAAAGAGCTTGGCGCCACAAAGGGCTATCTTGGTGATGCGAATCTAAAGGAATGGTCCAGGACGGTGGAAAGGGTGAAGCAGCGATTTCCGGGAAATCAATGGGTAATTCCTGGACATGGCAAACCAGGTGGGGATGAGCTTTTGGATTATACTTCCCAGCTTTTCAGGGAAGATATTTAAAGTTTTAGAAGGGGTCTAAAAACAAAAAACCAATCCTATTTCTAAGATTGGCTTGATGCAGAGAGTGGGGGATTCGAACCTTTATTATAACTACTTGATTTTCAATGTAATAAATTCACCTAATCAAAAGAAGTGTACTTTTACGCTTTTTCTAGTATGTAATATACCAAATTTAATTTCAATGACCAAAGCTACAAAAATTTGTTTTTACTTCGATCGATTTTTAGCAAGATTTTTCGATGAGTCGAAATTTTTTTTTAAAAAAATTGATAGTGCAAAACTTATTGTCGAAATCTTCTTTTAGTTTAAATCCCCACTTGATAACTTTATCTGAAGGCCTTCGAAGCACGGGTTATTCGGACTTTAGCTTTATTGAATAGGTATAATTATTGCCATTTTGTTTGTGAAAATTTCCAAAAGCCCGCAAGGCTAAAGAAGGTCAAGTTGAATTTTTTATACTTTATAAAAAAATTTAAAAAAGTAAGGGGTTTATCAAGCTTAGATAAAGCTAATTTTTCTATTTTTTTTATCAATTATTCAAAATTCCTGCTCTCTAAAAGGCTTTTACTTTTTTAATGTTCTATTTATTTACAGAAAAAAACATTTCATTTTCATTTTTAACTCATACTCCTGTTTTAATTCGAATTTGAGGGCGTATATATAGTTTTAAAAATGAAGAAAATAGTTTTATTGATTTTAGTTTTTTTGCCTCTTTTTGGATTTAGTCAGGATTTTGAGCCAGTGGAAGATTTAGGTCTGACAGCTAAAAATATTTTGAAGCTCGAGGGATTAATCCAAACTGATCCTACTACTTACAAAAAGGAATTTCCAAAGATTGAACGAGAATTGATTCAAAATAAAGACTCCGAAAATTTAGGGAGGTTATATGAGGTACATGCTGAATTCTTAAGCTATGAAGACTTTAATGATTCTTTGATTTCTACCCTGCATTTGACAAGAAAACTGAAAAATAATCCAGATTATAGACTTGACAATTACATTTTATTAGGTTCTGCATTTTGGCATAAAAGTGACTATGATTCTCTTGAGTATTGGTATACAAATGCCAAAAAACTAATTAGTAAAGAATCGCCTCAGTATGGAGACTTTTTGGTTTTGGAAGCTATGAAGTTTTCATTCGATGGGATGTACCCGAAGTCAATTGATAATCTCCTTTTGGCGATAAGGATTTTCGAAAGTAATGACCAAAAAAGAAGGTTGGCCCTTGCCTTTAACAATTTAGCTATTAATTATAAAAGTCTTGAAGATCTTGAGTCTTATCACAATTATTTGCTTAAGGCTTCAAAGATTAATGAGGAGATTGGGAACGTTTATGGTCTAATTGGAAATTACAATAATCTCGGGATTAGTTATAAAAATCAAGGTAAGCTCGATGAAGCCTTGATTTTTTACTCCAAAGCCTATGAACAAATTAAAATAAGAAATTCGCCTCTCCTTTTGGCTCAAAACCTAACCAATCGAGCAAACATTCTTGAAAAGCAAGAAAAGTATAAGCAGGCAGAGCAGTTGTTTCTAGAATGCGAACTGCTATCGGAAGCAAATGGTATTGTTTATGGTGTCTTACTTACCAATTTGAATCTAGGTAATCTTTATAGGCAAATGAAGTTTTTTGCAAAAGCCGAATCAAGGCTTGAAAAAAGTCTAGAGATTTCAAGAAAATTTAATTTCCCCAAGGAGCGTGCTTTGACTTATGAACGTTTATCCTGGTTAAATCGTGATATGGAAAATTACCTGGGGGCATATGAATTCATTCAAAAATACTATAACCTAAATGATAGCCTTGTTAATGAACGTGTGAAAAAAGAGGCAAATGAACTGCGGGAAAAATATGAAGCGGAAAAAAAAGAAATAGAGATTGTATCACTTTCTAAGGATAAAATTTACCATCAACTCTTGATAGCATTATTGGTTATCGGAATTCTTTCTCTGCTTGTTGGCATTCAATGGTTGAAATTCAAACAAAAAAGAAAGGAACAAATAAGAAAAAGTGAAGAAGATCGATTGAAGTTTGAATTAGAATTGAAGGAAAAGGAGCTCCTTGCCGATTCTGTCAAACGAGTGTCAATTATGTACACAAAAGACGCTATTTACAACGACCTTAAAGAGTTTATTCCTTACCTACCCTCTCCTCAATCTTCAAGATTTGCTTCAATTTTAAATGACTTAAAAAAGAGTGGTGATCAAAATATGCTCGAGGAATTCGAAACAAGGTTTCTTGGGGTTCATGAAAAATTCTTTTCAAAACTTAATGAGATTGCACCTGATTTAACTCCTTCGGAAATAAGGATTTGTGCACTGATTAAACTCAACCTTTCTACAAAAGAAATTGTGAATATCACAAATAGAACCGTAGGAACTATTGATAATGCCAGAAGTAAAATTCGGAAGAAATTGAATTTGAAAGAGGATGAAAACTTACAGACATTTATTTCTCAAATTTGTTGAAAATTATAGTTTGTACCAGGCAATCAATTATTGAAGTCAAATGATTCTTATGTGCCTTTGGAGCATTATCTTAAGATCGGATTCTTTGGAAGTCTCAGGTATTTCTTAATTTGGAGCATTACCATAACTAAATTCTTCCTTGAAAATATCGCTTCCCAATATCTTGATTTGCTTCTTGGTCTAAGACATTCTTTAAATCATCCTTTTTGTAATATATCACTCCTCCAAGCCTAGTAAACGGAATCATTTTCCTGTTTCTAAGCGTCTGTAGTGTGCCGGCTGATATTTGAAGAAGTTTTTGAACATCTTTGGATTTGATCCATTTTTTGTCCTCTACCAATTCAGTTTTTGATGTTAACAGAGTTCGGATTTCTGACAGAATTTCATCTTTAAAGTTTTTTAAATCAGTTAAAGTAGCCAGTTCGATTTCCATGAGTTGTAGATTTTTTAAGGGATACAACTTCGGATAATTAGAGGATTGGTATTCAGAAGCTTATCCTGAATAGGGAAAAAGTGACATCCCTTCCCGTGCTCTATTTGATTTTTAAATGAGTCTCCTTTCGTTATCAAGGCTCCCTTTTTCCTGATGGTGATTTCCTACTGAATTTTTAATTCATGGTTTTTTCAGATTCATGGTTCAACTAAACCAACAAGTCCTATGATTCTCGAACAACTTGAACACCATCATCCCATGGTTGGAACTCCGAGTCTGGAGGAAGTCCAGTCTTTTTTTTCATCCCAAGATTTTCCACTCGAGGAGGGTGAAGTCTTTTATTTCTATTACCAGGGGTTAGGTTGGAGGAATGAATCCGGAAGCCCTTTGCGTGACTGGAGATCAGCTGCATCCAGATGGCTTTGGAACCTTGAGCACTGACCTGTTGAAGCTACTGGCGCTTATTTTTTCAATGCTCTATTTTAAAAAATTTAAAAAGTCGGAATCGAGTCCCTGTAAAGGGAGGTACTGCACTGCGGTGCAGTAAGCAAGATGTAGGATTGTCTACAACAATCCGCTTTGGGCTTGCTCCGGAGTCGCATTCTCAAGTTTTAAAAACGCAAATTTTCATGACTAAAAAATATTTAAAACCATTGTCTAAGGGGTTCCCACGAAAGATAGAAGGTCGGATTTCGGAATCCCGATATCAGGAATTGTTGGGGATTTTGGAAAGGGATTCCACACTCACCATGAGTGAACTGATTCGGAATATTTTGCAAAATCAACCCATCCGTATCCAAGTCCGGGATCGAAGTGTATCAGATCTGATCGAAGTGTTGATTTCAATAGACAGTCAATTAAAGAAGATAGGTATCAACCTCAATCAGGTGGTAAAATCCTTTCATGGAAATTCAAGCACTATTGAGAAATTTCTCTTGGGGAAAAAACTTCTGGCTTTCCAACATGAACTGGGAAATGAGCTGACAAACTTGGATGAGGTATTGGCTAAAATTCAGGTCCTGTGGTTGTCCGAATAAGTACAGGAAAATCGATTCAGGGTGTCGTTCGCTACAACGAGACCAAACGAAATCAATCTATGGCCCAATTGATCGGATCACAGGGGTTTGCAAAAGGAGTGGAGAATTTAGCGGTCAGTCAACTGGCCAAGAGGTTTGAAATGTTAACCTCGCTCAACCGAAGAACCAAAACCAACGCAGTTCATATTTCCATCAACTTCGCCCCGGGTGAAAAATTATCGGAAGAAAAGTTGAATGCCATCAGTAAATTCTATTTGGATAAGATTGGTTTTGGTGATCAACCTTACCTGGTCTATCAGCATCAGGACGCAGGCCATCCACATGTTCATCTGGTCACGGTCAATATCAACCGGGAAGGCAAACGGATCGAAACCCATAATCTGGGAAGAGATCAGTCCGAAAAGGCGAGAAAGGAAATTGAGCTTGAGTTCGGTCTGGTGCCTGCTGAAAAGCAGCAACGAATAGGTCCTAGCCTTCAGGAGTTGGGCAAGGTTGTTTATGGGAAAGAAACCTCTAAGTCAAGTATTCAAACTGTACTTAACCAGGTCTGGAATAATTATGCATTTACCTCCTTAGGGGAGTACAATGCGATCCTTTCCTGCTTTGGGATAACTGCCTACCGGGGAGAAATGTGCTCTCAACGCTACCGACGAGGAGGCTTGGTCTATCATGTGCTGGACGAAAAGGGGAGGAGAATAGGGGTGCCCATAAAGGCGAGTAGTTTTTATTTGAAACCTACCCTCAAAAAACTGGAGCGTAAGTTTTTTATGAATCAGGGTAAAAAGGATCAGCTCCTTGAGACCGTTAAGGCTAGGGTTTCGGGAATTCTGCCCAAAAGTAATTCCCTAGACCAATTCTCAGAGAACCTGAAGAAGAAAGGTGTGCATCTGGTACTTAACCATACCCAAGAGGGAAAGATTTTTGGAGCGACTTATGTGGACCATGCTCACCGGATTGGAATGAAAGGCTCGGATTTAGGGAGGGAATTTGGTGCCCACGGATTAGCGGAACGCTTTGGACTGCTTTCGGCAGGGGATAGGGTTCCAAAAGTAATACCCACTGCCAAAGAGGTGGAAACGGATGGATTATCTATTCTTGAAAATCGAATTCCCGAGGTGGTGGCGACTCTTGACTTTCCGGTTCAGTTTTCAGATTCGCCTTTCCAAGGTTCTCCTTTTGGAAGTAGGAAGAAAAGGAAAAGAAAGAAAAAGGACCAAAAGGGGGATTCATGAACACAGGAGAGAATCAGGAGGGATTAAAAAAAATCTTGGATTTTACCCGTTTGGGATCCTTGGTGGTATTGGGTATCCATACCTATCTGATTGCGTATTCTCAATTGCATTCGTGGGCTTTGACTCACGAATGGATTGACTTTTTATTAGCCCAGATCGGAAAGACAGGATTATTCCAGGGACCTGTTAGGATACGCATTTTGGCCTTGGGCTTGCTGTGGATTTCCTTGCTTGGTGCAAAAGGAAAAAAAGACCCTGATCTAAACTGGAAGCGCTTGGTATTTTGGTTTTTGTTTTGGAATCTGGTTTTTGTATTTGCCGAACCTGGGGTTCGGATGATGCAATGGGGCAAACCGGTTTACCTTGCAGGCATTGGGATGGCCTGGATGGGAGTGTTGACGGTGGGAGGAAAGTTAAGTCGGGTAATCCGGGATGGGTTTTCGTCTGAAGTATTCAATCACCTGAATGAAACTTTTCCCCAAGAGCAAAGGCTGTTGGAAAATGACTATTCGGTCAATCTTCCCACACGGTTCAGGGTTCAAAAGAAGGTCTTTTCCGGTTGGTTGAATATCATCAATCCCTTTCGGGCTACCCTTGTGGTTGGAACTCCAGGGGCAGGCAAGTCATATTTTGTCATCCGTCACATCATCACTCAACACTTGAGCAAAGGCTTCTCGATGTTCGTCTATGACTTCAAATACGATGACTTGTCCAGAATCGCTTACAATAACCTGATCAAAAATCGATTGTCCTATTCCATTTTTCCCAAGTTCTACACAATCAATTTTGATAACCTGGAAACCAGTCATCGCTGCAATCCACTGGAGCCAAGTTCGATGACAGATATTACCGATGCTTCAGAATCATCCCGAACAATTATGCTGGGGCTAAACAGGGAATGGATCAAGAAACAAGGAGATTTCTTTGTGGAGTCTCCAATTAATTTTGTTACGGCAGTCATTTGGTTTTTGAAGAAGTACCGAAGCGGGAAGTACTGTACGCTACCTCACGTGATCGAGTTGATGCAGGTGGAATATCCCAAGCTGTTTTCGGTCTTGCGGACCGAACCGGAGATTGAGGTTCTGATCAATCCCTTTGTTTCAGCCTTCCTTCACGGTGCTGCCGAACAGCTGGAAGGACAGATTGCCAGTGCCAAAATTACCATGGCTAGGCTGGCATCTCCCCAACTTTATTATGTCCTAAGCCAAAGTGAGTTTACCCTGGATCTGAACAATCCTGCTGAACCCAAGGTCATCTGCATGGGGAACAATCCTCAAAAGCAGCAGGTCTACGGGGCCGTACTTTCCTTGTATATTTCCAGGATCACCAAGCTGGTCAACCGGAAAAATTGCCTAAAGTCCAGTCTCATCTTTGATGAGTTTCCAACAATCTATTTCAATGGGATTGATTCCCTGATTGCCACGGCGCGTTCCAATAAAGTGGCAACTACCCTAGGGGTTCAGGATTACAGCCAGCTAAAAAAGGACTATGGTAGAGAACAGGCAGAAGTCATTATGAATACGGTGGGAAATATTATCTCAGGCCAGGTTTTGGGAGATACAGCGAAGCAGATTTCTGACCGCATCGGAAAAATCAACCAAGTGAGGAGAAGTCTGTCCATCAATTCGGGGGATACTTCCATCAGCCATTCTACTCAGTTGGAATTGGCAGTACCTCCATCGACCATTTCACAGCTTTCCTCCGGCCAGTTTGTGGGAATAGTAGCGGATGATCCTACCCAAAAGATTGAACTCAAGTCCTTTCACTGTGAGATTCAGAATGATCATAAAGCTTTAGCCCTTGAAGAAAAAGGCTATCAGCCCATCCCTCAAGTCAGGAAACTGAGTGGGGAAGAAGTCCTTGAAAACTACCGATGGATCAAAGCCGAAGTCCGTCAGCTGATCGAGGAAGAATTGGAACGGATGATGGATACGCCGGGGCTGACGGGATTGATGATCAAGTAATCGAAAGAAGATGTTTGGAAGTTTACACTTTGACTCTAATCATTTATAAAGTCTTTCAAACTCTTATATATCTGTGAGTGCTTTGCCGGGTTGTTTTTCTTTAAGATTTCAAGATTTTGGAATTTCCATCGGATTGATGGATAATTTGCATAATCATAGGTCTTCCAGACGGGTGTTGCATTCTCAAATTGTAAAAGAAAATCTTTATCCTCCTTAGTCAAATTTGACTTAATTAGGTCTATTAGACTTATTCTTGTTTGATCATATTCCTCATAAGTAAATGGTTCTAGGGTCATGCCATTGAACTGATGTTCCATTGCTTTTCTTTGATCAAGAAAATTGGGTTTTAGTAGCTCAAAAATTGGGCGCTCACTTCCCAGTAAGCAATACAGAAATCCGGGAATAATTTTTTCTGAAATTCCTTCATGTTGAAGTAGGTATTTGACGTCAAAAAGGTCTCTGGGATGTTGTCTGTCAAATTCAGCGCAGATTTTTCCCCCATAAAGTTGTCCTAGCGGTACAATCTGAATTTCACAAAATGCTTCAAATTCCTCTTGCGCACGTTCGCATCATGTCATCATTTCTGGCTTTGCAATCACTCCCCTTCCGATGAGGTTGACTTCCGGTTTGATAGAAGCTTCTTTAGTAGTGATCAGGAGCTTTCCAGTCTCCTTTTTTAGTAAAGCCGAAAGTCCCGGAATATTGGACTTCAGCTTGGTTTTTATTCTGAATCAGGCTTGAGCTCTATTTTCGATGGTGCTGGGTCTGTCCTCTATAGGGAGATAGGTCAGGTCGATGTCCACAGAAAGCCTTGGCATATTTCTGATGAACAAATTTATTGCAGTTCCCCCATGCAACGCAAAGCAGCCTTCATGAGAAACTTCAGGTAGTACATCCAGGCGTAATTTTACTTGGTTTTTATAGGTTTGATTCATTTTCTGCCAATTCGCTGGGAACTGTTATTTTATATTTCTTGATAAACGTTCCACCTGCCACCACACTTCTGGATCCTGAACCCAAATCTATTTTTTCCAAATCGATGTGCTTGTACCAAGCGTGCCCTGATTTTTCGGCCAAGAATAGAAACAGTCTTTTTACCTTGATTGAATTGCATTCCACAAGCATTCTCTCGACTGTCTTTGGAACTAGGTTATTTAAACTTTCCATGAACTCATTGCATTCAATTAAACTTTGATTTTCTGGAGCTAGGTAAAGACATTCCATCATCGCCCTTATCGGACCAGATATACGGATGGAGTAATTTTTTATTTGGAGATCCACCATATTCCACTCTTTTGGTAGAAAATTGCTGGAATGATACTTTAATTTTTCGTCCCACGGAAAGTTTAAAACCCACTTTGGAAGTAATTCTTCCCTCTGACCAAATAGCGTGACTTCTTTTTTGTCGAATTCAAGGAAATGAGCTTTTCCAAGAAGACCTAATGCAGATTTACCCCCGATATGAACAGACAGGTTAAGTTGATTTTGTAGCGCATAAATAGCTCCTTCAAGTTGAACAGACTCACCAGTACTTTTCATAGCACCTTGTCAGATTGATTCCAGCCACTTACTTTTACTGTATTTTTTTTCTAACTCCAGACTATAGCCTTGATCCCTAAGCAAGGAGCTTACAAGTATGGTTTCTTGGGGAAGGTTTTGTAAGAGTTTGTTTATTTTTTATTTTAAAAAGGTACTTATGGTTACTTTTTGATTGATAGGTGAACTATTCGAAAAAGCCTGTTTTTAAACCCATCCAAATTTGGCTCTATCTTAAAGTTTTTTGTAGTAGGTCTATCTGCTCTTATTTCATTAAGAGTATGTTTTTTGGGATTGTGGCTATAGCTAAGCTGGAACTGTGAATCCTCTTTATAATGTAGAAGATCCTTGTTTCTGTTCTATATGGCTTTTTTAAAACTGTATCAATTTGATTTTTAATGGACTGAATTAGTGAGGATGAATCCAAGCCGTTAGTCTTCTCTACTCCCTGTTTCAGCCAAGTTAGCGGGGAGCGTGCACACGGGACAAGAGACTACGGCATAAAGCCACCGCTCTTCCTACGCCTTTTTATTCCGTTTCCTCTTGCCCTTAGTGCCCTCTTTCCGCTCGGGATTGCTGTATCAGTTCATTTCAACTTAAACCGTAAAAAGATGAAAACAACAGCAAATCCCGGATGGAAAACTTCTGAAGGCAAAGTTTCCAAAACCCAAAAAGGTGAGGTATCCACCCAACATTCTCCAACGGATGTGTATGAGCATTTCACCAAGTTAATCCTCGATAAATTGGAACAGGGGATTATCCCATGGTATCAACCCTGGAATTCCAATGGCTTGCCTTCCAATTACCTGACCAAAAAGCCTTATCGGGGGATTAACCTTTGGCTATTGGTTTCACTAAATCACGATTTACCCTATTATCTGACTTTTCAGCAGGCAAAAGAGCTCGGAGGTATGGTAAAGAAGGGATCCAAGGCGATCCCTGTCTGCTATTGGAATTTTGTTTATAAGCACAAAGAAAGCGGCAGAACAATTCCCGAGGGACTTCTTGGAGATTATCCCATAGATTCCCTGACGAAAGTATGCTTCCTCAAAGAATACAAAGTGTTTCCAATCGAACAGATTGAGGGGATTGATTGGGAGCTACCTGAAATAGGAGAGAATCAGAGTTTGCCTGTTTTGGACCGTTGTGAGTCTGTTTACAACGGAATGTTTGATCCTCCTCGATTGATTCACGAAAAGGAAGAAGCCTATTATCATCCCAATCTGGACCTGATCAATCTTCCCTCAAAACCCAGATTCAGAACCGCCGAAGATTATTACGCGGTACTCTTTCACGAATTGGTTCACTCGACAGGACATAAGAACCGACTGAACCGACCCGGAGTGGAGGAAATTGACTACTTCGGATCGGAAAATTACAGCAATGAAGAACTGATAGCCGAGATGGGGGCTGGATTTCTTTGTGGATTCAGTGGTATTCAGCAAGCTAGATTGGTAGAAAATCAAGCAGCCTATATCCAAAGCTGGATTGCCAGACTGAAAAATAATAAACAGCTCCTAATTGATGCTGCATCTAAAGCTCAAAAAGCAGTAGACTACATTCTGAATGTCTGTCCATTCTAAAGAAGGGGGAAACCCCTTTTTTGGTCGGCGGTAAGCCAAGTTTTGATTTTAGTGAGGTTTGGGATTACTTCGTAAATATTCTCTTCCATGAAGGCTTCTATCCCGATTCGAACCAGGCATCTTTTTCAGGAGCTTGACCTACTCTTGATTACCAAACTTAAATCCATTTCTCTTGACCAATGGGATTGCCCTACTTTAGCAGGACATTGGACAGTCAAGCAGGTGGTGGCGCATTTATTGGATGGAAATCTAAGGTCAGTTTCCATAATCAGGGATGGTTTTTTCGGGGAAGATCCTGGGTTTATTTCATCAAAAGAGGATTTGGTTAGGTTTCTAAACAGGTTAAACGCAGACTGGGTAAGGGCCATGACTCGGCTTAGCCCTCAGGTATTAATTGCGTTGATGGAGGTAAGTGGAATTGAATACAGAACGTTGATCAATAGCTTGAAGCCTTTCGAAAAGGCTCTTTTCAGTGTAGCTTGGGCAGGGGAGAGGGAGTCGTTGAATTGGTTTCATGTTGCAAGAGAATACACCGAAAAATGGCATCATACCCAACAGATTTTTCAAGCATTGGATCCCAAAGACCAGTCACTTTTCAGTGAACGATTTTATTTGCCCTATTTGGAGACTTCGTTCAGGGCTATGCCTTATCATTATCAGGATTTGGATGGTCCGAATGGCACACTAATCAAAATCACAATTACTGGGCAATTTTCTCATTCCTGGTGGTTAAAGCGAATGGATTTGGGATGGCAACTGCTTCCTTTTTCTAACCTTAAGCCAACTACCCAAGTAATGATTCCGGGAGAACTTGCTTGGAGAATGTTTACCCAAGGAGTTTCCGACGAAGAAAAAGTTGAGGGATTGACGTGTATGGGAAATCTGGAATTGGCTGAGCACTTTTTCCGGATGAGGGCGGTTATGGTGTAGCGGTTATTCTTTTCATTTTACTTTAGGCCAATCCTATCTTTTGGAATTTCCAAGTGGATTTGATTAGCCTTTTGAAGATTGCATCAAGTGCCGCTAATTGTAGGATCAGTTATTGACACCTTGATTAAAAGGCACATTGTTTCGCAGGTTACTTTTCTCAAACTTCATCTTGAAATAAGGAGTATTTATTGGTTGTCTTGTGAATTTTTCAAATCTTGGAAGTAGTACAGGATCAGGAGATCCTTTTTAAACCAGCTTGAACAGCAAGTTGACATTTCTTTATTTGAGAGGGTTTATGGCAATGAGGAAAGGATTGAAGAGGTTTGACCTTTATATTCCTTTTGTAAAGCGCACTATTCCCCTACAAGAAAATGGATCACAGATTTCAAGATAAAAAATACCGACTTGCTGATTTTCATAAGGAGGTCGCGGTACGCTGCCCTTCCTGTCATCGAAAAGCCATAGCCACAGTTGATTATGAGCAAAAGAAGGCAAAAATGATTTGTTCCTATTGTGGCCACCTAGAAACTAAAGAAACTCTACTTAACCACTTGGGTATGTTGGATTATTTCGAAACTTCGGCCAACGTTTATTTTGATGCTGAACTTTGGTATTTATACCCATTTAAGGATGATTATTTTTTTGCTTACAATCAATCTCATCTCATTTATTTGGAACAATACATTGGTTCCAAATTAAGAGAACATAAAAATAGAACCCATTTCACGCTCTTAGAGAAGTTGCCAAAGTTTTATCATGAAGCCAAGAATAGAGAATCGCTTTTGAAACTCATTGAAAAACTGAAAAGGAAGTAGATTAGGGTGTAGGATTCTTTAAGCCTGGGCGAATGGATAGACTATTATTTGTAGGTGGATTGGACTGTCTTTCCTTTGCACAATTTAGTTCAGAAATTAAAGGGATGATTGGCTTAGGTTTTATTTAGCTACTTGGAGCCGAATCGGGAATTGGATTTGGATCAGGTTTGTCAATTGGTTTTTCTTTAAAGTAGGAGTCTTTTGCCTAAACAATTTTTGACTTTAATCCCCTTGAGTTTGGAGCTAGTATGATTTAATGGTTGTCATTTTATGTCCAAGATTTGATAACGCTTCTTCATTCTGGTTTATGAACAAATTAATCCATGATATTGGAAGGAAAATATGACTTGGATCGTGGTTTTTCGAGTAGTAAATAGGTTTTACTTGGTTTAAAGTTTAAGGCATGGGATTTAGGTTACAAAAAAGAGTGGGAGGAAACAGGGGCTTAGGAGTGAATATCAGCGGTTCCGGATTTTCGACCAGTTACCGTTCTAAGTACGGGGCTATTGGTTCTAAAGGGTTTTCCATACGTACGGGCTTACCCGGCTTGACTTTCAGAAGTAATTGGGCTAAAGGAAACAGGAAAGGAAATGGGGCATCGGTACTTACCTTAATCCTGCTTACGCTCTTTTTATCCTACCTCTCGATCGTAGTCATTTATAATGTGATCAGATTTTTTGGCTGGGTCATCACTGAAATTTACCATTTAGGGCTCAGGCTATATTTTCAATGGAAAGAGAAAAGTGCCGAAAAACTTAAATCAGAGCATCCGGATTCTGAACGGGAATTGCCCAGTCCTTAAGTGAGTATCCACTGGATTTGATGGGCTGTTTCTCTTGATTTGGAAGAGAATAATCTATTCGAATTGGAGCCTATTTTCCAGGCCAGAAAAGCCGATTTACAGTGTTCGAGTTTTATGAAGTTTTTAGGAAACAGGCCCATTTATACTCATACTTTTCTCATTCTTTTGGGGATCGACTTCTTTTGGGCAACATTTTTCCAATTAATTCTTTTCCTTCGAACGAACGATTTTTGTTTGAAACAGTCAAATTTCAAATGAATAGAGGGTTAGTTGATGAGATTTGTGGTGCCCCATTTATGGAACAGGTGCCAAAGAAATTTCCCGAAAAATGGAATCAAAAGAAGTATGAAGAAAAGGTGGTTGAATTTACTTGAGGAAAAATGACATCTGACGAAAAAAACTTTATTGTTCAGCAAGGGCTTCCAGATGAATTGCTGATGGATGCGAAAGGCCAATCCGTCAAACAAATTGTGGAGACCATGAAGTCAAACGGAAAAGTCTTTGCATACAACACTACACCTTGTGATCAATTTGGACATACCATTAGAACAAGGGCCGGCCATTGTGTGATGTGTGACACTGCTAGAATAGCATTTATCCTCAGGCAAGTTTCTTTTGGGACAGTGTATATCGCAGGAAGTATTAATGGGCAATTGATTAAAATTGGAACTACAAGCAGTAAGTTAATTAGGGCAGAGTCCTTAAACCGAACAAAATATGGAAGCCAGGATGATTGGGAAATTTTATTCAGCTTTAGGTGTTTAAACTCAGGTACAATTGAATTTGAAACCCAAAAAGTATTAAAACCCTATATGGCTGCAAATATCAACTATCTTCACGAAGGTCGCAGTCAAAAGTCGAATGAACTTTTCAGATGTAGCTATAAGCGAGCAAAAGAGTCGATCTTACAGGTAATTGATGAATTGAATGTTGAAATTTTTGGACAGTCTGAAAAGGCTTTTCGGATTGAAGATTACAACTTTAGAACCTTGAGGAAATTGTGAGGTTAAATAAAAGCTATGTCTCAGAATGCTGTGAGTGTAGGATCCCATTTCTGTATTGGTACACTTGCATTTTTTTTTAGTGATGCTAGTTTGTAGGTAGATCTATTTCTCAAGAATCCTCTGCTCTATAAATTTATCAAACCTCTTACACCAATGTTTGGACAGGAAGATTCCTTACTTGGTTTTGGGTAAAGAATTGAATTGTGCTCTTTTTTCCCGATTGATACAAATTTTGAGATCGGTTTTCATATATTTTATATGATTCAGGGAGGATTTGAATGTGCTTTGTTCCTAGGTGGCAATTTCTTAGTTAGCGTAATTTGGTTGAAAAAATAGCTCCAAGTATCATTAATTTCCTGCGCTCTTCCTTATTTATTACTTACTGCTTTTTTAATAGTCGATATCCTTATGGAAGTCGAAACTATTTCAAATGTTAGGTAACAGGTTTGTTACCTGTTTCACCTAAAAACCCTAGTAATAGCCATTTTTTTTCATTAAATCATTATCAGTAAAGCATCTAGCTGCTCAAAAACCTATTTATTTAAGTATATCATGGGATATTAGGTATTTTAACTCTTTCTATTTCACGGCTATGGAAATCGTAGAAAAAGAATCTTTCTTTGAGAATGGAAACCCAGAATATAGGGTTACTTACGATTTTAAAAATCAAAGAAACAACATGGAGTTTTTCTATGAAAATGGTCAGGTAAAATGGAGAGGAAGGTTCAACCATGGAAAAGAGGATGGAGAATGGATTTACTACTTCGAGGACGGGAAAGTGTTTTGTAGAGAAAATTGGAAGAATGGGGTGAAAGTAGATTGTTTTCTTGAATAGATTTTTGCATTTAAGCTGTTAAAGCTAGAAACCAATGACCTAAGATTTGAAGTTCAATGGATAGCTGGTAAGTGATTGGATGGTGTAGGGAGACAATTTCTCACTTATCTAAAATCGAAACTTGAATGATGTTATCAAAATCAAGCATTTAATGATCAACCGGTGTAAGAAGGATAAGTCTCCTTGGATCTAGGGGAATTCAGCTCAGTATGTAAAAACGGAACTCATGGAGCAAGTTCTATATCTACCTTCAATTCATTCAAAATAGGAGTCAGTAAATCTTCTGATTCAGTTTCGATACTAATGATCAGACTGTATCTGACGGATTGGGTATAACGCATATGTATGGGTCGGTTTTTCCACCAGCCTCCGGTTGGGATGATAGCCAGTTCGTTTTTTGTGGCCAGATCAGCTGCATTTCCTTTCCAAATATCCCGATGGATTGAACCTTTATCTCTAATCTTTTGCCCAAGAACCCATCTTTCTCTTCCTTCAGTTTGGTACTCTCCTTCTAATGCTTCTCTAGCTTCCCTATTAATACGAGCTAAAAATGCCTCGGAGGACTCATTGGTGTCCTTTAGTTTGAATCGAAGTCCATGTGAGGCATAGTTACTGGCTTTGGCATATCTTTTATTTCCCGGATTAGGCTCGACAAAATAGGAAAGAGTGATATTAAGTTTGATTGCTGAATTACCCATTTCCAATAATAATTCCTGGGGCCAAGGCAATGTAAAAACATGACATTCATTAGCTTGAACCCGTCCATCTGCAAACACATACGGAGTCAAATGCTCCTGAACAATTAAGGAAACTGAGTTCTGCATGGTATAAATTGCCGACGGCAAAAACGGAACTCCATAACCCACACTTCGAAGCAATTTAATTTTCTCATCCCTTGATAGGTCTTCAATATTCCTGCCTCTAAGCATCTGATCAGTCCATTGCGCCGAATGAACCATAAGGGCTCTTACAGTTTCTTGCCAATAATCTGGGTAGATGTCCAATACAGCTGCACAAAACTTTGCTGCGAATGCCGTGGCCGCGGAAGTTTCACCGAAAGCTGTAAAAGGAGACCTAGCTAGACCGCCCTTTGAAATACTCAGAGGTAATAAGGAGTCGGGGTCACACAAAGCATTATTCCAAACTGCTGCATTTCCACCTTCAAAAACCACTTCAGGTTTGATTGCCCATTCCTTAACCCAGGTGTTACTGGTTGTACTTGAAGGAGCTAAGTCACCTCTCCCAGCCAATAATGTAGCACTCGGGTATTTAGTATAATCAATTCGATCTTTAAGCGTATAGGCTCCCACAGATAATGCATTAAAAGCCTGGGCAGGTGTATGGATAGAGTAATCAAAATTTGAAAGGGGATACTCAAGCCACCGGAAATTGGGAATATTTCCTCCTGAAACGAGAATTAGGCGTTTCCAATTTTCTTCTCCAAAAGCCAATTTATCGACAGTAGCGGACCAAGAACTTGGTTTTCCTAAATGGGAATCACCATCTGCGGTTATAGCCATGCTAAAAATTCTCTGAGAAGATGAATTTGAGGCTTCAGCTCTTGCAATGGCTTCTTCGGTGATTGGTCCATAAAAATCCGGATCTGTTGGGTGCGCTGCGTGAATGACTTTTACACTCTCCAATCGATGAAAAATTCGGATCTGTTCTCGACTTAACAAAGCTTCTGACAAGTCTCCAAAAAAGATTATTCCTGTCATAGGTGTTCCATGACCTGGACCTGGCCAATTGTCATCAGTACCCCAAGATGGCTCGACAGTGTCCAGTGAAATAATTGAGTTTAGATTTGCTAGGAGTGGATGGTTTTCATTGATTCCGGCATCCAATAAACAAACTGAAATTTGGGGATCTTCCTGGATAGTTAACCTTTGTGCCAAATCAGATATCCAAGAACGTTGCTCTGTAATATCCATTGCAGTAAATGAATCAGCAATTTCTACCGGCTTTCTCAATTCATCAAGATACGGGGAGTAAAGTAAAGAAGACGAAAGTTGTCTGGAACTACCTTTTACCAAAACGACCAAGTGTTCAGGAAAAATCAAAACTCTTGAAGATACCTGAACCCTTGCGGCTTTCAGCTTTTCATTAATTTCCGAGAATACCGATTCTGAGGAATTGTTGGTAATATCTAACCAGACTTCCCACCATACCTCTTCATCTGGTTGAGGAAAGGGAAATTCAGGTTCTTGCCAAAAGGCTTTTAAAGTTGAATGGTGGATTGATTCGATATTAGATAAAAGACTAGCATTCTTGGGATTTCCTTTGCTAGTATTTTTTTCAGGCTGCGAATAGGCTGCTACTTTTGCTAGAAATTCTTTGACTCCTTTCTTAGAGAGAAATATCGAGCTTATAGTTTTTCGGCTACCTTCTTCGCCTATTTCCTTTATGTTGGCGATTCTAACTTCACCTGCTTTGCCTTCAAATTTGGATAAGTCCAAATCAAACCCTGCAAAAGTTTCCAATTGGACGTAAACAAAGTTACCGGGTTCTCCTCCCCAAAATTCAAGAGAAGCTGAATTAAACTCATCATTTAGCTTTCTACCATGAATGACCTGATCTACATTTTTGTTTGTGGTAAATCTTCCGGAACCATGTGGGGTAAAACTGAAGGATCTTGCTTTTTTGTCTAAAAAAATATGTTTAAAAAAACTCATTTAAAATTAGTTTAATAGTCCTTCTTTCTCCCCTTTATGTAGTCAATAACTTTTTTCTCCTGAATCTTTGTTTCTCCATATAGAAGGGAATCCTTCCAGATGTCTTCACATATTTTGTGTATCTCGGCATGACTGAGCCCAAGCGATAGCTCAGAAATTCTCTTAAAATCTATATTGTCACCAATTCCGATTACAGAAAATTTGGATTTAAAAACTTTTTCGATTTGATCTGTAGTTGGATTCTCGTAGGTAATTATATCATCAAATCTCCGGAATAATGCTGTATCCAGGCTTCCTGGCAAATTCGTTGCGGCAATTATCAAGCTATTGGATCTATCTTTCTCGATTTGCAACAAGAAGGTATTCAACACGCGTTTTATTTCACCAACATCCTGAGAATGAGATCGTGTACTTCCGATACTATCGAACTCGTCAAATAGGTAAACAGCCCTAAAGTCCATCATTGCATCAAAAATCAACCGAAGCTTTGCCATGGATTCACCGAGGTATCGACTTATTAACCCGTCAAGTCGGATGACGAAAAGAGGCAATCCAAGTTCACCCGCTAAAGCATGGGCAGTCATTGTTTTACCAGAGCCAGGAGGCCCTACTAAAAGCAACTTCCTTCTAGGCTGAAGATTGTAGCTTAGAAGTTTATCCAAATGTCTCTGTTCATGAATCACCTTCATCAGAGAATCTTTCACGGCTTCTGAAAGAACCATGTCCTTCAATTTTATTTGTGGACTGACTAGCTCAAGCAAGTCATTAAGCTCCTTCTGAGCTGCATTGACTGGCAGCCTTTTAACAACTGATTTGGAAGATTTGCTTTTGTCAATAAGCTTCTTTAGTTCTTCGGCTAATTCAATATGCCCTTTTCTAGCCTCTGAAGCAGCTATTTGCATAGCAGTAGCATAGAAGCGAGATTCATCACCCTCACCAAAAGATTTAATTAAGGACTTTATTTGTTCCGCTGCTGCCATTTTTTATAAGTCAAAACAATCAAAATTCAAAACCAAAGCAAATTAATTCAATATGTTTCAAGCCACCATGTAAAACAGGAAATCTTTTACCGAAGGCTGACGAAAATTGACAAATACACTTACATAAACACCATTTGTTAATTCAAGTCCGTAGGTTTGAAAATCAAATCATTTAGAGCTCAATTAACATACCAATAAAGAATTTCTCAAGCCGCCTCTAATCAGCCTGTCTGATGAATGGACTTTCCCTTCATGGCTTGGCTGACAAAATCAACAATCGGTTCACCAAGCAGTCCCTGAGCAAATACGAATTGGGGCAGGTAGTCTTTGACAGTGAAATGATCGGAATCCTATGTGAGGGATTGGGTATACGACCGGATTACTTTTTCTCTAATCAGGTATTGGTAATCGATATTTAGGAAAACCTCAAATTGAACCTATTTCCTGCAAAGGAGCGAACCCGATTTGTGGAAATCGCCAAAGACGAATTGAGCAGGTACCTGGAACTTGAGTAGGTTTTGGGATTGGAAACCCGGTTTAATAATCTAGTGGGTAGCATGCCTTTTTTGCCTTCAGTCAGGCAAGTGGGTATTCCAAAGACAGGACCCTTTCCAATTAGGTGTATTTGGGGGAGGTGTGGGCTTAAAAAGTCAAGAAATTTCTATCTGAAATTTTTGAAATCTGAAGATCCATTTATTTCAACCCGAAATTTCTCCCTTCGAATTCGATTTTTCCTCATTCCCCCTCAAAAAATACCCATTACCCGGTATTTTTTCATCACTAATATTCCCTTTCTTAGCAAAACGAAGCTTTTGATACCAAGCCAATCGATTGTTGAATAAGCCTCTATGGATTTCTGGTATTAAGTTTTTTACTGCATGATCACCTTCTCCTCAAGGAAGCCTGTCACGCGGGATTTCGGGAAGGATTGGGGTGAGTTGGTGAAGCCAATTACAAATTGGTAAGAATATAAGGGTGAAGTTTCAAACTCACCCAGCATCCAACTGGACTTCAGAGATGGTGAGTAGATAACACGCCTAGAGGGGTCTCTTATGAGGGATTGAACAGAAAGGGTGAAAAATCTCAATTCTGGATTTTACGTAAAAACAACAAAGCTTCTGCCATCCATTTTTATGGAATAAATAACCCTATACAATCGTCCTATGAATTGCTTTGGCGAGAAATAAAGGAATGGGAAAACAATTCGGGTATAACTATTCAAAACACACTAAGACGAATTCTTGAAAACTATTTCAGCATTTTAGGAAGCAAACGAGATGATGTTTTAATAAATAAGTTTTCAACTCAAGAAGAAAGAGAAATTTGCAGGTCTTTATTAAGTTGGGCAAATGAGGGTTCTCATACCTTGCCTGATGATTTATTGAAGCTCCTGACGGAACTATTACTAAATACTTGGAAGTGTTTAAAAATATATTTAGCCACACAGAAAATATTGGTCATTACAATATGATGATGGGGATTGGCGAAGAAATTGAAGTGTAGCTATGATAAAAAATCCAAGAGGTATAGTATGATTAAATTTGCAACTTAGTTGCAAATTTGACCATACTTCATTAGATTTCAAAATGTCCAGTTTTTTTGCTAATAAACTGGACAAATTAACTATCTTTGCACTACAATAAAAAGAATGAAAACAGCTGAATACATAGCATTTACTATAGACAGGCTACCCAAAGGCTATGTGTTCACCTATGCTGATTTTGCTACAGAGGTGAATCAAAAGGAAGCGGTGATAAAAGCCCTAAACCGTATGGTAGCTTCGGGCAAAATTGCCAAACTATCCAAAGGCAAATACTACAAACCCGAAAATACCCCTTTTGGTAATCTTCAACCCAATCAGGCACAAGTAGTAAAAGACTTATTGGAAGAAAACGGAAAAATAGCAGGCTATCTCACGGGTTATAGTATTTACAATCAGTTGGGCTTAACCACACAGGTAAGCAATACCATACAAATCGGGAAAAATCAAATTCGCCCAAATTTTAAAAGAGAACGCTATACGATTGCTATTGTAAAGCAAAAAAACACCATCACCAAAGAGAATATTCCTTTGTTGCAGCTATTGGATGCCATCCGATACATCAAAAAAATACCTGATGCCAGTATAGAAGCATCCTGCAAACGGTTCTTAGCCATAATAGATAACTTTACAGACAAAGAAACAAATACCTTGGTCCGCTTGGCATTAAAATATCCACCTGCTACAAGGGCTTTATTAGGTGCGTTGTTAGAACAATTACAACAGGGCAATACAGCTGAACCACTTTTTAAATCATTGAACCCAATTACTAAGTATAAACTAACAGGTGCAGCGAAAGCAATTTCCAACATCGAAAAATGGAATATTGTATGAACCTACACGAGAATAAAACCTTATTCAGACAAGCTGTTCAGTTTACGGCTGACCAAATGAAAATCCCTGCTATTTATGTGGAAAAAGACTATTGGGTTACCTATGCTTTGTTTACCATTTTCAATAATGATATTGGCAAAGACACCGTGTTTAAGGGAGGAACAGCACTATCCAAGTGTTACTATATGATTGAACGATTTTCGGAAGATATTGACTTGGTAGTATTAAGGCGAGAAGGAGAAACAGACAGCAAGTTAAAATCAAAATTAAAAGCAATAAGTACAGTTGTAGAAACCGTATTGCCCGAAGTAACTATTGAAGGTATTACCCATAAAATGGGAATGAACCGAAAAACGGCACACTCATACAACAAAGAATTTAAAGGTGATCACGGACAAGTAAGAGATGTGATAATTTTGGAATCAACTTGGCTTGGATACTGCGAACCATTTACTACCAAAAGCATTATTTCATTTGTTGGTCAAATGATGTTGGATAATAAGCAGTCTGATATTGCCAAAGAAAACGGGCTACTTCCTTTTGACCTATTGGCATTAGAACCCATAAGAACCATTTGTGAAAAAATAATGAGTTTGGTTCGCTTTTCTTATGGAGAAAATCCGATAGATGATTTAAAGAAAAAGATACGGCACACCTATGATTTACATCAGCTACTTAAACAAGAGGAGTTCTTCAAGTTTTTTCAATCAACGGCTTTTGATGAAATGCTTTTAAAAGTAGCTAATGATGATGTCGCCAGTTTTAAAAACAACAATCAATGGCTTGTCTATCATCCAAATGAAGCACTTATATTCAAAGACTTGGAAAATGTGTGGAATGAGTTGAAGACGATTTACAACGGTGACTTTAAAAATTTGGTGTACGGAGAATTACCCAAAGAAGAAGCGATTTTGGAAACCTTAAAATTGATTCAAGAAAGGTTAAAAGCAATTTCTTGGACAATAAAAATTGAACCCAAGGAATGAAATTCACCGAAGAAAAATTAGAAAAGGCATTTACCGAGTTGTTGGGGCAAGAAAGATTTTGCAGAATAGTCAACGTAACAAGTCACAATAAACAATAGGCAATAGAGTAACAATAGAAAAGAACAACGAAGGCATCACGGCATCTACCCAAAAGTGGCGGTTCAGTGGGATCTGCAATCCCAAACCAGAGATTCTGAAAAGTCTTTTGAAATGTAGTGTGTATAGTTTTTCCCGCTTCTTCCCAGCGAACCGTTCATTTCCAGCAGGTACCCACCTCTCCAGGGCCTTGCCAATTCAATGTAGATATAGTCATCCCTCTGGATGTAATCTGTGATATGGTGGATTTCATAGGTACTTTCCGAAAGACCCAGGATGCTTCTTGCCAGGGTAGTGTTGGAACTTTTTTCGGATTGCTCACGGGTAAAAACTTCAAATATCAATTTACCCAATACCCAATAGCTAATGGCGGTGGGTTTGGAAACTGGCTGTTTGAACCTGTTCTCTAAATCAAGTTTTACTAAGTTTTCTTTGATAAGGGATCGGTCAGGCCTGAAAGCCCCGAACCAGAATCGATCGGATGTACCTCCGTAGAGAAGCGTATTTCCATTTTTGTCCAGCTGGAAATACCTGAGGAAATTCAGGTACGAGGTGACTATCGATTTGCCGTAAATAGCCATGAGGCTATCCGTTTCCACTTGTTCAGGACTCTCTGGGACAGGATCAGGGATCGTACTGCAGGAAACAGCTAATCCGAGAAGCAGAAAAATAATGACCAGTCGTATCATACAAAAAAATGGTTTTCACTAAGATAAAAAGAGGAAAACAAATGATAAATACCCACTACTGGGTATTTTTTCCTCCCCAAAATTCCCTTTCTCGGCACGACGAAGCTTTTGATAATCAGAAATAGTAATCGAGTGAATTGCCAAAGGATTACAAAACTTGGAAACTCCACTGAATGATCGCTTTCTCCTGGAGAGCCTGTCCCGAGTAGCGTAGCGAATCGGGAAGAATAAGGGATGAGGTAGAAGAGGAGGGGCGTGGTAATAAAGCCAATTACAAATTGGTAAGGATAGTAGGGTGGAATTGCAAATTCCACCCAGTCCCTACTACCGATTTGACTACGCCCAGGCGGGGATACCGTTTTGACAAATTGATTTAGTTAGAAAATCATGCGAATGTGGGACTACCAGTTAAAAGTAAGAACCGACTTATGAAAATTTTAATTGAAACTGAAACACAATTTAATTTTTAAGTTAAATCAAAAATGAATTATTTTTAATGTTGTTGATATATATATTGTTTTCGTTGAATTTGAATAGCTAGAAGAGTCAATAATCCGAAAAGTATCCGTTTTGAAATGAATTTTTCCAACTTCTCTTTTTTAGAATCCGAATTCCCCATCCTATTCAATATAGGGCAGTCGTCAGAATTCCATCTTTTTCAGGATGCGGTCACCTGTATCTTTAAAATCCGTCAATTCGGAGAGCGAGTCACAGAGTACCTTTTTGAGGAGCATCACCTGGATTTCCCTTACGACAATTCCTTTCACAACAGGATCAAAACGCTGGAGTTTGAAAAAGTGATTCCTCCCCAAGTGAGGGACCTACTCAACTCAATCAAGCACAAGGGTAATATCGCCGTACACCAAAATAAAGGCAGTCAACGGGAAGCAGAAGAGTTGCTGTTTTCCATGTTTAAGATTGCCCGTTGGTTCTATCAATCCTATTCTGTCGAAAACCAATCGCTTGCAGAAATCAAGTTCAAGCTTCCGCCTAAACTGGACACGCGACATGCGCTCCATGAACTGGAAAAAGAATACGCAGCCCTACAAGCCAGCTTCAATCAACTCCTGGAACAGCGGGATAAAACTACGCTCCCTGCCGAAAAACAGGAAGAAATACGAGTAAGGTCTCAGCAAGCCGCCAGCAAAATCGAGATGTCGGAAGCGGAAACCCGCACGCTCATCGACGAGCAACTCAAACAGGCAGGATGGGAAGTGGATACGAATTCCCTCAACTTCAAGAAAAACAAAACCCTCCCCCAACGTGGGAAAAATATAGCTATCGCCGAATGGCCTTGCGGCGAGAAATGGGCCGATTATGCACTCTTTGTTGGCTTTGAACTCTATGGAATCGTCGAGGCAAAGAAATACGCAGCGGATATTTCCACAGACTTGCAGCAGGCGAAAATCTATGCTGAGCGGCTAACCCAAGATCACGAAGCAACATTGCTGGGAACCTGGAGCGGCTATCGGGCCCCTTTCCTGTTTTCTACCAATGGGAGACCTTACCTCGAGCAAATCAAAACCAAGTCGGGTGTTTGGTTCCTGGACGTGCGCAATTCCCACTCCCGATCAAGGGCCCTTCAAGGCTGGTATAGTCCTGAAGGCCTGATCAAACTTTTTGAAAAGGACAAAGCAGCAGCGGAAACCAAACTACAATCCGAATCTGCGGATTTTCTCGAATCAGAATCTGGACTTGGATTACGGAAGTATCAAGTGGCTGCCATCACAGCAGTAGAACGCAAACTCATCGAGTCTCCTGAAGAGCGACGCAGCCTGATTACGATGGCTACGGGTACGGGCAAGACCCGAACCATCATCGGTCTTTGTTACCGTCTGATCCAATCCAACCGCTTTCAGCGTATCCTTTTTTTGGTGGATCGGACGCTACTGGCCACCCAAGCTATCAATGCCTTCAAGGATAATAAAATCATCGGGCTGAATACCTTTGCTGAGATTTATGACATCAAGGAACTGAAGCACATTCTTCCAGAAATGGACACCCGACTCCATTTTGCGACGGTGCAGGGGATGGTCAAGCGGATTTTCTACAACGAGGGTGAGGACATCCCACCCATTGATCAATACGACTGCATCATCGTGGATGAGGCGCATCGGGGCTATTTGATGGATCGGGAACTCGACGAGGATGATCTGGAATTCCGAGATCAACGGGATTATGTCAGCAAGTACCGAATGGTATTGGATTACTTCGATGCCTATGCCATTGGCATGACTGCCACCCCTGCCCTGCACACGACTGAGATTTTTGGTTCGGCGGTCTATACTTATTCCTACCGGGAGGCGGTGATCGACGGTTTCCTGATCGATCACGATCCGCCTATTCTGATCAAAACTCAACTCGGAGAAGAAGGCATCAAATGGGAAAAAGGCGAAAAACCCAAAGTCTATGACAAGGAATCGAACTCAATTTTAGAATTGGAGCAACTCGAGGACGAGCTCAAAATCGACATCGCAGGATTCAATAAGCAGGTGATCACGGAGAATTTCAACCGGACCGTCATCCAGCACTTGGTTACCGAACTCGATCCTGACGGGGAGGAAAAGACCTTGATTTTTGCGGCAACCGATGAGCATGCTGATCGCGTGGTCCAATACCTCAAGGAGGAATTTGAAGCCATAGGCGTAGAAGTAGCCGACGATGCCATTCAAAAGATCACTGGAAAATCCTACGACCCAGAGGAGCAAGTCACTCGCTTCAAAAACGAAAAGTATCCCAATATCGCTGTCACCGTAGATCTGCTGACCACAGGTGTGGACGTCCCGGCGATTTGCAACCTGGTTTTTCTCCGACGGATCAAATCCAGAATCCTCTACGAACAGATGCTCGGACGGGCCACCCGACGCTGCGATGAGATCGGCAAGGAAGTCTTCCAGATTTACGATGCAGTCAAGATCTACGAGACCTTGGAGGATTTCACCCAGATGAAACCTGTGGTGGCCAATCCCAAAGCAAGCTTTCAACAGCTTATCGATGAACTCGATCAAATCGAAAAAGAAGACCGACTCAAGCGTCAGATCGAGCAGATCATCGCCAAGATCCAACGCAAACGGAAGTACCTGAAAGAGGACAAAGAGGATCGATTCCGGTACAACACCCATGGACAGAATCCCGAAGAACTGATCCAATCCCTCAAATCCAATAGCTCCAAGCAGGCAGTAGAAAAAATCAAATCCATGCCTGGACTCTGGAAATTTTTGGATGAGTTAAAACCTTCGCCCACAGCAACCTTGGTGTCCGAGCATGAGGATCGCCTCTACGGAATCGAACGGGGCTATGGAAAAGGACAAAAACCAGCAGATTATTTGGATAATTTCGCCCGGTTCATTCTGGATAACCAAAACCGCATCGAGGCATTGAAGATCGTGACGAGCCGCCCTGCGGAGCTGGATCGAAAGTCTTTGAAAGAACTGCTTTTGGCTTTGGATCAGGCAGGCTTCAATGCGCCCATGCTGAAATCCGCCTGGAAGGAAGCCAAAAACGAAGACATCGCCGCGGACATCATTTCCTTTATCCGCACGCTTTCCTTGGGGAGTTCGCTCGTCAGCCATGAGGAACGAATCAAACGGGCGGTGGAGTCAATCCGAACCATGAAAGCCTGGAACAAAATCCAACTCAAATGGATCGACCGATTTGAACTGCAACTGCTGAAAGAATCGATTTTGAGAAAAGAAGACTTGGATGCCCCGCCATTTAATGAGGCCGGGGGATTTGAGCGATTGAATAAATTATTTGAGGATCAGTTGGAGCAGGTGATTGCCCAACTCAACCAAAACCTTTACGCCTAATTAATTACAATGAGTGCTGAGCAAATCGCCAAGAAGCTATGGGAATTGTGCAATGTCCTCCGGGATGACGGAGTGACCTATCACCAATACCTGAATGAACTGACCTATATCCTGTTTTTGAGATTGTCGGAAGTCAAGAAGTTTGATCAGGATATTCCCGAGCAGTACCGCTGGACCAAGCTCAAGGAGATCAAGGACAACAAGGAGCTCTTTGACACTTACCGGGATTTGCTGGCCAATCTAGGTACCCTTTCCTCCAATGAGGCGATCACCGAAATCTACACCAATGCCTCCACGACACTGCGAAAGCCTGTCAACTTGCGGACCCTGATCACCAATATTGATCAGATCGACTGGTTCGAGGACGAGGAACAGGACAAGATCGCGAGCATCTACGAGGAACTTCTGGAGAAAAACGCCGGAGAGAAAAAAAGCGGTGCCGGACAGTACTTTACCCCGAGACCCCTGATCAATGTAATGGTGGAGCTTTTGGCCCCCAAGGTCGGGGAGCGATGGAATGATCCCGCAGCGGGAACCTATGGCTTTATGATCGCGGCAGATGAATACCTCAAGCGAAAGACCGACGACTACTATGCCCTGAGTGCCAAAGAAAAAATGTTCCAAGTCTATGAGGCTTTTTCCGGCTGCGAACTGGTGCAGGATGCCCACCGGCTGGCCTTGATGAATGCCAAGCTGCATGGGCTGGAAAGCAAAATCGCGATGGGCGATACCTTGACCGAACTCGGAAAGGAATTCAAAAACTTCGACGGCGTACTGGCCAATCCTCCCTTCGGTACCAAGCAGGGCGGAGAGCGACCCACCCGGGATGACTTTACCATCAAAACTTCGAACAAGCAGCTCAACTTCCTGATGCATATCTATCGCTCTCTGCGACGGGATACCGGTACGGCACGGGCGGCAGTGGTACTGCCAGACAACGTGCTCTTCGAAGACAATGACGGACAAAAAATCCGCCGTGACCTCATGGACAAGTGCGACCTGCATACCGTCCTGCGCCTGCCTACGGGGATATTCTATGCGGCAGGGGTCAAGACCAATGTGCTCTTCTTCACCCGTGGCAAAAAGGAAACGGGAAATACCCAACGGGTTTGGTTTTACGACATGCGGACCAATGCCCCAAGCTATGGAAAGCGCACGCCTTTTACCCGAGACGCCTTCGCCGACTTTGTAAAAGCCTACACTGGAGGAATCGGACTGGACTACGTGAGGGAATCTTACGCAGGAGAAATCGACGATACCAAGCGAAAAGCCATCCAAGATCCGAGATGGCAGGTCTTTACCCGGGAGCAGATCGCAGCCAAAAACGATTCCCTGGATATCGGCCTGATCGAAGATGAGAACATCAGCAAAAACGCCGACTTGGGCGATCCCTTGGCCATCGCCCGGGAAGCCGCAGCCGAATTGGATGCAATCAAAAGAGAGTTGGATCAGATAATCGGGCTTTTGGGATGAGCGAGGAAAAATTGCCGAAGGGGTGGAAAAACTTCAAAATTGGAGAATTATCCGATCAGGTAAATGGAAAAGCATTTAAACCAACTGACTGGTCAACATCTGGAGTCCCCATTATTCGGATTCAAAATTTGAATAACCATAAAGCCGATTTCAACTATTCAACTAAAGAAATTGAAGAAAAATATTATGTGAAAAATGGAGATTTACTTTTTGCGTGGTCTGGAACTCCTGGTACTTCTTTTGGCGCTCACATTTGGGAAAGAGGATTCGCTTATTTGAATCAACATATTTTCAATATTAAAATTACAAGTGACAAAATCGACAAGAGATTTTACTACTACGCATTCAAAATAGCTGTCGAAAAATTCATAAATCAAGCCCAAGGAACTGCTGGTTTAGCGCATATCACCAAAGGAAAATTTGAAAATACAGAGATTCCTGTCCCTTCCATTCCCGAACAACAGCGGATTGTAGCCAAATTGGATGCGGTATTTGGGCATTTGGATCGGGTACGGGAAAAGCTGGACCGGATACCTAAGTTGCTGATAAACTTCCGTCAGCAGGTCCTGACCCAAGCGGTGACTGGGGAGTTGACGAGGGAATGGAGAGAAAGAATGGGTTCAATGAACTTTGATGGCCCTATACCTATTCCAAGTTCTTGGAATTTTGAAGTATTAAATGACCTTTCCGAAAGCTTGAAATATGGATCTTCCTCCAAATCTCTTGAAAACGGAGAAGTACCTGTTTTAAGAATGGGGAATATCCAAAATGGGGAAATTGATTGGACAGATCTTAAATTCAGCTCTGACAAAAATGAGATAAAAAAGTATAGACTCGTACCAGGAAATCTATTGTTTAACAGAACTAATAGTCCAGAACTGGTAGGAAAAACAGCAATATATCGAGGAGAAAAAGAAGCCATATTTGCAGGTTACTTGATTCAAATAATCCCAAAAAATTCTATAGATCCAGAGTACTTAAATTTTGTACTCAACTCCAACTATGCAAGAAAATGGTGTTGGGAATTTAAATCTGATGGTGTTAGCCAATCAAATATAAATGCAACAAAATTGGGAGAATTTCTTGTTCCAACACCAAGTTTAGAGGAACAGGTTGAAATCGTGAGGGTCCTACAGGCACTTTTTGAAGTTTCAAAAAAAATCGAATCGCAATACCAAAGCCTAAAAGCCAAGATTGATCAAATGCCACAGGCGATCTTGGCGAAGGCTTTTCGTGGGGAGTTGGTTGGGCAGGAAGTGAAGGAGTATGTAAGGGAGGTTGAGGAATTGGGGATGGTGGCGAAGGGAGGAATTATTTTTTATGATAAATTATAATTCAAGAACTATTATATGAAATGGACTGAAAACTGGAAAAAGTGTAAGGATACTAAATCCATTGAAAGTGGACAGGGCACTGTTTCAAAAGTCATAAATATTCTTTCGGCCGAATTTGGAGCATTAAAAGAATTACACCTAGAGAAATTAAGTTCAGAAAGAAAAGAAAGATTTAAAGGGGAGATTAAAACAATTAAACGGCTAAATTTAGATAGGATTCCCAAAATTCTTGAAGATTCATTCGACGAAGAAGCAAATGAATATTATTATATTAGTCAATGGATAGAGGGTAGAACCTTATCAAACTATATTTCTCAAAAAAAAGACATAAATATAGATTTAGCAGTAGATATTTGCAGAAAGCTTTGCACTATTTTAATTTCCTGCCACTCAGAAGGAGTTTATCACAGAGATATCAAGCCTGACAATATCATAATTACGGATAAAGAAGATATTTTTTTAATAGACTTTGGAATTTCTCATGATGAAAAAGATGATTTTAAAACCCCTATTGGTCAAGAGCTTGGAAATAGATTTTTAAAATTACCTGAAGTTGCGAAGGGTGTTGGAAAAAAAGCCGATCCCAGAACTGATGTGACTCTAGTGGTAGGAATATTATTTTTTTTGCTTTACCAGTCTAGTCCAAACCAATTGTTAGATCAAAATTCTTTACCGCCTCATCAAGTAAAGCAACAATCAAACGACAAAATTTTAGCCGATCCCAAATGGCCATTGGTTGAAGTAATTTTTGATCGTGGTTTTAAAAATGAAATAAGAGAAAGATTTCCTTCTGTAGAAGACTTATTGAAGAATCTTAATTCTGTTCTGACTTTTGATCCAAAGGAACAAAATTTAAAAATACCTCAAACTGTATCTGCATTTAAAAAATTAAGAGAATCAAATTTAAAAGACCATCATAAAACTGAAGAATTTCTCCGTGAAAATTTAAATCAGTTGACCAAAAAAATTCAAAGTATTTGTGAAATAAATGGGTTCAGCGATATCCATCAACTTGCTAAATCAGAAAAAAATGGAAAAAAGGCTAGTCAACTTTGGAAGTTATCCGAGAAAAACCACAATGAGCCCTACTTGTTTTTAAATGTGGAGATGGAGTTAGTAGACTTATCTGAAGGTCTTGTACAAGTTGTATTGAAAAGTAATTCAGCAGAAAGAACAGTTAAAATTGATAAAGTATATTATATAGGAGTACTATACAATTTTGTTCAGTTCACCAAAGAGTCTGACCAAATAGCGGAAGAAATATTTGATGATGCGGTAAATTTTCTAATGGAAAAGATTAAAATAAGTGAAAGGTAAAATTTATTATTATCAATATAGGGGTGTTAACTAAAAGTGTTAATTGGTAATCAGATTTCTTTTAACTTCCAATGAAAGGAAGAATAGCCCGAATTTTTAGGATTTATCTGCTTGAAATAAAAAGGTAAAAACTGGTAAAATCTTAATTCATATTGCTATTTTTGTGAAAAATTCACAAATATCAATTTTAGAATATGATCGAGGAATTCACCTTTGGGAACTTTTGGTCCTTCAAGGACATGCAGACCTTGAATATGACCGCGGCCAAGATCAAGTCCAAAAATAGCCGGCTTGATACCGTAAACCTGATTCCGGTAGATGAGGATCTCGGCTTACTGAAGTCCAAAGCCATCTACGGGGCTAATGCCAGCGGGAAAAGTAATGTGATTAAGGCTTTGGGAGTATTTATCCGAATCATTAACAACTCCTTAAAGGATGAAAAGGTATTAGGAATGATTGATTCCTTCATGCTTTCTACAGAGACAGAAGACAAACCCACATTTTTCCAATTGATTTTCAGGTTAGATGGTATTCGATATCGGTATGGTTTCGAGGCTGATGACAAATCATTTAAGAGCGAGTGGTTGTTTTCAACACCCGGTAAAAGGGAGCAATCCTTGTTTATCAGGGAGGAAAATCAACTCATTGAAATCAATCAAACCCATTTTCCAGAAGGCCAAAAATCTATTGATTTGGCTGGTAGTGATAATGGTGAACAGATTTTCAGAAGTAATTCCTTGTTCTTAACCTCCTTGGCTTCCTTTGGATTTGGCAAAGTCTCCAAACGAATCATTGAGGCGATATCGTCTATTTCAATTATCAACGGATTGGGACATCAAGGAATGTATAGCTATGCCGGAGATTCTCTGAATGATGTGGACAAGAAAAAATTCATTCTGGATTTTCTAAAAAAGGGGGACTTTGGAATTGAAGATGTTTACACGGTCGATATGAACAATGTGAACTTGGTGGAAGATCTACCCGATGAAGCAAAACAAGACTTGAAAGACAAGAAGATGATCGTTTCGAGTCGGACAAAATTTAATCAAAATCAGGAGGCTACGGGAAAGAGTCATTTATCTTTTGGATTTCAGGAGTCCGAGGGAACCCAGAAGATGTTTGAGTTGAGCCCATTCATTTATGCTGCACTTAAACAAGGTACTACATTGATTATCGATGAATTCGATGCCAGATTTCACCCCTTGCTCACCAAGAAAATTGTAGAATTATTCAATTCTGATGGTAATAAAACGTCCCAGTTGATTTTCACCACTCACGATACGAATTTACTTTCTGCGGATCTTCTAAGAAGGGATCAAATCGACTTTGTGGAAAAGGACCGGTATGGCGCAAGCCATTTGTACACCTTGGTGGAAATCAAAGGAGTAAGAAATGATGCATCCTTTGAAAAGGATTATATCCAAGGAAAATATGGTGCCATTCCGTTTCTAGGCGATTTTTCATCCTTAACTGACTTTGAATAATGCCTAGGAAAACAAGAGCAATCAAGGTTACCGATCAGAATAAAGCATGGAATCGAAAATCCAGGCTTACCTCCTATAGAGTTATGGAAATTCCTATAAATAAGACCATCCTGATCGTCTGCGAAGGCCAAACTGAGGAATTGTATTTCAAATCATTTCCTGTTTTAGGTGTCAGAGTAGATGCGATTAACCTAGAAGGTCAATCCAAGCTTAAACTCGTGGAGACAACGGAAATGATCCAAACCGAGGAAAAGCGGGATGAGGTTTGGTGCGTATTTGATATGGATGTAAAGCAAGGCGAAGCTGAGTTTAGTGATTTTGACAATGCCATCGAAAAAGCAAAAAATTTAGAATATCAAGTCGCCTATTCCAATGATGCCTTTGAGTTGTGGTTTTACCTTCATTTCGAGTACACGGACGCTGAAAACCACCGGACTTTTTATTACCAAGAACTATCCAAAAGATTCGAGTTGAACTACCAAGATGATGGCAAGCGCTACGATTTTTGCCAAAAAGTGTACGGCATATTAGAAAAACATGAGCAATCCTCACAAGCGAAAGCCATAGAGCGTGCTCGGAAACTTTATGAAGAAAGATCTGATCTACCTTACCATCAGCAGAATCCAGTGACCAAAATATTTGAATTGGTGGAGGAACTTAATCGGAATTTGAGGAGGTAATTTTTGGCGTAAACCAATCCACTAAATTTCAATTCCCTTACACTCATACTCCCCCCACCTCTTCACAGGAAGTCTGCTTCCTGTTTTCAGCACACGCTGGATAAAATCGTCGCAATCTGACTCGGTGAGTTGGCCATTTTTGACTGCTTGGCAGAGAAAATCCATCGTAGTCAGGTAAGTGATTTGATGCATTTTGCAGTAGCTGGAGATGTCCTTTAAGTTACTGCTGGCAAGGATATCTTTGGAATAGCGGACCACAGCCAAACAGGCAGCCTCGCCATCTCCTTTGAACATGAGCTTTTTAATATGGAGATATTCTTTTTTGATTTCAGGTTGGTCTTCTGGAAATGAGATTTGCTCGATCAGTTTGAAGTTCAGCAGATTGTCCACTTCTGTTTTCCTTCCCGGCATTCGAGAGATTTCTGCATAGACCTTGTCCAGAATTTTGATGGGATAAGGGAAAATATGAGGAAGCAAGGTGATTTGCCCACCGGAAATAAAGTGGGAAAGCACGTCCGCGTCGATCAGGATGATTTTCTCATTCTTTTTCGTCCCCATTGCTTCCCAAGACAGAAAAATCCAATCCTAAATCCTCCAAAAGTTCATAATAGTGCGATTCCGAAATGCGGTCCCGCTCGTAGAGTTTTCGCGCCAAGTCTCCATAATCCCCGATTACTTCACTTTGATAGTCTTTCTCATACAGCTTGAGTGAATACCCGTGATTCATGGCACTTGCCCGCACCCCTTGACTGTATTCCTCAGCCTGTGATTTATCAATCAATTTCAGTTCCGAAAGCCTATTCAATAATGCCCTTCGGGAACAGGAAAAATATTGTTCGATTTTCAAAACAGTTGCCAGGCTTAGTTTTGATTTTTCCAATTCCTCATCAGGAGCCAGATCCCTGATTCCGTCTTCGGGTATAAGAAACTTGGACGCAAACGAATCGGCATTGTACTCCTCTTTGTCCTTTTTGTCAAAAGTGCCTACCTGGCAGACATGGTAAGAAAAATTCTTTTGAATAAACAGGTGATAGAGTTCGTGACAAACAGTGAAATGCTGATGACCAAGCGTTCGGGCTGTATTCACCAGCATAAAGCGATTATGCTCCCCCACCTTAATGGCCATGCCTGAGATATCCATTTCCAAGGGTCTGAAGACCGCAAGAACTCCGAGCTTGTGTAGCAGGCTTTTGAGATGGATGCTTTCGGTGTTGCTGAACCCGTTCTCCGCCCGAAACTGAGCTGCATATTTCTCAAGAACCAGCGGACTCATCTGCGAGAAGGGTTTTCATTTTCAGGTAATTTCGGACCATCTTTTTGAATTTGGCGATCTGCTCCAAGTCGGAGGCTTTCAGACTATCTGCGCGAAAAGCCAAAGCAAGGTTGACGCTCGCCACATCCAAATCCTCTTCAAAAAAGTCATACTCATCCACGCCATACAGATTAGCCAACTGACTTAGCAAGGGGGATGGAATAGTGCGGCTGCCGTTTTCATAGTAGCTGACTTCTTCTCTCAAAATCCCTAAGTAGGCTGCAATTTGATCCTGTGTAAAGCCAAGCTTTTTGCGAAGGGCTTGGAGGTTCTTTCCGATTACTTGATCCTGATTCATAGACGATTTGGTTAAAAAATTATGTTACAAACATACGACAAATAAAAGTATATCAAAATAAATGTAACAGATTTTAAAACCTCTATTCTTGAGATTTGATTGACCGGCTTCTTACAAGAATATATATTTGTCAACTAATTTTCCATTCCACCCTACGCACATTTCCAATGAACTTCCTCTCCACCCGCCTCTAATCAGCCTGTCTGATGAATGGACTTTCCCTTCATGGCTTGGCTGACAAAATCAACAATCGGTTCACCAAGCAGTCCCTGAGCAAATACGAATTGGGGCAGGTAGTCTTTGACAGTGAAATGATCGGAATCCTATTCGCGGTATTGGGTATCCGACCGGATTACTTTTTCTCTAATCAGGTATTGGTAATTGATATTTAGGAAAACCTCAAATTGAACCTATTTCCTGCAAAGGAGCAAACCCGATTTATGGAAATCGCCAAGGACGAATTGAGCAGGTAACTGGAACTGAAGCATGTTTTGGGAATGGAAACCCGGTTTAATAATCTGGTTGGTAGCATGCCTTTTTTGCCTTCAGTCAGGAAAGTAGGTATTCCAAAGACATGACCCTTTCCAATTGGGTGTATAAGGGGGAGGTGTGGGCCTAAAAAGTCAAGAAATTTCTATCTGAAATTTTTGAAATCTGAAGATCCAATTATTTCAACCCGAAATTTCTCCCTTCGAATTCGATATTTCTTCATTCCCCCTCAAAAAATACCCACTACCCGGTATTTTTTCCTCCCCAAAATTCCCTTTCTTCACAAAAAGAGGCTTATGATAATCAGCAAAATCGATTGTGGGATAAGCCCTATGGATTACTAGCCTTGAGTTTTCTACTGCATGATCGCCCTCTCCTCAAGGAGAGGGGCGGTGTGAGGTGGAATTGCAAATTCCATCTAGTTCTAACAATTATTTGACTACACCCAGACGGGGACGAGGCGTCAAGTAATCTTTTTATAAAAGAGTTTAGCCTTGGGCCTCGATGCAGGGCGGGCAAATTCCATCCAGGCCTAACGATAATCTGACTACATCTAGAAGGGGGAATTATGCACAATCTTTAGCTATAGATGGAACCAAAATTTGAAAATAGGCTCAATATTTTATTTTATGTTAGATTTTAATATAACTGCTGAATTTGCCCTTTCTGTTGTGATCGCGGTTTCCACTGTAGTTTACACTGGAATAAATCTTCTCATGTTGTTTGAGAGCAAATCTGTAAGGTTGCAAAAAATAACACCGCATGTGGTAATGTATCTGATGTCTTCCGAGGACCACAATACCTTGGCGCTCCATGTAAAAAATATTGGAGAAGGCATTGCATACAACGTTAAGATTAAAACGCTTAGAGACTATAATCAATTTGGGAAAGAGAACCATCCGATTTCGGACCTCGGAATTTTAAAACATGGCTTTTCAGCAATGCCACCAAACTATGAACTGAAATTCTATGTGGGAGTCATTTTGGATATTTATGAGAAAGATCGTAATGGGGAGGTGGGGTTTGAAATCGAATATGAAAGGAAAGACAAAAAGCGTTTTAAGGAAGCTTTTAATTTGCCGTTTATCCAGGCTATAGGACAAAATTATTCGACTCCTCCCGAGTCCTTTTTAGGGCAGATCCCTTATTATCTCAAAGAAATTAACTCAAGCCTTAAAAGAATTGAAAAAACATTGCCCAAACTTTAATTTTCCTAGGTTAAGAAAAAATTTAATGTTTCCAGGGAGGCAAATCAAAACCTCTATACTAACACATATAGATTCTTCCTTCCTCCTCGCTTTTTCTCTTATCCCCCAAAGAATACCCCAATTGATGCTGTAAAATACCCATTAGTGGGTATTTTTTTCACTTTAAAAATCTCTTTCTTAGCAAAACGAAGCTTTTGTTTATCGGCCAATCGATTGTGGCCTAAGTCCTTATGGATTCTAGCCTTGAGTTTTCCGCTACATGAACGCCTTCTCCTTAAGGAGAGAACCTGTCCCGTGAAGCGCAGTGTGTCGGGAGAGGGGTGAGGTAGATCAAGATTCCAGGTGCTCCCGAAAAGCATCTGCAGGAAGTAGCTTTTGCTGGCAGCATGCGGGTAAGATAATAGGCCAATTGAAAATTGGTTTGGATATTCGAGTGAAGTTACAAACTTCACTCAGTCCGAACGATGATTTGACTACACTCAGACGGGGGCTAGGATATTAAGGAGGAATTGCAAATTCCACCTAGTCCTAACGATAATTTGACTACTCCCAGAGGGGGAAAGCAGATCAATGAACGAAGCCAGGTTCATTGTAATCAATGCCTAAATTAAATTTACAATCTTTGAACGGAGCGAAGAGCTCCGTTTTTTTTAGAATTTATTTTTTGAAAAAGGACTTTTGAAAAGGCCAATCATTTAAGTCTAACCCTTCCTTTTTCCACTTTTACCCCAAAAAATACCCAGTAGTGGGTATTTTTTCCTCCCCAAAATTCCCTTTCTTCACAAAACGAAGCTTTTGATAATCAGCAAAATAGATTGTGGGATAAGTCCTTATGGATTACTAGACTTAAGTTTTCTCCTGCATGAACGCCTTCGCCTAAAGGAGAGAGTGTATCCCGTGAAGCGTAATGTATCTGGAGAGGGGCCCGAAAGATGATTTGACTACGCTCAGCCGGGGCGTGGTAATAAAGCCAATTACAAATTGGTAAGGATAGTAGGGTGGAATTGCAAATTCCACCCAGTCCCTACTACTGATTTGACTACGCCCAGGCGGGAAGTTCTACTGGGAATATTTCAATGGAAAAGAGTCAGGATATGCCATAGAGGTGAAAGAAGTAAGGAAGTACAGAGAACCGCTAGGAATCCGTGAATCTTTTGGAATTGCCCCGCCGCAGTCTTTTACATATGTGGATGGGATTTAACATTAGGTTGTACAATATTTATTTAGAGAAATTGCCAATTGCATCCCGTTGGCTATCAGGATGGTAAGGATATTAAGGTTGGACAAGGCGTCAAGAGATCTTTTTGAAAAAGATTTTAGCCTTGGGCCGGGGTGCAGGGCGGGCAAATTCCACCTAGTCCCAACAATGATTTGACTACACCTAGGGGGGGGGGTGGATCAAAAATTTATAGACCAATTACCCCTACTCATTGAAGATAAAGATGGCAACCTGATTGAAGAAATTGACACAACCAAATACGAAGAGCATGATTTTTCGATAATTGTAAATATCAATTCATTTGGACAAATCCAGAATGACCTATCTACATTATTGGAAGTTGGTGAAGATGATGTATATCCATGGGTAGTAAAACTAGATGATCTTGAAACCTTCTTTCTTACAATGATTGCGAAGAAAAAAAGACATATGGATTTTATTAACTACCTATTAATCAGAGAAGAGTTACACGGAAAACTAATTTGCTCAGATGAACATGAAGTATGTGGAGGGTATTTGACCGGCGCTATTACAGAAAGAAAAGTTGAAACGGCAGACACTATAGTAACCACTCCTGATTTGCCGGCAATATTTGACGAGCAATACAATAAAGGAATGGGATTTGAAAATGAGAAACTATTAGAGGAAAAGAAAAGTGGGAAGTATGTCTTTTGGTAACATTAATCAAGTAAAAATAAAAAAAGAACGAAAGCACAACATTGTATAAGCGTAATGTGGGCTGAATAGCTAAAATTGAGCGTTCATGCTCTTAAGAAACTTTGTCGTGAGCTGACAGTGAATCGCTTTGAAATCCCGCACTACGATTATACTTGACCGTTATGTATAATGCTATGAAAGACACAATATAGATAAGATGGAAAACGAAGAAACAAAAGGAGACATTAGTAAAAATGTTGACAACCCAAAAGTTGATGCGGCATCATCGGAGAAGATTGAAGAAACTTCTACTCTTAGTTCCTATGAAGTATTTGAAAAATGCATCAAAAGAGCCGAGAACTTAATCTCATTTCACTCTTCGACTGAAAAAATTGAAGAAATTTCCGAGCAACATTATTGTGACTGTTACAGGGCAGCAGTTGTATTGTCAATATCTGCATTAGACGCATTTGTTAGAAAGGTTGTAATTTCTGAAATCGTAAAAATGATTTCAGATAAAAAACCATTAAACACAAAATTAAGTGATTACTTAAAAGGGCTTTTAAATCAGGACAAACTCTTAGAAGCTGCACGAAATTATGACTTAATAGAACGTGTAGAAGAAGCAATAAAATCGGACTTTGAAACTAAATCTTTTCAAGGAGAATGGAAAATAACTTCTTATATGGAAATGGTTGGCTATAAAGACATCTTTTCTGAAGTATCCGTGAAAGTTGACATAAATGAAAAGAATTTAAAAAGAAAACTGAGTGTGTTCACATCAAGAAGACACATAATTGCCCATAGCGGAGATATTGACTTAAATCAAAATCCTCACAAAGAAAATATTATAGATAAAAAATACGCTAATGAATGTGTTGAAACTGTCCGACTTTTTGCAAAAACAATTAACGACATAATCGAGAAAAAATGAGAAAAGCATATATAATATCGTACGATTTGAGCAACCCTGGACAGAATTACGAAGAACTTCTGAAAAGAATTAAGTCATCATATGCTTGGGCTCGTTTAGGTGGTTCAGCATATGTAGTTATTACCGAAAGTACAGCTGTTCAAATAAGAGACAATTTGACTCCTTGTTTAGACAGAAATGACAAACTATTTGTTGGGACTTTAAATGCACCAGCCGCTTGGATAGGACTTGGAGACGAAGTTTCACAATGGCTAAGAAATAACCTTAAATGAAAAAGCACTATGCATAACAACTACATTTTCGTGCGGCTTGCAAAGCCAAGCATGAAATGCAAAGCATTCACCGACACCTTGTAAATCAATAAGAATGGAGGTAAACCGCTGTGTATGCCTTGAATGGTGTATATAGGTCAAAACGATGACCGTTCAAACGGGTGAAAGGCCCTTAAGCGTGGGGGAAATACCTCTATGGAAAGCAAGTGAAATTGTCAGATTTCGGCAGTAATCTTTTGCATGATAAGTATATGCTTATTCGAGCATTGGTGAAGAATTACAATGCTTTGCAATTCATATACTTCCAAAAAACTTTTTAGGTTCTCCTTTTGATGATTGAATGTATAAATTTCATTAGGCATAGGAAAATTTTTAAAGATCTTGTCTTTTAACTGATAGAATACTTTAGAAGTTAACCAGGCTAATTTCTTATCACTACAGCTTTTTATTTAAGAAAAATCAATCTTCATTTTCAGGCTTAGCAAAGGAATGAATCACGTCTCTATCAATTAAATCATTCAAATTGATTGTAGGAAGAATGAGTCTGTTAAATTCTGTGTTTTTTGTTTCCGAATGAAGAATACCTCTAGCAGTTCCTATAAGCAAAGTCATCATATGAAGAGCTGTTGCTTTAGGTAGCTTTATTTGATTATTACCTTCTCCCTTCAAAGAATTCCAAGAATTTTCTTCTATTTCAAAATATACTACAACCTCTAGAATCAGGAATGAGGAGATAGGACCTTTATATTGAATAAGACAAGTACAACCCACCATTTTTTTTTCGTAGTCAGGAAAAGAGAAACTCACTCCAATAGAATATTGAAATTTTTCCGAACGAGAGTCATATGCTTCTGGAAGAAGTGCAAACTGTAAAGTTTCTATTTCCCGAAACTTGAATTTTATATTTTCCATACTAAATTTCCTCCGTTACAAAATTTTCAAAATCTAACCAGTCATTTTCTTTTTGAATGGGTTTTTTCGAATAGTTTACAATTGGAACGAGGGGTGCTTCACTTTCAAAATGGAATTCTCTCGTGTTTTTGAGCGATTCGAATCTTTCCTGAGCTCTAGCAATAGCCTTTTGCTTTATTTCATCAAAATAACTGCTTGTAAAAGCAGGGAATGGAGGATTTTTCAATGTTTCTCCATAAAACCTTGGTTCTCCAAAAGTAATCTCAGTAGTGCCTGTGCTCAAATTTAACTTCACTACAGAGCTTTTTGGAGCCTGATGAACAAAGTGAAGTCTGTTTTCTACGGTCTCATGATCGACAGTTTTTATTAAATCAATATTGAGTGCAGTTTCAATTTTCTCTATAGTCCCTAGTGTAAGATTTTCTCTTCCTTTCAGAATTTTGCTAATCTGCTGAGGACTGACACCAATCCTATTACCTAAGTCTGTCTGGGAAATACCATTAACTTTCATATAATAAGCCAATTGTGTGGCGATAATCCCGGATTTTCGGGATTCCTGTCGAACAGACTTCCTTTCTTCCGCTTCCTTTTTCCATTCAGTATCTTTTTTAGAATTTTTTAGGATGTTTTGGATATGTAGGTTCTTTGTCATGGCATTGGTGATTAACCTTCAATCTTCATCAATAAGTCTGGATCTATGTCCGGATTATTGAATAAGTAATCATAAACTTTTTTAAGTTTCTCTAATTCAATTGAAAGACCTTCTGAGTCCTCCATCTTTTTTGTCAACTTTATCCCTCCTCCTGAGATAAAATAAATGCCCTCAATTTCAATCGCATAAAATCGCAGCCAACTTGTTTCAAATATTCCATATGCCTTAAATTCATGCTTCTCAGATTCTTTTCTAATCTCTTTGTGCAAGGGAATAAAAATCTTTTCAAGACTTCTTCCGGCTTTTCCATTTGCAAGTCCTAAAATTTCTTCTTCAAATTCTGCGGCTTCTTCAATGGTCAAATTCACAGCCTTTGGGATTTCGACCATGTCGTAGGCATGACCATTGATCACTTCGTTCCAAAATTCCGATTGAAGCTGTTTTTTGTTTCTTAAGAAGTAATCAGTGAGATAATCTCGATCGGTCCATTGGTTAAGTAATCTCCGAAATTCATTGATCCCTTCATAGCTGGTCTCATCAAAGACAACAGAATAGAGAACGCCATCTAGAATTTCAAATGTATCGATTAACTTCACTTCTACAACTTATAGGTTTAAAAAAATGTTCACAAATCTAACCGATTTTAATAAATCCAACTGCAAAAGCTGAATTTTTTCCGGTCTTCCAGGATTCACCATGACCCAAAACGTATCCCCGTCAACAAATTTGTGGATTTTGTAAGGACCATGCCTTTCCTGGGCAAACCCAGAAACTGCTTAGCCTAAAAGAAAAAAGAATATTAGAAGGTGTTTTTTCATTTTATCAAAAAGTTTAGACTATTAATTTAAGCATAAAATTCATGGAATATGGATAAAATGGTCAGTTTTGTTACTTTTAAATCATGGATTTAAGTCAACTTTTGCCCAAACTACCTCCTGAAAAACGGTCTGAAATCCAAAAAGCCCTGGATATAATTCTGGAAGTCGCTAATCCTGAGAAGGTGATCCTTTTTGGAAGTTATGCCAAAGGCAAATGGGTAGATGATATCACTGTCGAAGATGGTGTAACCTTTATTTATCAAAGTGACTTTGATTTTCTGGTGGTGACCAAGGACAATTCAAACAAAGAATTTGAACTCAAAAGTAAAATTGAAAATAGAGCAGTTAGGTCGATACGGGGAATTGTAAGTCCTCTTGTCCATAGCATCGATTACATCAATGAAGGACTTTCTATTGGACAGTACTTTTTCAAGGAAATCATCGATGAAGGAATCCTTCTTTATGACAATGGGGCGTCTAGCTTTGTTTCTCCGACTGAGCTTTCGCCAGTTCAGATGTTAGACAGAGCACAGGAATATTTTGATTTTTGGTATCCCATGGCCTTTGAATTTTTTATTGATGGTAAAGCAGCATTAAAAAGAAATAGTTTACGTGTTAGTAATTTCCATTTACATCAATCAGTAGAACATCTTTATGCTACAGTCCTTTTAGTTTTTACTGGATATAAACCTAAATCACATAATCTTCAAAATCTGAGAGATTATTCAAAAAAGATTAGCTCAGAGCTCTACTCTATATTTTTGGATCCCAATTCTTCTGATACTGAAACCCAAATATTTAAAATCTTGAAAAAAGGTTACATAGATGCGAGGTACAAAAAAGATTATAAAATCAGTTTTGGGGAACTTGACCAAGCTATCAGAAAGGTGGAGGAATTAAAAAATTTGGTTGAAAGGATCTGCCAAATGGAATTGGATAGGTTGAAAAACTTGATTTAATCAATCTTTAGACTTAAAATCTAAAAGATCTTTGATTTCCAAATCTAAAGCTTCTGCCAGCTTGATAAAGTTATAAATGGTTGGATTGGCACCTTCAATTTCATATCTGCTAACAGTTTGTTTGTCTTTACCACCAAGGCGGACACCTAGTTCTGGTTGGGATAGGCCTAATTCTTCTCTTCTTTCTTTAATCTTTTGTCCAAGTGCTATGCGAAATTCTTTAAGAGACATCTTTTCCATAGATTGAAACTCCTGAAAGAATTTTTCAACTGGGTCAACATAAATGTTGACTTTTAGTATTTTAATTCTTACATTTGATTTAAATCATCCTCATTGCCGGTCTGAGAAGCCATAAACCGTGGATGATGAATAATTTGAGTTACGACATTGGAAGTGCGGCCTCCCATTTATTGGATCGAGGCGCGGGCATCTTCTCAGGCCCCAGCAATGGGTCAGGGAGGCTAGCACTTCCGGTACATTGGTTGATAATCCATTGTGGTCAGATGGCCGGTGGATCATTTGAGATTATGTTTCCTAGGAAACCCAAACAGCCTGTTTAAAACTTAATACACTTTTTCTCTTGGATTGCTTCGCCTGAGCGAGCTACTACTTCTAATCCGAGAGTGACGCACGATCCCGATTGACAAGGGAATTCTCCCAAACCTATTGTTTTGCTGCCTTTGAAAAGGCACGGTGGAAATCGAAGATTTCTTAAGAGTTTCTGGCCTGCCTGCCATAGGTAGGTATCAAGTATCAAGAAGTGGACGGACCGAAATCCGAAATCCGAAATTCCAATTTCTTCAATTATGTCAGCACTATCATTTCATCCCCCGACTCTCAGAGTCCTCCAGAGCACTAAGCAGCTCTTCAAAAACCTGATCAAAAACCCCACCTGATCACTTTTTTCCCCTGATTGCCTCACCTAGCCTGTGCGCCATGGCGTAGCGAGCTACCACTTCGAATCAGGGTGTAACGCTAAAAGAAGGATCCGATCGATTGCAGCGTATCTTTTTCCTTCTACGATCTACTTATTTATTAACCCATTGATTGCTTGCCTTATACGGAGTCAGGATGGATAGCTATTTCCTAAAGTGAAATATCATTGAAATACAATTGAAATAAAGCCGCCTTCGGCTCCTGAAATACTTGGTTCCGATTCGGAACCCCATATTTCACCGACCAGGTGTATTTCACTCCGACCCAGGAGGAGTGTATTTCGCGCAGCGTATCTCAGTGTAGCGTATTTCTCGAAGCAGTATTTCCCTTCCGAATCCAATCCAGCAATCAATACATCCATTTAAGGCATGAAAAAATTTCTATTCACATGCTTCCTGGCATTGCCATGCCTAGCCGGAAGCCCCCCTTTCCTGAGTCTAGTTGCTCAGTCACCCGGGGCCGATTCTCTCCCTACCTCCATCGGCCCCCATCGGGGCGGGTCTTCCCGCTCCGATGCTTTCTCACACGGAAGTCCTGGCTTGGTGAAGCGAGGTGATGAATTCAGCCCAAGCACTGGCCCACCGATGGAAGGCTCGGATCAGCCTGTTCCACAATTCTCTATTGAGCTGAGTGGAGGTGAGGCCTTGGTTTACCAATCGGGTACTTCAATTCCAAAAAAATCCAAGTTTGATGCTACCGTTCAGCCCACTCCTGATTACGGCAGGAGTAAGGTTTCGGAGTCATCAGTCAGCCAACAGCAGTCATCCTTTATCGGTCCTAAATCAACTTTGGAAGTTAATTTAAGCGATGAAGAATTTACCCGGGGGCAGAAGGAAGTTTCACCTGCTATTTGGCGAGAGAACACCCAATTTGTCTTAATCTATGGGGAGCTGATCAACCCGGATTCTCTGGCACCACTTCGGTTTACTTGGAAAGAAAACCTGTTACCGGGTGACTTAGCCTTGAAGGATTCCTCCTTCAATGTTCAACCGAAACCAGGAACTTTCTTTGACGGCGTGCTGGACCCTAGAGCGCAGAAATTCCTTGTCAAAATCCCGGTTCAGTCTCCTTTGGGAAGGCTGTCTTTGGAGCTGGGCAATCACTCACTAATAAAGGAATTTCTGGTTTTCCCCGGCGACAGCATCAAAATAGGAATCGACCTTCAGGAGAATACCCTGGTTTTCGGAGGGCCTGAGAAAGACTGGTTTGAAGCTCAGCATGCAGCCTTTCGAGCCCGAAAAGCAACGCAGTTTGACTCGCCCAGGGCTCTGCTTCAATTAAACCGGGAAGCTTTCCTTGATCAGGAGGATTACCGAACTCAGTTGGAATCCCAAGATATGGTATTCGGCGCACGGGTTGGAATTTATGAACTGGGAAAAGACGGTTTGGATCGGGAATATAATGCCCTTTTTCCCAAACATCCGGAAGGCATTCCAGGCCTGCGTGAAGCTTTATCCTACTCAGACAGGTTGGACCCATATCGCTTGGATTTGCTAAAATCCGGGATTGAAGCCTTCTACTTTCGGGATCACCTGAGTACGCTGAGGAAATACAATTACTCCATGATTTTGTCCCTTGGTGATTCCGTCAGCGCGCAACGAGCCATGGCTTTGTTTCCCGAAATTCTTGAACTCACCGGGAGAAAGATTAGTGAACTGGAAAATAAGGACGGATGTACGCCCTGTATGGATTTGGCCTTGGAATGGGCTCTGATCAATCGAATCCTGAACGGTAGTTCTCTGGAAAAAGGACTAGCTATTGTACTGCGTCCCGAGCTCGCCGACCAAGTTCTCCTATCCAGAGGACTGAGAGACCTTAGGTCACGAGGGTTAAACTTTGAAGAACTGGCTGCCATAGAAAAAAGCTTGCAAGGTGAAAGCACCAAGCAAACCTGGAGGACACTGACCGCTGCTTTTAATATGGGAGGTAAGTTGCCTGTCACGGACTTCATTACCCTCGAAGGCACTAGGGCGCAGCTCAGTGAGCTGATTGACCGTCCCACACTTCTTTACTTCTATTTTTCCACCTGCACCCACAGCAGCAATTATTTCAAAAACTACCTGAAGCCATTTTTTGAGAAACATCATGAACCGCTGGGATTTCAGGTAGTGGCCATTTCCGTGGATGAGGATAAGGCCCTGTGGCGTTCCCAATTGTCTGATTATGCCTTGCCCCAGTGGACAAATCTTAATCTGGAGCCAAGTGAATGGGAGAAGTGGACTTCAACGTACCAGATCCAATCCTTCCCCAGAACACTCCTGATCGATTCCTCGGGAGGAATACGGGCATTTACCATCGGTGGGCAAGATTTCGAGGAGTATTCCGAACGCCTGATTTTCCTGCTCCGCGCTGCCCAAGAACCCATTTCACATCATCAATTCAAACCATACTAACAATGAAACGAATACTACTCCTCTTTTTGCTGGCGTGGATCGCCGGCAGTTCACTGGCCCAAACGGGAAATGGGTTTCCCGTTCAGGGCAAAGTGATTCAATTGTCTGACGGCCTGCCCTTTCCCGGGGTGAATGTACTGGTCAAGGGGACTACCTTGGGTACAGTCACAGACGAAGAAGGGAAGTTTGTCCTAAACCTCCCTAAGGGCACCCATACGCTTTTGGTAAGTTTTATCGGGTACATTTCCCAGGAATTTACCCTTGAGGTTCCGCTCAGGCAGGAAGTGCTGGTCCAATTGAAAGAAGACGCTTACAGCCTGTCCGAAGTCATGGTCTTTTCGACGGGATTCCAGGAAATACCGGCAGAGCGTGCCACCGGGTCCTTTGTAGGAATAGACCAAAAGCTGTTTAACCGAAGGGTCAGTACCAATTTACTGGATCGGCTGGAGGACGTCACCCCGGGATTAATCTTTAACCGGGATAGGACAGACTTACCGTTGGGAGAAAGTATCAGTATTCGGGGAAATTCCACCATTCAGGCGGATCGGAATCCGCTGATCGTGGTGGACAACATGATCTATGACGGCCCCATCGAGAACATCAACCCCAACGATGTGGAAAGCATTACGGTCCTTCGGGATGCTGCGGCAGCTTCCATCTGGGGTGCCAAGGCAGGGAATGGGGTACTGGTGATCCGGACTAAAACCGGTCAGCTGGCCAGACCCATGCGGGTAAACTTCACGGCCAATATTACCCAGGTCAGGGCATTCGATCCCTTTTTCCTCCCTCAAATGCCCGTTTCGGATTTTGTGGATGTGGAACAGCGCCTCTTTAAGGAAGGCTATTATGAATTTCTGTATGAAAGCTTTGACAATCAGGCAGTATCTCCCTTGGTGGAGGATCTCTATGCGCATAGGAAAGGGAAGCTGACGGATTCAGAATTGGCGGGTCGGATTGAGGGCTATCGAAATGCAGATGTCAGAAATGACTTGAGACACTACCTGTATCGGCCAAGTCTTTACCAGCAGTATGCAGTTAATTTAAATGGGGGGACCTCAGGCTATTCCTATTTTTTCTCCTTGGGCTATGACCAAAATCAGGAAACCCGGGTGGCGCAGTCCAGGGATCGTTTTACACTGAATGGGAGACAGAAGTGGACAGTGCTGAAATCCAAGGGTGAAGTAGAATTGGGCACTTACCTGATCTCCAATCAATCCAAAAATGGCTTTCCGGACATTGGCTCGCTATATCCCTATGACCGCTTGGTAGACGCGGAGGGTAATCCTGCGGCCGTGATACGCGATCACAACCCAAGATTCAAGCAAAATGCTATGGATAGGGGAGTGTTGGACTGGAATTACCGCCCTTTGGAAGAAATAGGATTGTCTCCTCTGAAGAGAAATGATTTTGAGACACGAATTAACTTTCGACTGGCCTACCGTTTTACCCCTGATATTCAGTTGGAAAGCAACTATCAGTTTTGGAATCAGAACGGCAATCAGGAACAGGTCTTTGCGCAGAACTCCTACTTTTCCAGAAATCAAGTCAATCTCTTCGCCCAGCTTCGGCAAGGACAATCCCCTCTGTTTGTGCTGCCTCGGGGAGGTATTCGAGATCTGGCCAACAGCAGCAGCCAAAGCCATACCTGGAGAAATCAGCTGAGTTTCAACAAAACCGTGAATGAGGTTCATTCCATCACTGCCCTGGCAGGGATAGAGGTAAAGGACTTCAATTCGGAAATCAATCAAAACCGATTTTATGGGTATGATCCTGAGACGGGGATATCCCAGGCTGTGGATTATTTGGGCTTTTATCCCCGGTTAAACACCGGTTTTAACACCCAGATTCCTTTTGTACAGGGTGTTTCGGGTAATACTGACCGCTTTGTGTCGGTTTTTGCAAACAGCGGATATACCTTCCGGGACAGATATACGTTCACGTTTTCGGCCAGGTCAGATGCTTCCAATCTATACGGTGTGGAAACCAATCAGCGCAGGGTCCCGCTTTGGTCCACGGGGATTGGATGGACACTTTCAGAAGAAGATGGGTTGACTGCATCCTGGGTAGACTTTTTGAAACTGAAGGCGAGCTATGGATTCACAGGCAATACCAACCCTGCTGCAACAGCTTTTACCACAGGAGTTTTGTTCCCTGCGAATACCAATCCGCTGGTGGGGACCTCATGGATGAGTTTACTGAATCCTCCCAATCCGGCTCTCCGATGGGAAAAGATAAAAATCATCAATGCGGGGCTGGAATGGGACCTGTGGAAGGGTAGGGTGATGGGTTCGTTTGAGGCATACCGAAAAGAAGGGATTGACCTGTTCGGAATTCAACCCTATTTCCCTTCCTCGGGAAATCTGACCGTGACCCGGAATTATGCCAATACTTTAACCAATGGATTTGACTTATCAATCACCGGGCTAATCATTCAAAGAGGGGTAAGCTGGTCTAGCACCTGGTTTCATTCCCTAGTGAAGGAAGAAGTGACCCGATATTCCAATGTGCCTAATCCTCAAAATGTGGCTTTTTATTCTTCGGGAAGGGAGGGCTTGATCCCCGAGCTTGTGGAAGGGTATCCACTGTATAGCATTTTCAGTTTTGCATCTGCCGGTTTGGATCCTACCAATGGCAATCCCAGAGGTTTTCTGGACGGCGAACCGAGTTCCAACTACCAGGCAATTCTCAATCGGACTACTTTGGAAGACTTGGTTTTTCACGGTTCGGCCATCCCAACTCAATTTGGAGCTTGGAGAAATCAGTTGAACTGGAAAAACTGGGAGCTTTCAGCCAACCTGACTTACAGGTTGGGGTATTATTTCAGAAGAGAAAGTGTCAGCTATATCTCACTCAACAGGGGTGCGATCACCCATTCCGATTATACCGAAAGATGGCAAAAACCGGGTGATGAGCTGACTACAGACATCCCTTCTGACCCACTCACAGTCAATCAAACCCGAAGTACCTTTGAACTGATCAATTCCAGCCGGATAAGAAAAGGGGACCACATCCGGTTTCAGGACATTCAGTTGGCGTATTCCTTTTCCAAGGGAGCAGATTCAAAGCTGCCTTTTGAGTCCCTGAGGATTTACGGCTATGCCAATAACCTGGGCATTCTTTGGAAAGCAGCAAAGGATGTGAGAGATCCTGACTTCAGAACCATTCAAGCTTTACCCAGCTATTCCCTGGGCCTTTCCATTCAGTTTTAACCCCATTGGGGAGGGTAAAAGAGTCATGAAAAATTTCTCATTTGGTTAGGGAATATAAACCCTTGATTTCTGGACTCCGGTGGCTGGTTACCATCACCCTCTCCCAATACAAACTCCTAAAAAAATGAAAAACATCATTCACGTTGTTCTATTGATTTCCCTGACTGTTTCACTGGTATCCTGTGAGGATTTCCTCGATGCAAAGCCTCAGCTATCCTTGGTGATTCCCGATGAGTTAAGGGAATACCAGGCGATTTTGGATGCCGCTCCCCGGCAGATGAATTATGCTCCCAAAAACCCGCTGTTGGGTGCCGATGAAATGTTCTTAGGTCAATTTGCTTTGAATAGGCTAAATCAGGAAGACCTCTCCACTTACCGCTGGGAAGATGGGCATTACACCATTAATGATTTTGGTGTAGATTGGACATTGGGTTATCAGTCTATTTATTACGCAAATGTGGTATTGGATGGATTGCAGGAATTCAGTCCTCAAAATGAATCAGACCGACTTGAATCACTCAGGCTGGAAGCTTCTGCACGGTTTTATAGAGCCTGGGCACATTTTTACCTGTTACAGATTTATGCTGAGCCTTACACTCCCGCAAATCCTGAAAAGCTGGGGATACCCATCCGACTTACAGCCGATATTAACAGCACAACGCCCATTTCCACTCAACAAGAAGTCTATGAATTCATTCTCAATGACCTGGATTTGGCCAAATCTCACCTTCCTGCCATTTCGGAGCTGAAAACACGACCTAGTCAGTGGGCGGTTGAAGCATTGAAAAGCAGGGTTTACCTGCAAATGCAGGATTATCCCCGTGCGCTGGAGGCTGCTGATCAGACTTTGGAAATCGGGGATCGGCTTATGGATTTTAAAAATACCCTATCGGTAGGAAGATACTTTTTCCCACGGTTCAATCCGGAAGTGATTTTTCATGCAGACTTGGCGACGACGGGCTATACATTTAACCGGGAACAATGGGTAGACCCCACCCTGTATGCCTTATATGAAAGAGAGGATTTGAGAAGGACGATTTACTTTCAGGTGAGTCGTGTGGCAGGACTTTTCAATTTTGTCGCGCGATATTCCGGGGATTTTGTGGAGTGGGGTGGGCTTGCTACGGATGAAGTACTGTTGACCCGGGCTGAATCAGCTTTCCGAACCGGAAATGAACCCATGGCTTTAGCGGATTTGAATTTCCTGCTGAAGAACAGGTATTCAGCAAAGTTTGAACCTTTGGTATTATCCGGAAGGGATCTGTTAAAAAGGATCTTGGAGGAGCGGAGAAAGGAATTGGTGTTTAGAGGTTTAAGGTGGATGGACCTTAGACGTCTGAATCAGGATCCGGAATGGGCTATCACCCTCCGAAGGGTAGTTTCCGGAAAAGAATTTTTGCTGGAGCCAGGAGGGCGTGGATATACGATTCCCATTCCGCCACGAGAATTGAAAAATAATCCAAGTTTGAAGTAAAAAAAGGCGGGAGTTTTCTCCCGCCTAAAACCTGAATCAATCCATGTTATTGATGAAAAGTCCAGTTTTCACCGGGCTTGCCGATGAATTTGGCGCCTGCCGGGTACACACCTGAGGGTCTTGGTTACACTGGTAAGTGTCAGGTCCGGGGACCAGTCCTGTTACATTGATCCAATTTTGCCCATCAAACCCATACTCAGAACTCTGTGGGCTGGCAGGAGTGAAGGCTACTGCGGCAGTTGCTCCCAATACCAAAGCTAGTACCGGGAGAAGTTTTGAAAGTTTATTCATTGTTAGGAACCCTTTTTTAACGATCAAAAAGGACCAAACCGTTTTTGGTTGTTTGCCTACTCTGGAAAAGGGTTTTCGGCATCTCCCTTGGGGAGGTTCATTGGATACTGACCCGTCTCTCATCCCGGGTCATCGAGAGAAATGATCCTCTTTATCTTTGATAGGGAAGCCTTTGATGCTTCCTCTTCTTTAATTCATTATTTTTTGCAGCCTTGGTTTGGTACTTTCGGCTGCGGAGCGGTGAAGACACCCACCGCTCCATTTTTTGGTTTTCCTTTCAGCGCTGAAAACCTTAGGAATCTTAATCCGTTGGTTTCATGACTTTTGGAAAGGTGAATTGCAGTTAAAGGATTTTGCATCTCGAAGATTCATTTTTCAAAATTTCTTCTTGCCTACTGCTCGAATTCTGCTCTTTTAGCCTTCTCCCTTCAGCTTTCTGACTTTCTCCCCATCTCCAGCCTCATTCCGGCCACAGAAATCCCAATCAAGACCATATTCAAAATAAAGTGCGCTCCCCATCCGAGGCTTTCGATGATTCCGGCACAGTTGCAGGGTACACGGGGAAAAGCTCCCACCCAGATCAATCCCACGTAGGTGAGGAATACGGTCAGAAGCAGGATGCTTCCTAGATATCCCCACCATCGCGTGATGGAAAAGAGCAGGAGCAGGGCGAGTAGCAACTCCGCAATGGGTACTGAATAGGATAGAATTTCTGCCAGTTCTGCAGGGAAGGTCTGATTGTGGAATGCATTTCGGCTTAGCTCAAACCGGATGAGTTTTTCCACCCCGGTATAGGCCCAAATAAGGATCAAAAGGACACTAGGGGCTTGGCTTAAAGAGGCTTGGATGTTCATTTCGAATTTGTTTTCGGAAATGTCCATGCATGGGGCATTATGCTTTCAGTACTTGGGAGATGGCAAAAGAAATTAGGCCAATGGCGTGAAGTCAGGAGGTTTACTAAAAATTATCTTCGAAATATTTGATTTAAAGGTAGTTGTGGTTTTAAATTCCTAGAGTAGTAAGGGATAGCTTTATCCTGTTTGGATGGGAAGTCAATTTTAGGAGCTGTACAATCCGCTTGTCATCGGGGGCCTTCATGGAAGGCAGTTTTCAGTAGGTATATTTTTAACTAAGGTGTCTATGCAAACGATTCAATGGAATCCCATAAAGCTCAGGTCTTTATTGGGATTGGAAGATATGGCCAATGATTCGGCCTTTCTTAAACTAGGCAAATACATGTCGGTCAGGGAAATGCTTGCTCAGCAAATCATCCGACATGCCGGTGCTGTGGAAACGGAATCCCATGTGCTGGAAAAGGGCTTGGTGGGAATGTTTTACAATGGAGAATTGATTCGACTCTATTTCCCGGGAGATATGTTTCTCGATTTTGATTCTTATCGGGAACAGGTGCCGAGCAGGTATGAATACAAAGTCCTTCATGATGCTCTTTTTACGATGCTAACCTACGAGAATGAACAAAAAGTCCTAAAGGAAATACCGGAATTCAAACAAGTTTCCGAGTTCCTGATTTCAAAGGTCAGGAACTCAAACGAGCAATGGACTGCGTTTTCACAATTGCCTTACGAAGACAGGTTAAGAAAGTTTGAAGAGCGAATTCCGGGCTTGAGGTACTTTTTGAAAATAAAGGACTTGGGAAGTTTATTGGGGATTAGTCCCAGATCAGTCACCAGGCTCAAGTCTAAAGATGATCCTAAGCCATCCAAGAAGGATTGGAAATCTGAAGTCAGCAGGGAAATTTCTTATCCATTTTATGCTGTTCAGCATAAACAGGCTTTGGAAATCGAACAGCAGGCGATTTGCTGGGCCAGTGAACTTCATGCTTTGTTGCGAAATCCGGAAGAAGTCAAGGCCGTGCAAAAGTGCAAACTAGCCCTGCTATCCACATTCTTGTACCCGGAGATTGAATTTCCTAGAGGGGTTTGGATTTCAAAGCTTTACCTCTGGCTATTTTACCTGGACGATTTGACTGATCGGATGCCTACAGGTCAAAAGGAACAGCTTTGGAAAGGCCTGCAGACTTGGCTGTCTTGGTTTTGGGAGGATGGGAAAAAGCAAAGTCCTTTTTTGCCGTTTCGGCTGATTCAGCTCTGCAATGCCTTTGAAGACCTTTGGAGAAATCTTTGGGAGCTGGAGGGTGTAAATGAAATCCAAGTCGCTTTGATTCGGGAGGAGATAGAAGCTTATGTCTTTCACAACAAAGTAGAGGCAGGATTTAAGGATCAAAATTTCCTGCCGGATAGGGAAACCTATCTAAAATACAAACCCTATTTCTCCGGTGCCCAGCTGGCGGTCAGTCTAAGCTGCCTGGAACTCAAGGAAGGCATGGACGAAGAGTCCGAGGTCTGGCAAAAAACCGAACGGCTCCGAGCATTGGGGGCTGAGCTCATTTTCCTGGACAATGATTTGATCTCCTTTTCTAAAGAAACTAAACTGGGGGATTCCATGAATTACCTTTCCTTACTCAGGATTCATCACGATATCTCTCTGGAGGAAGCAAAGAGGCAGCTCTTGGAGTTCAGGCAATCCGTCTTGGAGGAATTTATTGAACTCAACAGCAAATGGTTGGGCGATTTTAATCCCCAAAACCACCTCATTCTTCAACACCTCAAGTACATCAAATACAAAATCTCGGGATCAGCACATTGGTCTCTGAATGTCTCTAATCGCTATGACCTATCACATCAGTAAACTAAACCAACTATCTTATGAAAATTCAGGATTATTCCAGACAGATCAGCTCAAAATTGGAGCAGGATCTTAGCGTGTTGACGATGGACAGTGAGAACAAACTGATCCAATTTGAGTCAGCTTTCTACCTGGTGGATCAAGCCTTGGAGCGGGTGAAAGCATTCTTGGCAACGTATGAGTTTGCTTCGGAGGAAGAGGAAATCCAGTTCTTTAAGAATCAGATGACTGAATTTTTAAAGGAATCCATGTTTTACTCAGAGCTCTTCAATTTGGAATCTTCCCGAACTCCCGGTACCAATAAAGAATTGAGGCGATTTTATGAGACCGAACAGGCGGCAATGGGGAAGTTTCTTCAGGCCAACCAAAACCTGTACAACTACCTGTTGCTGAAAAAAGAAAATCAGGACAAGGTCTTTTTTCTCAGAAGTGCTCAGGCACCGGTTTACAAGCCGACCTTGTTTTGGCACACCCTCGATACCCGCTATTGCACGGTTTATACGCTATACTTTGCCAGAATTAAAGGCACGGTAGCCCTGATGGATTACATCCACGAGCAGCTCAGAATCCTCAACGGGGAAGAAGAAGGGGAAGCCAAAAAGCCTTCTTCCAGCTTAAACTGGACAGGAAAAAAGGTCGAACTCGTGGAATTAATCTATGCGTTGAGGCAGGGAGGTGTTCTCAACCATGGGAGACTTGGGCTCAAGCAAATTGCTTCCCATTTTGAAAAAATCTTTGGTGTCAACCTTCAGGACTTTTACAGGACATACAATGAAATCACATTCCGAAAGAAAAGCAGAACAGCCTTTCTTGATTTTTTGAAAGATCGGATGGAAGAATACATCGAAAAAGGCGAAGCCCTCAATTAATCAACTCAAAAACGGTAAAACATCATGAAAAAGCTCATTCTGGTGCTTTTAATGGCATCACTCATTCAAAAATCAGGTGCGCAGGTAGTCATAGAAGGTAGATTTGATCTAACCAATCCTCAAAATCAGCTATGGGATGGGAGGTATTTGGTCTATACATTTTACAGAGATGTGTTTATTTACGATACACAAACGCAGCTTCTTCATAAAGAAAAGGGGCAGTACCTGGACGAAATGGCCTTCAAAAACGGCTTGTATTTCAGAAAGACCTCAGGAAAATACCAACTGCATAAGGTGGGGGAGTCCCAACCGGTACTTCCCAATAAGTTCTCAAGGGTCAACCAATGGTTTGGCAATACCATGCTAGCCTGGGAAATGACCGAACCAAACCCAAAAGGGATGAAGGGCATCTGGTTTGATGCAGATCAGAGGATCATTGCCAGCTTTTCCATTTCCCAACTCTATCAGGCAGTGGGATACCAAAAGGAAGGCTCTTTGGATGTATTTAGCATTTTAGGCAGAATGCCTTGGGAGGATTTTAATTACTTTTTCAAGGATGGATTGATCACACTCAGGAATCCAGAGACCAGAAAATTCTCATTTTTTGATCTATCTCTCAAACCTGCCTTTCCGGGACAGTATTTGAATGCGGATCCTTTTTTCGAAGGCTTGGCTGCTGTCCAAAACGATAATGGACTTTGGGGATTTATCGACACCTCAGGTAAGGAAGTAATTCCTTTCATCTATACCTCCAAGCCTTCGCCTTTTCATTCCGGTCTTGCACGGGTGTCCAATAAGGAAGGGAAATCGGGATTTATCAATCGAAAGGGTGAACTGGTTATTCCCGCAATCTATTCCTTCGCTTCCAATTTTCACAAAGGGATAGGATTGGTTGGGAAAACCGGATTTCCCGGCACATTTGTAGTGTTGGATACCCTGGGCGTCGAAAAAGCATTTCCCTGTTTCTGTAGTCCGGATATGGGTCACTATTTCGGTCAGAATTACACGAACTACTTTCCGTTGAATACCCTACATGATTTTGTAGAAAGTGGGTTCTTGACGGTGAGGAAGAATGGTCAAAGTGCCGTCTTCGACAAGCAAGGCCAACAGATTTTGCCCTTTGAATATGCCACGTTCAGGGATTTGAAGGCTGGAAAAGCAATCGCAATTCAATGGGGGACAGCGGGTAGTGATCAAAACCTGCGCTTTTTTCTCATGGACTTGGAAGCCCGAAGACCTGTGCTGGAGCTCAAATACACGGAGTTTTGAACTTTTCTTTTCCCCACTTGGGATATCCTACTGAATGATTCGGTGTATTTCTTCGGAGGTTTGAAGCCCTTCTTTCATAAAAACAAACAGCTATGGGCTATGAAGTACTTCAATCCAACTGGTTTTGGCCAACAATAGGCATCTCCTTAGCGGGATATTATGGCTGGGTATTACTTACCTATTTCAGGTCAGCAATCACCCTGGGCATCGGACAGGTAAAAACAGGTAGTCCTGAAGCAAAGAAAAATCTCTCTTTATCCTGGGATGATCTGGCAATGGGTTTTGCCATTCACCGAAGACTGCTGACAAACCCACACGCAGATTTAGATCCGGATGAAAGAGCTCTGCTGGGAAAATCTCCTTTCAAAGAGTTGATTCAACAAACCACGATAAAATAAAACTAAACCAACTATTGACTTATGAAGAATCAAATTAACAGGTTCCGTCAGAGCCTACTCCTTCTTGGATTGTTGCTGATCACCGTGTCCTATTCCCAGGCACAGGGTGGAATACAAGGAATTGATGCGGCTACGACACAAGTAAAAGGATTTTTTGCAGGTGGGGTCAACCTGATGTATGCCATCGGTGCCATAGTGGGCCTGGTTGGTGCAGTAAAGGTTTTTAACAAATGGAATTCAGGTGATCCGGATACCGGTAAGGTAGCAGCTGCCTGGTTTGGATCCTGCGTGTTCTTGGTGGTGGTAGCCTTGGTGTTGCAAAGCTTCTTTGGCTAAATCCCGGATAGGCATGCCAAAATCACTTCAAGTCTTCAAAGGAGTGGATCATGAAATGGAGTTTAAAGGACTGACACCTCCTTTTCTCTACTACATGATCGGATTACTGATTGGCTCCATTATTCTCTTCCTCTTTCTGAAGGGGGTGGGTCTGCCTTTGGTTCTGGGCTTCGGTATCACCTTTGGGACGCTGGCATGGCTTGGAAACAAAATCTTTACGCTCAATCGGGTTTTGGGAAAAAACGGCTTGCTGAAAAAATCTGCCTATGCCGCTGTACCCCTGGGAATTCGAATCAAAGACCGAAGTCCAATTCAACAACTCAGGAATCAAAAGAATAAGCGCTAGTAGTCTAGCAGGAGGGTAGGTTCACTGGACCTGCCTTCCTTTTCTCTCTCCAATCAGACTTTACATTCCAGTTTTATCCCTTCAACCGGTAATTTCCTATGACAGCATCCAGGAATATGGAAGAGGTATTGCCTTTGTTTTCCTATGAACAAGGGTATCTGGTCTCCAAGCAGGGGGATCTAACTGCCTGTTTCGAACTGATACTTCCTCCTTTATTTTCCCTGTCCCAATCCGAATTGGATGGACTCCATACCGCTTTTGTCAAAGCATTTCGGCTACTTCCTCCCCACACCTTGGTCTGGAAACAGGACTGGTTTATCAAATCGGAGTTTTTGCCGGCTTCTGAAAAAGGCTTCGAGGAAGAAGAGAGTTTTCTTTCCCGTTCCAGTTCCCGGTTTTTTCAGGGAAAGCCTATCCTCGACCATGCCTGTTACCTCTGGATCACTTTTCCTTTTTCAGGTAAAAAACTGTCTGATTCCAGTTTGTCCAATTTATTCCGTAGCCATTGGGTAGGTGAACCTGCTTTGCTCAAGACCCAAGTGGAAAGCCATACGGCAGTTTTGGCCCAAATAGAGTATCTTCTTACTTCGGAAAACATCGCCATCTCCCGAATCTCAGAGGACACGCTTCTGGGAACACCCCTTAAAAAAGGCCTGATCGAGGCCTATCTACTTTGTCCGGGCAAACAGACTTTTCCTGAAATCCAGGACATGGAATTCAAACCTGAGTGGAAAATCGGGCAAAACTTCCTAGGCATGATATCCATTTCGGGATTGAATCAATTGCCCATGGAGCTTTCGAACTCAAAAGTATTTGAGCCCTATTCCACGGATCAGAGCAAATTTTACCTTGGATTCGCTTCTCCGGTGGGTCAACTATTGGATTGCAATCACATCTATTCTCAGGTATTTCAGATGGAAGAAAAAGAAAAGTTTTTTTCCGAACTGGAATCCAAACGGTTACGGTTGCATGCACTTTCACGCTATTCCAGGTCCAATGACTTGGCCTCTGACTCCATCGCCTCCTACCTGGATGAATCCATCCGGGAAGGAAAAATACCGGTTAAAGGCCATGCCAACCTGTTGATTTGGGCTGATTCCTCCCATGAACTGAAACAGACTCTCCGTGAGGCTTCTGCCTCGATTTCCAAATTGGGCATCCTTCCCAAAATCGAAACTTGGGGGGCACCTCAATTGTATTGGGCTGGAATTCCGGGAAACGGAGCCGCACTCCCATCCAATGAATGTTTTCACCTGAATCTGGATCAATTTATCTGCCTGTATAACCTGGAGGGCGCTTCGGCTTCGGGGGTTCTTCCCAAAGGACTCCGCATGGGAGAACGAAGGTATGGGCAGCCGGTATGGGTGGATTTATCGGATGAACCCATGCAAAAAGGATGGATTACCAACCGAAACAAGTTTATCCTAGGCCCTTCCGGTTCCGGAAAGTCTTTCTTCACCAACCACATGGTCCGAAGCTATTTTGAACAGGGAACCCACGTCGTACTGGTAGATGTGGGGCATTCTTACCAAGGGCTCTGTGAATTGGTAGGTGGCTATTATTTCACCTATTCGGAAGATTCCCCCCTATGCTTTAACCCCTTTTTTCTGGATGGTGAAGGGCTTGATACGGAAAAGAAAGAAAGTCTGAAAACCCTGTTGCTCGCTCTTTGGAAAAAAGAGGATGAGGTATTCCGAAGATCGGAATATGTGGCCATTTCGAACGCCATTAAGGCTTATTATGAGTATTTAGACCGTTCCGCAGGAGTGTTTCCCTGTTTTGATACTTTTTATGAGTTTCTTCTAAGTGATTTTTCAGGGATCATCGAACAGGAAATGGTGAGTAGTCAGGATTTTGATCTCAAGAATTTTCTCTATGTCCTGCGGCCTTTTTTCAGGGGTGGTGAATTTGATTACCTGCTCAATGCCCAAGAGAACCTCAATCTCTTAAATCAGCGATTTATCGTTTTCGAGCTGGATAAGATCAAAGACCACCCCATCCTTTTTCCAGTAGTCACACTTATTATCATGGAGATTTTTATCTCCAAGATGAGAAAGCTGAAGGGACAACGGAAAATGATCCTGATCGAAGAGGCTTGGAAAGCCATAGCCAAAGAGGGAATGGCTGAATACATCAAATACCTCTTTAAGACGGTAAGGAAGTTTTTTGGTGAAGCTATTGTCGTCACCCAGGACGTGGATGACATCATCCATAGTCCGGTTATCAAAGATGCCATCATCAACAATTCGGACTGTAAAATCCTGTTGGACCAAAGCAAATACCAAAACAAGTTTGAACAGATTCAAAAGCTTCTTGGATTGACCGAGAAGGAGAAAGCTATGATTCTTTCCATCAACCGGGCAAATGATCCTTCCCGGAAATACAAGGAAGTGTTTATCGGGCTGGGATCTCACAGTCAGGTGTTTAGAACGGAAGTGAGCTTGGAAGAATACCTCACCTACACCACCGAAGAGAAGGAAAAACTCCGCATCGAGGAGCTCTGTCGTCTACACGGTGGAAGTAGGGAAAAAGCCATTGCAGCATTGGCTGAAGAACTGCAGTCTTAATCATTCATCAACCTATCTACCTATGAAAATGCTCCATCTTCGAAAAATCAGACCCCTATTGCTGATGTTCGCCTTTACGACGATCAGTATACAATCCCGGGCGGCAGTTCTTCCCATAGCGGAAATCATCCGACAAGGGGTCACCAAAATCATTGTTGCAGTGGATTTAAAGATCCAACGGCTTCAAAATGAGACCATATGGCTTCAGCAGGCCCAGCAAAAAATCGAAAATATCCTTTCGGAAAGTCAACTGGAGGAAATAGCCACCTGGGGCCAACGACAAAAAGAGCTCTACGGGGATTATTATGAAAGTCTGGCCAAAGTCAAACAGGTCATCACCCAGGTCCAGCGTGTCAAATCCATTTCTCAAACTCAGGCGGAAATGCTCAAAGCCTACCAAGAATCCTGGAATATGCTCAGGCAGGATGGGAGGTTCACTGTTGCAGAATTAGAGTTAATCCAAAGCAGGTATGGGGAAATCATGCGGAAAAGTGCATTCCACCTTACTGAACTGAGCTCCCTGCTGAAGTCTTTTTCTTTTCAGATGAGCGATGGGGAGCGATTGGAGAGGATCGATGTTTTGGATCGTCACATGAGTAAAAACTTTGGAGACTTGGTCAGTCTTAATCTGCAATTGGAAACCATCCATGCGCAACGAAAGCAACTATCCAAAGAAGGACGGGTTTTGGAGGGACTGCTAAAATGAACAAGGCTATATATCCATACCTGCTTGTTCTTTTCTTGGCTTGGCCTAAATGGGTAGTAGCACAGACTTGGGATGAGCTTTTTCGTCAAAAGGAAACCCAAAAGGAATACCTCCTCTTACAGATCGGCGCATTGCGAGTACAATCCGGATTGCTCAAGGAAGCAGGCCAAATCGCCAAAGTCGGACTGCAGACCATTGGCACTTACCGAGCGGTAGAAAAGAATCTCCATGATGATTTTTTCAAGACTTTTCGGGTGTTGGGGCCTCGCTCAACTGAATCCCTTTTCCGAATAAGCCAGTCAGGAATACATCCTGAAGGGCTCAAAAAGAGAATCAACAAAAGTCTTGCCCATTGGAAGTCGCAAAGTAGTGACCCGTTATTCACTCAATGGACTGAACTAATTCATCTGGGAATGTGGAATAAGTGTGTTGAGCTCGCTGATGAATTGCTTCGGATTGCAGGAGAAGGGTATCAACTGCAGGATACGGATCGGGCGAGACACCTGGATGGATTGGGAGAGCAGCTGAGCAAACTATCCCATGACCTTGGGGCAGTTCAACAGGCATCCCTGTTTCGGCTCTCACAAGCAAGAACTCAAGCATATTCACTTCAATTTCTTTACAAGTATTGACATGAGGCTTCTAATCGTAGTGATCATAATGGGTTTATCCAGTTGGCTGTCTATTCAGGCCTGTAGAGCCCAGACAGACGAGATCCAGCAATTGCTCCTAAACGTGGAAAAACTGGATCAACTTAAAGAAATGCTGGATAACATGCAGGAAAAGTACCGAATTCTCAGTCAGGGCTACCAACAGATCAAAGGGATAGCAGAGGGCAACTTTCAACTCCACCAAGCTTTTCTGGATCGATTGGTTCGGGTTAATCCAAATGTTCGGGCTTATTACAAGGTAGGAGAGATCATACAGCTTCAAATAGGGCTTGTCCGGGGAATTGCAGATGCCAGGACGCATTTTCAGCTGGGGGATTATTTGCAGGACAAGGAATTTCAACAAGTGAACAGGCTTCTGGGAACTTGGTCAAAGTCAAGTTTCCACCTGCTGGAAGAGCTGATGCTGATTCTTTCTGATAATCAACTTCAAATGGATGACGGAGAGCGGATTCAGGCCATCGATCGGGTTCATGAGTCACTCAGTGAGCTCAGTAAGGGAGTTGGCAAGTTTTCAAACTCTCTTTCCCAACTGGGAGAATTGCGGAAAAGTAAGTCTCAGGATCTTCAAACCCTTCAAACTCTCTTAGGAAGTGAAAACTAAACCTGAAAAGCACAATTTCACTTACGGTTTTTCCAAAACCTGGCTTTTCCTCTTGCTTTTTGTCTTGGCACCCGGTGCCGCCATGGCAGGAGAGTTTAGTCAGTTTATTGATGATTTTAACAAAATCATACAGGAAGTTGGATCAACCCTGCAACAGGGTACGGTTTCCCTGAGTGATCCAGCCAAAGTCATAGCAAGTTTGGGTGCCGTATTCTATATCGGTTTCAGGGTTTGGCGGCATATTGCCAATGCTGAAGCAGTTGACTTTTTTCCCTTGTTCAGGCCCTTTGTCCTGGCGATTTTGATTGCCAATTTCCACTGGGTCACCGATCTGATAGCTGAAATTTGTAATCCTGTTGTAGAGTCAACTGACTTGCTGAGAGAAAAATCCCAAGAGCAAATTAACCGCCTGATCGAGGTTAAGAAAAAAGCGATGAAGGAGGGGAAATTCTGGAACATGTATGTGGGAGATTCCGGCTCGGGTGACAGGGATCTATGGTATGAATATGCCAATCCCGGAGCAGGCGAAGAAGGATGGATGGAAAGTATCGGCAACGGAATCCAGTTTGCCATGGAAAAAGCTTCCTTTCAAATGCAGCTGAACATTAAGACTTGGATGTCTGAAGTGCTGCAGGTCCTTTACCATGCCGCAGGCCTTGCGATCAATGTCATCCGGATGTTTTATTTGGTGGTCTTGGGGATTTTAGGTCCTATCAGTTTTGGTCTTGCGGTCTTTGACGGATTTCAACACACGCTGGTGCAGTGGATTGCCAGGTACATCAATGTGTATTTCTGGCTTCCTGTAGCCAATGTATTCGGCTACATCATTAATGTAATCCAAAACAAAATGCTTCAACTGGATCTTTCTCAGATCGAATCAGAAGGCAAAACCTTTTTCTCATCCACGGATACCGCTTTTCTCATCTTTCTGGTGATTGCCATCATTGGCTATACCACCGTGCCCTCGGTGGCCAACTACATCATCGCCGTGGGCGGAAAGGATTCACTGCTTCACAAAACGAGCAATATCCTCTCGCAATACCCCAGTCAGTTTCAAAAAATGCTCAGGTAATCCATTTCATCTATGCTTGTAAAACTCAAACAACTGGATTCGGCCTTTGTCCATCTGAAGTTTTGGACACTGGTTTTGCTGGCTTTTTGCCTCGGTTCTTCTGCGGCGGTGGTTTGGTTTAGCTTCCATGCCATCCTCAAATCCAAACAGGAAATTTACCTGATCTCTCAAGACCAGGTGATCAAGGCCTTTGCCAATCCCAGGGATGCATTGGTTTCTGTGGAGGCCAAAAGCCACCTCAAGCAGTTTCACCAACTTCTGTTTACGCTTTCTCCTGATGAAAAATTGATAGAAAGCCAATTGGCAGAATCTCTTTACCTGGGTGACCACAGCGTCAAATTTCACCTGGACAACTTAAAAGAAACGGGGTATTTCAAAAAACTGCTAGCAGCCAACGTCTCCCAACGTCTCTTGCTGGACAGTATCTGGGTGGACGAAACCCGTTCAGACTATCCGTTTCGGGTTTATGGAAAGCAGGAGATTATCCGTACTTCTTCGGTCTTGTTTCGCTCCTTGATCACCTCAGGCAACCTTCGGGCTATCCAACGCACCCCGGCCAATCCTCATGGATTTTTGATTGAAAATTGGGAAATCCTTGAAAACAGAGACCTGTATCAAAAAGACAGATAAACCATGAAATCCATCACCTATTCTCAGTTTTGGCAAAACATCCGGGGAATTTCCGGCATCCCTCAGGATAATTCTCCCGCTTCGAAAGCGGCTCCTTACCTGGCTTATGTTTTCGTTTGGCTGGCCATGTTTTGGTCAATCCAACTTTCGGCCTTGGATCTGAAAATCAGGCCGACTCATAAACCATGGATTTATGGAGGGCTGTTGGTGATTTTTTTGGCTTTCATTCTTCTGCCTCAAATTATTCCCAAGAACAAAAGCGAGACCGCTGCTCCTGCTTGGGTGATAAGCCTCCCTTTGGTACCCATCGAGCCAACTCTGGTTCCCGATTCCTTACTTATTCCATTACTACTAAACCAATCACATCATGAAAAATAACCTCAATGAGGCAGCCCACCGAAGAAAGGGGCTGTTTCTTCTCTGTTTGCCACTGGTTTTATTGCCCATCCTTGCCTTGGTGGCCAAGAATGTCGGACCGACTGAGTCTCCTCAGGAGATGACAAAGGGTTTGAATCTTGAACTTCCCAGTCCTCAGCTCGGAAAGGGCCAAAAATCCAAAGCAGATGCCTACCTGGAGGCCAGTAAGGAGATGAAGGCCAGCAAAGACCTGGAAGAATGGCCATTGCCCGAATTTTTGAATCAACCGATGCCGAGTGCTGAATCACACTTATCTCCCTTTGGAGCTGAAATGAGGACAGTTTCCTCTTCCTCTATTCGGGGAGAGCGCACCAAATACCAGATTCCATCGGAACGGGAAATGACCATGCAACTTAAGGAACTGGAAAGTCTGCTGGCTGGACAAGGCCAGGAGGTGAGTTCTAGCAGTTGGCAGAGTGTGGAGGTACGTCCATCCAAACCCAATCCTGAATTGGATCAACTTCAGCAATTGATGGAACAGATTCAAAAAAGCAAAGCAGCGCCTGATCCTGAAATCCAACAGTTGGAGGGCTTGATGGATAAAATCCTTCAGCTGCAGTTTCCGGATAAGTATCCTAAGGAATCAATAACCAAAGAATCTGATATTTTGCCTTTGCCTGTCGATTCAGGAATTCTGGGAGAACCTTTGACCGACCAATTTCCAAGCTTAGAAAGTGAAGAGGCAGGCCTAAACGGATTTTTTGGCCTTGAAGCAGGGGATAGGAAGGATGTAATAAAAAATGGTTTTCGGAAAACCATTGCAGCTACGGTGGGTAAAACCCAGGAGATCGTTCCTGGGGATGCATTGGAGCTGGTATTGGAGGAGGATCTAAGTATGGGAGGGGCCCTTTTTGAAAAAGGAACCGTGTTGTATTCCAGCACCCAGCTGGAAGCAGGCAGGCTACAGGTTAGGATTTCCGGAATCATCCGTGATGGGGACTTGATTCCCGTTTCCCTACGAGGTTATGGATTGGACGGTATTCCCGGGATCGCATTGAGTGATATGAAGGGGGCTTCTCAATGGGTAAGATCATCGGGGCAGGGGACTGAATCCATACAACTCAATTCCATGGGAATGGATTGGCAAAGTCAGCTGGCCAACTCGGGAATCCAGGCAACCCGTAGCCTGCTCCGAACTAAGTCTAGACTTAGAAAAATTGAAATAAAGTCCGGACATCCCCTTCTTCTCATCGATTCGTCCACCTCTAAATCTCAAGTCCCGTGAAATCATTTCTGATCGTAGTTCTATTTTTGGGATCACTGGTCCCATATGCAGGGTCTCAGACGATCGAAGTGGCCTGGGATAAAACCACCGTGTTGATCTTTGACAGTCCCATACAGTCCGTGGATAGGGGCTCCCGATTGTTGCTTACCCAACAGGACCCCCATGCCCTTAACTTGCTTAAACTTAAAGCAGGCTCCAGGGAATTTCCGGAGACCAACCTTCATGTATTGACAGAAGATGGAGACATTCATGTCTTTGAAGTGATTTACCGAGACCATCCCCAGGTCACCACCCTGGATTTGAGAAAGGTTACCCAAGGCAAAAAAGCAATCACTCCGTATAAATTCGATAGCGAAGAATTTGGGAAGCTGGCAGATTTTCTGGGTTCAAGTCCCTCAAAAATCATCCAAAAGCGATTTCGGTATGAGGTTCATTTTTGGTTGAGAGGGATCTATTTTGATGAGGGGCTCCTCTTTTTTGACTTGGGTGCCAGAAATAACTCCACCATTCCTTTTCAGGTAGCCGGACCTGAGGCGAGGATAAGGGATACCAGATCCAATAAGCAGGGCTCATCCCGGGAGCAGATCCTAAGCCCTTGGATGGACCTTAGTCCCGCCAAGCCCATTTTAACTCCCGGTGAAAACAAGTCCTTATTGATGGCTTTTCCAGCCTTCACCATAGCGAACCGTAAGCGCCTGGATTTTTACCTGAAGGAAAAAAATGGAGATCGAGAGCTTCAGCTCAGCCTGAAAGGCCGGCGCTTATTGAAAGCAATTCCTTTACCGATGTTTCACACTAAACCAACAACAGCACATGGATCAGGAGAATTATGAGTTTTTGACAGAAAAACTCAAGTACACAGGCTTTGAAGATAAGCTGAATGCCAAACTCAAAGAAGAAATCAAATCCGGAAAGGAGTCCTTTTCCATCGGGACCACCTTGGACATAGAAGGAAAGAAAATGGATGTGGACCTTCATTTTAAGAAATCAGCCATCTCTGACCGCTATTTCTTTAACAAGTTTGATGCAAGCCTACGGAATGAAAATCCTGAATTGGAGCCCAAAAGGCATACGTTCTACCAGAATCAGGGAGTGACTGCCAAAGAGGCTTATAACCTGCTGGAAGGCAGGGCAGTATTCAAATCTTTGACAGATTCAGATAAAGAGCCCTACAAGGCTTGGCTTCAGTTGGATCTTTCTGCAAAAGAGGATAAAAACAACTTCCAAGTCAATCAATACCATGAAAAATATGGGTTTAACCTGGAAGAAGTGCTCAAGAAGCTTCCCATCAAAGAGTTGAAGGACGAGACCAAAACCGAATGGTTGGTCAAAGCCCTTCAGAAAGGAAATACCTACCCTGTAGTTATGGAACGAAAGGGAATGGAAGAAGTGATGTTTTTGGAGGCCAATCCCAAGTTCAAGTCCATCAACGTTTACGATGCCAGTATGAATTCAGTCAAAACCACTGAATTGCTGATCAAGGACCAAAAGCCATCAGCCCGACAAGAATCGGAAGAGCTTTCCGGTAAAAAAAAAGACCTGAAACAGGGGGAGAATAGGGAAGCTCCTGAGCCTACTCTGAGTCAAGCGGTAAGCAAAGCACGTAGGGGAGTCAACATGTAAAATGGGCCAAAGTGCCTCAGGTCAAAGAAGCCCCCATTGCTTTAGATGGGGGCTTCGATTTGAAACTGTTTTTGGAGATTGAACCTCTGGTTTTACTGCAATCGTGCTTGAATTTCCTCGATTAAGCCCTGATACTTTTTCATAATTCTTGACCAGTCCTTAAAGGCTTCATCATCCTTCACCGTGACCGTTTTCAAGTTTCTGGATGGATCGTTGAGCTCAGCTACCTGACTCACCAACTTAACCGCATACGTAATTTGATCTGAGTTACCTCCAGAGCTTACGATCACACGGGTTCTGATGACAGAAGAATTGAAATTTTCAACTTGCCACGAAGTCGTCAAATATCCTGTGTTGAAGTCAACTGTCTCCAAAATATCAAAGTATCTGGTCACGATAGAAGATAAAATTTTCCAGGATTCTTCGGCTGCTATCCCTGCCTTTACCGGCACTGTGATCCTGACATTAGCCAAATCAGAAGAAACTGAGTTGTCATAAGCTTGGTCTCTAACCATCTCTATTGCTTCTGAAATTGGAGGAACTGTTCGCTCCTGCTGATTACAGTAGTCTTTGTAATATTTCACATAACCATCTTTGGACACGACGATCGAGACACATCTACCTCTGGGGATTTTCAGTTCATAAGACCCAACTCCAACACGCTGACCAGTAATTTCGATCACTGCATCGTTTGGAACAGTAGTGATTTTCACCATTCGGTCCTCCAAAACGGCCCTTTCTCTAATTGGTGGTTCTGGATCTCCTTCCTTGTTACAGAAAACTTTTTCATAGCTCACAAATCCTTCTTTGGTTACAGTAGTAGTCACACAATCTCCAAAAGGAATCTTGATATCTTGATTGCCTCTGCCCAGAGTTATCCCATTGGTTGCAACATTGGAATCAGCAGGCTGTACTTCCAATCTGACCTGACGATCTTTCAGCGTAAAATGGTCTTTGAATGGAGGTGTTTCTTTGTCCGGCTGATTGTAGTAAACCTTGGTAACAGTAGCAAAACCAGGCTTTTTCACTTCCACAGTCAAAAATCTATCTCTCTGAATATAGAGGTAAATAGCTTTGGTCCCGATCACTCTTCCATCTACCAAAATTTCGGCATCAAAAGGCTCAGCAGTAATGTCTACCTGACGGGTATCCAAGGTTATTTTTTGTTCCTTATCCCACTTGAGGTCTTTATTGTATTCCTTGATCACGGATTGATAGCCAGGTTTGGAGATTTTCACCCGGTTTTTGGAATCTTTTTCCAATTTGATTTCAACCGAGCCAGTTCCCAATTCCTGCTTGTCTGAATCATCATAGTCATTCAGCAAAGTGAACTTTGCATCAGAATGGTTAGCAACAAGCTGGATTTTTTGAGGAAATGCCGTTTGAACCACCAAAAAGGTGATCATAAAAAAGAATATGGGTTTTAGACTTAGATTCATTTTCTAATTCTGAAGGGTTAAATTTTCAATTAATTATATTTTTTATTCTGTTTAACAGGTTACCTACGCCGCTGACCTCTAACTTTTCTCTGATCTTAGTCCGATGCGTTTTTACGGTATGTTCACTTAAGTGTAATTCTTCAGCAATTTGTTTGGTGGTTTTTCCTTCTTTGATTTTCTCTATGATTTCTTTTTCTCTCCTCGTTAATGGAAATGGAGATATAGACTGGTTTTTACTTGGTTCTGCCCATTTTAATTCGGGTGAAAAGAATACCTCATTTCCTAGACAAAGTGCTTCAATTGCCGCCTCCAGCGTCTCCTTTCCGGAGGTTTTTAATAAATAGCCATGACCTTCAAAATTTTGAATCGTGATTCCAAATTCTTCCGGTTGGTGCATGGTGAGGATTAAGATTTTTGTTTCCGGTGCAATTCTTTTGATTTCGGGAAATAACTCCAGACTGTTTTTGGGCGGAATATGAATATCAAGAATCAAAATATTGGGTTGTTGTTTAGTTAATGCAGGTAAGAGATCTTCCATTTTTTCCACTAAAAATCCTTGCTGGTACTTGCCATTTGAAAACAAAAGACCTGCAAGACTTTGTGTAAATAATAAATGATCGTCTGCAATTGCAATTGAAACGTTACTACTATAAACCATATGATGCTAGCTTTTTTGGAATTCAACCGAAAGCGAAAAACCGGAATCTGGACTTGAATTCACTTGAAATTCACCACCAATAACCTCAATGATTCTTTTGATGCTTTGTAGACCTATCCCTTTTTCAAAAGGAATTTTTTCACATCCAATGCCATCATCTTCGGCATAAATGGACAGAACGTCCTCCGATTGAATGATTTGTAAAGAGGCATTGGATGCCTTGGAATGTTTAAGAATATTTTGAAGGATTTCTTGGACGATCTGATATAGGATTAATTGGAAATTCTTTGAGCTAATCTCTGTCGGTCCTAACCATTCATAGTTCAGCTGAATCTTAGTTTTTACTTTGAACTTTACCATTTGGATTTCCAAGGCTCTGTGTAGGCCTAGATTTTCTAGTTGGACAGGAGAAAAAGAATGACTGTATTGGCGGATTTCTTCCCCTATGGATTGGATCTCTGAGGCCACTTTATCTCTCCCTTGTGGAGAAAGCTCCATATTATCCAATGAAAATCTTAACACTCCGATCAAGCCGCCGATGTGGTCGTGAAGTAAGGAGGAAACCTGGCTCATTTGCTGTTCTTTCCATTTATTGATCTCACTAAGTACCTTTTCTTGTCTCTTGGTTTTTTCAATCAATAGGCGGTCAACGGTTTGCCTAAACAAATTAAAACGCCAGGCCAAAGAAATTCCCATGAAAAAGGCATCAGCTCCTAAGCCAAAGTAAAGGGAATGGGAAGTAAATGGATTAACCGGGAGCCATTCTATTTGAAGTCCAACATAGATTAAGCTGAAAAAAATCAAAGAGAAAAATGAACCAAGTAGAAAAATTGCAAATGGCCTTCCAACTTTTACAAAATACATTGATTCCATCATTAAGATGAACATAATCAAAGGAGTTACTACTCGGTTAGCTTGAAGCCAAAAGTCTTGTACCAATGGATCTGAAGTCCATGCAGAACTTCCAACGGCAATAAAAAAAACTACCAAAAAAAGGATCAGAAGTATTCGATTGAGTTTATACAGAAGGGATGAGAAATTACCCACTTCCAGCATTCTATTAAAAAAAATGATCATTGGAGCCATACTTAGCGCCATGCTTGCAGGCCTAATGATGTCATTTACCTGTGGGAAATTAGGGTACATGTATTTGAAAAGAAGTCCGGTATCAGTACCAATGTACGTGCTGGTTAGGAGCAAGTAAGCTAAATACCAGCCAAATACAGATTCTTTGGTGGATACAAATAGGTATGCATTGAAAAGGAATAGAAAAAAGCTAATTCCTAAAAAAAAGAAAATCCAACTAGCATTCGCTTCTGAGTTTTCCAATAGTTCGGAATTGGATTCAAAGGATAGTGGAACTTCAAGTTTGGTAAATCTTTTATCTACTGCTAGAATTAGTTCTGAAGTTTCAAGAAGCAGGTCGTTTATCGGAAAAATATAGGAAGTGGAGGGAATACCTCGGCTTTCAAATTCAAATGCATCTCCTGTCAGCGGAAATTCTTTCTGAATAACACCTTCAGAAATAGCCCATAGTTTTAACCTGTTAATGTGAGGGTTATCGATTCTAATCCAGTGGATCGACTCCTTTTCAATCACTTCTCCTAACTTTATCTTAATCCAAAGATTATTAGGAGTATAGCTGATTTTGGGCTGTACGTGATTGAGTGGTAACCAATCTTTGGATTGGATCTCAAAAAGTCCTTCCCGAGAAAAGGGGGCCACACTGTCTAAGAGGTATTCCAATTCAAAGGCTTGATCCGATTGCTTGCCATTGACAAATACTTGGACCTGAGCGGTTCCTAGAGAAACAAAAGCTAAAAATATAAGCAAGAAGCTCACACTTTTTTTGGAGATCATGCAGCGCCCGTTAATTGAACAAAATTATCAAATTGCAAAATGGTCAAAATACATACTTATATGTATTTGCTACTCGTTAGTGCTATTTACCTTTGTAAAACATTCTCCATAGGAGGTGTTAGGCAAATTAAATTCTTGAAAATGAGAGGATAATTCTAGAACTTGATCGGTGATTGTAAATAAAATGTCTTTAATTCTAGTTGAAGGATAGATATGGATTAAAAAAATAATTTAATCTTCTTTAAAGAATGGAAAAGTAAAACTTGAGAAAAGTATAATCAATTCATTAATTTTTTAGGGCCATTTTGTTGTCACGGTCAATTTGGCCCTTTTCCTATTTCTTTGTTTAGGGACAGATCTTTCTACGATTCATTATTTTTAATAGCTTGAATATAAAGCAGATAGAAATTAATATTCACTAAAAAATTAATTAAATTTGAAGATTTGATTAAAATTAAATCCACTTTATATACCTCTATAACATCCTTGCAGGAGTATCATTTTCATTTATCCATATTTGTAAGGCATATAGGAATTTTTAAATCTATCTTTTAGGTTGTTGATAGAGAATAAAAGTTCATCGCTAAATTGCTCAGCCCAGAAAGCTCTCAACCATTTGGGTTGGGAGTTTTTTTTTTTTACAAATCATTTAACCCGAGAGAATTAAGGTTCATTTTTTCAAGGGTAAAAAAAATGAATGGAATTAATGAAAAACTTTTTGGCCGTTTATTCTCAAGTTTGAGATAAGTAAAAGGATTTTCGGGTCCATGATCCACCGGATGGTGTTTCTTTGGATACCTTGGCAGCATTTTTTTCAGGTTAGAGACTTCTACTTATTTCCTCTGGAGTTTTATGTTCCCTTAGTGGTTCAGAAAATAGGATTTATGGAGCAGCAAGAATTAGGTGATGAATTGATCCCGGATTAGAGAGTAGTTTGGTTAAGAACTGGCTGAAATCTTTCTGAATTTGAAACGCTTAGAATGATTACTTTTTAGGTAACATGCGGTGGGTTCGAATTCGTGTGATTTTTCTTTTCTAGCTTTGGACTTCAAGCATTGCGCAATTGCTTATTCGCTCGAATCGAAACTAAGTAAATCTCTATTCAGGTTGAAAATAAGAGATAATCCGGGTTCGGATTTTTATGCCGTTTTCATTTGATTTATTTTAGTTTTTCACTCGGGTTAGTTTTCGGCACTTAGTGGTTAGTGTGTCAATTTAAGTTGTTAATTAATCATTTTATTAGTATTAAATTAGCTAAATATTGAATAATGTGTATTTTTATGCCTGTATTGTGCATGTTTAACTAGGGTTAAATCTGTTCTAGATTTTCCGGTAAATAGAAAAAAGACCTTCAATGGAAAAAATGAATTGGAATAACATTATAGATAAGTCACTGAGCATCCTGAATAAGTCTGACAGAGGATATGTGATGATGGATATGTACCAAAATATCTTAACACCTGAAGAAGCCGCATTCAAAAAAGTCAGTGTAGTCCCTTACAATGCCTTGAAATTCATTCAAACTCAATTTTCTCAATTGGGACTTGATATTTCTGATAAAGCGGTTCGAATCAAATTGTTTGCTCTTTTAGAAGAATATGATAGGTTGCTCAGCATGAGGCAATAGGAAAAAGCCTGACCTAAAGCTTAGAATTGAAGGGGTGTTAAGGAGTAATGGTGTATTTTTCGACAGGGAATATGAAATCTAGCAGGGAAAATACTTACTTGAAATGTCTTGGAGGTTTTAGCGTTTGGTTCTTGTTTTTGATGTTGAACTCTTCAATTTTCAAACAAACATTTTTAGCAAACTTTCCACTGATAAAGTTGGACTGAAAGTGGATCCTCCCTGCTTTGAAAGGATACCCAACCTCTGCCTAATTTCCCTTAGAAGTCTACTTGATAGTTTTTAAAAAGTTGATCCAAAACGGCTTTTGGGTATAAATTACGCTCTTTTTCTTGGTAACAATGAATTACGCTATTTTTGGATTGAATTACTTCAATTCCACATTTTTAACTGATATTTTAATTACAATAGATGCATTTCATTTACAAAAGGATGTAATTTAATTTAAATTCTATCGATTAAGGGAATTTTTGAGAATTGATTGTTCTTAATCCTCAAAAATGGAATCAAATTCTAATGAAGTTCTTAAAAACCAGGAGTATAAGTCCAACCTTTCTCTTTTTGGTGCTTTTTTTATCATTTTAATTATTTTTATAGTTTTTATCCTACGGCTTTATGTATTTAGACCATTGCCAAATACAGAAGAGTTATCAAAAATAGATTCTCTTGTTCAGTCTGGCACAAAACTTTCTTTCGTAAATAGATCCATGGCAAGCGATTATGCTGCACAAGCCCTGGTGAGTTCAATTGAATTGGGCTATCCAAAAGGACAGGCCGATTCCTATCGTTTAAACTCTTTCGTTGCATTTTTGGAAAGAGATTACTTCACCAGCTTAGAGTATTTGGAGTTGGCAAGTTCAGTCTATGAGCGAATCAATGATTCTGCGGGTTTGGGGGATGTGGATATTACCTATGGACAGATTTATCGCGATCTTAATCAATTCGAAAAAAGTAAAGCCTATTTCCTGCGTGCCTATCAGTATTTTTTGGGGTCTAAAAAGCAGGATAGATTAAGAGTGGCTGCATATAATTATGCCAATCTCCTATTCGAACTTGGAGAAACGGATCAAGCTATCCAGATAATTCGACCAATATTCCATGCTGACTCCATTCAACTGGATCAAAGAATTTACACCCTATACTTGAATCTCAATGCTAGAATATTGATTGACAAAGGTGATTTGGAAAGTGCAGTTGATTTTTTGCATCGATCCTTGAAAATTTCCGAAGAACTGGGTGAAAATCGTAACCGAACTGCTTATTTGGAAACTTTATTCTATTTGGGAAGGGCATACAGACTTTTGGGAGATCTTGATGCGAGCATATCTTATCTAGAACAAGCTCAAAATGATCCTTATATTTTTAGAGTTGAAAATCTTGCGGATTCTATTTTTAACGAAGGAATTCTAAATTTTGGCGATAATCCTAGTAAAGTTAAAGAAGAATTCAATAAGTATTTTATATTAAAAAAGGAGGATAATTTAAAGTACTTAGGTAATAAAAATGAGTTAAATTCTAAATTTTTATCAAATCTTGAATTGGTAAAGGCAAATGTTGAATTGAAAAAAGAAAGTGAGTTTAATTCTCTTTTAGCCATAGTTGCAATTACTTTCTGTTTTTCTTTATTGGTTTTTTTAGTGGTAATTAATTCATTTAGAAAGCGAAAAGAAAAGTTGACAAAAGATCTTAAAGTGCAGACTAAGAGATATTTAAGTTTGTTTGAGAATTCTCCTTTACCTATAGTTGTGGTCAATCCGGAAGGCCAAATCCTCCTTTTCAATACGAATTATACTAATTTTGAAGATAAGTTTGGAGATGAAATAGCTGCTTCAATCATCAGATTGGTATTGGTAAAATATCAAGAAAATAAGGATTCTAATTTTCATTATTTGGAGTTTGAAAGAGGTTATTTTCATTTTAAAATATATTGGATTTATTCATCTAAGAATAAGACGAAAGAGCTAACAATTACAATTGAGGATTACAGCGATTTGAAAGAATCTTTATTGCAATGTAATAATTTAAGCGAATTGTTAAATCAAAGTTATGATGTGGGTAATATTGGTAGTTTCTCCATTCGAATCGATAAACATGATCAAATTGAATTTGAGAAAATATCAAATAATACCGTCAGCCTTTTGAGTTTATCTCAATTGAACAAGTATGTATTTAATTTAGATGAGCTTTTCGATCAAGAAGGATTCAACTTGTTTAAAAAACAGATCAACCAGTTTGCTCAAAATGAACAGTATTTTGATGCTATTTTCCGTTTAAATCCTCTGATTTTCCAAGAAAAGTGGATTAGGATTATTGGGAAAGTCACAGGATTTGATCAAAATTTTATTTTTGTTTCCGGAATTCTTCAGGATGTATCAGCCGAGAAAAAGTTATTTTACTCCCTGCAGGAAAACCTGATAAAAGAAAAAGAATTGAATTTGGTGAAGTCAAAATTCATTTCAATGACTTCTCATGAGTTCCGAACTCCTATTTCCGTTGCGTTGAGTTCACTCGATATGATTGACTTATATACGCAGGATCTGGAAGATGTCAAATTTCAGGATAAGATAAGTCCACACCTGAAGAAGATTTACGCTCAATTAAATAGGATCTTAAACCTTATGGATGATATTTTGATCCTTGAGCGTACATCTTTGGTAGACAAAGAATTGAAATTGAATACGGTTTTTGTGGATGAATTTGTCGAAAGAATCGCATTGGATTTAGGAGTTGTTTTTGGAAATAGGGTTCCTGTCTTTCATTTTAAAGGTGAAGTATTTGATTTAAAGACGGATTCGGTTTTGTTCGAATACCTGATTAGTAATCTCATCAGCAACGCGTTCAAATATTCTATGGGCAAACCTGATCCTGAAATTGAGATGGATTTTTCTTCAAAAAAAATCATCAAAATATCGGATTTTGGAATTGGGATACCCCCGGAAGATCTTCCCTTTATTTTTAATTCATTTTATAGGGCTTCGAATTCAAAAACAATGAGAGGCACAGGTCTTGGTCTTGCGATTGTAAATGAAATATGTAAACGGATGAATTACAAAATTAAAATTGAATCGCAGCTCAACCTGGGTACCACCATTTATTTGGAGCTTATTGATTTTGAGTCTGATAATTAAATATAATAGAATTAGAAAAATAAGAGTAATGACAAGTGTTTATTTCTAGTGTATTTTTTTAAATTTATAGGTTATGAAAAGAGTATTAGTTATAGAAGATGATTCCAATCTTTTGGAAAATATTATAGAGCTATTAAGGTTTAACAATTATGAAGCTCATGCTGCTTCGGATGGAAAATCTGCAATAGACTTGGTTCAGATGATGGATTTTGATTTGATTATTTCAGATGTCTTATTACCTGGTGTGGATGGCTTGAGTGTATTAAAGTATCTAAAGGAGCAATTAAAAAAAGTAAATACATCATTTATTTTCTTATCTGCTAAAGTTCGCCCTGAAGATATTAGATCAGGAATGAATTTGGGGGCTGATGATTATTTATTAAAGCCCGCTTCGGCAGATGCTATTTTAACATCAATAAAAACCTGTTTAGATAAGAAAAAAGAATTTTTAAATTGGTCAAAGAAAATAGTTGAAAAAGAATATAATCTAGTCAATAAGGTAATGATTCATGAATTCAGAACTCCACTCACCGGGTTAGGACTTGTTTTGGATTACCTTGAAAATGCATCGGAAAACTTGGGAGATACGGAGATATATGATTTGGTATTGGAAGGTGAAAAAGCCTTGTCTAGGTTGAATTCAAGTATCAGTAAATTGTCCACATTTTATCAACTGGATCATTTAATCATTCATTTCGATTCCATTATCTTAGATTCGCTTTATTTTAATAATCTCCTGAAAGAGAAAATAGGTTACTTTGACTTTAAATTTAATGATAAGTTAGCAACAATCTGTTTTGACAAAAGCTTATTTCAATTTGTAATCAAGGAATTGGCAGAAAATGCGCTAAAATTCAAGTCTGGAACAGATAAAATTGGTGTTGTGGTGGAAAGCAATTCCATCACTTTTTCCAATAAACAAATGAATGAAAAGTCTTCAGGTTTAGTATCTATAAAGCCTTTTCAACAATTGGATAGAGACAGATTGGAGCAACAGGGATTTGGGCTTGGCCTTTCCATCGTTCAAAAAATTTGTGATTTACATCATTCCAAATTTGAATGTGAAATAGATCCGCTTTTGAATTTTCAGGCTCAAATCAGATGGTGATTCTTAGGAAATCAGAATTTCCTGTATAGCATCTTCCAGATCACTTAAATTGAACGGTTTTTGGAATATGCGATCGAATCTTTCATTGGATTTGTAAGCAATTTGGTGGGTTTCCATTGCGGTAATGGCGATGATGGGAAACTCTTTTTTCTCCATCTTGATTTTGGACATTAACTCCGTTCCATCCAGATGTGGAAGCATGATATCAGTAATCATTAAGTCCGGTTTCTCTTTAAGGGAGTTAAAAAAGTTGTAAGCTTCTAAGCCGTTGTCAAAGGAGCAAACTTCAAAGCCAATCTTGCTTAAATGTTTCGCAAGAATTTTTTGAATCAAAAAGTCATCTTCAACTAATATTATTTTTTTTTCAGACATGTTTTTATTTAAAATCAATAATTTCTTCTTCGTTTCTATAGAAGAGCTGCTTTTTGTTGGGAAATAAGTGTTCGGTACTTGTAAAACTTGAAGAAGATGGTGGTGAAACTGTATAGTTGATAAACAGTATCCAAGTCAATTTTCTTGGTCTCGCTCATATATACCATAACTCCAATTTGTTTGTTGTCTTCGTATACCGGTGCACCAAGCAAATAGGGGGATTTCCTGAAGGCCGAGTTCAGCTCAGTCCCGGGACTAAATACTTTATTGGTATTGATTTGTTTAACGCTTCGCTTGATGATCGGTGAAAAATTGCTTACATGCGACTGGTAGATTTGATAGGGAATGGTTTCCTGTTGATTTTTTGGGAATAGGATGATTTTTTTCTCTTTGGAGGTTTGAGTCAAATCCAAGTAATAGATGCCATTTATTCCAAAGTTTCTAAGAATATATCCACTCGCTTTCGAAATAAATGTCTCTTCGTTTTCTTCCAGTTCAGAAGATATCATTTGAGTAATTTGTAAAAGGAAAGCCTTTTTCGTCAATTCCTTTTCCTTATCATTTTCTTCATTTAAGTTTTCTACGGCAAGAAGAAACGTATCTTCTGAAGAACCACTCAAAGACAGTTTTTTAACCTGAATCTTAAGTTTCTTCATGCTGTCTTCCAGGTCTTCAAACAGGATTAATTCTTCCTCTTGGGTGATCTTGGTTCTGTTGAGTACTTCAAGTAATTTTCGATGGTTTCTGTTATTCCAGATCTCCAGAAAATTGATTTTTCTGTTTTCTCTTAATTTAGGAAACAGGTTCTCCATCCCCTCGTTAAAAAACTCAATTTTTAAGTTGGAATTGACCTCAAGCAATGGAGTCTTGTTAATTTCAAACAGTTTGCGTACAGCCTTTCGCTGACTGGCTAATTCTTCCTGAAGTTGCGTGATCTGTTTGAATGAATTGGATAGGCTTACATTCTTATCAGAGAGGTAGAAAAGAACATGGGAAAGTTGTTTATTCTTTTTGAATAAGGGCAGGAAATAGGGCGTGTACCGATCTCTGATATTGATAAACTCCGATCCATATTCTGAATTCGAAAAAGTGCCTTGGATCTCTTTTCCATCTGAAATTGTCACATCTAACCAGTTTTTAAAGTGTTCTGAGGTGAAATGTGGGATAATACCATTTTCAGTCAAAAATTCGATCCTAGGCAAATTACTTTTCTCCAGGTAGGCTTCTTTACGCGTAATTTCCAACAAATCAGTTGTGATCCAAATTGGTTTTTGCATCTTTTTTTCTACCAACAGCAAAACACAAGCGGTATTAAACGGAAGATAAAATCGAGTCGTTAACTCTTCATCCATGAATAGCTCTGGTAATTTGGTATTGAGGTAGAATGGCTTCATTTGAATTTATTCATGGGTTAAACTTTGGATCTCTTCTGAGATTTGATATACCTCATCCCAGCTCATGGCACTGCCTGAGGGGAGACAGATCCCTTTCTGGAACAACTCATTGCTGTATCCCGGTCCGAAAAATGGATAGCCTTTAAATACAGGCTGTAAGTGCATGGGCTTCCACAGAGGACGTGTCTCTATCCCTAAGGATCCTAAATGAGCCCCCACCTTTTCTCTGCATATGCCCTTGTTTTTTTCGGGATTGATCAAGATGGTAGTCAACCACCTGTTGCTGTAAAAATCCTCCTGTTCTTGAAGGAAGGTAATAGATGGATTCTCTCCAAGAAAGGTTTGGTAGAGTTGATAAATTTCCCTCCTTTTCTGGATTCGTTCTTCAATCACTTCCATTTGTGCGATCCCAATACCCGCTGAAATGTTGGAGAGTCTATAGTTATAGCCGATTTTGGTATGTTCATAATGAGGGAAATCTTCTCTTGCCTGTGAGGCTAAATTCCTGGCCAAAGACATGCCTTTCTGATCGTGGGATAAGAGGGCACCCCCACTGCTTGTGGTAATAATCTTATTTCCATTGAATGAAATAATTCCGTAGTCACCCAGGGTTCCACAGGGTATACCTTTGTATTTGGATCCAAGTGCTTCCGCTGAATCTTCAATGACCGTTATCCCGTACTTTTTAGCAATTCGGTTTATTTCAGTCATTTGAGCAGGCATGCCGTAGAGATGGACCGGAATGATCGCTTTGGGTAATTTGGGAGAAATTAGGATCTGCTTCCCGGAACCTTCATTTACCACTAATTTGCCCGAAAGAGAAGCTTCTATTGCTTCTTCCAAAGCCTCTGGGCACATATTCCAGGTTTCCTTTTCACTGTCGATAAAAACCGGGATCGCACCTTGATACCTGATTGGATTTGCACTGGCAGCGAACGTGAACGATTGACATAGAACTACATCACCTGAACCAACACCTGCCGCAATTAACGCTAAGTGGATGGCCGATGTACCGGTATTGGTTGCCAAAACCTCCTTAGCTCCGGTAAAACATTGGATAGATTTTTCGAACAGATCAATGTTTTCTCCAACTGGAGCTACATAGTTACTTACGAAAGCATTATCAATGTAATCCTTCTCGCGGCCACTCATGTGTGGGGGGGAAAGAAAAATTTTAATTTTTTCTTGAGTCAGACTTTTCATTTAATCACGGTGTTTGGCGCAATATTTATCCCTTGTATTACTGCGACAACCATCTGAAATGAATTGTAAATTAAGTGTGTTTTATTTCTTTGCTTTTCCTGATTTTTCTTTTAATAATTATTGGTTTGTTTTTGGAAATGGATTGACATTTTCTCAAAAAATAAGAAAGATCATAATGTAAAGGGTGTTTTTCATTTGCTATATAGATCTTTTTATTTTTTTCTTGTATAGATATAATCAAATCTAATTTTTTTAATTTTTTTAATTCCAATCGTATTGCATTGCTAGAAATATTGAATTCACTCGAGAGCGATCTTAAGGATCCTGCTTCATTTAATATAAAGAATTTTTCTAATAATTTGGATCGAATAGTTGATGTAAATAATTCTTCGTACATGCTGCTTATTAGAAATAAAGGAAGTTTAATTTTTAGCATTGTTTCAAAAAGTAAATTAAATGCATCCTATAAATAGATTGTTTTTTAAATAAAATAAAATAATAGTTGAAATTATTTCAATCTGCATTTAATTTACAGGAATGCGCTTTTCCTTAACCATAATGGACCACTCAGATTGGTATATGATTTTTGCTTCTTTGATTTGTGGGCTTGCTGTTTGATAGTATTTAGAAAGTTCTTTTGTATTAAACATCTAGCATAGTAAGAAAGATATATAGGTTTAATTGCTAAGTCCTTGTGACTGAAGGAGCGAAGCTATATACAATATAATGATTATCGTTTAAGTCTCTGTGACTGAAAGGGCGAAGCTATATTTTGATAACAAAACATTCAATAACAAAACCTTGAATATTAAAATTGGAATAATAGGTTTAGGATATGTGGGCTTACCACTGGCTGTAGAATTCGCTAAAAAATATCCTGTGATTGGATTTGATATCAATGCCTTGAGAGTGGAAGAGCTAAAAAGTGCCAAGGATTCTACGCTCGAAGTAGAAGAAGAAAAGTTGCTCGAAGTCCTGACTCAGAATTGCGATTTCAAGGCAGGTAAATCGGGGCTTTTTCCTACCGATCTCGCTGAGCAACTGAAAGACTGTAAGGTATTCATTGTCACTGTACCAACTCCCACGGATCAGTACAATAGACCGGTTTTGACGCCTTTAATTAAGGCCTCAGAGACTATTGCCAAGTATTTGAAACTAGGTGATGTCGTAATTTATGAATCTACGGTTTATCCGGGAGTAACAGAGGATGAATGTGTTCCGGTGTTGGAAAAACATTCAGGTTTGAAGTTTAATCAGGGTTTCTTTGTAGGATATTCTCCCGAAAGGATCAATCCAGGTGATAAGAAACATACAGTTTCTAAAATTCTAAAGGTAACCTCAGGTTCGAATGAACAAACAGCCGAGTTTGTGGATAGTCTCTATGCTTCCATCATTGAAGCAGGAACCTTTAAGGCATCCTCGATCAAGGTAGCCGAAGCGGCCAAAGTGATCGAAAATTCCCAAAGGGATATCAACATTGCATTTGTTAATGAGCTCTCCAAAATTTTTAACCTTCTTGATATTGATACTTATGAGGTATTGGAAGCCGCCGGGACAAAATGGAATTTTCTTCCCTTTAAGCCCGGATTAGTAGGGGGCCATTGCATCGGGGTAGATCCGTTTTACCTTGCTCAAAAGGCACAGGAAGTAGGATATCATCCTGAAATCATTTTAGCAGGCAGAAGGCTCAATGATTCCATGGGAAAATACGTAGCCAGCCAAGTGGTAAAAATCATGATGAAAAAGGATCTGAAGGTGAAGGGTTCTAAATCGCTGATTCTTGGATTCACTTTCAAAGAGAATTGTCCGGATGTACGAAATACCCGCGTCATTGACATCTACGAAGAATTGCTTGAATATGGCTTGGAAGTGGATGTCCTTGACCCATGGGCAGATGAGGCTGAGGTAGTGCATGAATACGGAATCTCAATTTGTAAAGAGGTTGACCAAATTAATTATTCTTCTTATTCCTCGGTCATTTTAGCGGTTGCTCACCAGGAGTTTGGGAGTATCCCCTTACAGACCAATTCTTACCAAGTCCTTTTTGATGTGAAGGGCTTATTGCCTAAGTCTGCAGTAGATGCGCGGCTGTAAGTTGTTATGATTTTAATCCATGTTTAAAGTGATTGATTCTCAATTTCATCGACTCGATATCAGCAATTATTCCTTCCTAGTCACAGGAGGTGCTGGGTTTATTGGATCCAACCTAGTCGAGTACTTGGTTGACCATGGAGCTGGCCATATTCGGATCTTGGATAACCTTAGTACCGGTTCATTGGAAAACCTGAAGGCTTTTTTGCAATTACCAAATGTTGAATTTATAAAGGGTGACATCCGTGATTTTGAAACTTGCAAATTGGCAGTGGATGACATGGATTTTATTTCTCACCAGGCCGCACTAGGCTCTGTTCCCCGTTCCATTCTTGATCCGAGGACAAGCCATGAAGTCAATGTCAACGGTTTTTTTAATATGATGATTGCAGCGAAGGACTCCAAGGTCCTCAAGCGAATGGTCTATGCGGCATCTTCCAGTACTTATGGAGACAGTCCTCATCTTCCCAAGGTGGAAGGAAAAGAAGGGAAGCCTATTTCTCCCTATGCAGCGACTAAAGCCATCAATGAGGTGTATGCTGAAGTTTTCAGCAAAACCTATCAACACCATACCATAGGATTGAGGTATTTTAATGTGTTTGGTCCAAGGCAAAATCCTTCCAATCCTTATGCTGCTGTCATTCCGGTATTCTGTAAGAGTTTTTTGGATTGGGTGGCACCTATCATCAATGGTGATGGGGAGACATCCAGGGATTTTACTTATGTGGAAAATGCGGTACAGGCGAATATTCGAGCCTTACTTTTTGACCGAGAAGATCCTTCCAAGCAATTGTCCAAACATGAGGTATTCAATGTCGCTTGTGGGGAACAAGTAACGCTTAATCAGGTTGTAAAAATCCTGCAGAAGATTTCCGGTAGGTATATTGAACCTTTTTACCGAGAGGAGCGACAGGGAGATATCAAACATAGCCTGGCATCCATTGCCAAATCGGCCACGATCTTGGATTATTATCCACTGGTCAAGTTTGCTGAAGGATTGCAGTTAACCTACAACTACATAGAACAACATAAGGAGCTCTATGAAAAGAAGTGAGGAGCAAGTTATTCTAATTACCGGAGTAGCGGGTCTATTGGGGTACAATACCGCCAAGTATCTGCTTGAATCTGGGTACAGGGTAATTGGAGTTGATAATTTATCAAGTCAATTAGTCAACAAAGAGGCAAGACTGTTGGAACTTGGGATCAAACTGACAGCCCCAAATGGAAATAAATTAGCTGAAGAGCGGTCTGGCAACTTCTCTTTTTTTAAAGCCGACATCATAAATTCAGATTTCTGGGGTTTGGTAAAGGAAAAATATCGGATTTCAATCGTTCTTCATCTTGCCGTATCTCCATCAGAGGTTCACGATCTTCAATCTCCTAAGAATTTTGCATTAAATCATTTTATTGGTTTTATCCATGTATTAGATTTTTGTATTGGGGCAAAAGTATCAAGGCTATTTTACAAGCACACGTTGGAAATGGAACATCAGTCCTCCTTTGGACCGGTAGATGAATTGTTTACCCTCGATAATTCCATTCAGTGGATGAATGATCATTGGGCAACTGCCTATTGGGAGCTGTATCAGCTTCAATCCATGGCCTTGGAATTACCTATAATTCCAGCATCAATGCATGAGTTAGAGGATTTAAGGTTAATGGCCAAAGCAAAAGATCACTCATTTACCTCTCTTAGTAAGCAAAAATATGCTGAGGTTGATTCAATCGCTTTAGCACTCGTTGAATTGATTGAAAATAGGGTAGAAGAATTTGATCAGGTGGCATGTTCGGTAGGACTAGCTCACTGGAAAAGTTTACTGGAATAAAGTTCGCTTGGAATAGTGAAAGACAGTTTGGTTAATAGTGTTTGTTTGAATTCTGCTCTGTCCACTAATGACCAGGAACGGTCAGCATAGGTATGTTGGCTGTTCCTTTTTCGAACGCTTTTTAGTATAGCAGAGACTCGAATTTTTATAGAATCAAAATTTAATTAATCCAGTAATGAAAATAGCAGTAATCGGTACAGGGTATGTAGGCCTAGTTTCAGGTGCATGTTTTGCTGACGTGGGGATTGAAGTAACCTGCGTGGATATTGATCAGAAGAAGATCGAAAAACTAAAAAACGGCATCATGCCGATTTACGAACCAGGATTGGAAGAGATTGTGGTTCGGAACAATAAGAGTGGAAGACTTAATTTCAGTACTGATCTGGGAGAGGCCATTCAAGGTGCTGAAGTAGCTTTCATTGCAGTAGGAACACCTCCGGGTGAAGATGGCTCAGCGGATTTGAAGTATGTTTTGGCGGTAGCCGAAGAGATCGGTCGCAAAATGACCGACTATATCGTAGTGGCTACCAAAAGTACCGTGCCGGTGACTACCGGAGAAAAAGTCCGGTCAGCGATCAAAAGGGCTTTGGATCAAAGAGGTTCTGACTTTCCTTTTGCGGTAGCTTCCAATCCTGAATTTTTAAAAGAAGGAGCAGCTGTAGAAGATTTTCTCAAGCCCGATCGAATTGTTATCGGGGTGGATGATGAGCGTGCCGAGAAAATCATGCAGCGGCTCTACAAGCCTTTTCAACTGAGTGGAGATCGAATTATCTACATGGATATTCCTTCTGCGGAAATGACTAAGTATGCAGCGAATGCCATGTTGGCGACCAAGATTTCCTTCATGAATGAAATCGCCAACCTCTGCGAAAGAGTCGGTGCTGATGCTAATATGGTCAGAAAAGGCATCGGCTCGGATCCGCGTATCGGGAATAAATTCATCTATCCCGGTGTGGGCTATGGAGGCTCCTGTTTTCCAAAGGATGTGAAGGCCATAATCAACACTGCAAAAGAGTATGATTACGAGCTTCGTGTACTTCAGGCGGTCGAAGAGGTCAACGAAACGCAAAAACATGTATTGGCCAAGAAAGTGAAAGCCCATTTTGGAGAAGATCTGAGTGCAAAAACTTTCGCGATGTGGGGACTCAGCTTTAAGCCAAACACGGATGACATGCGGGAGTCCCCTGCCGCAGTGATCATCGATGAGCTCAGGGCAGCCGGTGCTCAGGTAAGAGCGTACGATCCCAAAGCCATGGAGGAAGCTCGTGAACACTATATTTTCGATAAAGTAACCTACTGTACTGATGCTTATGATGCCTGTGTAGATGCCGATGCGCTGTTGTTGGTTACCGAGTGGTCGGAATTTCGAATCCCAAGCTGGGATGCAGTAGGAAAGCTGTTGAAAAGCAAGGTGGTATTTGACGGGAGGAATATCTACGACAAGAAATACCTTGATTCTTTAGGATATGTATATTTTGGTATAGGTAAGGCTTAATTTTTATTATTAATAATTCATCAGAAATAAGTAGTTGTTATAAGATTTATGTCAAAAGTGTTGATTACTGGCAGTGCCGGTTTTATAGGTTTTCATCTTGTAAGCAAGTTTTTAAGTAGTAATGGCTTTAATATAATAGGTCTAGATCTTATCAATGATTATTACGATGTAAATCTTAAATATGCTCGTCTTTCAAAACTTGGTGTAGATAGAATTAACATTGAGAAAAATGTTTTAATTCAAAGTTCAATTTTTTCAAATTATCATTTTATTCAAGCAGATCTTGCTGATCATGATTTTATAGTAGAATTTATGATGCAAGAAAAGTTTGATTATGTTGTCAACTTGGCTTCGCAAGCTGGGGTACGCTACAGCATAGATAACCCAAGAGCTTATACGAGATCCAATATTGATGGCTTTTTAAGTATTTTGGAAGGTTGTCGCCAAAGTAAGGTGAAGCATTTAGTCTATGCAAGCACTTCTTCGGTCTATGGTTTGAATGAGCAAATGCCACTTTCAGAGAAGCAGCCTACCCAACATCCTATGTCCCTGTATGCGGCGACGAAGAAAGCCAATGAGATGATGGCCCATACTTATTCTCATCTGTTTGGACTGCCCACAACAGGCTTGCGTTTCTTTACGGTCTATGGTCCTTGGGGCAGGCCAGATATGGCTTTGTTTCTCTTTACCGAAGCAATCTTAAAAAGTACTCCTATCAAGGTTTTTAATCATGGAAAGATGATCAGGGACTTTACCTATGTGGATGATATTGTAGAATCTGTAAAACGAATAACAGTTAAACCCGCACAGCCTGATGAAGCTTGGAATTCAAAGAATCCTGCTGCAGATTCATCTTCTGCACCATATAAGATTTTTAATATCGGGAATTCCGCTCCTGTGCAACTGGATGTGTATATCTCAGCCGTAGAAACCGCCTTAGACAAGCCTGCCATCCGTCAACTTTTGGACATGCAGCCTGGAGATGTACCTGCTACTCATGCAGATACGCAATCCCTGGAATCTTGGATCAGCTTCAAGCCCCAAACCTCCGTGGAGGATGGGGTGAGGAGGTTCGTGGATTGGTATAGGGAGTTTTATGAGAAAGCGAGACTTAATGGTTAATGGTTAATTGTTAACTTTTAATGGACGAGCCATAGAATTTAGAATTGGTCCCTCCTTACTGTTCCTTGTTTAACCCCCAACTATACACCACTCCTTACCACACTGTGGATTTATCCGAATACTCCTTCTTGGAGACAGGAGGTGCGCGATTTATCGGTTCCAATTTGGTAGAATACCTAATTCGTTTTGGGACTAAGAAGGTTTGGATTTTAGACAATTTATCCAATGGATACCTGGAGGATATACAGGATTTTTTAACCCTGCCTCAAGTTGAATTTATCCAAGGAAATATCCAGGATTTGGAGACTTGTCAGCTAGCGGTAGAAGGGATGGATTTTATTTCCCATCAAGCTGCTTTGGGCTCTGTGCCACCAAGCATCAGTGATCCGATTAACTCCAATGAGGTAAAAATATAAAGGTTTTTGAATATGTTGGTAGCGGCTAAAGATTGTCTAAACTCGAAGCAGTTAGTCTATGCGGCAAGTATTTCTACTTATGGGAATAGCGCAACCTCACCCAAGGTAGGAGGTAAGGAAGTTAACCCTTGATCGCTTTATGCGGTAATCAATTTGGTCAAGGAATTGCATACCGAGGTATCTAGTCGTTTATATGGATTCCATCCCATAGGCTTACACTACTTCAATTTTTTCGGGCCCAAGCAAAATCCTAACATCTCTTGTGCCGCAGTTATCCCCATTTTCTGCAAGTATTTTATAGAGGGCACTAGTGCTACGATTATTGGGGATCGAATTACCAGCAGAGATTTCACCTTTGTAGAGAATGCCGTGCAGGCATTTGTCCGAGACAAGCTCGCTAGCCTGTCAACTAAAAATTCTTCCCATAATCCATTGCTTAACAAACACGAGGTGTTTAATGTGCTTGTGGGGATCAGATTTCTTTGAATGTAATTGTAGGAATGTTGCGTGAGATTAGTGGAAAGTACATAGAAGCGAACTATGGCCCGGAAAGTGCAGGTGATTTGCACCATTCCAAAGCAAGTATAGAAAAATTAAAACAATTTTTTGTGAATCAACCTAAGGTTAGGTTTAGAGAGGGGTTTGAGATTGTTTATTGTTGGGATAAAGAAGACTTATTTAACAAAAAATTAAAATTGAATATGAAAAAAATCCCCTACGGAAGGCAAAATATCACGCAAGAGGATATAGAAACAGTAGTTGAGGTCTTGAAGTCTGATTTTTTGACCCAAGGACCCAATATTAAGATGTTTGAAGATGCATTTGCTGGTTATGTAGGTGCTAAGTATGCCATAGCGGTATCTAATGGTACGGCTGCTTTGCATCTCAATGCCATGGCATTAGATGTAAAGCCAGGGGATAAGGTGATTACGACGCCTATTACTTTTGTGGCTTCCGCCAATTGTGTCCGTTATTGTGGAGGTGAAGTGGTTTTTGCAGATATCGACCCTGAAACTTATTTATTGGATATAAATAAAGTAAGGGAGTTATTAGTAGCAGATACTAATAAAGAAATAAAAGGTATAATACCTGTAAACTTTGCAGGTAGGGTAGTAGATATGGAAGCTTTCCGCAAACTAGCAGATGAATATGGGTGTTGGATTATTGAAGATGCTTGTCATTCTCCTGGAGGTTATTTTATCAATAGCACAGGAGAAAAAGTGATGTCGGGTTCTGGACGATACGCTGATTTGTCTATTTTTTCATTTCACCCTGTAAAACATATAGCTGCCGGTGAAGGTGGTATGATTACTACCAATGACGAGGTACTTTATAAGAAGTTACTCAATTTAAGAACACACGGTGTTCAACAAGACCCAGCCAAGAAAATAGAAAATCATGGGGTGTGGTATTATGAAATGCAAGAGTTAGGGTATAATTATCGCTTGACTGATTTTCAAGCTGCTTTGGGCTTAAGCCAATTAAAAAGAGCCGATGAAGGCTTACAAAGACGCATCGAAATTGCTAATACCTACGATCAAGCCTTCAAAGGCTTGGATTTTATTAAACATCAATCGGGAGTAGTTGAAGGACATGCCTATCACCTATACGTGCTACAAGTGGATGAAAGAGAAAAACTAGTAAATTATTTAAGAGAACAAAACATCTTTGCCCAGATACATTATATTCCAGCGCATTTGATGCCTTATTACAGGCAATTTGGTTGGAAAAATGGTGATTTGCCTGTAGCAGAAGCTTATTACAGGGCATGTTTAAGTATTCCTATGTATCCTACATTAAGTATAGAGGAGCAGGATTTTGTAATTAGAAAAATTAAAAACTTCTATGAGTAAAATTAATTTTATTATCGAAGTTGCCAATACTCATAGCGGAAGTAAAGACTATGTTTTAAGTCTTTTAGATGAATTTGCTCATTTTAAAGGTCATGGTATAAAGTTTCAACCACTTCATCCAGATCGTATAGCCACTCCAGACTTCACATGGTATCCCGTTTACCAAGAATTATTTTTTTCACCCGAAGAATGGGCTGAGATTATAGAAAGAGCGGGGTTGACAAAAAATGTTTGGCTTGATTTGTTTGATACCTATGGTGTAGAAATTTTAAAAGAAAATTTAAGTAAAATTTTTGGTATTAAACTGCAAGCTTCCATTCTCTACAATGAACATGTTATTGATGCATTAAGCCATGCAGATTGCTCAAAATTGAAGTTAATTGTAAACATCAGTGCTCTGAGCCTTTCTGAGATAAAAGAGCGCTTAAACTACTTGCAAAATAGAATAAAGCCTCAAGAAATATTTTTAGAAGTAGGTTTTCAATCTTATCCAACAGAGCTTGAGGATAGTGGCTTAGTCAAAATTCAACATTTAAAAGACCATTTCAGTAATCCAATAGTTTTTGCAGATCATATAGATGGAAAACTAGACGATGCGGTCATCTTGCCTCTTATTGCAACATTGTATGGTGCAAGTTATATTGAAAAACACGTAATGCATAGTAAGCTGGAAACCAAGTACGATTATTTTTCATCAGTAAATATTGATATTTATACAGCATTAGTTTCTAAAGTTGAGGCGTATTCAACATTACAAGGTAAATCATTTATCAATAGCAAAGAAGTAACTTATTTAGCCAATAGCATTCAAAAACCTATTGCCTTAAAAGATATTCCTAAAGGAAAAGGACTGCATTTAATAAATGATTTAGAGTTTAAGCGCAGTAATCAAGATGGATTGAGCGTTCTTGAAATAAAAAATTTGATTAATCAAGGTTATATTTTAGCAAGAGAGATAAAAAAGGGTGCTACATTTAAGAGAGAAGATTTTAAAAAAGCTGTGATTGGTGTAATCATAGCAGGAAGGCTAAAATCCTCTCGATTAAAAAAGAAAGCTTTATTAAAGATTGGAGAAGTTACCTCTGTAGAAAAATGCATTCAGTCGTGTTTAGAATTGCCTCAAGTTAGTTATACTGTTTTAGCAACAAGTACTACAGATGAGGATGCAGAATTAAAAGATTATACCTACGCTCCACAAGTTATTTTTCATACAGGTCACCCTGACGATGTAATACAACGTTATTTGGATATCATAAATCGTTTGGATATTGACATTATTTTTAGAGTAACAGCAGACATGCCCTTTGTATCCTCAGAAATTGCAGAAGTGCTTCTAAAAGAGCACTTAAAAAGTGGGGCTGACTATACGGCTGCTCGTGATTGTGCTGTGGGTACGGCACCCGAGGTAATCAATATACAGGCGTTGAGAGAGGTGAAAAAGCACTTTCCGAATGCAGATTATTCGGAATATATGACTTGGTATTTTCAAAACAATAGAGAGCATTTTAATGTTCAGATTGTTGATTTACCAAAACAGTTGATTAGAGATTATCGATTAACACTCGATTATCAAGAGGACTTAGATTTATTTCAATCCATTCAAGGGTATTTGGATGAAAATAAAATGAAACAAAATGTAGAGAATATATTTTCGTATTTGGATTCTAATCCTGAAGTGGCAAAGCTAAATGGTCATATAAAATTGAAATACAAAACGGATGTTTCCTTGATAGATACGTTAAATAGGGTTACTAAAATTCCAACTCAAAACTAATTGTAATGATAACTGGAAAGTGGGAAAGCCTTGTCCAATATAAAACTCTTTATCCCTCTATAGAGCATGTATTACAAGAGTTTACTTTTGAAAGCTTACAGGCTTTGAATGAAAAGGTTGAACGCAAAGAGTTTATACTCATACCTATAAATAGTCAACCAAAAGAGGTAGAAGCTCCAACAATACTTGAAGCTCATAGGAAGTATGTTGATGTTCACGTCACTTTTGAGGGAACAGATATGATGGGGTATGCTGATTTATTAACTGAAACTACTGAAAGTAAAGGATATGATGAGAGTAATGATTATTTGTTAGCTCACTCTTCAATTATTAAGTTTTTGAGCATACCTAAAGGTTATTTTTGCATTGTACCAAACGATTATGCGCACATGGCATTATATAACATTAAAAGTGAAGTAAAAAAAATAGTGATTAAGTTAGCAGTTTGAGCAAAATGAAAAGTTATACGTGTCTTACTCAACAAGTATTTATATCGGGTAAATACGCTTTAGTCCCTATCCGTTTCGAAGACCGCTACAACATCATGAAATGGCGTAACGAGCAGATTTACCATCTTAGACAGGTGAAGCCCTTGACCCAAGAAGACCAAGATGCCTATTTTGAAAATGTAGTGGCAAAACTATTTGACCAAGTAAAGCCTAGTCAAATTTTATTTTCATTTTTAGAGGACGGGGTTTGTATTGGTTATGGTGGCTTGGTGCATATCAATTGGATAGATAAAAATGCGGAGGTTTCGTTCATCATGGATACGCGACTTGAATCTGAGTATTTTACATTTCATTGGAATAACTACTTGCAATTATTAAAACAGGTTGCTTTTAATTCTTTGAGTTTACACAAAACATATGTTTATGCTTTTGATTTAAGACCTCATCTTTATGAAGCATTAGAAAAATCAGGATACTTTTTTGATTGCAGATTAAAAGAACATTGCTTTTACAATAAAGAATTTAAGGATGTAGTAATTTACTCGCAAATAATTAGATGAAAATTGCATTTTTGGTTTCTGGTGGTTTAGGTGAATTTGTACTTAAATACTTTATCAATACATATAATATAAGCTTTGTATTGACTGACAAAGGATCTGAGAATATTGTAAAAATTTGCAATGAACACAGTATCCCTGTTTATGCCGGTAATCCCAGAAAACCAGAAATCGATGGCTTTTTAAATGGATTAAGTTGTGATGTTATTGCTTCTGTAAATTATTTATTTATAATTGATCAAAAGATAATAAAACTAGCGAAGCAATTATGCTTTAATATACATGGTTCTTTACTACCAAAATATAGAGGAAGAACTCCGCACGTATGGGCAGTCATCAATAATGAGAAAGAAACTGGAATAACAGCTCACATTATAGATGAGGGATGCGATACTGGTGATATTATAAAACAAATTAAAGTACAGATTTTTGAGGAGGATACAGGAGCTTCTATTTTAGAGAAGTATAAAAAATTATATATACCATTAGTGGAAGAGGTTTTATCAAATTTTAAAAGTGGCACTCTATCTTCATATAAGCAAGATGAAAATAAAGCAACATATTTTGGTAAAAGGACGCCTGATGATGGTAGAATAGATTGGAATTGGAGTGCTGAAAGAATTGTCAATTGGGTTAGAGCCCAAGCAAATCCTTATCCAGGAGCATTTACTTTTTATAATAATAAAAAAATAATTATTGACAAAGTTTCTAAATCGGATTATGGGTTTCATTATGAAACTTCTAATGGCACCATATTATTAGAGAATCCCTTGTTAGTAAAATGCTGTAATTCTGTTCTTGAGATAGAAAAATTACGTATGGAAGAGTTTGATTTTAAAGTTAATGAAAAGTTTATTTAGATGAAAATAGGAGATTTTGAATTTGATAGTAATGGTGTATTTATTATAGCAGAATTATCAGCTAATCATAATGGTAGTTTAGATACAGCTATTGAAACTATCAAAGCTGCAAAGAGAACGGGAGCGAATGCCATAAAATTACAAACGTATACGGCAGATACACTTACTATAGACTGCAATAAAGAAGATTTTTTAATTAAGTCAGGCTCCATTTGGGATGGACAAACCTATTATAAATTGTATCAAGAGGCATACACCCCATGGGAGTGGCATCAGGCTTTATTTGATGAGGCTGAAAAACAAGGATTAATTTGTTTTTCATCACCTTTTGATAAAACCGCTGTTGATTTTCTTGAAAAACTAAATGTACCGGCATATAAAATTGCTTCCTTTGAAATAACGGATATTCCGTTTATTGAATTTGTTGCCTCTAAAGGAAAGCCTATTATACTCTCAACAGGTATTGCCACTATGGAAGATATTGAATTGGCTCTAGATGCTTGCAGAAGAATGGGGAATAACGATATTGCTTTATTAAAGTGTACTTCTAGTTATCCTGCTCCAATTGAAGAGGCCAATATGGTGATGGTGAAAGATTTTGCGGAACGTTTTGGAGTTATTGCAGGGCTTTCAGATCATACGATGGGAGCTACTGTGCCTGTCGTAGCCACTTGCTTTGGAGCAAAAATCATTGAGAAACATTTTATTTTGGACCGTGCTGTAGGTGGTCCCGATGCTTCATTCTCCATGAATGAACAAGAGTTTACTGAAATGGTGAAAGCAGTTCGTGAGGCAGAAAAGGCTATTGGAGTTGTTGATTATAATTTGACAGAAAAACAAGCTAAAGGAAAAGAATTTTCTAGATCGCTGTATGTAGTTAAAGACATTAAAGCGGGTGAAGTTATTACCGAGGAGCATGTAAGAAGTATTAGGCCAGGATTTGGTTTGCATCCTAGATATCTTAGGGAGGTAATAGGGAAGGTTGCTCAAAAAAACTCTGAAAAGGGAGACAGATTTGAACTTTCAATATTTAATGAAAGATAAAATCATTATTTTAACAGATTCTGTTGCTCTTCCTCGTAAACACAATAAGGGTTTGGTTTTTTGGGAGCAAACGTATATTTGTAGACTGAAACATCTTTTTCAAAATTATGAAGTAATTAATCTTTCCATCGGTGGAGGTTCGATTAAAGATATCAGAAATCAAATTAATTATTACAAAGTATTAAACCCGAAATGTGTGATTATGCATTGTGGGATTGTTGATGCAGCACCAAGGGCATTTGGGAGAATTGAAATGGATGTTATTAAGAAAATGAAGATTTTCAGATTTACCAAACCATTTGTTTCTTTCTTGCGAAAATATAGGTCTCATCATTACGCCAATCCTACCGAATTCAAAAAGCTTTTTTTGGAAATAAAAAAAGAGTTCGACGCACCAAATTTTCTAGCCATTGGTATCGTTCCTTCATGCGAAGCTTATGAAAAACAATTACCTAATGTGACCAATTCAATAGATACCTATAATCTTATTTTATCGGAAAATTCATTTTTTATTTCTTTAGAAGATATGCCTCGAGAAGGAATTCTTGAGGATCACCATCATATTAATGAATTAGGACAAGATTTTATTTTTCAAAAATTGGTTGAATGCCTTTCCAAATGTGGAATAAAATAAAATCGTTGGCTTCAGGAAATAAAACTTTGGCATTTGTCTCCTTTGCCAACTTAACTAATAGCATTATTGCTATTGTGTCGGGTCTGATTGTAGCCCGATGGTTGTTGCCTGAAGAATTGGGGGTATTCAACGCGTTTTCTATTTTTACCTCTTACATAATTTTGGCACAAATAGGTATACCGAGTGGATTAAGCAGAGAATTGCCTTTTTTCTTTGGAAAAAATGAAACAGAAAAAGCTCTTGAGTTTGCCTCTACTTCAAAATATTTTTTACTCTTGATTTCAGTAATCGTGTTCTGTTGTTGCATATTTGTTTCGGTTTATTTTCTTGTAAGTCAAAATTACCCCTACGCTATAGGAGCTGTAGTGATTGGAGTCACAAGCTTTCAAGGGATTTATGTTGCCAAATATCTTAAAGTCTTATATCGTTCTGAAAATCATTTTTTTAATTTAGCAAGAATTGATTTAATCAATAGTGTTGTCAATTTGATTTCTTTGTTTTTGGTATATAAGTATTTGTTCTATGGTTTGTGTTTACGAGCGATTTTAATTGTTTTGGTGGATTGGTATTTTACGGATAAGTGGAAACCTATTTCAGCAAAAGTTTCCTTTAACTGGGCTAATTTCAAAGCGTTATCAAGAGTGGGAATGCCAATTTACTTTGTAGCAAATATTTACGGCCTGTGGCCTACTTTTCAACGAACGTTTGTGCTTTCCGTTTTAGGCGCTAAAGGTCTAGGTCTGTATGCATTAGCAAATATAGTTCAAGGTATGCTTAGCACCTTTAACAATACAATTAGTAGCATGAGCTTTCCATTGATGAGCAAAGCTTATGGGGAAGGTAAAAAGCTTAAAGAGATTATGTTGATTCCTTTTAAGCCCTTTCTTATTTCCTTGGGAGTTTATACGATTCTTTTAATAATTGGATGGCCTTTACTTCCCTATGTTGTTGAATTTTTATTGCCCAATTATGTAGACGGGATCCCTGCTGCACAATGGATGTTTGTGGTAGCTTTGGTAAGTGCCTTTGGGGTATTTTCTAATATTTTTATGGTGGTTCAAAAAAATCATCATCGTTTAGTAGGTTTTATTTTAGGTATCTTGGCTTGGTTCGTTTACCTCCGTTTTCAGTCAATACAAGATGTTTCAAACTTAGTCGTATTTTCCCAAGCTGTATTGATAGGGTTAGTTTTTATTACGGTATCTGATTTTGTGTTTTATTTTTTATACCTCAAAAAAGAATCAAGTATTCCCTCATATGGAGCCTAAGATTATTCAATGATTCATATCTTTACCATTCACTCTCACATTACCTTCCTAGCCGCATTAGGAACAATAGTCCATGAAAAGTTAGATACTCGAGAGGTTGTTTTCATTTGCGGAAGCGGCTATACCCCTAAATTAACCGAGAAGTTTAGAGGTAAATTGGTTGAATCTATGGATGATTTATATTCTAAAAAAAACTTTTGGGATCAATTAAGACAGGTTAACTATACCCACTCTTCCAATGAATATATCATTAATATCACGAAGAATGAGAACTATATAGCCTATATCGATTTGATGTCGGTTTTCAATAGATACTTAGTGATGCATCCTAATTGCAAAGATTTTCATATCATCGAAGAAGGAATTGTAAACTATGCCGACTATGATGATTTTAATCTATGGACTGCTGATTTAAGGCAATTTGATTGGCAGTGGAATGGGTTTAAAAATTGGAGGCAAATGTTAAACGCAATATTACGATTGCTTAGAGGGAGAAGTCTCAGAATACTTGCCATACCTATTCACCCAAATTTATATACATTGCATAAAGGTGTAAATGCATACTGTTTTAGCGAACAAGCTTTTACCTACACTCGTCCGGAAAAGAAGCAAATCATTTCTTTTGAGCTTATATTGCCATATATCAAACATGAGAACTATCTAATTCCAGATCATAGTTGGGTTTGGATAGGAGATACCTTATCATCATCTTATAATGTTTCTATGGAGCATTTTGAGCAGGCTATCATGCAATTGATGGAGGAAGTAAATCCAAGTAAAGAAAAACATAAGATTTTCCTAAAGTTTAGAGGGCCAGAATCAAAAAAGGAAAAAGAGATTACACTAAATGCACTAAGAGCTTATAATTTTGAAATTGAGTTTATAGATGCTGATGTAATTATGGAATTGGAGTTTTTGAGGGCTAAAAATTTACATGTATTAGGTATTGCTTCATCATTATTAATTTATGCTCATTTGATGGGTCATAATACCCAATCAATGTTTAAATATATCCCAAATATTTACGGGGTTAGTTTAATGAATGGATACCAAACCATTTCAAAAAAAGTGGGATTTTTATCATGAATATATTGTTTGTATCCAGTTTTCCAATTGAGCCCATAACAGGAGGTGTTCAAAGAGTTACTTCCATATTGGCGGATGAGTTTCAACGATTAGGATTTTCAGTTCATTGTTTGGTGTTACAGAAAGCCGAACATGAAATAGATTATTCAATCAAACATCATTTTTTGCCTGAAAATGGATTGAATTCTATGATCAATAAAAAGTTTTATTGGAATCTTTTAAGACAACTTCGAATAGATGTAATTATAAACCAAGCGGGTATTTATAAAGAAGTTGTTGATTTTGTTTCAGATAAAAAAAGTAAAACTATTAAATTAATTACGGTTCATCATAATTGCATTCAATGTTTAAGAGAAAATTTAAAAAACATACTTCTGGGCGGTTCTTATGGAAAGTTATTAAGGGTCATTGGGAATAAGATTGTTTGGAGTATTTTGCTTTATAATAATAAACGCAAGTATGCTTTCAATTTCAAAAATGCTATCGACAAATCTGATAAGTTGGTCTTACTTTCCGAAAACTATAAAAATGAACTTAAAACTTATCTAACACATTTGCCTGCTGAAAAAGTAGTAGCCATTTCCAATCCTTTATCGTTTGATGTTCAAAACTTAGACTTATCCAAAAAAGAAAATCGGTTGGTATATGTAGGAAGAGTAGAATATTCCCAAAAACAAGCACACCTACTAATACCTATTTGGAAAGAAATTTCGAAAAAATTTCCTGATTGGCATGTAGATATTGTGGGTGACGGAATGTATTTGCCCCAATTAAAACAAGAGGCTCAGGATAATCAATTGTCAAATATTAATTTCCATGGTTATCAAGACCCAAAACCTTTCTTGGAGAAGGCGAAGATTTTTTTGATGACTTCTAGCTTTGAGGGATATGGAATGGTTTTGGTGGAAGCGCAAGCTTATGGTGTTATACCTATAGCCTTTAATTCTTTTCCAATATTGCAGACAATGCTATTGAATTTCGAGGCAGGCGTTGGGGTAACCCCTTTTGATGTTGGTGATTACGTAGAGAAATTATATACTTTGATGAAAGAAGATAATATAAGAGAGACCATGGTGTTTAAAGGATACGAGGCAGCTTTACGATTTATCCCTACAAAAATTGCTAAGGACTGGGTTGATTTAATGTAAGCTTAAGATGAATTTAATTTATTTCATTTTTCCATTTTTTGGCCTTATTCAGGGTATGAAGAGTTTTTTAAAATGGAATTCTGTTGTACCCATTGTCATTTTTGGGTTTTGGTTTGGGTATTCTGTTTTTTATTATTCTGGTGATGTATTGCATTATAGGGATAGTTTTAGTATATTAAAAAGGTATTCTTGGGATGATTTTTTTACAATCCTTCTAAATACATATTCCAGAAATGGCATAGCGATTTTCAACAATGATAATCTATATCATAGTAAGCCTGACATTTTTGCCATTACTTTAGGTTTTCTAGTGTCCCGTTTTACTGAGGAACCCCGGTGGTTTTTCGCTTTAGTAGGTGCAATTTATTTTTTCTTAATGTCAAGATTTTTAAAAGAGACAGTTATTTACGCGGGTAGAATTAATATAAATAAGAACTGGAAAGTATTCTTTCTTTTTTTAGTCCTTATAGTGCCTTTTTATGTGGGTGTTACTGGGGTTCGATTTTGGACTGCTTTATTTCTTTTTGGATGGATGGTTTTAAAATTTATAAATACTGGAAAGATAAGATTTGTTTTATATGCCGCAGCTTCATGCCTTATTCATTACACCTTTATTTTTCCCGTTGTTGTAATGGTATTAACCTTTTTTTTAAATATTAAAACAATTGCTAAACCATTAATTATCCTAGGAGTAGTTTATGCTTTGCTTTCCAGTACCACGAGCTCTTTGGATTTTATTTCAGATTTTGTAAAATTATTTGATAATGAAGTTATCGGAGAATCGGCTTCTGGATATTTAAATGAAGACAAACTTTCAGAAAGACAAGCTAGTATAGCTGCTACCAATTGGTATGTGCAATGGAGATTGCATTTGATTAATTTGTTTTTTCTACTATTTTACTTAATAGATTTCTTTTACCTGCGAATAAAGAGACCTGTGAAGTCATTATTTTTTGAACGCTTCTATGATATTTTTTTTCTTGTAAGTGTTTTCACTTTAAATTTAGGTTCTATATCACGTTTTGTTTATATGTTTTATTTTTTAGTCTTGATAAGACTCATCGAAATCCACAAATTTGATGCAGCAAAAAAATATTCAATTTGGTCAAAATTGGCTTTACCTATTCTTGTTTTGAATACATTCGTGACTTTTAGGGCAGGATTTTATTTTGTAGATCCGTATCTACTTTTCATGCCTTCTTTCTTTTTGGTTTTTATTGAATCAGATATAAGTTTATCACAACTACTAATTGGTCATTAACTATGATAAAAAATAAAATCTTACTAATCACCGGTGGTACCGGTTCTTTCGGAAACGCAGTATTACAACGATTTTTGCATACAGATCATTTTTCAGAGATACGGATATTTTCCCGAGATGAAAAGAAGCAGGACGATATGAGAAATACGCTTAAAAGTTCGAAGCTAAAATTTTATATTGGGGATGTACGGGATTTCAATTCGGTAGAACCGGCAACTCGTGGTGTAGATTATATCTTTCATGCCGCTGCTTTAAAACAAGTGCCCTCTTGTGAGTTTTTCCCCATGCAGGCGGTAAAGACGAATGTGGAAGGAACGCAAAACGTCATTCGTGCGGCAGGGCAAAATGGGGTAAAAAAAGTAATTTGCTTAAGCACAGACAAAGCGGCTTATCCTATTAACGCCATGGGAATATCTAAAGCCATGATGGAGAAAGTAGCGATTGCAGAGGCTCGAAACTTAACCAAAACAACAGTTTGCCTTACCCGTTATGGCAATGTTATGGCTTCACGGGGTTCGGTGATTCCTTTATTTATCAATCAAATCAAAAGTGATTTACCATTAACCATCACCGATCCCAACATGACCCGTTTTTTGATGAGTTTACATGATGCCGTGGATTTGGTATTATTTGCCTTTGAACATGGAAATTCAGGTGACTTATTTGTAAACAAAGCGCCTGCTGCTACCATAGGTGATTTATCTCAAGCCGTCAAAGAATTGGCAAAAGCAGATAATGAAATTAAAATCATAGGTACGCGTCACGGTGAAAAACTCTATGAAACGCTCTGTACCCGTGAGGAAATGGTCAAAGCAGAGGATATGGGTGATTTTTATCGCATCCCTGCTGATAACCGTGATTTGAATTATGCGATGTATTTCTCCGAAGGGGAACAAGATATTGCAAAAGTGGAAGATTATCATTCTCATAATACCGAACGTTTGGATGTAGAAGGCGTGAAGAAATTGATTAGTGGATTGGGTTTGGTGAGGAGAGAGATTTTTGGGGAGAATGTGGATGAATTTTTAGTATAGAACGCGGATACTTCGGCTTCGCTCAGTACAAGTGACACTGGTTAGGCGGATAATCGCCGATATTTATCTGTGAAAATCTGCTAAATCAGCGTTTTACGTGTTCCATTTTTAAAGAGCCAAGGCAAAAGTAAAAAGTAGGATGAACGTACTAGAAGGAAATTTGCATAGGGATGAGAGGGGGGGAGTGAGGTTTGTGAATGACTTCGATATGTCTCAGGTGGTGAGGATGTATTGTATTGAACCGGAGTTGGGTGTTATAAGAGCCTGGCAGGGACATAAGAAAGAAACCAAATGGTTTTATGCAGCGAAGGGTAGTTTTTTGGTGAAGACCATAAATATGGATACTCTTGAAAAAAAGGAATATCATTTGAACGATATCGAAAGTACAGTTTTAGAAATTTCTGGAGGACACTATAATGGATTTGAAGCTTTGGAAGAGGGGAGTGTGTTGATGGTATTTTCGGATTTTGGATTGGAATAGTCGAAGGGGGATGATTTTAGGAAGAGTTTAGAATGGTAACTAGTAACTTGTGATTAGTGATTAGTGATTAGTAATTAGGAACTAGTGACTAGTGATTAGGGACAAAGAGTCTGTAGCTGGGAATATCTATAATCTTTAGCCAGTGAGTAACCATTAACCAGTCACCAATTACCAGTCACCAGTCACAAATAACAAAAAAAATGAAAAAAATAGGCATCACTGGACAAAACGGCTTTGTTGGGTGTCATTTATACCAAACACTTAATTTATTCAAAGATGAGTTTACGCTCATCAACTTCGATCGTTCTTTTTTTGAGGATGATGCAAGCTTAGAGGAATTCGTTTCACAATGCGATGTGATTGTTCATTTAGCTGCTTTGAATCGCCACAATGATCCAGAGGTCATTTATGAAATGAATACGAGTTTGGTAAAGAAATTGGTGGCATCACTGGAAAGAACCGAAAGCCAAGCTCATATTATTATTTCTTCTTCTACACAGGAGGAGCGAGATAATCTTTATGGTAAATCCAAGAAGGAAGGCCGATTGATACTTTCCGATTGGGCGAATAGAGCAGGTGGCAGGTTTACCGGTATGGTGATTCCGAATGTGTACGGCCCCTTTGGACATCCTTACTATAATTCTGTAGTCGCCACGTTCTGCCATCAAGTTTCACACAATGAAACACCCAAGATTGAAGTGGACGGACAATTGAAGTTAATATATGTGGGTGAGTTGGTGGAAGAAATCATCAAAGCCATACGTAATGATGATAACACCCACGAACTTCAATTACCACATACTGCCGAAGCTAAGGTATCTGAGATTTTGGCTTTGTTGCAGCAATACAAAGAAGTTTATCAAGAAAAAGGCGAGTTTCCAGCCATCAACAGCTCATTTGAGCACAAGTTGTTCAATACCTACAGATGCTACATGGATATTGCAAACTATTTCCCCCGAAAACTTACACAGCACACGGACAATCGCGGAGCCTTCGTAGAAATTGGCCGTCATGGGATTGCCGGACAAACCTCTTTTTCAACGACAGTTCCAGGTATCACTAGGGGGAATCACTTCCACACTCGCAAGATTGAGCGTTTTGCAGTAATCAAGGGAAAGGCTTTGATTCAATTGCGTAGAATTGGTACTGATGAAGTACATGATTTCTATTTAGATGGTGAAGAACCAGCCTACGTAGATATGCCCATCTGGTACACGCATAATATTAAGAATGTGGGGGAAGATGTGCTTTATACGATATTTTGGATCAATGAGCCGTATGATGCAGGGGATCCGGATACTTGGTTTGAAATTGTGTAAGAGCCAAGCTAAAAGTAAAAAGAGCCAAGTGAAAAGGTTGATGTGATATGAGAGAAAATGATTTGTTGGAGAGGACTTTTAACTTTGGAGTTAGGTGTTTGAAGTTGCTTAGGACCTTACCGAATACTTCCGAATATCAGATCATTAAGTTTCAATTGGGTAAATCTTCAACTTCTGTCGGAGCTAATTATGAGGAAGCCCAAGCAGGTTCTTCTAAAGCTGATTTTAAGAATAAAGTTAGGATATCCCTAAAAGAAGCAAGAGAATCCAATTATTGGTTAAGGATCCTAAAAGCCCTTGATGAAAACCAAAATGCAGAACTAGACTTTCTAGTAAACGAAAGCAAAGAAATAAAAAACATCCTAGCAAGTATTCTCAAAAAACTAAACGAATCCAAGTAGAAAGTAAAAAAAGCCAAGTAAAAATTGGCAAGATAATAATGCAATTCCCTACCTTTTAACTTTTGCCTTTTCCCTTGGCTCTTTAAAAATCTAAAACTCAATCCAAGTCATAAGTCTAAGTCAACCTTTTTACTTTTGCCTTGGCTCTTTCAAATATGAAAAAACTCAAAGTAATGACCGTGGTCGGTACAAGACCCGAAATCATCCGCCTCTCCCGAGTAATTGCCGCTCTCGATGCAAGTCCCGCCATAGAACACATAACAGTTCACACAGGACAGAATTACGACTACGAACTCAACGAGGTGTTCTATGAAGACATGGGCGTACGCAAACCCGATTATTTCCTTAATGCAGCAGGCGCAACGGCTACTGCTACCGTAGGTCAAATATTAATCAATATCGATCCTATTTTAGAAGAGGTGAAGCCTGATGCCTTTTTAGTATTAGGAGATACCAACTCGTGCCTGTGTGCTATTCCCGCGAAGAAACGCCACATCCCCATCTTCCATATGGAGGCTGGTAACAGATGTTTTGACCAGCGTGTGCCTGAGGAAACCAATAGAAAGATTGTGGATCATATTGCGGACATCAACTTGACCTATTCCGATATCGCCAGAGAATACCTACTCCGCGAAGGCTTACCCGCAGATCGTATCATCAAAACCGGTTCACCCATGTTTGAGGTATTGAATCACTACATGCCAAAGATTCAAGCCAGTGATGTGCTAGAACGCATGGGATTAGAAAAGGGCAAATACTTTGTTGTCTCCGCCCACCGCGAAGAAAACATTAGCAATGATAAAAATTTCTTTGGCTTATTAGAATCCTTGAATCAAATTGCAGAACGCTATGGCTATCCCATCATCGTTTCAACCCATCCAAGGACTCGTAAACGCTTAGAACAATTAAATCCGCGAGAATCCGCCCAATCCGCGTCACTTGTACTGAGCGAAGCCGAAGTATCCGCGTTACATCTCCACCCACTAATCCAATGGCAAAAACCCCTCGGTTTCTCCGACTATAACGCCCTGCAAATAAACGCCTTTGCCGTATTATCCGATAGTGGCACCATCTCCGAAGAATCATCCATCATGAACTTTAGAGCCTTAAACATACGCGAAGCCCACGAACGCCCCGAAGCAATGGAAGAAGCCTCCGTGATGATGGTAGGTTTGAATCCCGAACGTATTCTCCAAGGCCTCGCCCAACTAGAACGTCAAGCAGTAGGTCAACGCAAACAACCAGTCACCAGTTACCAATCACCAGTCACTGAATTCCGTTCCGTCTCAGACTACTCCATGCCTAATGTCAGCGAGAAAATGGTGCGAATTATATTGAGTTATACGAGTTATATTAAAAGAGTTGTGTGGAGTGAGTAATTATATTTCAATATTAAAGGATCATTTATTTAATATTCCCGACTGGAGAACCAATAGGAAAATTGTTGTTTTTGAGAGTGATGACTGGGGTGCTCAAAGAATGCCCTCAAAAGAAGCTTACAATCGTTTATTGTCAAAAGGTTATCCTGTAGACAAATCCATTTACAATCGATTTGATTCATTGGAATCTAATGAAGATGTAGAGGCATTAATGGAGGTATTATCCTCTGTAAAAGATAAGAATAATAATCCTGCAATCTTTACATTAAATAATATACTTACCAATCCTGATTTTGGTAAAATAGCATTCTCTAACTTTAATGAGTATCATTTTGAATTATTTACTGATACATTGAAAAGGTTTAAACATTCTGACAATGTGCTTGAATTATATCATCAAGGAATTTCCAATAATTTATTTCAACCGCAGTTTCATGGCAGGGAACATGTTCACATAAATAATTGGATGTATAATCTACGAATGGGTCGTACTCAATTTCTAGATGCATTCAAAGAAGGTTCATTTACCATAAATGATAATAGAGGTTTCTCATGCCGATATGAGTGTTTGGATGCAATGGCTTCTTACTCTGAGGATGATTTTAATTCAATTAAAACTTCAATTGAACACGGATTACGTTTGTTTAAAGAAATATGGGGATTTCAGTCTCGTTCTATAATTGCGCCTTGTTATACCTGGTCTAAACGATTAGAAAAAGTGTTCAAAGAGAATGGCATAAGTTTTATTCAAGGTTCAAGGGCTCAAAGAGAACCTATTTCAATGGTTCAGCCATTAAAAATTTATCGAAATTATTGCGGTAAAAAGAGCCAAGATGGATTGACCTACTTAGTGAGAAATGTGGGTTTCGAACAAATTGAAAGTGGAGATGATAATCTTGTGAATACTGCTTTAAAACAAATTCAAACTTCTTTTTTTTGGGGTAAACCAGCAATCATTAGTTCACACAGAGTGAATTATATAGGTTCAATTGAGGAAAGTAATAGGACTAATAATTTAAAATTATTAAAAACGTTGTTAAAGGAAATTGTAAAACGATACCCAGAGGTAGAGTTTTTAAGTTCAGATAAAATAGGAGACATAATCACCTCCAAATAAAAGTAATGATATGTGCGGTATAGCAGGTTTTATAGATTTTAAATTAAATACTTCCAAAGAAACACTTCATCAAATGGTAAACTCTATGCAACATAGAGGTCCAGATGATTTTGGTGTGGAACTTTTTGAAGAAAAGAATGCTCTGATTGGCTTTGGTCAATCTCGTTTAAGTATTATTGATCTCAGTGCCGCAGGACATCAACCCATGCATTTTAAGCACTTAAGCATTGTTTTTAATGGAGAGATATATAATTACAAAGAAATTAAGGCTGATTTAATAGAAAAAGGAAGATTATTTACAACTCAAACTGACACAGAAGTCATTCTTCAGAGTTTTGATGAATGGGGTCTTAAATGTGTAGATCGATTTATTGGCATGTTTGCTTTTGTGATTTTTGATAGAAATACCAATAAGATATTTGCCATTAGAGATAGAGCTGGGGTAAAGCCTTTTTATTACTATCACAAAAACAATCTCTTTTTATTCGCTTCTGAATTGAAAGCTTTAATAGCACATTCAAAATTTGAGAAAGTAATCGATGAGGTAGTATTACCTAACTATTTTCACTATGGATATATCGCAGCTCCATATACCATTTTCAAGCATACACATAAGCTGATGCCTGGGTATTTCATGGAATTGGATTTAAATACACAAAGTTTAAGCATTAACAAATATTGGGATTTAAGGAGCTATTATTTAAAACCAAAATTAACGTTTGAATACCTAGAAATTAAAGAAGAGGTCAAGGCATTGATGCAGTCTTCGTTTGACTACAGAATGATTGCCGATGTACCGGTTGGCGTGTTTTTGAGTGGTGGTTATGACAGTACAGCAGTTACCGCATTGCTACAATCAAAAAGTAGTAGACCATTAAAAACGTTCACCATTGGTTTTGAAGAGGGAAATAACGAAGCTCCTTATGCCAAAGAAACCGCTAATTTTTTAGGAACAGATCACACAGAGCACCTATGTACCACAAAGGAAGCTCAAGAAATTATACCAAATCTTCCCTTTTACTTTGATGAGCCTTTTGGCGATAGTTCAGCAATACCTACCATCTTGGTAAGTAAACTGGCCAAGCAACAAGTTACGGTAGCTTTGTCAGCAGATGCAGGTGATGAGATTTTTGGCGGGTATCAATCCTATTTTAAGCTATATAGTTATTTAAAAAAACTAGAACAAACACCTAAACTATTAAAAAGTACTTGGACTAAAAAAGCAGCTTCAATTCTGTTGAACAATGACTTGATTAACTCTTCCAGATATTCCCATCAATTAGTGGGAGCTATAGATGTACTACGGCAAGAGAAATATTCTCAAGCGGCTGACTTATTCAGGTATATGGCAGAAAAACCTAAAGGCTATGTCAGTAAACTATTTAAAAATGATGTCAATAGTCATCCCTCAAGCTTTTTAATAGAAACCAATGGTTTTCAGCATCCTTTGGAGGTAGCTATGTGTATAGACTTTAATTCATACTTGCCGAACGATATTTTAACCAAAGTGGATAGGGCTACGATGTCGGTTTCTTTGGAGGGTAGAGAACCTCTATTGGATCATAGATTAGCTGCTTATTCAGCTCAAATTCCAGTAGAATACAAAACAGATGGTATGTCAGGAAAAAAAATACTGAAAGATATTGTTCATGATTATGTGCCCAAGGCCATGATGGACAGGCCTAAGGCGGGTTTTAGCTTACCTATTTATTCTTGGTTGCGTGGAGATTTATCTTATTTGGTAGAAGAGTATCTATCGGAAGAAGCTTTGAAATCATCAGGTTTATTCAATGTCAAATTTTTACTTAATGAAGTTGAAAAATTTAAGCAAAATAAGCTTTATTACAAACCCATTATTTGGTATTTGTTGATGTTTCAAATGTGGTATAAGAAATGGATTATTTAACCATAATACTTTTTTAAAATTAATTATTAAATGAAAATATTAGTTATCGGAGCAGCTGGTTTTATTGGATATCATTTGTGTACAAAGCTTGAAAGCGAGCAACATCAAGTGTATGGTATTGATAACCTTAATTCCTACTACGATGTTCGCTTAAAACTAGACCGATTAGTGCAGCTTGGCATCGATACTAACTCTGAAGATTTTTTACGCCAAAGAGAATTAACCAGCAAAGATTCTACTTTACGATTTTGGCAATTGGATTTGGTAGATGCTCAAGGAATAGACGGCCTCTTTCAAAGAGAACAATTTGATGTAGTAATTAATCTTGCGGCACAGGCTGGAGTAAGATACTCTATTGATAATCCTAAAGTATATGTGCGATCTAATGTAGTGGGTTTTATCAATATTTTAGAGGCATGTCGACACAATGCCATCAAGCATTTAATTTATGCTTTTAGTTCTTCGGTTTATGGTAATCAAGAAAAAGTGCCATTTTCTGAAGAAGATCGTGTAGATCATCCTATAAGTTTATATGCTGCAACTAAAAAAAGCAATGAACTTATGGCACATGTTTAAAGCCACTTATATGGATTGAAAACAACAGGACTTCGTTTTTTTACGGTCTATGGACCTTGGGGCAGGCCAGATATGGCTCCATTTTTATTCACGAAAGCAATTTTAAGCGGTGAACCAATTAAAGTTTTCAATAATGGAGACTTGATGAGGGATTTCACCTATATTGATGATATTATTCAAGGAATTAGTTCTGTTGTAAATAAAACGGCCAATACAGATAACAAATATAATTTATATAATATAGGTAATAATTCACCTGAGAGGTTAATGGATTTTATCAATGCCATAGAAAATGCTTGCAATAAAAAAGCAATTTTAGACATGTATCCTATGCAAGCTGGAGATGTTTACCAAACATATGCAAATACAAAATCCCTAAATGATTATTGTGGGTATGAATCAAATACATCTATAAACAAAGGTATATCAATATTAATTGATTGGTATAAGTCTTATTATAAAATTTAAAATTATAAATATGTGTGGCATTGCTGGTCTCGTTGGTAAAAAAGGTCTAAGTCAAGAAATAAAATCAAGGTTTATTAAATCTTCCAGGTTAATGGATCATAGAGGGCCAGATGCATTTGGTACTTTCGATGATGAAAAGGTATTATTAATTCATCTTAGGTTAAGTATAATAGATTTGGACGCTAGGTCAAATCAGCCATTTAAGGTGGATAATCCTACTGCAGTCGGAATTTTCAATGGTGAACTATATAATTTTAAAGATTTAAAGAAAAAATATTCAATTGAAACAACTACTCACTCTGATACAGAGGTCTTAATTAAAAGTTTTTTACAATATGGTGTGGCAGCTGTTGAAGAATGGAATGGAATAGTTGCAACTGCGATTTATGATATTAGATCAGGAAAATTGTCATTAATACGCGATAGGTATGGAGTAAAGCCAATGTATATATATGAAGATGATGAGTACATTGCATTTTCATCTGAAGCAAAAGTAATACTTGATTGGCTCAAAGAATTTTCATTATGTGAGAAAGGTATTAGCCAATATTTGTGGTATGGAAATACTATTGATGGAGAAACTATGATTAAAGGTCTCAGGAAGCAAACACCTGCAACGATAATTACAATAACAACTCAAGAATTTATAGGGTTAAAAGAAGCAGTTTATTGGAAAAATCCAGGAACTAATCATTCTTTAAGAAATGAACAAGAAATAGTAAATGAACTAAAAAAAAAGGTGGAAAGTGCAGTTGAACGACAACTCGTAGCAGATGTTCCAATAGGGGTTTTACTCAGTGGAGGAATTGATTCAAGTGCATTAGTAGCTTATGCATCGCGATCTATTAGTAATTTAGATACATATTCAGTTTTTTATGATTATAATTTAGGTGGAAAAAGTGAAATTGAAAAGGCCAGGCTAATTTCTAGAAAATTCGGAACTAATTTCAACGAATTAAAAATATCAGCGAAAAATATCATTGATGATTTTGATACACTTATTTTTCAATTTGATGAGCCTTTTGCTGATCCTGCATCAATTCCTCTTTATCAATTAGCAAAAGAATGTAGCCATGACAAAAAGGTTATTTTACAAGGAGATGGTGGAGATGAATTTTTTGCAGGTTATCGACGATATAATATTTTAAGTAACATTCACTTTTGGAAAACTGCTTCTAATATTTCAAGTTTGTTTATTCAAGGTCAATACAAAGAAAGAATGAAACGGTTGGCATATGTCTTGAATCAAAAAAGTGACGCCCAGATAATGGCACAATTTCTCACTCAGGAAGTGCCATTTAAGTCTCCTTATTCAATTCTAAATAAGAATTTTCGTTTTAAAATTGAATCAAAAAATCCGTTTGAGCCATACGACAAAATGAATAATTTATTTAAGGATGAGAATATAGTTCAAAAGATGCTGTATACAGATGTGCAAATACTTCTACCAAACACTTTCTTGGAAAAGGTTGACAAAGCTACCATGAAATGCAGCATAGAGGCAAGGGTTCCTTTTCTTGACCATGAACTAACTTCATTTGCTCTTTCTCTTCCTTCTAAATATAAAGTGAGATCGGGTGAGAAAAAGTATCTGCTTAAAAAAGCTTTGAGAGGAATTGTTCCAGATAGTATACTTGATGCACCAAAACGAGGTTTTGATGTCCCATATAATCATTGGCTAAAATCAGATCTTTTTGACTATGCAATGAATAGTTTTGATTCCAAAAATATAGATACTTGGCTGGATACAGATTATCTTAAAAATTTACTTTTATTTCACAAGTCTGGTGAGAAAAATTACGCGCCACAATTATGGAAAAGTATAATTTTAGCTAAATGGCTTAATAGATACTCGCATAAAATAAAATTAGAATGAGAAGAAAAAAAATTGCATTAGTTATTCCAACTCAAGAAATTGGAGGTATGGAAAGTGCAATGGCAAAATTAGCTAATGAATTTGCTTTATTAGATTTAATCGAGGTTTATCTCATTAAACTGACTAAAGGGTTTAATAATTTTGCTCTGGATCCAAAAATAATAATAATAGAGCCAATTTTTGATTATAAAAAAAACAATTCCACATGGGGCCGTTTAAAAACTTTGCAATATTTACATGATAAGTTATTGCGTCTAAAGCCTGATGGTATTTTAAGTTTTGGTGATAGGTATAATTCTATAGCCATAATTGCGGCTTTAGGAACAAAAGTTCCAGTTTATGTTTCTAATAGAATGAATCCGAATCTTTCAAACGGATTTTTTATTGATGCATTAAATAAAATTTCATATAAATTTGCAGACGGAATAATTGCACAAACAAAATTAGCAGCATTGATTTTTAAATTGCGTTATGCAAATAATAACATAAAGGTAATTCCAAATCCGATTATTGAGCAACCATTATATGACTTTAAAAAAAGAGAAAATATAATCTTAAATGTTGGGCGGTTCGGAGATCAAAAAAACCAACATTTATTAATTGATTATTTTCTTGAGCTTGACGCACCAAATTGGAAATTAGTTTTTGTTGGAGATGGTCCAAAATTAAAAGAAGTGAAAAAGATAGCCGAAAATTCTAGCCGTAAAAATCAAATTTTATTTGAAGGTTCAATTGTTGAAGTAAAAAAGTATTATGAAAAATCCAAAATCTTTGCATTTACTTCTACATCAGAAGGCTTTCCAAATGCACTCGGAGAAGCTATGGCTAGTGGATTAGCATGTGTGAGTTTTGATTGTGTTTCGGGTCCTTCAGATTTAATAGATAGTAATATAAATGGATATTTAATCGAGACTTTAAACAAGAAAGACTACGTTAATACTCTACAACAACTTATTAATTCTGATTATTTGGTTGAAAATGTTGGTTTAAAAGCAAGGGAAAAAGTAAAAGAATTTGATAGTAAGATAATTGCACTCGAATATCTAAATTTTATTTTTAGATGAAAAAAATATTATTTAATTCCTCAACAAATGTGGTAGGAGGTGGTGTGAAAAACTCTGCTATTTTTATCAAATATGCTATTGAAGATTCAAATATTGATTGGTATTTCGCTTTATCTCCTCAAGTATATGACCTAATAAAAAAGTGGGATTTAGTATTAAAAAATAATACTTATATTGTTTTTGAAGATTCTCCAGCAAGAAATAAACAAGCTAAGCGTAGGCTAGAAAATCTAGCGAAAAAGGGGGACTTTAGGCTAGTGTATACAATGGCAGGACCTGCCTATGTGCGGTTTTCTTGTATTCACTTGCAAGGAATAAGTAATCCATTTATCACACATGCAGATTGGGATGCTTTTTCTTTGATGGGTAATTGGTTTCAAATTTCTCGCTACATGCTAAAGTCTGCTATTCAGCTCTTTTTTAGTCGAAGAGCAGATTACTTTGTCTTTCAAACCGAACAAGCTAGACTGAATTATTGTAAAAGAGCATTTATTTCGAATAGAAAAACTTTTGTTGTTTCAAATGCCTTTGATGATTCTTTGACCAATGATGGTCAGTTTAGTAGAGAGCAAAAAGATATTGTAAGCATTTTCTGTCCAGGAGCTGATTACACCCATAAGGCTTTTCAATTCATCCCGGAAATAGCTAGGTCATTGAAAGAAATAATAGATAAAGATTTTATGTTTATTCTTACCCTTCCAGATTCAAAATTGTGGTTTGGAATTGAGAATAGAGCTATTGAACTGGGAGTTAGAGAACAGATAATCAATAGGGGGCCTTTCAGTTACGCAGAGATTAGTCAGGTATATTCGGAAGCCGATTTAGTTTTTGTTCCAAGTCTGTTGGAAACATTTTCAGCTTCTTATTTAGAAGCGATTTCATTTAAGAAAAAGTTAGTTGTTGCTGACAAAGGGTTTGCTAGAGAGATTTGTGGGGATTATGCCCAGTATATTAATCCTAAAAATAGTAATGAGACAGCCAAAGTTTTGAAGGCCATTATAGAAAACAAAAATTATAATACAGATGAATCTATTTTAGGAAACCAAATACTGAAGCGTTTTGGCTCTCAAAAGCAGAGATATGAAAATTTGAGAGGGATAGTTATGGAGCTAGTTGAAAAAAATCAAATAAAGTGATTTTCGAAAAAAAAAAGAAAGTACTTTTTCTCATGTTCGCTTTTCCAGACATGAACAAATCGTTCAATATGTATACGACTTTAGTGGAGGAATTTGTCAGCCATGGACATGAAGTGACGGTAGTGGCTCCCGGAAATGGCAAGACAGGGATTTATGTAGAATGTGGAATTCCATTACTTCGAGTGCAGACACTTCCCATCAAGAATGTTCCTAATTATTTGAAAGGAATCTCCAATGTCTTACTTCCCTACCAATTTGAGCGAGCCTTAAATCAATTCTATAAAGGAAGATTATTTGATGTAATTATTTCGCCAACCCCTCCGATTACCTTGGTAGATTTGGTAGCTAAATTGAAAAGAAAATTTGGGGCTAAATTTTACCTGATTTTACGTGATATTTTTCCTCAAAATGCGGTGGATTTGGGTTTTATGAAAAAAGATGGACTGTTACACCGTTACTTTAGGAGAAAAGAACGAAAACTCTATATGGAGGCAGACTACATAGGTTGTATGTCTCAAGGAAATATTGATTATGTAAAAGTGCATAATCCTGAAGTATCCGCAGAAAAACTTCATGAATTAAAGAATTACCAGAAACCCTACAAAGGATTTGGTTCAGATCCAGACCTTATTAAAAGGAAGTATGGAATAGCTGAAAAATTCGTAGTGGTTTTCGGAGGCAATATGGGTAAACCCCAACAGCTTGAAAATGTATTAGCTTTGGCCGTGTCGGTAATTCAAATTCCTGATATAGTGTTCCTATTACTAGGCGAAGGAGTTCAAATGAACAAAATAGAGGCTGAGGCAAAAGCAAAAGGACTGACCAACATCAACATCCAGCGAACTATAGCCAAACAGGAATATCAGGATTTACTAAGAGTTTGTGATGTGGGTTTGATTAGTTTGCATAAGGACTTCACCATTCCCAATATACCGAGTAAAGCTTTGGATTACTTCAATGTGGGTATTCCGGTTTTAGCTAGTCTGGATTTGGCTACTGATTTCGGTGAAATATTGGATGAAGAAAAATGCGGTTTATGGTCTTATGCTGGAGACCACCAACATTTGCATAAAAACTTGTTGAAGTTGTATCAATCACCTGATTTAACATCAACCATGGGGCAAAATGGAAATAAATACTTTAATGAACGCTTAACACCTGAAATAGCGTATAAAACCATAATTTATAATACATGTCAATAAAATCTTTAATTCTTGAAAATCTTAAAAACATACCTGGTTGGAAAACTAATCGTAAACTTCTATGTATTGTAGTAGATGATTATGGTAATGTGCGTGTAGATTCTAAAAAGGCATTAGGAAAAATAAACCAAAACACTTTAATCGATACTAGTAGGTTTGATACTTTTGATACCCTTGAAACTAGAGAGGATTTAGAGATGCTTTATGAGGTCTTAGGTTCGGTAAAAGACAAGCATGGAAAACCTGCGGTTTTTACCCCTTACGCCTTGTCCTGTAACATTGATTTTGAACGCATGCAGGAGGAAGGCTATCAAGCTTATCATCACGAATTACTTCCGGTTACTTTCAAAAAACTGAGTAGCCTACAGCGAAAATCGTATGAGGGAGCATGGGAGCTTTGGCAAGAAGGAATCAAGTCTGGTCTTATGCGTCCCGAATTCCACGGCAGGGAACATTTTAATTTGAAGATTTTTGAAGAGAAATTGGCCAAAAAAGATCCTGCATTAATGGTTTCTTTGGAAAACCGATCCTTGGCGAATATTGGGCCTTCGGACTATTCCTCCATAGGTTGGACAGCTGCTTTTTCCTTTTGGGATCCGATAAAGGATACCAAGAGTTTTCCTGAAATCATCAAAGAAGGTTTGGACGCTTTTGAAAAAGTCTATGGCTATCCATCTAAAGTTTTTACTCCTCCTGCAAGACATTTTCCAGAACACTTAGAAGGTGAATTAACCAAATGGGGCTTAAGAGCATTCGATAGACCTTTTTTTCAAGGAAAGCATATAGGTTTTGGAAACTATAAGCGTGAGTTTTCTACTATGGGCTTTAATAAAAAAACAAACATGGTGGACTTGGTTAGAAACGTAGTATTTGAACCTACGGATTCGAATATTGACCATGTTTCCAAAGCTATGAATCAGATTGAAGCAGCCTTCCGATGGAATAAACCAGCTATAATTTCTTCTCATCGGGTAAATTTTTGTGGGTATATTGATCCCAAAAACAGAGAAAAAGGATTGGGGGGGCTGAAAAAATTGTTGAAAGTCATAATTAAAAAGTGGCCTGAAGTAGAATTTGTTTCTGCGGCTGATTTAGTTGATTTCATTTCTAATAAATAAGCTTGATTAAACCATGAAATTTGATGAGAAAATCAGAAATTACATTTTTTGGATTCAAGATGCTTTAAAGGGTTCTCCTGTAAAATGCCACTTAAATGATATTAAATCTACTATGGACAAAGGATTAGTAGATCTTTGTGATAAGAAGTTAATCAACATACTCAAACATGCTTGCCATACTACTAAATTTTATTCAAAATTTAATTACGAAGTAGGAATTAGTAACTTTCCGGTAATAGATAAAAACCTAATTAGAGATGATATAAAAGTTTTTCTGTCTGATCAATTTACTACAAAGGAAAGAATAGCTACAATTACAAGCGGTTCTACGGGGACTCCATTTAAAACATATCAAAATAAAGATAAAAAATACAGAAATACTGCTGATACCCTTTACTTTGCCTCTCTTGCAGGTTATAAATTGGGAAATAAGCTTTACTACTTTAAGATTTGGAGTGCGTATAATCAAAAGTCAAGTTTTCTTCAAAAAATGCAGAATATAGTGCCTATTGATGTATTAAACTTGAAAGCACGAGCAAAAGATGTAATAAAGGAATTGAATAAAAATCAATCTTCTGTAAGTTTTATTGGATATGTTTCAGCTTTTGAATCTTTATGTAAGTCACTAGAAAAGGAAAATAATTTAGCAGCAAGTCTAGAGGTGTCCTCGATAATTACAATGTCGGAAAGTTTAAATGAATATACTTCTAAAATGGGCAAATACTTTTTTAATTGTCCTGTTTTGTCTAGATACTCTAATATTGAGAATGGCATCTTAGCGCAGCAAACGCTCGATAGTGCTGAATATTTTCTTATCAATAGAGCAAGTTATTTTGTGGAAATTATAGATTTAAATAGTAATGAGGTTTTGCCTTATGGAAATTTAGGAAGAATCGTAGTAACTGATTATTATAATAAGGCAATGCCTTTAATTCGCTATGACACGGGTGACTTGGGTATTATGGACGAGAAGGAAATTAATGGAATTAAGCAACAAGTATTAACTAGGGTTGAAGGCCGAATGCTAGATCAGATTTATAATACTAAGGGTGAATTAATATCATCATATGTCGTTTATAAAAATATGTGGAAATATACAGAGATTGGACAATATCAATTTGTGCAAAAAGATAAAAACAAGTATGTATTTAGAATTGCCGCAGACAATTTATTTAATCGTGAGAAGGAACTTAAAGATGAGTTTTTGACATATTTGGGAGATGATGCAGATTTTTCCATTGAATATGTCAATGAAATACCATTATTAGCGTCTGGAAAAAGAAGGAAGGTTGTTAATGAATGTATTAATTAAAATTATAATTATTTTTTATTAATTACCTACTGAATTTATTTTGTGTCATAATTAGGTGAGTACCTCTGTAATATATATTTTTTTTATTTGATTCAATTGATTTCTATTCATTAATAGATTGTTATTCCTGTTATTTCTTGATTATCTTATCAAGTTTATAGTTTTTTAGGAATGTGTATTATTCATTTTTTTAACTAAATCCTTAGTAAAATACCTTTAACTAATAATACTATGAACTTACTAATCACTGGAATTGGTGGTCCTACACCAAGAAGTTTTGCTCTTGCTTTAAGAAAGTATAGCAATTATGACAATTTTCGATTTGTAGGTACTGATATAAATCCTTTAGCTTATGGTTTATATCTGGACTCTCTTTTTGAAAAAACTTATGTTATTCCAAGACCTGATTCAGATACTTATTGGGAAATCATTGAAGAGATAGTAAATAAAGAAGCCATTGATTTGGCTATTGTTCTTTCTGAGATTGAGGTTCTTGCTTGGAGTAAAAAACAAGAATTTTCTAAGCTTCCTTGTAAAGTTTTATTACCTGATTCAAGGTTAGCTGAACTCCTTTTTGACAAAGCAAAAATGACGGAGCTTTTGGATCCTTTATTCATAGTACCCAAGTCTATTTCTTTTGATAGGGATTACAGTCAAATAAATGAAGTCTTTGAAAAATTGGGAAACCAATTTTGGGTTAGAAGCAGTTCGGGTACCAGTGGACTTGGCTCTCTAAAAATAGATAGCCCTGAATCATTAAAAAATTGGATTCAAATTAATCCAAGGGTAAAAAGATTTTTAGCAAGTCAATATTTGCCAGGAAGAAATCTAGCTTGTAAGCTTTTATACTTTAACGGTAAGCTTCTTAGAGCCGCAGTTGCCGAACGAGTAAATTACATTATGGCTAAAGTAGCTCCTTCTGGAATAACAGGTAACACCTCATTTGGAAGATTTCTAAATGAAGATAAAATTGTGGATGTTGCATCAAAAGCCATGGATTATTTGTTTGATTTATCTGGAGCTAAAAAACATGGTTTTTATACAGTGGATCTAAAAGAAGATGAAAGAGGTATTCCATTAATTACTGAAATCAATATTAGACATGTAGCTTTTACGCAATGTTTTGCTGCTGGTGGAGCAAATTTTGCTGAGGATACAATAAGACTTCTTTTGGATGATTCCTCCTATGATTTCAATTACCATCGATATCAGTTTGAAGAAGGATTGATTTTCCTACGTGATGTAGATCAAGAACCAATTCTGATGAATGAAAGGGATCTGTTATCGAAAGATAAGGTTGTAGAATTACTTTTTTCCAAATGATATATTCCTCACACTGCAAAAGACCACTCGATTTTTCAGTAGCTCTTGTAGTACTGACATTAACTTCTCCTTTTTTCCTTCTTACCTGGTTGGTCTTAGTCATTCAAAACCGGGGTAAAGCTTTTTTCTATCAGGAGAGACCGGGTAAAAATCAAGTGCCTTTTGGGATTATCAAGTTCAAAACCATGAACGATCGGACCGACGCTCAGGGGAAATTGCTACCGGATCATCAGCGCTTGACGTTATTTGGTGCTTATGTCCGTAAGTTTTCTTTAGATGAGTTGCCGCAATTGATCAATGTGCTGAAAGGGGAGATGAGTCTGATTGGGCCCAGACCACTCTTGTTTAAGTATATTCCCTTGTATTCTGAAAGGCAGAATCGTAGGCATGAAGTTAGGCCGGGAATCACCGGTTGGGCACAGGTGAATGGTCGTAACAGCATTTCTTGGACTAGAAAGTTTGAATTGGATGTCGAGTACGTGGATCGTGTAAGTTTTGCCTTAGACTTTAAGATTTTCTGGCTGACGATTTTAAAGATTGTGAAGCGCGAGGGAATCAATCAATCAGAAGAAAGACCTATGGAACCCTTTAACGGATCTAATTAAAAGTAAGGATTTGTTTGCTAGGTAAGATGTTGGTTTTTGTCTCCCTCTTGACTTCTATTCTTTTCAGTCTTGAGTTTCTTTGTTGTTGTTTTTTGTTTTTACTTCTTTTTAGAAGAAAAATATCCATCCCTTTGAAAGCTGGTTTTGTCTTGGTTTTTCTATTGCTTTCCTCGCCTATTAGTTCTTGGGTGATCTGGAAGCAGGAGCGTCAATTTAGGCCTTTAAAGGAAATACCGTCTTCGGCACAAGCCATTCTTGTACTGGGGGCAGGAGGGGTTCCTGAGCCAGAACTTTCCATCTATCAGCGACTGGATGCCTCCGCCTTGCAGCGCACGCTAGAAGGGATACGAATTTGGAAAATGAACCCGGAGAAGCTATTGGTCTTTTCTTCTGAAGGTAGGAAAGGTTATCCTTCTCAGGCGGCCATGTATGCTGAGGTAGCCAAGGAGTTGGGGGTTCCATCGGATCGAATTTTTCTTTTGGAACAAGGGATTACTACCGAGACCGAAGCCTTGGACTTCATCACTCACCTGCCTAATGTAAAGAAAATCGTCTTGGTGACTTCTGCCCTGCATCTTTCTCGAGCGACCCGGATCTTTGAACTCCTAGGAATTCAAGTTACGCCTGCCCCTGCGGAGTTTGTGGTAAAGGTTCATCCCGGTGGCAACCGGATCACTTGGTTTCCATCCTTTAATGCCTTGAACAAATGGAACTCCTTGATCCATGAGTGGGTAGGGATGGCTTGGATAGAAGTTCGGGTACTCTTAGGGTTTTTTGCAACACCGCCGGCTGTGAACTAGAGCTACAAATGAATTGAAGTGACCTTTTTAGGCGGTGTTGCAAGTAGCAACACGGTGCTCTTTCACCCGGTGAAAATCATAAGGAACTACATTCAAAAGTTTGGCTTTGCCTAGTAAAGTATCAGCAGTCTAAGTTTGACCCATTATCAGGTTTAATCAGCGAATATCCCAGATTGGGAAATGGATTCCCGATTCTTACCGAAGGGTATTTCTTCTTTTTGATTAATGCTAGGCATGCCTGGTCACTATAAGGGAAGAATAGTTGAATTGATGTTCAAGCAAAATTTTTAGTTGGTACCTGGGTTCTTGGATTTAGGCAATAAAACCAACTCATCCCATGATCTCAGTTTCACTTTACGCTCCAAAAATTACATGTTGGCAGTAATTAAAAATTGGTTTCAGGAAAAAAGTGCGCTTGAAACTTTACTAAGAAGGGAGTATGCTCAATCCCAACATCGTCATTTCAAGTTGATTTCGGATAGAAGGGTATTTTATGAAAAGTTTAAAAAGGAAACAGCCCAAATTTTGTTTACCCGAGATGAACTGGAGGACAAGACGTTTTTGCTCAACTACCTATTTGAAAGGAAAGAGCTTTTTCTTTGGCTTAAGAAAAAACATACCCTGGGTGGGAGCGGATTGGCAAGAATAAATAAGCTTGATTTTTCCAAGCAGGGCCTGTTGAAATGGATGCATAAGCATGGATTTTTCTACGTTGAACTCGATATTCCTCAGGCCTCAGGACTTAGAGAAGTGGCACCCAAGGGATTGAATACCTTGAATGTGCTGACTTTGAAAACCAAATCCTCAGATATCTTCCTGCTGGGTGCTGCCTTGCAATGGACTTGTTTTTCTCCCTTGGATTCATTGGATGCAGGTGGGATCTGGCAATCCATCGATCCTGATTTCGGATTCCCGGTAAACAGGGCTAGGCAGATTAGTCCCGCTCCTAGAGTATTGGATTACCATCCGTTGACCGGTGTCAAATTCAAGGAATTCTCGATTCTGGAAATGGATGAGGTTCTAACCCTGCTTTCAGATTCCTATCATAAACTAGGGATTGATGGACTCTTAAGTTGGGAAATTGTGCTACAGGAAAATGGTCCTAAACTCTTGGGTATTTCTAATTCAGCTTGCCTGAACCATTGGTTGGCTTTTGGAGACCTTCATCGAATGAGCATGTGCTTGGATCTATGAATGAGATGCATTTGAAGAAGCTTACTTTTTATTGAAGGAAATGCTTTTTCTGATCGGGAGGTTCAGGTAATCTCATCTTCCATCAACTGGAGACTTAAAATTTAGCTCCTTACTCGCTTGGTTCAATTCCATAAACCTGGCCTGAAGTACTTGCATTGCTATCTCTAACCTAATCACGATAAAACCATGATGAATTTTACTGGAGTGATTACCCATTTTCCATTTCCCGGGTCTGGAAAAGAACAAGCGGGATTAGGCATCCTCCCCTTTATGGCTCTTCCTTCGGGTGATAAACTGATTGAACAAGCCATCGATCATTTATCAGAGGTCTGTAATGAGGTTGTTATCCTGGTGCATCAAAGTCTGGTTGAGAAAAGTGAGGCCTGGATCGGATTGGAAACCAAATTTGGGGTGAAAGTAGTTTTTGCTTCTGAGCTAAATCCCGGACAAGCTATTCAGGTTTGGGCTAGCGAACACAAAAATTTGGGTAAACTGGTCCTGCTGCAATTGAGATGGGTTTATTCTTTTGATTTTTCATTTTCCAAGGTGTTTTCCCAAGTGTCTGAAGATCAATTTGGGGATGTTCTTGTTTTTGGTGAAAATTATTTTGAGACGAAATCTCCAGCCAAGGAAGGAATAGAGGCTAATCTCAGAACTGTAGAACTTTCAGAGGGGACTGAAATTGGATTTATTACGGTGTCGGGCAAGTTTGTTCGATGGAATGGAATTGCGGTTTTAGAACTTGATTTGATTCGAAAATTAAACTTTTCCACAGAAGATACCTGGCCAGCTCCATCCTTGCCGATTTCTGGAATATCGGCATACTATGAACACAAAGTGTTGGATACTTGCAATTTGCAGAGTTGTCTGGGTCCGGGAGGAGTTACTCTTACTCCATTTTCGGTGTGCGTGCTTTCATCCAGATCCTATGACTTTTTGAATGAAAAAGATGTACAAGCCTACTTCGATGAGCTTCCTCCGGAGTTTCTGATGGATTTTTACTCCTTAAGTCTAGTTATGGATCAGTTGAGGAAAGCCTGATGGGATTCAATTCAAATTGAGGCTCAACCCTAAACTGATGAAAGATTAAGTTTAATAAATCCTTGGTTGCGTGGTGCTTAGAGAAGGCATTGATCTTGGCTAGGTTATATTCTCCATGGATAGATGGATAGGTTTGCCTACAGTAAGTAGGCATTAAGATATCTTAAATCGAAGCAGACTCTTTTTTTCATGTATTGGCAGTGTTCGAGCTAACCAATAGCTTAAGCAGTTCCATTTAGAATATTCCCCCTCTGTTCTATTGTCCTATTCTTATCCTAATTATCCTTCGGTGAATCCATGAAACAGGTGAAGTTGAGCATATTAGTGATCTCTTATAATCAGGAAGATTACATCCTTCGAGCATTGGAAGGTGCGGCAATTCAGCAAACTAATTTTCCAATAGAATGGGTCATTGCAGATGATTTTTCATCCGACAAAACTCCTAATTTGATTCGGGATTTTTGTATTAGGAATTCAATTGCTGTCACCTTTTTGGAGACAAACAGGAATCTAGGGATGGGTTGGAATTACCAACGTGGATTTGAAGCCTGCTCGGGTGAGTACATTGCAATCCTGGAGGGGGATGACTATTGGACCCATCCTTATAGGCTTCAAAAGCACGTTGATTTTTTAGAGGCTCATCCTGCTTGTCCTCTCAGTTTCAACAAGTATTTGCTTCACTTTCAAAAAAATGATACCCTGATCTCCACTCCCATGGAATTTGAAGAAGAAGTAGTTTTTCATTCAACCAAGAGACTGATTCAGTATAACTTCATCGGTAATTTATCCTGTTGCGTCATTCGGAAAAATCACCTCACTAAAATCCCAAAGGAATGGTTTGCCTACCAGCCCAACGATCGATTTTTAGGGATTTTCTTATCCCAATTTGGACAATTAGCTTTCTTGAATGAAGAATTATCGGTCTATCGAATCACCAATCAGGGTATTTGGTCCAAACAGAGTAATGTTTCTAAAAAAAATGCATTAATTCTAGAGACATACCAGATTGATGAGGCCTTGAATTACACCTATTCCAAAGAGTTGGCCTCCTTTCGATTAGCTACCCGACTCAAACTATGGAGAGAAGAAAAACTAGGCAATCTCCCTTTCCCCTTCAATAAGTTTTTGACCAAACTGCTACCCACGGGATTACTTTTGAGGGTGGCTGAGGTAGGGGTAGTCAGGTTTGGTATCAACAGCTAGCCCATGAATTCAATCATAAATCCACTTAGGTACTATAGAAGAGGTAAAGCCTTCTTTCATAATCCCTCATTCGTGAAGGCATTGGAGCTGACCAAGGCAGAAGGGAAGAAATCTGGATCACGTACAGCGGTAATTAATTTCTTGCTTTCTACGCTCTCAGGAAATCCAAGGTATCTTGAAATTGGAGTAAGGGATCCTAAAGATAATTTTGACCAGGTGCAATGTGCCGATAAGCTTAGTGTAGATCCCGGGTACGAGTTAAAGGAAAATCAGGCGAGTTTCAAGATGACCAGCGATCAATTTTTTGATGGACTCAGAAATAAGTCTATTGGAAACCCGGACCAAAAATGGGATTTGATATTTATTGATGGCCTGCATTTGGCGGAACAGGTGGATCGGGATATCTCCAATTCGCTGGATTTTTTGAATGACCATGGTTTTTTGGTTATTCACGATTGCAATCCACCAACCGAATGGCATGCCAGGGAGTGTTTTTCCTTTCCGCATTCTCCTGCTCAAGCGGCCTGGAATGGGACTACTTGGAAAGGATTTTTGAAATACCGTCAGGTAAACCACCTCTATTCCTGTTGTGTGGATACTGATTGGGGAGTAGGCATTATTTCTAAAAGTAAGAAGATTGGTGATAGCTTAGCTCCGGTGAATCCATTTTATGAATTTTCTGAGTTTGACCGAAACAGAAAGAATTGGATGAATCTGCTCAGTTTTGAGGAGTTTAAGTCTCTTTTTGGAGAGAAAAACTAATGGATACTTTGAATCCGAATTGAGCTCAACAATAATACAAGTGCATTAATCCATGAAAATTTTTAAAGTGGCAGTGTTGCTTACTTGCTTCAACAGAAAAGAAAAAACCTTTGCCTGTTTAACCCAACTGTTTCAGCAAAAATTACCACATGAATGGAAGCTTTCTGTGTTTGTGTGTGAGGATCAATCTTCGGATGGCACGCTCGAGATGCTGGAAAATGACTTTCCGGAAGTGAAGTTAGTCCGTGGAAATGGTCAGCTATATTGGGGAGGGGGAATGAGAGCGGCTTGGAATTTAGCCCAAACTACCGGAACGTATGATTTTTTCCTGTGGTTAAATGATGATACGTTGTTGTTTGAGGGAGCTTTATTTCAGCTTTGGAAGGAATACCTCCAACTACAACATACCTCGATTTTGGTTGGGGCATGTGCGGTACCTGGCTCGGAAGAATTTTCTTATGGGGGACATGAGGAAGGAAGGCCTATCCATCCCAATGGATGTCCTCAACCCATCAAATTCATGAATGGGAATTTGGTTTTGATTCCTTCAGAAATAGTAGAAAGGATAGGCATTATTTCTTCCGCATACACCCATTACCTTGGGGATTATGATTATGGATTGCGGGCCCAAAAGGCAGGTTTTCCCTGTATCCTAAGTTCGAAATACCTAGCTTCTTGCGCCCCTAATCCCGTAGCTAATTGGGCTAATCCGAGACTTTCCATAGCCGAAAGGTGGCGCTTGGCTAACCATACCAAAGGACTGGCCATGAAGGAATTTCTTCACTACAAAGCTGTTCATTATGGGAGATGGATGGCGGTAAAAAGCAGCTTAGAGATTATTGGAAAGGTTTTACATCCTGCAGGCTATATAAAATTCAGGAATCGCTATCATAGTTTGATACATAAAAATTGAGTATTGATTTTCTATTTTTTTTCCACCCAAAAAATATGGATGAACAGATTATAGTCTCGGTTTAGACCTTTGCTTCAAGTTTTCTTACTCTTTTGTGTAGTCAATACGCTCAATTTGATCAGGCAAGACTTGTCTCAGCCGGAATAATAGATGAAAGTACTATGAGGACTTTGGGTTTGAAATTTCAATCATGGATTGGATAAGTGATTGCCAGGATATGGTGATCAGTAATTATTAAAAAGTTGTTTTGCCAAATCCTTGGATCGATAATCCAGTTATTCTTAAAAAATTAGAATTCAACCACTTCTTTTTTCAAACCAACTAGCAACTCGAATCTGAGAGGATTAGACTGAGTTGTACATTTTCTGTAAGTCTCAATATGAAATTCATTCAGTATTTTAAGAAAGGAAAGACCTTGCTAACCCATCCTCTTTCTCTTGAAGCTATCCAAGCTACTGAAAAGGAATTGAGCAAGGATAAAAATTGGGTTGATGTGGTGAATCTTCTGTTGCAGACGTTTAAAGATCCTTCAGGCTCCTTCCTTCACTTAGGACCTCAAAGGACACTTAAGGAATATGAATCGATTGCCACAGAAAACAAGACCTGGGTTTGTGACAGCTCTGGAAAAGGGGTCCAGCCCACCTTTCAGATGGGGACCGATGCTTTCTTTCAATCGCTTCGGAATAATGAGTTACTTAGTAATGAAGAGGTTAAATGGGATGTTATAGTCATCGATGGGGAGAAATCTGCCTGGAAGGCCCATAAGGATCTAACCAATGCCTTGGGGTTTTTGGCAGATGATGGATTTATCTTACTGCGGGATTGTAATCCTTTGAGCGAATGGCATGCCAGGGAAATGGGTGAGTTTACCAGCACTCCCGCAGGAACGCAATGGAATGGATCCACTTGGAAAGCCTTTGTGCACTGGAGACAGAAGAAAGAGTTGTTTTCCTGTTGTGTGGATGTGGATTGGGGGATTGGTGTTTTTTCAAAAAGGCATGCCTTTGGAAGACCCCTCATGGAATTAAATCCATTTTTTGAATACAAGGAACTCGCTAAGAAAAGGAAACATATCCTGAACCTAAAAAGCTTTGACGAGTTTTCTTGGTTAGTTAATGCTTTGAAATCTTTGTAAACCTGGTTCTTAGGTTAGAATCTAGATTGATTTTCTGGCTTAACTCATTAGAATTAAATTTAAGAACGAATTGAATTGAAAATAGTTAAACCCACTATTTGACTCAGTTTTGTTATTATTTTATAAATCTATTTCAATCTATTTCAATCTATTTCAATCTATTTCAATCTATTTCAATCTATTTCTAACATATTTAAAAGTAGATTTTCATTTAAAATAAAATATTTTATATGAGTGTTAGAATTATTTTTATTAATTGGTTGTGTTAGTATTAATTTATTTATCTATATGTTTTTAATTTATTTTTTTCAGTTGTTGACGGCTGTTTCTATCCAAGTTCAATCATTCAGAGAATACACTAATTGAAAAAACTGATAATCGTGGGTGCATCCAAGTTTGGTCTGGATATGGTCAAAACTTTGGTGGAGCAGCAGCTGGATTTTGAGCTGATTGGCTACCTCGAGGATGATGGTCCCTACCTTGATTATGAGAAACACAAACTTGTTTACCTAGGTAAGGTTAGAAATTGGACTCCGGGTATGGAGGATCATTTTTTATTGGCAATTGAAATTATTGCCTTGCGAGTTCGATTAGTAGAGCATTTATCCGGTATGGGAGCTAAGTTTTTTAGCTACATACATCCTACCTCCATTGTGGGTGATCATGTTACCTTGGGGGAAGGCATTTACATCGGGCCATTTTGTTACCTAGGAGATTATTGTCATGTAGGCAGTTTTTCTATTCTTAAGTCTCGGATATTGATTCGAAAGTTTGTATCCCTTGGATTGTTTTCTCTCTTGGATAATCAGGTAGTAATTGGGGAAGGGGTAACTTTGGGAGATGGTAATATTTTAGGAAAAGGAACTTGGCTCAAATCGGCAAATACTTCCTATGATGAAAATTTTCCTAATGCAAGCAGATATTCAACCACCAATTTTTCTAAAGAATTATTTAATTGGTTTAGGTTAAACTAAGTCAGATGTAATTTATATTTTTCCAATTTAAATTATATAAGAATAATATTTTATTATCTAAATCAAGATTCAAATTTCATTCATTTTTATTATTCTATTGACGAATTTTTAATATAAAATATACTTGGATTTAATTTATCAATTTATACTAGTTAATACATTATGTGTGGAATCGTCGCGTACATAGGAGCAAAAAATGCACTTCCTATTTTGATCAAGGGATTAAAACGTCTTGAATATCGAGGGTATGACAGTGCCGGGGTAGGATTGCTTTCTTCCCAGGGTTTAAAGGTGGTCAAGAGAAAAGGGAAAGTAAGTGCACTCGATCAGGATTTACCTGAATTAACGGCTTTGGAAGCAAACATTGGAATTGCTCATACCCGCTGGGCCACACATGGTATTCCCAACGATATCAATGCCCATCCCCATCGCTCGAGTGATGGAAAAATGGCATTGATTCACAATGGCATCATCGAGAACTATGAGTCCTTAAAATTAGAGTTGGAAAAGAAGGGCCATTCCTTCGTCAGTGAAACGGACACAGAGGTTTTGATCAAACTGATTGAAGAGATTTACAAAGAAAATCACTGTGCCCTGGAGGATGCCGTAAGGATGGCCATGCAGACTGTAATTGGCGCATATGCTATTGCTTTGATCCATGAGGATTTTCCGGATCTACTGATTGCCGCCAGAAAAGGATCTCCTTTGGTGGTGGGGATTGGAAATGAGGAGTTTTTTCTGGCATCGGATGCTACCCCAATCATTGAATATACCAAGCAGGTAATTTATTTGGAGGACAAGGAATTAGCCATCATTAGAAATAAAGAGTTGGTGGTCAAAAACATTGAAAATTCCATGGTGGATCCTTACATCCAACAGTTGGAAATGGATTTGGAGGAGATTGAAAAAGGTGGTTTTGAGCATTTCATGCTGAAGGAGATTTTTGAACAGCCCAAATCCATCGCAGATTGTATGAGGGGAAGAATTAACTCCAACCAGGGAAAATTAACCCTTGGCGGAATTAAGGAATTCATGAATCAAATGGTGGATGCCAAGAAAATAACCTTAACCGCCTGCGGTACTTCTTGGCATGCTTCATTGGTAGCCGAATATTTGTTTGAAGAATTTGCCAGAGTACCCGTTGAGGTAGAATATGCCTCAGAGTTTAGGTATAGAAACCCGATCATTGGCCCTAGTGATCTATTGATTGCGGTCTCCCAATCCGGAGAGACCGCAGATACGCTGGCTGCTATTGAATTGGCTAAGGATAGGGGGGCTACAATTTTTGGAGTTTGCAATGTAGTAGGAGCTTCTATTCCGAGAGCAACCCATGCGGGAACATACACGCATGCTGGACCCGAAATTGGAGTGGCTTCCACTAAGGCCTTCACAGCTCAGATTACTGTTCTGACCATGTTTGCGCTAAAGCTCGCCAAGAAAAAAGGAACTCTGGATGCCGCAACCTACCATAAGCTTTTACAGGGATTGGATTCCATTCCCGAAAAGGTTCAAAAATGCCTGCAGTCGGACAGCAAAATTTATAAAATTGCAAAAACCTATGCTGATGCAAAGAACTTCCTATACTTGGGTAGGGGAGTCAATTTTCCGGTCGCCTTGGAGGGGGCTTTAAAACTCAAGGAAATCTCCTACATCCATGCCGAAGGTTATCCAGCTGCTGAAATGAAGCACGGTCCCATTGCATTAATCGACGATCAAATGCCTGTGGTCTTCATCGCTACCAAAGACAGTAGCTACGAGAAGATAGTTTCAAATATTCAGGAAGTGAAAGCAAGAAAAGGGAAGATTATTGCCATAGTTACCGAAGGAGACCAACAGGTAGCCCAATTGGCAGATCACTGCATAGAAATCCCTGAAGTGGAGGAATACCTATCTCCATTATTGACTGTAATCCCCTTACAGTTGTTGGCTTACCATATTGCGGTACTTCGTGGATGTAACGTAGATCAACCCCGAAACTTGGCCAAATCAGTGACAGTGGAATAAGTGGGGAATTTCAAACTGTAGGAAATGAAGATTCTTCCTGCAGTTTGAAACGTGCACTTACCCTAATCACTAAATTTGATGATAAGGAAATCAAAACGTTCCATTATTATGAAAGTTGCCCTTTCTTTTTGTACTAAATAAACCCTGGATGACCCGCTTCCCTGCCTTGATTTTCTTGGCGGGGAAGTAATTATTTTAACTTGTTTATCAATGCTAATCGCATTCTTGTGTACAAATCTTTATTCTAGTTTAAGTTGAAGCAACTAGTACTTATCGGAGGAACAGCTCTTTCCGCTACCATTAACTCTTTTCTTACACAGGCTCAGGAAGTGTATCCGGAGGAATTTGATTTTAAAATCTTAGGATTCTTGGACGATGCTGTGGATCACTTTAAAAATCAAAGATTCGATGTGCCGTATTTAGGAAAAATTACTGGCCATGTGGTAAGGAGGGATGTGGAATATTTGGTAGGAATTAGAAATACCAAACTCAAACAAAGGCTAGTGAAAAAACTGACCATGAAGGGAGCTTCTTTTTTTAAGTTTATCCATCCTATGGCCAAATTGGGAAACTCTTTTGTTTCAGGTGATGGCTGCATTATGGGGCCAAATTGCACCATCGGAGATAATGTCCTTTTGGGAAATCATGTTGTATTGCTTTCCAATGTTCGCATTGGAGACGAAGTTACCATCCATGATTTCAACTTTATATCGGACTATGTGAAAATTGAAAGCTACGGCTCAAAAGAAGTTGGCAGCATTACCCTTCAAGACCACTTCCAAATCCACCAGGAAGGAAAACAGGGCCCTATCAAGGGAGATCAAATTTATTACTAATTAAGTCTCCTTAGTTAATTTAATTTTATGTTGCCATTCATCTTGTTTGTTTTTTTTCATAGGTATTCAAATCAGTATTATAAATAATTTTTAATTGTTTCTTTCCTATTATCGTCTGCTTTCAGAAAGAGACTTTTTCTTTTTATGCTATTTATATACGCGATATGTGATTTTAATAAAGATATTTTGAAATCGAGCATGACGCAAGAGCGACACACAGAGGGAGGATTATAATCCATGCGAGATTCCATCTGACCAATGAAAAACAAATTATAAACAGATGAAATCGAGCATGACGCAAGCGACACACAGAGGGAGGATTATAATCCATGCGAGATTCCATGTGGCCTTTAAAAATCAGATTATAATCACATGAAATGAAGAGTAATAGGCTTAAAACCAATTTAACAATTCAGACATTTCAATTGAAAATAAAGGTATGCTGTACAGTCAAAAGCCTATTCTAATTTGGTTTACTGGACTTCCCGGTTCAGGAAAATCTGCTATTGCAAAAGGTCTCGAATTTAAGTTAGCCCAACTCGGTTTTTCTACCTATTTATTGGATGAAAATAAGTTGAAAAATGGCCTAAATTCAGATTTGGGTAAGTCAACCCCTGAATACATAGAATCTTCCAGAAGAATAGGAGAGGTTGCCGTGTTGATGATTCAGTCGGGCTTAATTGTTATTGTTTGTGCAGTTTCCCCATCCAAAAAACAAAGGGAAGAGGTAATGAAGAAAGTTGGCCAACTGAACTTTGTAGAAGTATATCTCGACCGTACAAATCCTTTCAACACAGTGGAGGCTGTAAATGAATTGGATTACAAGGACCTGTCTCAATCTGATTTGGAGGTGATTGTTTTTGAAGAACCTGCTCAACCTGATTTTCATGGTCAAACAACGGATGAAGATCATGGGATAATCATCCAAAAATTGGTTGACTTGGTATTTCCTAAAGTGAACATTGGAAATCAAGTTTCTTCATTTTCTCCCTATACCTTCTTGATTGTTTAGCATTTTCCAGGTCAACGCATTGAATAATTATTCCAATAGAAATGAATTTATAATTAACTGTAGCTCATTTTTCATCCGTGATTTTTAATTCTCCTATAAAATCCTAATTGAAATCATCTGCTTCAGAAAAATAGAGTAATTGAATGGTGCGGGAAAAAATCTGTATTGTTTCAGGTCATTATCCTAATCAGGTATTGTATGCAAAAATGACTCGGCTTATTTTGGACCAGTATTGTAAATTACATCAGTATGATTTTTATTACGATGCGGAGACTCCAGTTCCCTTAATTACCTCTGAGTTACACTTCAGAAGATGTTTATTGTTAACCCAAGCTAGTGAGGCCTTCCCGGAATGTGACTGGTATGTGTGGATGGATACCGATATCTACGTGCAAAGCATGCATAGGAGGATTGAAGAATGTATTGATTTAAGTGATCCCACGATTCTTTACCATGTTTTTCATGAGAAACCTTGGCTATATCCTGTCAATACGGGAGTAAAGTTTATCCATAAGTCTGTGATTCATTGGGAAAAGGAAATATATTCGAAAAGAGAGGAATGTCCTTATCCCTTTGAACAGAAACTGGTAATTGATTACATTATTCCAACTTATGGAAACAAAGTGAAAATACATGATCCGGAAAAATTGAATTGTCTGTATAAAGTACATGATCCCAAATCTGCATTGTTTATTCATATTTGCAGTTATCAGCAATTAGAAAGAAATCTTATTATTTTAAAAAATACCAGAGGAATGTACTCTGATTTTTCTGCATTGACTGAGCAAAGGTTTTTTAAGTTTTGGTATATTTATTATCTTATTTATTTCACTGCTAAAATCAAGGAATCGGTAAAAAGAAAACTAAGTAAGTTTTTTATGTCGGAAAATAAATTTCAATATAAGTGGTTAGGGTAGTAGTTTAAAATTTTGATAATCTTAATTTTAGTTTTAAAAGATGTAGGAATCCTTAATTTATTAAGCCAATAAAACTAAAATCAATAGCTATCCGGAAGAGAAGGAGATTTTTTTAATTAGTCACCAACCCAAGAGCCCCTTAAAGGGGCTCTTTTTGTTGAAATGCCCATGAGAATGGCTTCTCACACAACTTGTCCCGACTTGGTTTCGGGAGGGGAATGATTATCCAGGGCATTATCCCGATGAAAGATCGGGACGGCCTATGTGGCAAATGAAAATCAAATTATAAACACATGAAATCGAGCATGACGCAAGCGACACACAGAGGGAGGATTATAATCCATGCGAGATTCCATCTTACCAATGAAAAACAAATTATAAACAGATGAAATCGAGCATGACTAAAAAGTCACACACTGGAATGATAATTAGATTTGCGAGATTCCATGTGGCCTTTAAAATCAGATTATAATCACATGAAATCGAGCATGACGCAAGCGACACAAAGAGGGAGGATTATAATCCATGCGAGATTCCATCTGACCAATGAAAAACAAATTATAAACAGATGAAATACAGGTAAATTACAATTGTAAATAATCTGCGTGTGCTAGCAAACGAAAAAAGGAGGCTCAGAAAGCCTCCTTTTTTTGTCTAATTTAAAATCCAATTTAACCAAAAAGTTTCTCCATCAATCCTTTTTTCTTTTCCTCGGTATAGGTATTGTAGTTGGAATAATACCCATATCCATAACCATACCCATAGTAGTATCCGTCTATTCCAAATTTGTGCATGTCATTGACGATCGCATACAAATTGTCAAGTCCCATTTTTTCTTTTAAGTCATTGGCTATCTGGACCTGATTGATGAAGGAATAGTTTTGCCTCAATATGAACAGGTTAATATCAGAATACCTGGTCAAATCCATGGTCTCGGATACCAATCCGATTGGGGAAGTATCAATCACCACAAAGTCATAGCTTTCTTTGAGTTCTTCCATCAGTTTTTCAAACCTCTTGGTATTGATCAATTCGGCACTCCGCTCCACAAAAGGACCAGCATTCAAGAGGTCCAGATTTTCCTGACCGGTGGCTTGGAGGAGGTTCTTCCAATTGTTTTCACTTTGAAGCAAGTAGGTGGTCACCCCGGATTTATTGTGTAAGGTATCCAATTCTTTGTGAATGGCAGGTTTCCTTAAATCCATACCAAGAAGTAAGGTTTTCTTTCCTAATGCGGCATAAATGCTTGCAATCTTGATACTTACAAATGTTTTTCCTTCACCAGGCCGGGTAGAAGTGACCAGGATGGTTCCCTTGTCTTTGAAATCGAAGCGGATAGATAAATTGGAACGTATGGTTCGAAAGGATTCTGTCAATGTGGATTTGGAATTTTGATCGAGGATTGGTGTTCTTTCCTTTTCTCTCGGTACAAATCCCAGGACCGGGATCTTCAACAGGTTTTCGACTTCCTTGGGATCCATGACCTTGTGATAAAACAAAGACCAAATGATCAAGATCAGGAGTGGGACTACAATTCCCAAAGAAGCTCCAATCGCCAAATTTCGGGAAAGTTTGGGCGACACAGGGGTATTGTTGAGCATCGCGGTATCCAGGATCCTATGCTTGGTAATCGTAGATGCTTTTTGGATTTCTGTTTCCGCTTTCTTCTGTAACAAAAAGGTATAAATGGATTCATTTAGCTTAAACCTTCTCTCTATGGAAATCAAATTTCTTTCTACCTCGGGAAGGAGATTAAAGTCCTTTTCCACGACACCCAACATCCCTTTCAACCTAGAAATATGGGTACTGATGTTGACGATAGCATTGGCAATACTTTCGTTCAAATTGATCTTCAGGTTCTCTATTTTGCTGTTCAATTCCCGAACATAAGCAAATGAATCTCCGGCAAGAACACCTCGTAATCCTGACTTTTCATTTTGCAATTTCAGAAGATCACTTACCATGGTATTGAATAAGGGATCTTCTATTCCAATGACTGAAGGAACCAATAATTCTTGGCCTTCCGGATTGCTCAGGTATTTTTTCAGGTTTTGATAGTATTCAAGCCTGAGCGTTTGCTTACCCAATTCGTCTTCCAGTTTGACCGATTCACTTAGGATATTGGATCCCTTTTCGGACAAACTGGTTATCCGGTTGATCTTTCGATAAGATTGCAACTCATTTTCATAGACATTAAGGCTATCAGAAACTGTTGCGATCTGGTTTTGTATAAAGTCAAGTGTTTGTTGTGAAGTGAGACTTCGCTCATTTAAATCACTCTCCAAAAAAGAATCCATCAATGTGTTGATGTACAGCTCACCTATTTTTTTATCAGGGTGTTCAATTCGAATCTTTAAAGCCGTGGTTTCTTTGTTAGCAGGGCTTACCTGTACCAAGGCATTGAAAGATTTGGCTACTTTTTCATCATCCTGAATTCTGAAATAGATTTCATCGAAATTCGATGCCTGAAAATCGATGATAGTAAATTCAAAGAAAGGAGTGGTGATTACTTCCCCAAATTTTCCTTTGATTTCTGTTAAAGTTCCTCCAGGTAGGTCTTCATAGCTATCAGCTCCAACATTTTTGGATTTGGTATACAGTTGGGAACCCTCCCCCTCTGTAGGGGTCAAGGTAAACGCATTATTTCCTTCAGGTGTAAGTTTGAACAGGGTATTGATCAGTTGGGGTTTGTTCCAATTAACTTCCACCCGAATAGGGTAGGTATTGTAAATGGGCTTCAGTCTCCAGAGGCTTTCGCGTAGGTAGGTAACATTCAAGTCCAACTTTTTAACTGTTTTGACAGCCAAGGAGTGAGTTTGAAGGGTGACGATTTCGTTTTGAAGTGAAGTATTTCCCGATGAACCCCTTTCTGTTGAAAAAATATCCAAGTTGAGGGTGTTTTTGTCTTCACTGATCAACAGAAGAGATTCAGATTCGTAAATGGGCGTGGTCTCTTTCGTTATGTAGTAGGAGAGCAACAAACTAAATAAAATGCTGCCAACAAAGATATACCACTTCGATAAAGCCTTTTCTAGGATACGTTTCGGATCCAGAATGTCGATTTCTCCAATAGTTTTGGAGGTAGGTGTATTTTCCAGCATGATTAATTATTTATTTTAAAAAGTTGAAAATCAACAATAGGGTAGTTAACACACTTGAGACCAAGAGAATATTTTGACTCGCATTTTCTGTTCTTGCAAATTCTCTTTGTTTTAGTGGTTCAGCGTAGATCTGATCGTTGGTTTGAATAAAGTAATAGGGGGTTTGGATGATACTTCTGTCCAATAGGTTGACACGATGAATTTTGGTACCGTTAGGATATTGCCTTAGAATTACTACTTCGTTCCGTTTGGCAAAGGTGGTAAAGTCACCTGCATTGGAGAGGGCTTCAAAAATGGTGATCCTGTCTTGGAGAATGGTGAACTTGCCAGGTCTGTTGACCTCTCCAAAAATAGAATACCGAATACCTCCCAATTTTACTCTCACGAAGATATCTTCGTTAACTAGCTTTTTTAAGGATTCTTGAATTTTGTTTTTTGTTTCATCCAGGGAACTACCCGCCACTGAAATTTTACCCAACAAGGGAAGTTCAATATTTCCTTCTTTATCTACTGTATAGCCGGTCATGTAGTACACATCTCCACCTCCTTGTATAGCCATTCCCCCATTCATTTGGTTAGGCCTTTCAATTTGAAATGCTGCATTGATGAAGTCTACTGTTGTTTTGATATCTATGCTGACAATATCATTGTATTGTAGTTTATATTCTGGAGTTTCATAGGTAATCAATTGATCATCGGTGAGTTCCTTGTTATTTTCAAGATTTTGGAGATAGACTAGTGAACTGTTGGATATGCAAGATCCTGTAGAGTACAAGATTGAAAAAAAGGCAATAATTCGTAAGATGGATTGGGGCATGTGAATGAAAACTTTCCCAAATCTTCAGGAATCACCGGATGCTTTTCAGAATAAGATAAACTAAAAGGTGGTAAATGTAAATAATCCGTGTGAAACTCGTAGGGATAGCTATAGGTATTCAAAGTGTTTTTTGAATAGGTCTCCCAAAGGTTTCCGGTATTTTTACTACAGCCTGCTTGCGTGTGAATGGAAGATTGAGTTTTTTAAACTTATTAAATAGGTTTGGTGTATATAATCCCTTCTTTTTATCCTTTTGCAGCTTAAATACATATAGTTTACAGTTTGTCCCATTTAATTAACCATTTCAAATACCTCAAAAAACTTTACGGTTCGTTACATGAATATTTGCTTCAGTTCTATTCTGAAATACCGTAATATGAAATCACTTCGAATTCTTTTGCTCTTTGTTCCTTTTTTGGTTTTGGCCTGCGTACCTGTAGAATTGGACAACATAGAAGCGTTCCGATATACCTTCCCGGAATTGGAGACTGTCAAGCCTTTACCTGATCCTGCTCCGGTTAAACCAGCTCCTGTTCCTTTTGTAGCAGGTGAAATAGTGGTGACTAAGGACGCAGATGAGTTGGTGGTTGACGTCATTGAGGCAGTAATCGATGATAACATTACCCAAGAAAACTTGGATGTGATTGAGGTTTTTTCCAATGTGACTCCTGAAGTAGAATCAGATAAGCTAATAGAAACTGTTACCAACAATTGGATTCAGGGTGTGCTAGCAGGAACGATCCAACCGAGTGTGGATTTGGTAAAAGTAGCAGAGGAATTTAAAAAAGATCCGTTTATGAAGAGCTACCTTCCACAACTTCAATTTCCGAAAGTGAATGGGGTAACTGTAGGTGGTCGATTATTGCCAATTGAGGAAGCTGCCGAAGAAGAGATTGGCTTTGAAAGCCCTGAGCTCAGACTTTCAACTTTGGTTACTCCATGTAAAACGGCGGCAGATGAAGCTTATGCCAAGAATATAGCAGAACTGGAACGCCAAGCTGCTAACCAACGAACGCAGATTAAAAACTTTTATGATCCATTAAGAGCTGCTGCAAATACGGAATATGCTAACCGAATTGTAGAGCGAACAGGAGTGATTGCCTCCAATACGCAGCGGTTGAGTGAATTTATTTTTGTATTTAACTCAGCTGTGGATGATTTGGATTATCCGTTGGATGTGATTCGGGGCCTTAAAATTTACGTGGTTGCTTTTGTGATTGATCTCCGGGGTCAAATTGTGATCTGGTCAAATGCTTTTGAACTTGCTGCGCAAATTGAACGTGACCTGAAAATTGCCAATATCAATAAGCTTCAAGAGGATGAGGAAAAGAAAATAGCCGCGAACCTTAAGTCTGCTTTGGATGAGCAAAAGTCAATTTACAACAAAGCTGTGAATAACTGCCATAATCAAGGAGCAGGAGGTTGATAGAGACGGCATAGATAAATTATCTCCTAGTCTATGAATGTCTATGGGCGGAAAAACAGACATCAAAGCTGTATGCCGCTTAAACCTCTCCTTCAATTGAGCTTTTGAAAATAAATAGTTAAAAAGTATGAAAAAATTATTGTTATTAATTCTTGTCAACACCTCTTTGGTATATGCGGTGATTGGTCAGGTGGTTTTTGATCAAGTGGGTTTTGGCCTTTCTTATTGGGGAAGAACCTATGAAGCTCAGGATGAAAGAGTTCTTTTAACCAATCCCCCAACAGCCAAAGGTGAATTAAATCCTGTATTGATCCCACACCTGTATGGCAGATTAAAATTAGGTCAATACCTGGGAATAAAGGGGACGGTTGGTATGGCCCAAGATAATTACCAGAGCTCTTTGGTTATCGGTAACTTAGTTAGAAATGAATCCATAGAACAGACCATTCTTCCTTTAGGGGCTATGCTTGATTTTTCTATTCCCATTGGAAAAAAAGGTGGTTCTAAGAAATCCGCAAAAAATGAAACCAAGGATGGAGAAGAAGCTGAAACAGAGGTAGCTCCGGAATCGAGCTCAAGTGAGCCCAAATTCAAAGTCATGGGAGGGGTTGGAGTGAACAGGTATTTCATTCAGCACTCATTTACAAGACAAGTGACTGGCGGTGAGGGATCTCTTCCCACCTCTAAGTTTTCAGGAAATGATTTTGGGATTACAGGGATGATTGGTTTAGCACATTCTGTATCGGATAGAATAGTCTTGACCCTCTTTACCCAATATAACTCAGGTTCTTACAATCATAGGGTCTATTCTGAAGAAGTTCCCGGAAGTTTTGAGGTGAAAAACATTCCTCTAAAAGGAATAGAAGCAGGCATTTCAGTGGGGTATATCCTGAAGAAGTAGGATTGCAAAGATTTTAAGTACTGGCTTTATACTAATGCGAAGATGAGGTGCAAGGGTGTTTATGTTGGTTTAGTGACCTTGCTCCTATTCATGGCTTGCCCTCCCTGTTCAGTAAAGGCCCAAAGGAATTTTTTGGGTAAACCGGGACTGATACGAATTCCTTCGGCTTCCTACTCTGAGGTGAGAGACAATGTCTTTTTCCAGGTATCCAGAATGCCTATAGAATATCGAATCAACAATTTCATGAATAAACCTGCGGAGGAAATGTTCTATACTGCACAGATTCAACCACTACCTTGGGTTGGGGTTAATTTTGTGCTCACCCGCCCGGTAGAAATCCCAAGAATTGGTATTGGAGATAGGCATTTGGATTTGCAGTTTTTTGTGCTCAATGAAAAAAAACATGGTCTGGACCTTTCTTTGATTGTTTCTCCTATGCTGGGTTCAAGTTTTATTGATCATAATTCAGTGATTATCAGTAAAAAATTCATAATCAGCAGCGATTTTAAACTGCAAGGCACGGTAGGTTACGGCCTGGAATCTGTTTATAAAAAGCCTCTGAATCGTTTTAAGTTTGAGGATAACGGATTACAATGGATTCCTAAATCCATGTTTGGTAATTTCTACCTTTCCGGATTTTTTGCAGGAAGTCAGTTGACTTTTAGAGAAAAGGTTTTTTTTTCTGCTGAATTCGATTCTCAATATTTCAATTTTTCCGGAAGTGTGTTGTTGTTTGAAAAATTGGGTGTACAAGTGTCATTTCTTGACATAGTATATCCAACGGCTTCCGTGAATTACAAAGTTTTTTTGGATAAGCCGAAAAAAATTAAATACAAACCAGATGCTAACTAACAATCGGTATGTTTTGTATAGTCTGGCCTGGATGTTTTTGGTAAGCGTTTCATCCCAGGGACAAGATGTAGCATCTGCTAAAAACGAATTGTCTTCCGCAGGATTTGAGCAGGTAATTTTCGTTCCGGTCCAAAAAATTGGAAACGAAACGGTCTATAAATTGGGGATCGAGCATAGATCCATCAATAATCCATTAGACATTATTTTGCTTGCTGACCGAATTTGTAAAAAGTACGGAGTGAATAAGGTAAAGATCTCCCTCCTTAGGAAAGGACAGGTGATTTACGAATCAGAAGTGAGAAGTGAATTAGATATAGCCTCCGATTTTATTTCAGATTCCTATGTTAAGGATTTTAACAGGTTATTTTCTCCATCCAATTACAGGTTTAACGTATTTTTTACTCCGGATGTGAAAGTGAGATTTGGGAATTTTGAAAATCCACTTCAGTCAAAGGTAAATATGTTGTTGATGACTGAATTGGTATTTTTTAAAGGCTTTTCCTTGGTGAGCGGGCTTTCAATTCCACTAGAAAATGATTTGGATTCCCAAAATCGTTCTATTTCTTTGGCTACCACCTATTTGGATTATTTTGCTCAGCCATGGAAAGGACATTTTGTGCAATGGTCTTCCGGACTCTTTACAAATAATAGGTACGGACTTGACTTTCAATATCGAAACTTCAATCCGAATCGCCGATTGAGTTATGGGTTGAGATATGCATTAACAGGATTTTACTTTTTTCCATTTGGATCTATATTCTTCGAACCCAAAGCTGACCGCTTGTATTTAGGAGATGTGGAATACCTATTTCCCTCCCAACGAATTAGCCTTTCCCTGACTGCAGGGCAATTCCTATTCAAGGATCGTGGGCTTCGGGGAGAATTAGTGAAGCAATATCGAAATATGGAACTGGGTTTTTTTGCCTCACAAACTACCACGGGATCAAATGCTGGATTTAAATTCATGGTTTCCCTCGTTCCGGGAAAAATTGTGAGAAGTAAATTTTTTGAGTTTAGAACAGATGAATCCTTCAGATGGGAGTACGGATATAGCAATGAAGGGTTAGTTGCCGGTAATTTTAGATCTGGGCCGCTGTTGCAGGAAAGATTGAGAAGATTTAATAATAAGTTGTTTAACCACTATTAAGATGAAAATGATAAAATATAAAATTTGGCTATCCAAATTTGTTTCACGGATTCCTTATATTCCTGTGTACATTGTCTTATTATTGGATCTATTTGTAATTAGTTTTATCGCATTTTTTATTTCTATTTTCTTTCAGACGATAGATAATTCATATTTATCAAATGGTGAGTATTTCTTCTGGTCAACTTTAATTGGTTGTAGCTTGGGGTTATTTATGTCCTGGAAAAAAACCTACAGAGGAATTGTACGATTTACAGATGTTTTTGAGGTGATTAATTTTGTAAATGTTTTTCTGTTTTCCATCTCTCTTTTTCTTTTGTTTCATATATCTAGTTCATTACTGGATTTGGGGATTTCAGTTCCTCTTTCATATGTTCTATTAGTGCATATCGGTGCATTTGTGAATGTGATCTTGTATAGACTTTTGATTAAGGAAGTTTTTTCGAAAATGAGATCGGTCAAGAAAAGAACTGAAAACGTTTTGATTTTTGGTGCCGGACAAACTGGAATGTTCGTATTTCAACTTTTAAAAAGACAAATTAATTCTCCTTATAATATCATCGGTTTTTTTGATGACGATAAAAGGAAAACCAGTAAAAGGATTTTTGGAGTTAAGATTTATGCTGGGGATACCTTGTTAGAAGAGCATCTCAAAGAAAACCAGATTGTTGAAGTTATTCTTGCAGCACGAAATATTTCCAATAAGCGGAAAAAAGAATTGTTTGACTTGTGCTATAAGTATAATGTTAAAATTAGTTTATTACCATCTTTCAAACAGATGGATTTGAATAAAATGGAATTGAGGGATTTGCGATCCATTAAATTGGAAGAACTCCTGGGAAGAGATCCTATTGAATTGAATCAGTCTCATTTGAATGAAAGTTTTGATGGAAAAGTTGTATTGGTGACTGGAGCAGGTGGTTCCATTGGAAGCGAACTATGTCGACAAATTTCCAATTATCCGATCAAGAAAATTATTTTATTGGATTCAGCCGAATCAGCACTTTACGACATTAACCAAGAATTACTTAGAAAAAATCTTTCAATCTATATTGAGCCTGTCTTGGCGGATGTAAGAAATAAGCGGCAAATCCATCAGATTTTTTCTAAATATAAACCTAATTATGTCTTTCATGCAGCGGCCTATAAGCATGTGCCGCTCATGGAGACTTTTCCGAAGCTTGCGATCGAGACCAACGTTATTGGTTCAAAAATCTTGGCAGATTGCGCACTTGAATTTGGAGCGGAGAAGTTTATTCTGATCAGTACAGATAAAGCGGTAAATCCCACCAATGTGATGGGAGCAACCAAGAGAATGGCTGAGCTCTATATTCAATCGAAGTTTCATGCTGAGAATGATCCCAGAGCTACTCAATTTATTACCACCAGATTTGGAAATGTACTGGGATCCAATGGTTCAGTGATTCCTTTGTTTATGAAACAAATAGAATCAGGTGGTCCAGTTACCGTAACCCATCAAAGCATCGAACGATTTTTCATGACCATCCCGGAAGCCTGCAGACTGGTGATGGAGGCAGGATCCATGGGGAGGGGAGGAGAGATTTATGTTTTCGATATGGGTGAACCAGTTAAAATCTACGATCTGGCGGAAAAGATGATCAGACTGACCGGGAAGACTCCCAATCAGGATATAGCCATTGAAATTACAGGATTAAGATCAGGCGAAAAGCTCTACGAGGAATTGGTAGGGTCATATGAAGAATTTAAGCCAACTCATCATCCCAAAATTCATATTGTTCAGTCTTATCCTGCAGATTTTTCTTCAATTAGTCAAACGGTGGTTCAGCTGGAGGAAGGAATCGGGGAAGATAAGGATGAGGATTACCTCATTTATCTTATAAAAAATACGATGCCTGAATTTGTTAGCTCATATTCGAGGTTTAGCGTACTTGATAAATAAAAAATGATGACTTTGGTTTACTTAAAGAAAGTGAGTTATAGTTTTCTTTTTAATCCTCAAGTGTGGATTTATTGGATGTCACTCGCTTTTTTATATTTAATTAATTTTTCAGTTTTGGATACGATCATTTTTGCATTTGTTTTTGTATTACTGTTTAATTTTTTGCCATTTCTAGTAATCAAAGGTCTTGAAAGTAGATTTGAAGTCGTAAAAACCTTGGATGATGAGGTTGCTGAACATCATATTCTTGTTCTTGGAGGTGGACATAATCCGGACGCAGATATTCTTTTCGAACAACAGTTGAATAATTCTTCTTTGAGAAGGGTATTGGAAGGAGTTAGGATTTTCAATCTGAATAAAAACTCATTACTCATCATGAGTGGCGAGTCTTTAAAAGAAGGTCATCCCTCTCAAGCCGAGATTCAAGCCAAGGTTGCTTGTACCATGGGAGTAGAAAAATCAAAAGTATCCATCATTCCGGAGCCAAAAGATACACTTGAGGAAGCTCACTTTTACCTAAAAAAATTCGGAATTCATCCTCACCCAGTATACTTGGTAACAAAAGCGATTCATTTGAGGAGAGCGGTGTTTATTTTTTCAAGTTATGGCTTAAACATTATTCCTGCACCTGCTTACTACATCTACAAAAACTACCAACCTTCATTCACTTGGTTTATAATTCCTGATTTTTCCCTGATCATCCATTTTGGAGAATACTTAAAAGAAAGTATAGGCTACTTAGTGCTTCGTTTGGGCTCCATCTTCAAACCAAAATCCTAGGTTGTACATCTGTTTTTGAAATCTTGTAAGTACCGCTTGGATTTATTCATTCAAGCGGTCTACGAGTAGATCTCCCAATTCTCTAAAATAACCTCGACGGATAGGGACAATGTAATTTGCAATTGTTACTTCTTTTGCATTGAAAGCGGTGACGTAATCCAGGTTAACGAGGTAAGATTTGTGGATTCTGATAAATTTTTTTTCTGACAATTTTCCGATTACGTCTTTTAGGATATCACGGATCACATATTGACGAGTGGTAGTATAAATTCTGGTGTACAATCCATCCGCTTTCAACATGATGATATCGTCCTCATCAATCGGAACTAAGAAGCCTTTGTCCCTAATGTTTAGAATGTTTTTTTCAACTTTTTTCCTCTTAACCTTCAGAAAAGCCAAAGTGATCGTTGTAATTAAAACATCCTTGGTAATGGGCTTTAGGATAAATGAGTCATAATTGATATCCGATACTCTTTCCAAATACATCTGCTCATAGTATGCCGTGGTGAAAATGATTGGAACGGTCGATTTTTCTCTGATTTTTTGAGTCAATTCGATTCCATCCATCTCCCCTTTTAACATAATGTCCATTAAAATCAGATCCGGTTTGGACTGCTGTATTTTTCTAATGGCAATTTCTCCTGAATCTTCTTTACCGACAACGTCGAATCCTGAACTTCGTAGAATCGCCGCCATGTTATCGGCTAGATCCTGTTCATCTTCCACGATAAAGACCTTATTCATTTTTCTTGTTGGTTATTGTTTTAGAGTGGGCTTTTGCTAGCCTTCAAAATCATTTAATTAAATCAAATCTAATTATTTTAACTCAAATAAGTGATTTTAAATTCATTTAGTTTACAAATTAAAACAAACTTTTTTTTTAAAATAAAAGTGATTAATTTCTTGAATAGTACCTTTAGTGATATTTAATTTTATGAGGTAATAAGATATTGAAATTTAATTTTAATGTTTTCCGTTTTTTCAGCTTGTTGAATGGATTTAATCATTAATTTCTAGATTTCACATTTGAGTTCTTCTATTGATAAACTTGAAATCAGGATGCAGGCTATACTCAGCGAAAGATCGTTTCATTTGTATGGGTGACCAAATTTCCTTTCTCACAAATATCTCATTAGACTTATTTTCTCTCTTTTTTGGAGGTATTGGATGCATTTAATTTACAAATCGATACAATTCTATGGTTTAGATCGTTTGGTCAAGATATTTACCTCAGTTACTGACGAAAAAGGTGATATTTCTTCGTTCTCTAATTGGTTAAAAGAGAGATTTTATAAATCTCTCTTTTTTTATATTTAAAATTTATCAAACATGAAGTACTTGGAACATTATCCCAATGGAAAGGTAAAAATTCAAGGCATCCTTCTGGATGATCAAAAGGATGGGGAGTGGTTGGAATTTTTCCCTGATGGTTCCTTGAAAAACAGGAAAAACTTTTGCCTAGGTATCAAACACGGCGTGTTTGAGTTTTATAAAGAAAATGGGGAACTTGATTTTAAGCTAGTTTATAATCAAGGAAGAATAAAAATTTCAAACTTTAAAGTTAAGTGATTAATAATTCATGTTTTTGATTTTTCCTCTCCTTCGATTTGTACTTTGTTTATTTCATCCGAAATCAATTATTCGGTAAACTCTTTTATTTATTCAAATAAATAATAAATATATAGTTTATATAAATAGTAGTTATTTTTTTTATTCATTTTATTTACAATTACCGTATTTTAATTAGCTGATTTTTCTCTTATTCGTTTGGAGCAAGTTTGATATAAAATTTCTTCATTACTTATATGGAAATAGAATGTTATGAGAAAATCCCTTTTAATTACAATTTTATTCTTAATTCTTCCTTTCTATAGTTATAAAAATGAATTAGTGGGTAAGCAAACGAAGTCATCTTCCAATCTTAGCCCTACGATCGATATTCCTTTTCCAGATTCTATTTTTTCAGTTTCAAAGAACTCACCAGACTTTTACATCGTGAGGAAAGATTTGGTAAAAATCAATCAGGAAAATTTGAAATTATTTGGCAATCAATACAATCAAAAACTTAGTGAATTAAATTCTAAACTGTCCGTTTTAAATGATTCCATTCAAAAGCTAGTGCAGAATAAAAGTAATACTGAACTAAGGTTTTTTGCTACAAAGGATTCGGATATGGAAGAAAATAGATGGGGAATTATTGCAAGAAATCTTCCATTTTGGGCTTATATCCTAATTCTTGTTTTGATTGTATACACCATCCTGATCAGTCTCAGATTTTTCTCCATTTATTTTCAGGAGGTTTCTACTCTTGAACAACTAGAGATTGTTTCAAATGATTTTGATTCCTATAAGAGAAATTCGATCGAGAAAGAAAGAAAATTGCTTAGAGATTTAATCGATGCGAAAAATCTGATTCAGGAATTGAAGGATAGGGATAAATAAGGAATCTTGTCTTTTATCTTGTATTAATAATTAACTCAATTTCAGTTCCTATTTTTTCCTTGCTTTTTACCCTGATCTCTCCATCAATTTCTTTAACCAAATCTTTAACAATACTTAATCCAAGTCCGGTGCCCTTGATGTTCTTTACATTGGAAGCTCTAAAAAAGGGTTCAAATATTTGATTGATTTCCAATTCGGGTATTCCAATTCCAAAATCAATTATTCTGAAAACGATTTGATTTTTACTTTTCTGGACCTTGATAGTTGGTGCTTGTTTCGAATGTTGACTAAACTTAATTGCGTTTTCAATCAAATTTTTTAATATATTAGTTATGTGGTATTTGTTCGTCTTTATTGTTAAATCCTTTTCGATAAGATGGATTTTAAAATTTTCTTCCTTGTGTTTAGTTTGATGTAAAGTGCTTAAGATTTCAATCAAAAGATGTTGTATATTCAATGTCTCCTTTTTTTCGGGGGTTAAATTTTTATGGGAAGGTTCGAAAAATGCGGTGGTAGATACGATTTCGGAAAGGTTTCTTAACTGTTCAGTGATTTTTTTAGTTTGTTTTAAAATCCCTTCTTTATTTTCCTTTGGATGGGTATCCTGAGCTATAATATCAATTAAGTCAGATGAGCTTTGTATCGTAGCCAAAGGAGTTCTCAATTCGTGGGAAGTCATGTTAATGAATTTGGTTTTGAGTCTCTTAAGCTCTTCTTCTTTTTCGAGCGTTCGTTTCAATTCCGCCAAAACCAATTCCCGGTCGGTCACATCCCTTGAGGCAGCCAAGAAAGAAGAAAGCTCTCCATTTTCGGTGTAAATGGGTTTCCAAAGCATTTCAAGCTTGATTTCCCTTCCATTTACTCCGTGTTTGATCGGGATTACAAATCGTGGGAATTTGGTAAAATCAGATTCATCATTGGGTTCAAAATTGAAAAACTCAAAAAGGTCCTTCCCTATAAATTCCTCTGCTTTAAAGCCAGTCACTTTTTCCAGTGATGGAGAAGCATAAATGGTCTTCATACCCAAGTCATGGAGTGTGACTATATCATCTATATTCTCTGAGAGCAATCGGTAAAGACTCTCCGACTCTTGTTGGAGCAATTCTGCTTTACGCTTTTCTCTGTTGACATTCAACGAAGCAATCAAGTTGGCATAGCTTGAGAGAAAGGGCTTCAAGAAATTGACGTCCTCTTGGGTGTAAGGCTTTTCTTTGTTTGCCAATCCCACCATACCCACAAATCTCTCACCTTTAAAAATCGGGATACCCAAAAACCGATGCAGTATTGGATGGCCGACCGGGGTAGCATGCGGACTTCTTCTCGGATCCTTTTCTACCTCATTGGAAATCATGGTTTCCTTATTTACCATCACCCAACCAAAGAGCGAATCGAGATTTCTAAACTCCATTCCAACTCTAAAATTCCGCTGGTAATATTCCTCCACCTCGTCATTCCAGGAGATATTACTGATGGCATTAGACTTTAGGTAAGGGTTGCCATTCTCGTCATAGAGCACTTCTCCCAAAAACCCGAAAGAACTGTCGGTAAATCCGATCAAACTTTCCAGCAACATGTAGAACGTATCTTGAATTTCGTCATCCATGGAGAAATCAACCTGAGTCTGATTGATTGCCTGAATCACGTCATTCATCCGGATAAGCTCAAGCTCGCTGAGCTTTCTCTTGTTGATGTTGTAAAACACGATCGCCCTAGCCGTACCCATTTTATAAGGAATGGATTGACTGCTGATGCTGTACCACTGAAGCCCTTCTTTGGTATGGAGGAGGATTTCATGGTTGGAAAAATTGGAATTAGATCTCAAAAACTTCTCAAATCCCTCCTGATATTCTTCCGGAACCAGCTGCTCAATCCAAGTATTTCCAAATGCTGCCCGCTCACCACTTCTGACCTGGAAGTTTTCGTGGAAAGAAAAATTATAATAGATCAGCTTGAAATCCTCTTCCACACTTAGGATAAAGGGGAATGGAAGATTTTCGGTGATGATTCTGAATCGATTTTCGGTTTGCTCGAGTTGGATTTCCTTATTTTTCTGCTCCGTGATATCCGACATTCTTCCATGGATTCTCAAGGCATTTTTATTGGAATCATACTCGATTCCAGACCTGTCATAAATCCAAATGATTCTGCCTGAAGGAGTCTGTACCCGATACTCCATTTCAAAATAAGGGAGTCTTTGGGCTACAAATTCGCCATAGGCTTTTTGGACTGCACCCCGATCCTCTTCCACAATTTGCCTGGTCCAAAATTCAGAGTCCTCCAAAAACTGTTCTTTCTTGAACCCAAAACGCTCAATCTTATCCGAAATAATCAACAGACGGCCCGTATCCGCATCTAAGGAATAAAGGACATCCTCAACAGTCTCGAAAAGAGACTTAAACTTGGATTCACTTTCTTTGAGCAAGTTGAAATTAAGCTGGCCCTGATGGATGTCATTGATGGTGCCAAAATACTCCGACCTGACATCTTTCAGAATTCGCTTTACATTGATTCTGATGTAATAAAGCGAACCGTCAGGCTTGATAAATGCTGTCCTGACGGAGCAGCTTTTTTCCCCGGTAGATTCCAGGGATTCGATTCTATTTTTTAGCTTTTGAGCACCTTCTGATTCCAGAAACTGGGCTATCGGAAGCCCAATGCACTCGTGAATGTCGCGGTCGGTCATTTTTGACCAAGCCCCATTCAGATAGGTTATTTCTAGCTTTTCATTGAGCTTGAATACGATATCCTGAATATTGGAAATGATCTGCTTATACTTTCGCTCATTTTTCAAGGCTCTTTTATAGCTCCGCCTTTTGAATATCAAGTTGCAAAAAGCTTTGGCAAAAATTCTAGCGAATCTAATTTCATCCGGATTAAGTGCTTTATCTTTTTGAAGCCAGTTAAATCCCAAAACTCCAACTAATTGATGACTACAAATAATGGGAACAATAAAATAGTAAGAGATATGTTGATCAAACAATGAGCGCGTTAAATCCTGATCATTTGTGTTGAATGTGAATTGGCTAATTTCTCTTCCTTTCAAAAGTTCTGATTTCCAGTAGGAGATCAGCTTAGTGCAAACATTGCCAAATTCTAGACTTTCATTTATTTTTTCATGCTTTTTATTTCTATTTACGGAGTAAATATTAGAAAAATATGGAATGAATTGCTTAGCTGACTTTTTAAGAAAATATATATGATCTGCATTTAGTACCCCATTGAGTTTACTAAATGTTTCTTCTATTTGTTTTGTTTTAAGTTTTGGGTTCTCAAGGATTAAAAATAGCTCCTCAATAACTGAAAAGATTTGTGATTTGGCAGTGTCAGTCTTTTTCATTTTAACGAATCGGTAAAATCTATTTAAAAACTACAAATAAAACAAGCAGGAATTATCCCATGGTTTTCATTTTATATAACCACGGGCAAAAATCATTTTTATGGGGAATAATACTCTAATTCAAATTCGTAATGAACTTAAAATAAAATAGAACAATAATTTAATAAGTGAAAACATTGATCTTTGGTTAGGAGTGGATTATTGTATTCATAAAACAATTTATTTTTGTATTTTAGGTAGATTTTTCTTAAAGCTGGAAAAAAAATCCTGTTAGCCTATTTAGGAAAATTTGGTTTTCAACTGGAGCTCAATTCATTTAAGTCTTTTCTGTTTTTTATTAATTCCGTAAATATCGAATATTTTTTTTTAAACGATTTAACTTTGACGCTAAGTGTCGGAACGATTTTTCAAAATTCATAATTTTTACAGGACTTCATTTTCCTAGTTTGTAAATGCATTTTATTAATCTTTTTAATCTTTTTATTTATGTTTTTTTCCTCTGCTATCCTAATCTTTTAAACTTTGGGCATGGCAGTAAAAATAGTAATTGTTGAAGATGAACAGGCATTAGCGGAAAACATCGCTGAATATCTTGTCCAACACGGATACGAAGTAGTATCAATCATTAAAGGTGAGGATGATATTGACACCTTGATAAAAATGAATGTCACTGCAGATATTTTTTTGATTGACATTATGCTGGAAGGCACTTTAAATGGAATTGAGATAGCTAGAACCCTGTCAGAAATGTATCCCGAAAGCAGGGTTATTTTTTCTACAGCATTGGCAACTCGGCCTATCCTAGATCAGATTTCTTTTTTTAAACATGAAGGATACCTGCTCAAGCCTTATAGTCTTAAAGTTTTAGAAACAACTCTTTACTTGGCAGTCAAAAAAATCTCCAGATTCGATGAATTTGCCTTGGGGCATAAAGAGAAAAAAAGGAATATTATTCCTGTTCGTGAAAAAGGAAAAACAATTCTAATTGACGAGAACGATATTTATTATATTAAAGCTAAAGGTACAATTACAGAGATTTATACGGAGAAAAAAGTCATCAAAACCCGAGAACTTTTAAAAAACTTTTTGGAGAGACTAAGTTTAAATGAATTTGAAAGAATACATAAATCATACGTAGTTGATTTGTCAAAAATAAATTTCTTAAATTCGAAGAAGTGTGGAATTTTAAATTTTGAAATTCCGGTTAGGAGAGGGAGTTACAAGCAATTGATGGAGAAGTTAAATGAAATAAGGAGGAATTAAAGTTATATTTTCTTCCTGTTTTGTTTAATTATTTTTTTGTTATTTATTAATTTTTTGTAACATTATTTCATTTTTGAAGCTAAGTATTTTGAATGGTTTAATTTGTTTTTTAAATTTATCTAATGCTTTTTTAAGGGTCCTATACTAAGGATATACCCTTTCTTAAATTTGAGAATTTGCGTGTATGAGGTAAATATGAGTGCTTTTTGGAGACTTATGAGTTTAATGTGATCAAATCAAATATGATTTTTTTTCATTGGTAATTACATTTGTTTATGCTGGTAGTCCTTAAATCAATGGTAGTTTGAAGAGTAAATTAGGTGAATGTGAATTATTGAATATAGGTTTCTAGTTGGGCATGAGTATTTCAAAAGTTAATTTCTCTTAAGGTTTTATCCTTGTTTAAATTCTTGTGTGATTGATAACATTATTTATAATAAAATATAAGATCGACTAATTATTTAAAAAATTTTATAAATCATGATTTTTACACATCATTTAATTTACGCTTTAACTCATTTTATTTACAAAAATACTCTTATGATATATGGTGAAATTAAAGGGTTTAGTCAATTTTTTAATATTATGATAATGAAAAGGTTATTGTTAATACTTTTGATTTTATGGTCTAATTTTTCTTTTTCGCAGGACAATTCCTGCAGGATACCTAATTCATTTGAAATCCAGGTAAGTTCTAATTTTTCGGGATGTTTAGGATCTAATCTTGATATTAGAGTTTCCTCTGAATCAGTTCCTTCACCTAGATTCTTTTGGTATGATGATCCATCTCTATCTTCTCCTATTTTTATAGGAAATGTACTGAACACAATTATTGATCAAGATAAAATCTATTACATTCTGGTAGAAGGTACAGGGGTCTGCAGATCTACCCTTGAAAATGCCAAAATTATTTCTGTAGATGCCTTGGATTCTCCTAACAAACCCACACTTCCATTGGGAGATTTATACTTTTCACCTCAAGGAGTGGGACTTGATATTTCTTCGAATCTTGCTGATGATCAGAATGGTAGTGACTTTGAAATTGTTTATTTCAACTCATTTAATCAAATAATCAAGGTTGGTCAAACGCTGAATATTTCTTCTTCATTTCCTAGAGGAACATACAAGTATTCAGTAGCTTCCAGGAGTAAGGCTTCAGGCTGTATTAGCGACAAAATTCCTTTTTCTGTTATTGTAGAAGATCCAAATATTGTTCTTGAAAATTGTGGGTCTGCCAGTTCCTACACCATTCCCAATTTAAATTGTATCGCATGTAATGTGTCTAATCCCTCTCTGGCTGTTGATGCTGACTTTTCCACTTTTTCCCAGATTTTGACTTTTGCAAACCCATTTAATGGATTTATTGGTCAAAACTTAATTTTCCCCAACCTTGGATACCAAGGAGACTCCGTAAAGGTATTTCTTTCCTTTCCCGGAGGTTTTCCGAAAGGGGGTAAAAATTCTTCACTTTCGTTTTCATTGATGAACGGAACCCGCAGGGTAAGTAAAAAAGAATATTTTCTTACAGCTCCTGAATTAACTGTCAATGAACAAAATGGTGTTTACGTTTTTTCGTTTTTGGCTGATCTGATTGATAAAGATGAGCCTTATGTTAGTGTCTTGGTTAAGAATTAATCTACTACTCAAGAGGTAATTCAACAAATCAATGTGCATGGTGCAAGCGTGATTTTGGCAACCCCAACTTATCCGAAAGACCCAATCAAAATTTGTCAGGGTGAATCGGCTTCTCTTTTTGTGGAAAAAGGTGAGAATACTTTTTTGAGATGGTATTTATATGAAGAGGATCTGGTAGAGTTGGGTTCAGGCCCTGTTTTTCAGTCCCCAGTTTTGAATTCACCGGGTTCTTACGTGTATTGGCTGGCAGTATTTAGATCTAATTGTGAATCACCTGTACGTATTCCCATTACTGTTCAAGTACTTGAGAGGCCTCGTTCTGAAGATTTTCTGGTAGATTTTTCTCCAAATTATTGCATCGGAGATTCGATTGAAATTAATCCAAAGATAAACCCCGCTAGCCAAAAATTTGAAGAGTTCTCCGCTTTTAAATGGTATTTTGATCCCAACGGAATTAGTCCTGTACCCTTAGGTCAGCCTTCTCCTAACAGCCATGGTTTTTTTGTGAGCCAAGGAAAGTTAGTTAATCAAAACGCTGAGCTAGGAGAATATGTGTTTTACATTTCTGCTGTTTCTGATTCTAATTGTGAGACTTTTCCTTCACAATTCAGAAAAGTCAATTTTAAAATAAATCCACGTCCCCAGGATCCCATTTTTAATTCCAATTCTCTGGAATTATGCGAAGAAGACCTTCCAAAAGTATCCGATTTGAATTTGATTTTTGGAAAAGGCTTGGTTTGGTATGATGAAAAGATCGGTGACTCCGCTCTTCCTCTCGACCATTTGCTGGAAAATGGAAGAGAATATAAAGCCAAAGCCATCAATGAAAGTGCTTGTTTGAGCATAGGCGTGGACTACGTAAGGATTACAACTATAGAATGTAAACCCAAATTATTTCTCCATAAGAAAGCATTGAATTTTAACCCCATAGCTGGGGACACGCTATCCTACTCAATTAAAGTTGAAAATAGAGGGATTCGAACTGCCTATGATCTGCAGGTGACGGACAGCCTTCCTATGGGAACGGTTGTGGAAA